>Ga0210382_10000347_pt1 | contig 17083 bp, 17 predicted proteins | sample PLMedo_FD_155452 | JGI IMG/M metagenome (GOLD analysis project Ga0210382, IMG submission 155452) | Groundwater sediment microbial communities from an aquifer in East River, Colorado, USA - PLM0_60_coex redo | ecosystem: Environmental > Terrestrial > Soil > Riparian zone | place: USA: East... | reverse complement strand
TCCCAGAGCAGAGTCAGCGCCGCATTCATGCGTCTCGCGCCGAGCGAGCGCAGTTGCTCCTCGTATTCGCGCCAGGCGTCCTCGATCGCCTGGCGCGAGAGCGCGGCAATAATCGGCACGATCAGGATCGTCTGCGCGGCGACCATCGCCGAAGGCGTGAACAGAATTCCGAGCGCGCCCAACGGGCCGGCACGCGAGAGCAAAAGGTACACGAGCAGTCCCACCACGACGGGCGGCAAGCCCATGAGCGCGTTCAGCAATACGATCACCGTTTGCCGGCCGGGAAACCGGCCTACTGCGATCGCGGCGCCGAGCGGCAAGCCCAGCAGCGCGGCGATCGCGACCGCCGACAGGCTCACGCGCAGGCTGAGAAGGACGATCTCGACAAGCTTGGAGTCGAGCCCTATCAGCAGCGCGAGCGCAGTGCTCAGGGCTTCCGACATGCTCGGCTCATGAATTGACTGTTCTGCAATCAGTGCTTATCGATGTTTACGAGGTTTACCCGCGCACCCAACCACACGAGTATGGTGCCGGCAACCATGCCTATCAAATAGCCGTACGGCAGCCCAACCGCTATCAATCCCACGAGCGCGGCGATGGGGAAGTCCAAGCGCGAATCAGCCGTGTCACGGATGAGCCAGATTAGCGAGAGAGCCTCAAACAGGAGCAGCACGCCAAGTATGGGCAATGGAAACGCCCGCGCTATGTGATCGAACCCTGATCCGAAGAGAAGCCCCAGCGCGACGAAAATCAGGCCGTAAATGACGACCGACCCGCCGGTACGGCCGCCAAATGCGTAGTGGCCGGCCATGCCACCGGAGCCATGGCACGTCGGTATGCCGCTCAGCCATGGACTGATCAGGTTCATAGCAGCGTACGTAATACCGATCTTTCGGATAGTCAGATTGCGCTCGGGAAAGAGGTCGTGCGCCAGCTGGCGCGTGGCAAGAACAGAGTTGCCCAGCGACAGGGGAATCTGGGGCAGCGCGAGCAGCACAAACCCGGTAGCTATGTCCGACCATTGCGGCACATGAGGAGAAGGCAGGTGCAACCCCACGCTTGCTGCCAGTGAGCTTGGGTCGAGTCTGTACGCCGCAATTGCGAGTCCAAGAGCAACCACCGGCAAAGCAGCCGGCAGGCGGCGATTCCCCAAGAGCAGCACGACGATAACAAACGCGAGGCCAGCTAGGAGGTAACCCGTCATGCTCTCCGCACGGACATAGTTCTGCAAGGAGATCGAGGCGAGTTGCAGACCCAGCCCGAACTGGATGCCGCGCACCACGCTTTTGGGAACGATGCGCGCCAGCCACGTGAGCGCGCCCGATGACGCGAGTATCAGCATCGTGAGGCCGATTGCGATTCCCGCACCGTACAAAATCTCTGGCGCAGTCTGCTGGGCGATAACAATGGCGGCCATCGCCTTGAGGGGCTGGACCGGCATCGGCATTCGGTACGCGAGGCCAGTCAGGATTTGCATGGCGCCGAACATGATGAGCACGCTTGCGCCGTCGAGATGGGATGCGAGAGCAACGCCAATTATGAGCGGCACGTCCGTACCCATGTCACCGAACGCACCGGACAGTTCATTGCGATCAAAGCGGATCGCGGGGCGGGTGCTATCCAAGCACGATACACCTCCTGATCTCGTAATATCCTACGGTATATAACGAAGTCCTGAATTCTAATCGAGAATATGTCGAACGCAAAGCTATCTGGCGCGACGCGCCGGCGCGATGAGCCGGGAGAGCCGCTTGAGCTCCGGCGCGACCGAGTGCGCCGCCCTCGATTCCATGGCGCGGTAGCGGCGCAGGACTTCCTTTCCCAGCCGGGTGACGCGCGCGCCGCCGCCTCGGCGTCCTCCGGTCAGCGTTTCGATCAGCGGCCGGCGAAAGGCGCTGTTGATCGCCTCGACGAGCAGCCAGGCACGTCGGTACGACATTTTCATCTCGCGCGCAGCAGCCGAGATCGATCCCGTGCGGGCGATGGCGGCGAGCAGATCGGCTTTGCCCGGGCCGATAGCGACCACCGCGCCGATCAGGATGCGGATTTTGGGGACGAGTCGTGCCGATTTCATTCTCTGGCCGGGAAAATTGGCGGGTTCAGGTAAGGGTCAGTATAGTCCAGCACCATGAGCGACCGCGCGCAGTCCAGGCCCTCCCCGGTATCCTTTTCCGAGGCATTTCGCTACTGGCTGAAGCTCGGCTTCATCAGCTTCGGAGGTCCAACCGGGCAGATCGCGATCATGCACCAGGATCTCGTCGAGCGGAAACGCTGGATCTCGGAGAAGCGATTTCTGCACGCGCTCAACTACTGCATGGTGCTGCCGGGACCGGAGGCCCAGCAGCTCGCCACCTATATCGGCTGGATGATGCACCGGACTTGGGGTGGAGTGATATCGGGCGGCCTTTTCGTATTGCCGTCGCTGTTTATCCTGATCGCGTTGACATGGGTCTACCTCGCCTTCGGAAACGTGCCGCTGGTCGCCGGGCTGTTCCACGGAATCAAGCCGGCAGTCACGGCGATCGTCCTGTTCGCCGCGTACCGCATCGGGTCGCGCGCACTCAGGAATGCTGTGCTGTGGACCATCAGTTTTGCGGCGTTCGTGGCGATCTTCGTGTTTGACGTGCCATTTCCCTACATCGTGCTCGGCGCCGGTATCGTCGGTTATCTCGGTGGGCGCATCGCTCCGGAAAAGTTCTCCACCGGGAGCCATGAAGGTGGCGGGAAAAGCTACGGACCGGCATTGATAGACGACGCCACTCCGACGCCGTCGCACGCGCTCTTTCGCTGGGCGCACTTTGCTCGCGTCCTCGCGATTTTCCTCGCGATCTGGATCGCGGCGCTTGGTGCACTCGTCGCGTCATTCGGATGGGACAGCACGCTCGCTCAGATGGGTTGGTTCTTCACCAAGGCGGCGCTGCTCACCTTCGGCGGCGCTTATGCGGTGCTGCCCTATGTCTACCAAGGCGCCGTGGAGCATTACCACTGGCTGACCGCGTCGCAGATGATCGACGGCCTCGCGCTGGGAGAAACGACGCCCGGGCCGCTCATCATGGTGGTCGCTTTCGTCGGCTTTGTCGGCGCCTGGACGAAGGCGGCGCTCGGTCCCGAGGCGCTTGCGCTCGCCGGATGCGCAGGCGCTGCAGTTGCGACCTTCTTCACCTTCCTCCCCTCGTTCCTATTCATCCTCCTCGGCGGGCCGCTGGTGGAATCCACCCACGGCAAGCTGCAGTTCACCGCGCCACTCACCGGGATCACCGCAGCGGTAGTCGGGGTGATTCTCAACCTCGCATTGTTCTTCGCCTGGCACGTGTTCTGGCCGGAAGGTTTCTCGGGCCGGTTCGAGTGGTTCTCGCTGCTCGTCGGCCTCGCGGCGATCATTGCGCTGTGGCGCTACAAGAGCGGGATGATCCCGGTGATCCTCGGGTGCGGCGCGTCCGGACTGATCTACCGGCTGATCGCCGGCTGAACGCAAGCGCCGCCGTGGAACCGCGCCGTGGCGCCCTCTCCTTCTGCCGGAGGCCGGCTAGCCCTTCTGGATCACACCGCAGGCGACGCGCGCTCCGGCGTTGCCGGTCGGTTGGGTCTTGTAATCGTCCGGCTGGGCATGCACGATGAGGCCTCTACTGATGATGCCGGTCGGACCTTCGGACACGGTAATCACGTCGAGTTCAATTGAGAGCGCCGCGTTGCCGTAGTCGTCGGCCTTGAGCGCGAACAGGTCCCCGGCATGCCGGTCAGGCGTGGACGGATGCGCGTGCGGCTTTCCGAGCGGGTTGAAGTGCCCGCCGGCGCTCATGCCGTCGCCCGAGCTGCAATCGCCCTTCTCGTGGATGTGAAAGCCGTGCTCCTGATTGGGCTTGAGGCCGTTGATATTCGCCAAGAGCTGGACCTTTTCGCCCTTCTGGGTGAAGGTCGCCGTTCCTTTTACGCCGCTGTCCTTCGTCGGTTCCAACGTCGCCCTTGCGGTCGGGCCGCCTCCGGTCATCGACTCCATCATGGCGCACCCAGCGAGCAAACCGGTGATCGCGGCTGCCGCAATTACAATTCTCATTGCTACCTCCGCGTGGTGCTGCACCGCTATTTCCTCCCCGCCGTGGGGGCTGCCCCTCGGATTCCCTTGTTCTTGCGATAGTTGGCTACCGCCTTGTCCTGATACTTACCGAGCAAATCCGCGTCCTTCTTCGCCGCTTCGTCCGCTTTCGCCTTGGCTTCCGCGGCCTTGGCAGGATCAGCCGGAGCGGCGGGCAGCTTCGCCCACACTACGCCCGCGCTCGCTGCCATCGCGACACTCATTATCAGAATGCGAAAATCCATGGCGTCCCTCCTCAATGCTGAGCCTGCGGCGCGTCGGGCTGGCCCATCGCCGTCCCGGCCTTGATCTTTCCGGACTTCACGTCGTTGTACCAGTACTCGTGGTGTTCCCTGGCCCAGGTTTCATCGACGTATCCGTTGCGCATCGCCTCGTACGCGCCGTCCAAGCCGATCGTGCCGAGGTAGATATGGCCCAGAGAAATGGCCATCACCGCGCCGCCCGTGACCATATGCACCACGTTCGCCTCGATCATGACGGCGCGTACCTGGTCGAAATTCGGAAATAGGAGCACCAGACCCGACGCACTCACGAGCAGGCTCAACACCACCACGCCGACCCAGAACCAGAGCTTCTCGCCCGCGTTGAATCTGCCGGACGAAACGTGCTCGCCGGAGATCATTCCGCCCAGATTCGCAAACCACTTGATATCGTAGAGGCGCGGAAGATTGTCCTTGACGAACATGACGATGAACATCAGCAGGCTCACCACGAACACCGGCCCGACGAAATTGTGCAAATGCTTCGAAAGCTGCGCGAGCCAAGCGAACAGCGTGTACCCGATCACCGGCAGCAGAACATACTTCCCCAGCATCATGACCAGGCCGCTGATGCCGAGAATGACAAAGCTGACTGCTACCACCCAGTGCGTATAGCGCTCGAAGGGAGTGAAGCGTTCGATCAGCCGGCCGGTTGGCTCGCCGTGGACCTTGATGCTGCCGCGCCACTTGAAAAACACCCCGATTGCTGCTACGACGGCGGCGATCAGCCACCCGGCGATAGGCGTGATCCAGCCGTTCCTCAGCTGTCGCCAGGTCTCTCCGTAAGTCTGGACCAGCACGCCCGTTTCGCGGCCCTTGATCGAGGTGTACTCCTCCTTCCCGGAGCGCACGTCGCGCCATACCGGCGCGTTGTTGCCAGGCTGGCTCTGCGCGCGCTGCTGCTGGGTTTCGCCCTGCTGCGCGATCGAGGTACCGGTGAGCGGCAGGACCAGGGCCAGCGCAACGGCGAAAGAACGCCCCCAAACCGCAAACGGTTTCATGAGCCGTGCTCCTTTATTCTGCCCGCGTGTATTCGTTCTGCGCGAGATTGCGGGTCCTGACCGCGGATTCCCAGCTCGTCCTGTCGCCTTTGTTCCACTTGGAGCCGGGGTAAGGATTTGCGGCCGAATCATTTTCCCAGGGCTTTGTATCGGGCTTGCCCTGGTACTTCCCCTGCTTGTAGACGATCACCTGCTCGCGCTCTCCGCAGGCGCCGAGGCAGAGTGCGAGGAGGAGCGCGGCGCCCGCGAAGACGAACTTGCGGGCCGTCATGACTTCGCCCCTGCCGGCGCGGCTTTCTGGTCGGGTTTTCCGTACGCCGTGCCCCAGCCCCAAACCTCGGACCCCTTGCCGCGCTTGAGCACGCGCTGGCGGTAGATGTCGGCGATGACGTCGCCGTCCCCGCCCAGGAGCGCCTTGGTCGAGCACATCTCGGCGCATGCGGGCAGCTTGCCTTGGGCGAGCCGGTTCGAGCCGTACTTGCTGAACTCTTCCTTGGAGAGGTCCTTCTCGGGACCGCCCGCGCAGAACGTGCACTTGTCCATCTTGCCGCGCAATCCGAAGGCGCCGGCTTGCGGGAACTGCGGCGCGCCGAACGGGCAGGCGTAGAAGCAGTAGCCGCAGCCGATGCAAAGGTCCTTGTCGTGCAGCACCACGCCTTCGTCGGTACGGTAGAAACAGTCGACCGGGCACACCGCCATGCAGGGCGCATCCGAGCAGTGCATGCAGGCGACCGAGATCGACTTCTCGGCGCCGACGATGCCGTCGTTGATGGTGACCACGCGGCGGCGGTTCACGCCCCAGGGAACCTCGTTCTCGTTCTTGCAGGCGGTGACGCAGCCGTTGCACTCGATGCAGCGCTCGGCGTCGCAAAGGAATTTCATTCTGGCCATGGTTGTCTCCTCTCCTCGCCTATGCCCGCTCGATCTGGCAGACCGTGGTTTTTGTTTCCTGCATCATCGTCACCGAATCGTAGCCGTAGGTCGTGGCGGTATTGACCGCCTCGCCGCGCACGATCGGCGCTGCACCGTCGGGATAGAAGGGCAGCATGTCCTTGCCCTGCCACCAGCCCGAGAAGTGGAACGGGATGAAGGCATGATCCGGACCGACGCGTTCGGTCACCAGCGCCTTGACCTTGAGCCGGGCGCCGGTCGGCGTCTTCACCCAGACGTCCTCGCCGTTCCTGATGCCGCGGTCGTTCGCCGACTTCGGATTGATCTCGACGAAATTGTCCTGCATCAGCTCGGCCAGCCACGGATTGGAGCGCGTTTCCTCGCCGCCGCCCTCGTATTCGACCAGCCGCCCGGAAGTGAGGATGATCGGGAACTGCTTGCCGATATCCTTGTTCTTCTCCTGCACCGACTTGTAGAGGGTCGGCAGGCGCCAGAACGCCTTCTTGTCGTCGTGCGTCGGGTAATCGGCGATCAAATCTGGGCGAATACCAAACAGGGGCTCGCGGTGCTTCGGGACGCCGTCGGGGAAGTTCCAGACGACGGCGCGCGCCTTGGCGTTGCCGAAGGGGTGGCAGCCGTGGTTCTTCATCACCACACGCTGGATGCCGCCGGAGAGATCGGTCTTCCAGTTCTTGCCTTCGGCTTCTGCCTTCTCGGCGTCGGTCAGCTCGTCCCACCAGCCGAGCTTCTTCAGGAGCACGTGATCGAACTCGGGATAGCCGGTGGTGATCTCCGCGCCTTTCGAGTACGACCCATCCTCGGCGAGCAGGTTGACGCCGTCCTTCTCCACGCCGAAATTGGCGCGGAAGTTGCCGCCGCCGTCCATCACGTGCAGATGCGTGTTGTAGAGCACGGGCGACCCCGGATGCTTGAGCGCCGCGTTGCCGAAGCACGGCCACGGCAGCCCGAAGTAGTCGCCGTCGAGAACGTAGCCGGTCTTGGCGTCCTTGCCGCCCCTGGCGCGCAGCGTTTTCACGTCGAACACCTGCATGTTGCGCATGTGAGCCTGCAGGCGCTCGGGCGATTGGCCGGTGTAGCCGATGGTCCAGCTGCCGTTGTTGAACTCGCGGGTCATGTCCTCGACGTTCGGCTCGTCTTTCTCCACCTTGATGTTCTGCTTACCGTCCTTCTTGCCCACCAGCTGGTCGGCAAAGCCGAGCTTCTTGGCGAACAGGTACATGATGGTATGGTCGGGCTTGGACTCGAACATCGGCTCGATGACCTTCTCGCGCCATTGCACCGAGCGGTTGGACGCCGTCACCGAGCCGGAGGTCTCGAGCTGGGTCGCAGCGGGCAGCAGGTACACCGCGCGATCCGCCTTCGCTTGCTTGCCGGCGTCCTTCAGAATCTTGGTTCCTTGCTCGTCGAGCGGCATCGCCGCCATCGCGGCGGTCGCCGACGGATAGGGATCGATGACTACGAGGAGATCAAGCGCGTGCATCGCCGCCTGCATCTCCAGGCCACGCGTCTGGCTGTTCGGCGCGTGGCCCCAGAAGACCATGCCGCGGATGTTCGGATCCTGGTCGATGTTCTCGTTCTTCTCCAGAACGCCGTCGATCCAGCGCGACACCGTGATCCCGGGCTTGGTCATCATCGCCGGTGAGGCGAACTGGTCCTGCAGCCACTTCAGATCCACGTTCCACACCCGCGCCCAGTGCGCGTACGCGCCCGGCGCGAGGCCGTAGTAGGCGGGAAGCGAGTCGGGGTTCGGGCCGAGGTCGGTTGCGCCCTGCACGTTGTCGTGCCCGCGGAAGATATTGGCGCCGCCGCCCGCCACCCCGATGTTGCCCAATGCGAGCTGGAGAATGCAGGAAGCGCGCACCATGGCGTTGCCTATGGTGTGCTGCGTCTGGCCCATGCACCACACGATCGTGCTCGGCCGGTTCTTGGCCATCGTCTCGGCAACCTTGTACACCTCGGCTTCCGGAACGCCGGTCACCCGCTGCACCTCGGCCGGAGTCCAGACCTTCATCACCTCTTCCTTGACCTTGTCCATCCCGTAGACGCGGTCATGGATGTACTTCTTGTCCTCCCAGCCGTTCTTGAAGACGTGGTGCAGGACACCGAACAGGAACGCGATGTCCGTTCCCGAACGGATGCGGATGTACTGGTCGGCCTTGGCTGCCGTGCGCGTGAAACGCGGGTCGGCGACCATGATCTTGCAGCCGGTCTCCTTCGCGTGCAGCGAATGCAGCATCGACACCGGGTGCGCCTCGGCGGCATTCGAGCCGATATAGAGCGCAGCCTTGCTGTTGTGCATGTCGTTGTAGGAATTGGTCATCGCGCCGTAACCCCAGGTATTCGCGACGCCGGATACCGTGGTCGAGTGGCAGATGCGCGCCTGATGGTCGGTGTTGTTGGTCCCGAAGAGCCTGACCCACTTGCACATCAGGTAGGCCTGCTCGTTGGAGTGCTTGGAGGAGCCGACGAAGTAAAGCGAGTCGGGGCCGGACTCCTTGCGAAGGGCGAGCACCTTGTCGCCGATCTCGTTGATCGCCGTGTCCCACGAGATGCGCTGGTATTTGCCGTTCACCAGCTTCATCGGGTATTTCAGCCGGTGCGAGTGCTCGGCCATGCCGTGCTCGCGTATCGAAGCGCCCTTAGCGCAGTGCGCCCCGAGGTTGAGCGGCGAATCGAACACCGGTTCCTGGCGCACCCACACGCCGTTCTGCACTACCGCGTCGATCGCGCATCCGACCGAGCAGTGCGTGCATACCGTGCGCTTCACTTCGATCTTGCCCGCCTTGTCGTCGGCGGCGTCGGCCTTGCCGATCATATTGAACGGCAACTGAGTCGCAAAGGCGCCCGCGCCCGCCGCCAGCCCGGAGCGCTTGAGGAAGGCGCGCCGGTCGATCGTCTTCGCCAGCATCCCGGAGAGACTGCGCGAAAGACGGCTGTTTCCGGAAGCAAGATGAGCGGGAGCGCCAGCGGATTTCCTGGTGAGCATCATGGTTGCCCCTCCTCGGGTCAGACTTTTGCGGTGTTGTAGTAACTGCGAACGTGGGCAGTTTCCTGATAGCCCCGCCCGCGCCTCTTGTCGTTGTTCGTTGCAGGTTGCGCGGTGGCCGGGCTGACTGCCTGGGCGGCGATCGCAGCCGCCGTTGCGGCGCTGCCGGCGCCGACTGCAAGTAGGAAGTTTCTGCGGCTGAGCCTGGATTTAGTTTCGTTTTTCATATGCGGTCTCCTTCCTATCGTCGACGCCAAATCATGCAAGCTATTGGATGAGGGAATTAGAACACCTTTAAGGCCTCGGATTCAACCGCTAAAAACGACGAAGCAAAGCGGGAAACGTCCTTATAAAACTTGGCGTTCTCGCTTGCTGATACCGCACGGCAAAACTCCAAGAAGGAGCGCTCGATATAGGCGCTGAAAAAGCCACGCTGCTTTTGCAGCGCAGCATCGTCGGAACCCTGTGAAATCAAATGTCTCATGACCTCGAAGAGCGCGGCGAAGTGGTCCTCCGGCTCCCGGGCGGCGCCCGCCTTGCCCAAACCGAGGGAGGCGAGGTCCTGCTTGAGCTGAACGAGGATTTTCTCCCGGCCGGTCGCAGCCAGATAAAAGCTGGCGTAAGGAGTCACCTGGGCCTTGCCGGTTCCGACGAAGAGCTCGTCATACTCCGCGCGCGCTGCCTCGGTATCCATTGCTCTTGCCGCCGCTGCCAGGGCGTTCCAAGGGCCGGCCAGTTGGCCGCCGGCGGCAATCTCAGCGGACCCTGCTATGGACTGGAGCAAGTCGGCGTCGGGCCCCGCGTAGAGGAGCCTCCCGAGCAGCGCGTAGTATCCGGCGCGCGCCTCATCCTCCTGGACCAGGGGCGCGTGAAATCCGAGCGGAGCGACGGTCGGGCTCACTTCTTGACTTCCTGTATCGAGATTTCGTCCTTGTTTTCCATCATGTCCACCACGCGGCAGTCACCGCACATCTGCAGCCGTTTCAGTGAGCCGTCGCCCGCGAACATCGAGTGGCCGGTGAGCTTCCCGAGCATGTTAGCCACCATCTGCCGCGTGCCGAAGGGCCTGCCGCAGCGCACGCAGTTGAACGGCTCGGCTTCGTTGAGAACGACCTCCTGCTTCGCCTGCGCGGTGAGCAGCAGGCGCGGCGCGAGCGTGATCGCATTTTCCGGGCAGGTCTTCTCGCACAGCCCGCACTGCACACAGTTGCGCTCGATGAACTTCAGCATCGGCTGGTCGCGCCCGTCATGCAGCGCCGATTCAGGGCACGCGCCCACGCAGGCCATGCACAGCGTGCAGGTCTGCTTGTTGACGAGCACCTGGCCGTACGGGGCTCCGGCACCCAACGCTATACTCTCCTGCGGCTTGGGTGCGAGTTTTACGAGGTGGTCGAGCGCGAATTCGAGCGTGGCGCGTTTCTCGGGGGCGAGATTGTAGGTCGCCGGCTTCGATGCCGTCGCTGCCGGCTGGAGCGCCCACACCTCCTTCTCGAGCCCCGCAACGCTGTCGGTCGCGAGCAGCCTGAAATGGGCGCCGCCGTAGCCGAGGGCGTTGACAATGGTCTCGGCATAACCCATCTGCTTCCTCAGCGCGTCGCCATACTCGCCTGCCTCCTTCGGCGTCGCGAGCACGAGCACTTGGCTCGCTCCGTAGGCAAGGGCCGCAAGCAGAACGTCGATGCCGATCGAAGCGGGATGATGGACTTCGAGCGGGATCGCACGCGCGGGCAAGCCCGTCCCGCGCCGCGCGAGCTTTGCGATGAGGGCGCGGCTCTCGCTCGCGTTGTGCAGCAAGAGACACGCGTCCTTGCCACCCGCCTGTGCGTAAACCGAAAGCAGGCGCTTCAGCCGCGCGCCGAAGTCGGGCACGCGCGGATAGGCGTAGGTCATCGCGCCTGAAGGGCATACGGTGGCGCAGCCCCCGCAGCCCATGCACAGATGCGGGTCGACCTTGACGTGATCGCCGTCCGGGGTGATCGCAGCAGTCGAGCACGCGTCGATGCACTGCTTGCAGCCGATTTTGCTGGAGCGGCTGTGCGCGCATATCTTCTCGTTGTAGGCGAAGAACCGCGGCTTCTCGAACTCGCCGACCATCTGCGCAAGCTGTGCCGCCGCGAGCGCCTGCTCCAGCGGATTATCACCGGGCGCGAGATAGCCTTGCGGCGGTTGCGGCGTCCTGACGAACGCTTCGCGGGAAAGGTCGAGCACCATGTCGAAGCGCTCGCTCCTGGCGCGGTCGGCGCGCTCGAAGTCGATCGCGCCGATAGCACCGCAAGCCTTCACGCACTCGCGGTGCGACTTGCACTTGTCCATGTCGATCTGGTAGGAGAAATCGATCGCCTGCTCCGGGCAGGCGTGGATGCAGGCATTGCAGCGCGTGCAGACTTCCAGATCGATCGCGTTGTCCTGCTGCCAGGCGACCTCGAACGCGCCGAGATGGCCCTTCACCGCCTGCACCTTTCCGGACCACACCGGGTAGCGCCGCTCGGCGGGCAACTCTCCTCCGCGCCCCGGAGTGAGCAATACATTGACGTCGAGCTGCTCGGCGAGCTTCTCGGCCCAGGAAATCGCCGCTTCAGCCGGCCCGACGATCAGCAGCTCGCCGCCCGACTTGTAAGAGACGCCGGCCACCGGTTCGGGTTCGGGCAGATCGGCAAGGGCAAGCAGCGCCGCGATTTTGGGCGTCGCTTTCGCGCCCTCTTTCGACCACCCCGCATGCTCGCGGATGTTGACGAACTTGATGTCCGAGGTGGAGCCCGCCTGATCCGCCAGCTCCGAGAACAGTGGCGCCTCCTGCGTGCACGCGATGACGCAGGCTTCGTCCTTCAGCACCCCGTGGAAACTCGCGACCTGCTTGCGGCACAGCTCCGTGTGGATTTCAATCGGCTGCTTGAGCCTGAGCGCTCCCGCGAGCGCCTTGGGGTCCAGCGCCATGGTCCGGTTGCAGTTGCAGAGCTTGAGGGTCTTGTCGTCTAGCGCCATGAAGAGGGCTGATGTGAAAGCCGGTGCAAGCTAGCAGTGAGCGCGCGCCAGACCCGTGATCAGGCGGGTTTTGCCGGAGGCTTTGAATCCAGAGCGCGTGCAGACTCGGGTTCGGGCGCCACGCGCTCGTCGTCCGCAGCAACCTGAAGAGTCGGCGCCTCCGCCGCAGGCACGGTTCCCGGGGCCGCGACGGCCGTTCTGGGGATTTCGGCTTCGATCTCCCCGTCCTTTTCCGCGATTTCCTCCGGGAAGAGCAGCCGGTTCGCTTGCTTCAGCGACTTCAGCATCTCCTCCGGAATCGGGTCCGGCTTGGAATAATCGTCGATGTACGTGTCGAGCCCGTCCATCACGTTGAAATGCGGATCGTGGAAGAGTTTTTTCAGCGCGGCCCGGCGCAGCTTCTCGTCCACTCCAGGGCGCAAGAAGTCCTGGTACTCGGAGGCTAGCCCCTCCAGCGTATCGACCGGCGGCAATTCCGTCTTTGCTGGGGGTCGCGCGGCGGCGGGTACGCCGGCGGCCGGGGGCGCCTTGGTTTCGGGCGCGATTGGCGGCGGCGCAGTCTGATCGCTCGCCGAATCGAGCTTGCGCCGCGACCAGCGCGACAGGAACGGCTCCTTGTCCGTGCTCACGCGGCGTCTCTCTTCGCGCCCTTGAACGAAGGCGGGCGGCTGCGTTTCTTCCTGGGCTCGGGTCTGTAGTGCTTCTCGACATACTCGGCGAGCCAGGAAACCCATTCGACCGGCATCGGCACGCCGTCGACGCGCGCTCCGCCATCCATCTGGCGCGCCGCTTCGTTGTAGCTCACCGTCACCGATTGCGGCATGCCCTTCCCATCCTCCTCCAGCCAATTCACGAACACGTAGGGCTGCGGCGAATAGAGGTTCAGATAATAGCCTTCCGACTCGTCGTGGAAGAGCTCCAGCTTGAATCCCGGATGCAGCCATTGCGCGCTCACGCTGTCCTGCCGCAGCACGCGCACCGCCGAGCCGAGTTCGCTCGAATCGGTCAGCACGCCGATCGGCTCCCATTGCTCCGACTGCCAGCGGTTGTCGAGCTGCGTGCGCTGCATGACGACCGCGATGGCGAGGTTTGGATAGGGCATTTTGCGGCTATACTGGAGCGGTTGAGGAAACGATGAATTATGAACCGCATTTCATGATGCGGCTACGCAAACCATGACGGACCGGGTCATCCCTATCAACGACGGGCGCAGGACAAAACCCTTTCCCCCCAAGGGGGAATCGGGTGGATCCGAGCGATCCAGGCAGGACACGCTCGGCCGCAGGCTGCATGACCTGCGCATCTCGGTCACCGATCGCTGCAATTTCCGCTGTATCTACTGCATGCCGCGCGACGTGTTCGGCCCCGATTACGCGTTTCTCCCGAAGAGCGAATTGCTGAGCTTCGAGGAGATCGCGCGGCTGGCGCGCGTTTTCAAAGACCACGGGGTCGAGAAAATCCGTCTGACCGGCGGCGAGCCTCTCTTGCGCAGGAACCTCGAGCGCCTGATCGAGATGCTCGCCGAAATTCCGGGGCTCGATCTCACGCTCACCACAAATGGCTCGGTCCTCTCGAAAAAAGCGCGCGCGCTGAAAGCGGCGGGCCTCAGCCGCGTCACGGTCAGCCTCGACTCGCTGGACGAGACGGTATTCCGCAGGATGAACGACGCCGACTTCCCCGTCTCCGAAGTGCTTAACGGCATCGATGCGGCCGCCGCGGCGGGGCTCGCGCCGATCAAGATCAACATGGTGGTGAAGCGCGGCGCAAACGAGGATTCCGTCATCCCGATGGCGCGCTATTTCAAGGGCAGCGGCCACATCGTGCGCTTCATCGAGTACATGGATGTCGGCGCGACCAACGGCTGGCGTATGGACGACGTTCTGCCCTCGGCCGAGATCGTCCGCACGATCGGCGAGAAGATGCCTCTCGAAACGGTCGAGCCGAATTACACGGGCGAGGTCGCCGAGCGCTGGCGATACAGGGACGGGTCGGGGGAGATCGGCGTGATCTCCTCGGTGACGCAGGCCTTCTGCCGCACCTGCACTCGCGCGCGCCTCTCCACCGAGGGCATGCTCTATACGTGCCTTTTCGCCACGGCGGGCTACGACCTGCGAGGGTTGCTACGCGGCGGCTTTTCTGCCGAGGGGATCTCGGATGCAATCGCGCGCGTCTGGCAGGCGCGTACCGACCGCTATTCCGAGATCCGCACCGCGGAGACGGCCAAACTGCGCAAGATCGAGATGTCCTACATAGGCGGATGAAGACGCCGCAGCGCCTCAAGCTTAGCCACGCCTCGAAACCCCTCACTTTCGAAGTCGAGGCGATCAACGAGCGCGGCGAGGCCGTGCCGACGCCGATCGCGGGCGAGCATCCGCTCACGCTCTACATCGACAAGCGCGAGATCGTCACGCTGATGACCCTTGGCCAGGCGCCCGAGGCGCTCGCCATCGGTTATCTGCGCAACCAGCGCCTGGTGAAATCCATCGACGAAATCGCCGCGGTGCAGGTGGACTGGGAGACGGCGTCGGTGGCGATCACGACACGCACGTCACTCAAGGGGCTCGACGAAAAAATGAAGAAGCGCACCGTCACCACCGGTTGCGGTCAAGGCACGGTGTTCGGCGACCTGATGGAGGAAATCGATTCGATCAAGCTGCGCGACGACGTGACTCTCACCGAGGACGCGCTGCACACCCTGCTCGACGCGGTGCGCCGCCACGAGGCCATCTACAAGGAGGCGGGCGCCGTGCACGGTTGCGCCCTGGCCAACAACACCACCGGCGGCGTGGAGATTCTCTACTTCATCGAGGACGTGGGCCGGCACAATTCAGTCGACGCGATCGCCGGCCAGATGTGGCTCGACGGCGTGGACGGTTCGGACAAGATCTTCTACACCACGGGGCGCCTCACCTCGGAGATGGTGATCAAGGCCGCGCAGATGCGCATCCCTTTCCTCGTTTCGCGCTCGGGCCTCACCAAGATGGGCCATGACATCGCGGCGAAGCTCGGCATCACCATGATCGGCCGCGCCGCGGGGGGCAAGCACTACCTGCTCTTCACCGGCAAGCACCGCTTCAGGAAAACCGTCGCCCCGACGCTGGTGGCGTAGCGTCGGGCACGCGCGTGCAGCCCTCGGTCACCGGATTGATCCTCGCGGGCGGCAAGGGCAGCCGCATGGGGGGGGTGGACAAGGGCCTGCAGACTTTCCGCGGCAAGCGCCTCGTCGATCACGTGTACGAGCGCTTCTCGCCACAGGTCGGCGGCATCATCATCAACGCCAACCAGAACCACGAGGAGTACAAGACTTTCGGCGTGCGCGTGGTGAGCGATGCGATCGGAGGGTACGCAGGGCCCCTCGCAGGACTGCACGCGGGCCTGTCGGTCTCCAAGCGACCCTTTCTCGCCTCCGTCCCCTGCGATTCGCCGTTCCTGCCGGCGGATCTCATCGAGCGCCTGTACCGGCGGATCGACGAAACCGGCGCCGAGCTCGCCGTAGCGAAGACGGGCGAACAGCCGCACCCGGTGTTCTCGCTTATGCGGCGCGGCGTGCTCGACCATCTCGCCGACTTCCTGAAAGACGGCGGCCGCAAGATCGACGCGTGGTACGCCACGCTCAACGTCGTGGAAGTCGCATTCGACGACGAGCCGGGAGCATTCTCGAATATCAACACGCGCGAAGAGCTTCACACCTGGGAAAACGTTCCGTCGGGTTGAGCGCGGGAGGTAAAAACGCGTACTCTCCCTGCCTTTTTCCGAAAAGGAGAGGGTCACGGCCGTCGAAGAACCTGGAGCCGTGACCCTGCGGTTGTCACTCAATCCGGATCAGGGAATGTCCGCGAAAACTTCGCTTGAAAAAGGGCTTTCGTTGCCCAAGGTATCAAAGTCCGTCACCGCGAAGTAGTACCGGCTTCCGCTGGCGAGTCCGGTAACGGTATAGGTCGTAACATTACCCGCGCTGATCCCTTGGCCGGGGGACTGGAGATACGTTCCCGGGGCGGTGCCGTAATAAACGCGGTACCCGCTGAAATTTGGGAATGTCAAGGGATCCCACCCCAGCATGGCGCTATTGGAAGGTGGCAGAGGCAGAGTCGTAACGCTCACACTTGTAGAATTGGGCGAAACGTTGCCGGCCGCGTCGCGAGCCGCCACGGAGTAGCTGTAGGTCGTTGCAGCAGACAAACCCGTATCCGCATGACTCGTCGAGACGGGCGTCGCTATCTGGACGCCATTGCGGCGGACGACATAGCCGGTCACTCCGACGTTGTCGGTTGAAGCGCTCCACGAGAGGTTGGTTCCGGTCCAACCGACGGCCGCGCCCGTGAGGCCGGCGGGCGTAGACGGTGGCGTCGTGTCAGCTGCGCTCGCGGTCGTGACGCTCACGCTCGTCGAATTGGGTGACATGTTGCCGGCCGCGTCGCGCGCCGCCACGGTGTAGCTGTAGGTCGCTGCAGGGGACAAGCCCGTGTCCCCATAACTGGTTGTAGCGGGCGTCGCGACCTGCACGCCATTGCGACGCACGATATAGCCGGTCACCCCGACGTTGTCGGTTGAAGCGCTCCATGACAGGTTGGCTCCGGTCGAGCCCGCTGCTGCGGCCGTGAGGCCGTTAGGCGTAGTGGGTGGCGTCGTATCAGCTATCGTGATGCTCGCACTTGCTGAATTGGGTGAGATGTTGCCGGCCGCGTCGCGCGCCGCCACGGTGTAGCTGTAGGTCGTCGCGGCGGACAAGCCCGTGTCCCCATAACTGGTTGTAGCGGGCGTCGCGACCTGCACGCCATTGCGACGCACGATATAGCCGGTCACCCCGACGTTGTCGGTTGAAGCGCTCCATGACAGGTTGGCTCCGGTC
>Ga0210382_10000346_pt1 | contig 17086 bp, 14 predicted proteins | sample PLMedo_FD_155452 | JGI IMG/M metagenome (GOLD analysis project Ga0210382, IMG submission 155452) | Groundwater sediment microbial communities from an aquifer in East River, Colorado, USA - PLM0_60_coex redo | ecosystem: Environmental > Terrestrial > Soil > Riparian zone | place: USA: East... | reverse complement strand
CTCTGGTACTATGTCGTTCTCATAGCGTCAGGAATCGTTCATGCAGGCGGTGCCGCCGTGGCCGGGCTGTTGCGCGTGCGCAATCGGCGCGGCGGCGTCTACGACTGGGCAGGCACGGACTGGGCGCGGGATGTCCTCCGAGCGGCAGGGACCCCGGTCATCGCCGAGGGTCTGGAGCACATCCCGCGCGACCGCCCGGTGATCTACGCCTCGAATCACTCTTCGATGTTCGACATCTGGGCGCTGTTTGCGACGCTGCCTGGGTCGGTGCGGTTCGTCGCCAAGCGGGAGCTTTTCAAGATTCCGCTCCTCGGCCCCGCGATGAGCGCCGCGGGCCACATCCCCATCGATCGCGCTGCCCACAAAAAAGCGTTCGAGGCCTACGCTGAGGCGGCGCGGACGATTCAGCGTGGCACCTCCTCGATCGTCGTGTTCCCGGAAGGGACCCGCAGCCGCACCGGCGAGCTGCTGCCCTTCAAGAACGCGCCGTTTGGCCTCGCCATTGCCGCGCAGGTTCCCATCATCCCCGTCTACGTCCATCACACGTTTGAAATCTTGCCGAAGGGCGCCTGGCGGCTTCGTCCCCGTCCGATCCGTCTCCTCGCCGCGCCGCCGATCATGACGGCCGGGTTGCGTCCCGAGGATCGCGAGCGGCTCCGGGATCAAGTGCGCGCGGCGATGGTTGCCCTTCAGTCAAAGGCGCGGTAGGGTTCGTTCCCAATGAGCACGCTGATCTCGGTACACGCGCGGGAGATTCTCGACAGCCGCGGCAATCCCACCGTCGAGACCGACGTCACGTTGGCCAGCGGCGCGAGCGGCACGGCGGCCGTTCCCAGTGGTGCGTCGACGGGAGAGCACGAAGCAGTCGAGCTGCGCGACGGCGACAACAAGCGCTACGGCGGCAAGGGCGTGCTCGAAGCCGTCAAGAACGTGAATGAAGTGATCGGCCCGCGGCTGGAGGGCCTGTCGGCCGAGGATCAGATCGCGGTGGACTACGCGATGCTCGACCTCGACGGCACGCCCAACAAGAGTCACCTGGGCGCGAACGCGATTCTCTCCGTCTCACTCGCCGTTGCGCGCGCCGCGGCGCAGGATGCCGGTCTGGCGCTGTATCGCTATCTCGGTGGTCCCGTCGCCCATGTGTTGCCGGTCCCGATGATGAACATCCTGAACGGCGGCGCGCACGCGGCCAATACCGTGGACTGCCAGGAATTCATGGTCGTGCCGATCGGCGCCGAGACCTTTCCGGAAGGGCTGCGCACGGGGGTGGAGGTATTCCATGCGCTGAAAAAGGTCCTCGCCAAGCGGGGGCTCTCGACGGCGGTAGGGGACGAGGGGGGCTTCGCTCCGGACCTGCCGAACGACGAGGCCGCGCTCGAGGCGATCATGGCGGCGATCGAGGCGGCGGGCTTCGAGGCGGGGAAGGATATCGCGATCGCGCTCGACGTGGCGGCGTCTGAGCTCTACGCCGACGAGGTGTACACATTCAAGAAGAGCAAGGGCGGCCAGAAGAACGCCGAGGAGATGATCGCGCTCTACAAAAGCTGGATCGACCGCTATCCGATCGTGTCCATCGAAGACGGACTCGCGGAGGACGACTGGACCGGATGGGCAAAGCTCACAGCGGCTCTGCAGGAACGGGTGCAACTTGTAGGGGACGATCTCTTCTGCACCAACGTCGAGCGGCTGGCGCGGGGCATCGAAGAGAGCGTCGCGAACGCGATCCTCATCAAGGTGAATCAAATCGGCACGCTCACCGAGACGCTGCAGTGTATCGAGCTGGCGCGGGGTAACGGCTACGGCTCGGTGATCTCGCACCGCTCCGGCGAGACCGAGGACACGTTCATCGCGGATCTTGCGGTGGCGACCGGCGTCGGCCAGATCAAGACCGGCAGCGCGTCGCGCACCGAGCGTGTCGCCAAGTACAACCAGTTGCTCCGCATCGCCGAGGAGCTCGGCGACGTGGCGCACTATCCCGGCCGCCATCTCTACGGCTTGTGACCAGAATCCGCATCGCCGGGATCGCGGGTGGTGTCGGGCTGCTCGCGCTGGCCGTGTGGGGCGGGGAGTACGGCACGGCCGACTGGATCACGATCCGGCGGCAGCTCGCCGAAGAGCGCACCAGAGTGGCGGCGCTGCGCATCGAGCTCGATTCGTTGGCCAAGCTGGCGGACGACCTGGAGACCAACCCAGCGGTGCAGGAGCGCGTGGCGCGCGAGCAGTTCGGAATGATTCGAGACGGCGAGGTACTCTACCGCGTCGTGCCCAAATAAGAGGAGGCACCATGAACACGCTTCGTCGATTCGCACCCGTCGCCGTCGCCGTGACGATCGTGGGCGCCGCGGCATGCGGTGGCGACGGCACCGGCCCGGCTCCGCAGGCGGCATCGGTCACCGGTATTGCCGGCGACAGCCAGACCGCGCCCACGGGCGGGCCGCTCGCCTTTCCTCTCAGCTTCACCGCTCTCGGCTCGAACGGGCAGCCGGTGCAGGGCGTGCACGTGACTTGGACCTCCACCCCGGCGAACGGCGTCACGTTTGTACCGGCGTCAGCGGTTTCGGATGTCAACGGCATCGTGTCGACGAACGTCCGCGCCGGCGCCACGCCCGACACCGTTCTCATTCAGGCCCAGGTACCGGGGGTGCAGCAACCGGTCGCGTTTCACGTGATTGTTTTTGACCCATGTCGTACCGCGGTCCTCCACACCCTCGGGACGTCGGTCGATGGCACGCTCACCACATTCGATTGCCGATTGGGAACTACATTCAAGTATTACTATGACTTTTACGGGTTGTCTCTGAGCACTCAGGCTGGCGTGACGATCAACATGAGCGCCAATTTTGATACCTATCTCGACGTTTTCAAGGATTTGGGCACTCAGCTCGACTACGTCGGTTACCAGGACGACGTCTCTCCTACCAACCTGAATTCTCGGTTCCAAGCAATCCTCGCGCCGGGACAGTACATCATCGGAGCGAACAGTGCGGACACACTGGTGACCGGTCCGTACACGCTCGCGTCGGCCGCGCGGCCGCAAACCATTGATAACTGTGAAGAAGTCTGGGTCAACCGCGGCATTGTCATCAACGACAACATTTCAACCACGGACTGCCCGGACGCGACCGGCGGAGGAAGTTACGGAGACTCCGTGAAGATCCTTGTGGCGGCCGGCAGCGTGCTGAAAATCGCCGAACGATCGAGCACGGTGAATCCAAAACTTATGCTCTTCCACATTATCTTTCGACAAGGAGCCGACAGCGCCGAGTTGGTGGCATCGAACGATGATAGCGCAGCTACGACCACGAACGCATACATAGCCTACACCGTGCCCCCGAGTGGTGCTCAGCTTCAGCAGCTCGTGATCTTTGCAGGTACCAATCCCACTGTCCAGACCGGTGCGTACACGCTCGATATTTCTTCGGCGACGACGCTGAGCAGTCGCGCGTCGCCGCCGGTTGCAGGTCGCGAGTGGCGGGGCGTCCTCGGATTGCCAAGGCGCGCGAAGCACTAGCACTCCTCGCCTTCGCGACGGGGATTTGCGAAGGGCAGGGAGCGGGGCGGCCGTGCGACCCGCCCACCCCGCTCGGCCCGAGTCACGATCTGTATTGCATCGAGCTCGTCGCCGCTCCCGGGGTCTGGGGAGTGTCGGGACGCGTCGAGCTCGCCAGTCCTCCCGGTCCATTCACAGTCGCCGTCACCGCCGACGGCCATGCGCGATTCATCCCCGTCGTGTTTCTCACCGGCCTGCCGGCCACCCGCGGGGGCGGGGCGGGCACATACATCGCCTGGGCGACGACACCGCAGATGGATTCGCTCATCAAGCTCGGCGCAGTGAAGAACGGCCGCGTCGAGCTGCGCCCGATCGACTTCGACAAGTTCAACATCCTCATCTCCGCCGAGCGCAGCGCGCGCGTGCGCGAGCCGCACGGTCGGATCATCGTGCGCGGCCAGTCGCCGAGTACGCGGCCGTTTCCGCCCGATTTGCTCGAATTCTCGCTGGGAGCCGCGCGGTCCGCCGGCGCGATGGATCATGGCGAGCACGAGAGCTCCGGCTGGCCAATGGTGCCGACGCCTCCCGGGGTGACCATGCTGCCGTCGGAGATGGCGCTGCGACCCGCGGTGACGCCCTTTCTTCCCGTAACCGATGCGCCCCTTCTCAACGCAGAGTCGAACGAGGTGCTTCGTCTCAAGGACGGCGATATCATCGATCTCGCTGCTGAGCTCGTCCGCCGCACGATCAATGGACAGACGTACACGATGTACGGCTACAACGGGCAGTATCCCGGACCACTGATCGAAGTCTCGCGTGGAGCCGAGATCACGGCGCGGTTCACGAATCACCTTTCAGACTCGACGAGCATTCATTGGCATGGCATACGGCTCGAGAACGCATTCGACGGAGTCGAAGGGGTGAGCGATCAGTTCACATACAAACTTCGGTTCCCGGACTCAGGGGTCTACTGGTACCATCCGCACATTCGCGAAGACATTCAGCAAGCGCTCGGCCTGTACGGGAACATTCTCGTGCGGCAGCCCGGTGCGAAGATCCCCGCCAATCGAGAACAGATCCTGATGCTGCAGGATCTGCTGGTCGGCGATGCAGGCCTCATTCCGTTCGGGCGGGAATCGCCGACCCACGCGCTGATGGGACGGTTTGGCAATGTGTTTCTCGTGAACGGTGAGCCAGGCTATCGGCTGGCGGTTCGGCGCGGTGAAGTCGTGCGCTTCTATCTCACGAACGCCTCGAGCACCCGCACGCTGAATGTGTCGTTCCCGGGAGCGCGCACGAAACTCGTGGCGACCGACGCCGGCCCGTTCGAGCACGAGGCCTGGGCCCTCAGCGTCGTGATCGCCCCCGCGGAGCGCTACGTGGTGGACGTCCGGTTCGATCGGCCGGGAGCAGTCCCGCTGGTCAATCAGGTGCGCGCACTCGACCATCTCTATGGCCGCTTCTTCTCTCAAGTCGATACCCTCGGCGTCGTGACAGTCTCGCCGCGGCGTGTTTCGCCCGACTTCGGTGCAGCCTTTGCCGCGCTTCGCCGCCCTCCGCCGCCCTTCGCAGCCCTCGAACCGTACCGCCGGTTTATCGACCGAGCCCCGGACCGGACCCTGGTGCTCACGCTCCAGACTCACGGCTTGCCGTTCGTGACGGAGCGCTTGATGCAGCTCGACTCGATCTACTTTGCGCCCGTCGAGTGGGGCGGGACGATGCCGATGATGAACTGGGCGTCCACCGGCCGCCAGGTACGCTGGGTCCTGAAGGATCCGGTGACGGGCCGCGAGAATATGGATATCGCGTGGCGCTTCCCGCGGGGCGAGCCGGCGAAGATCCGTCTAGTCAACGAGCGCCGCGCGTTCCATGGCATGCAGCATCCGATTCATCTGCACGGACAGCGCTTTCTCGTGCTGGCGGTGAACGGCGTGCCTAACGAAAACATGGCGTGGAAAGACACCGTGCTGGTGCCCGCCGGTGCGGTGGTGGATATTTTGCTCGACACACAGAACCGCGGCGAATGGATGCTCCACTGCCATATCGCCGAGCATCTCTCGGCTGGAATGATGATGCACTTCACCGTCGATTAGCGAGGAGATTTCATGTACGCGCTCACCCTCCTGCTCGCGCTCGCCGCTCAGCGTCCCGATTCACTCGCGGCGCAGGTGCGCGAATACGTCGCCGTCGATACGGCGTTGCTCGCCCTGACGCATGTCCTGCTCGTCGATGGAACGGGCGCCGCGCCTCGATCCGATCAGACGATCGTCATCCGCGCCGGCCGGATTGCGGTGGTCGGTCCCGCGGCGGCGGTGCAGATCCCAGCCGGGGCGCGCGTCATGGATATGAACGGGTCGACCGTCATCCCCGGCATCATCGGGATGCACGACCACCTGTTCTATACCGCCGCCGGCGGCCGGGCCGTGCAGATGTCGTATACCGGACCGCGGCTGTATTTGGGCTCGGGCGTCACGACGATCCGCACGACGGGCAGCCGGGCACCGTACGCCGAAATCAACTTGAAAGACGCGATCGATCACGGCCTCGCGCCGGGGCCGCGTATCCATCTCACCGCGCCCTACATCACGGGTGAGCACGGCGGCGGCGCGATGGCGATCCTGAACTCTCCGGAGGCGGCTCGCCGCTTCGTCGCCTATTGGGCGGCGGAGGGCGCGACGTGGATCAAAGCCTACACCGACATCCGGCGCGCCGAGCTGGGCGCCGCGATTCAAGAGGCGCATCGCCGTGGCATCAAGGTGACCGGTCATCTCTGTTCGGTGAGCTTCCAGGAGGCGGTGTCGCTCGGCATCGACAACCTGGAGCACGGCATGCTTACCGCGTCCGATTTCACGACCGGGAAACAAGCTGACGTTTGCCCCGTCAACCTGATGACGCAGATTAGCGCGTCGGATCCGCAGGGAAATACGGGGCAGGCCACGATTCAGTCGCTCGTCCAGCACCATGTGTCGATGACATCGACCCTCGCCGTCTACGAGCCGTTCGTGGCCAATCGCCCGACCAGGGACGAGCGCGTATTGCAGGCGATGGATCCGGAAGTGCGCGACAGCTACATGAAGCTGCGCCAGCAGATCGACTCGAGCGGCAACGGCTGGGTCTCACTGCAAGCGTTCAAGAACTCGATGGCGTTCGAGCGGGCGTTCGTCGCCGCCGGCGGTCTGATGGCGGCCGGCGTGGACCCGACCGGCATCGGCGGCGCGCTCGCCGGATTCGGCGATCAGCGCAACTACGAGCTGTTCATCGAGGCGGGGTTCGCGCCCGCGCAGGCGATCCAGATCATGACCGCGAACGGCGCGAGGATTCTCGGCGTCGCGCAGAGCCTGGGGACGGTGGAGCCGGGGAAGCTCGCCGACCTCGTCGTGCTCCGCGGCGACCTGACAGCCGATCCGTCAGTGATTCGCAGCCCGACGATTGTTTTTAAAGACGGCGTCGGCTACGATTCTGCGAAGTTGATTGCCTCGGTCCAGGGCAGGGTTGGCGTCAACTAGCGACGAGGCACGGCAGGGTAGCTCAGCCTGGTGAGAGCACGGCACTCATAATGCCGGGGTCGTGGGTTCGAATCCCACCCCTGCTATGGAAGGGCAACGGCGGCGGTCAGGGCGGTCAAACTGCGAATGCGGCGGTCGATCCACATTGACCGCCGCATTTGGTTTTTGACCGTCGCAGTATCGTTGACCGCCGCATTTGTCTCTTGACCGCCATGACTCTACCGCCCTTCGGCGCCGCGCATCAGATTGGGAACCTCCCATCCACCCCAAGAGGGGCCGTCATGACGTTCCGCGTCCTACTGCTCGTTGTCGGAGCAGCGTGTACCGCCGCAATCCCCGCGCGAGCCCAGAAGCGTGGCTCGTTCGAGATCGGCGCGTTCGCTGCGTATCTCAACGCCGACAACTCTCTCCCCGTTAGCAATGCACTCGGATTCGGCGGGCGCCTGGGCGTCAATGCGCTCACGTTCCTCTCGGTCGAGGTCGACATCGCGCACGCGTCGAAGAACGGCGCCGGTTACCGGCCGCTCCACGTGTGGCTCGTCTACAACGTGCCGCCCACGAGTCGTGCCGAGGTCTTCGCGGGGGTCGGGTTCGTGCGCAATACCTACACGGGGACATACAAGGCCAAGGACAGTGGGATGGCGGGGCAGGTTGGTGTGCGGCAGCGGTTCGGTAAGCTGCTCGCGATACGGCTCGACGGGCATGCGGATTTCATGCCGAACGCCGCGAACAAGTCCTACCTCATCAGCTACAACGGGAACTGGGGCGTGGGGATCGGCGTCAGCGCGTTGTTGAATCGTTAAATCGGAATTCTGAGGCATGAGAACGTGTAGGGGCGCAGCATGCTGCGCCCCTACGTTGTTTCGTCCACACATCCTAGCGTAGCGATTTCCACACCACCGGCTTGATCGTCCGCGACATCTCCGCCGCGACCTGCTGCGCCTCTGTGAGCTTCGCTGCGTACTCGATCCGCCAGTCCGCCGGCATGTTCGCGCGGAAGTAGGTCGCCGTCAGAAGCTCACCGCGCGGCTCGAGACCGGCCGCTTTCCCGCGGCCGACCGCGACCACATCGCCCAGGAAGAGTGTGGAGCTCCCCGTATCCATCACGTTCACGACGCTGCACTCGAAGTGCGCGAAACACTCATCCAGCACCGGTACACCGAGGACGCCGCGATGGTAGGGCAACCCCGCGAGTTTGTCGCGGTCGCGCCCACTGACGAAGCCGAGGCGCCGCACCACGTCGAACTGCGTGGTGTGCAGCAGGTGCAACCCAAAGCGCCCCGACTCGAAGATCATGTTGTGGCTGTAGTTGAACTTGTGGATGTACACCGACAACCGGGGAACGGACGGCACGATCGAGGCGCGCACCGCGGCATCGGAGATCATGCCGTTCTCCTTGCCGTTGTGCTCCGACGTAACTGCCACCACCGGCGAGGTCAGATTGCGCAGCAGTTGGTAAGTGAGGTCGGGTTGGGACATACTTCAAGATACATGGCCACTGTTGCCTCGCTCCCGGCGCGCGTGCTCGTACACATTCGCGAGAATCGGCTCTTTCGTGAGCCCGGGGCGGCGCTCGTCGCGGTGTCGGGTGGTGCCGACTCCGTCGCGCTACTCGATGTACTGCACACGCTCGCCAACGAGCTCCGGCTCGCACTTGTCGTGGCGCATGTGGATCATGGGATCCTGCCGGCCGGACGGCCGGTCGGCCGGACGGTCAAACAGCTCGCCGAGAAATATGGACTGCCATTCGAGTTCACCGAGTTGAATCTCGGCCCCGAGACGACGGAGACCGAAGCGCGCCGCGCGCGCTATGCCTGGCTGCGTGAGGTGCAACGCCGCCGCGGCGCGAAGTACATCGTGACCGCGCATCACGAAGACGATCAGGTCGAGACGATCGTGCTGCGGGGACTGCGCGGCAGCGCGCCCGCCGGTCTCGCGGGAATCGCCGCGCGCGGGCGCGGTGGGCTGGTACGGCCGTTGTTGCCGTTCACGCGCGGCGAGCTGCTCGCATACGTCGCCGAGCGCGGACTGCCGGTCTACGATGATCCCGCCAACCGCGACCCGCGGCACCTGCGCTCGTGGGTCCGAACCACGCTCCTGCCGTTACTGAACGAACGTCTCGGCCCGCGGCTGCGGAGCGATGTGCTCGCGCAGGGTCGCCATGCGGCCAGTGACCGTCGCGCATGGGATCGCATGCTGGATCTGGTCCCGGAGTTAGCGCTCACCGTGGAGGGGGGGGGCACGAGCTTTACCGTTGCCCGCGCGAGTGTGTGCGGCTATGATAACGCATTGTCTGTCGCGCTTTTGCGCGCCGCGGCCCGCAGAGTAGGACTGGTCCTTGGCCCCACGCGAGCGCGGCGACTTGTCGCATTGGCGCAGCGCCCCTCCGGCCGCCGCCTGCCACTGGGCGAGGGGTGGTCGGCCGAAGTGGCATTCGATCGCTTGCGGGTCGGTCGCGACGCGGACAACGCGGTCGGTTGCGCGCTCGAGCGGGTCTGGCCGACCGGCGAGCGGGGCGCGGCGCTGTTTGGCGGGTTCGAGATTGCGTGGTCTCCGGCCGCGGCACCCGCCCAGATCGAGCGCGCGACGTGGACGACGTGGCTGGACGACGGTGCCTGGGAAGTGCGGCGGCCCGCTCGCGGCGATTCGCTGGTGCCGCTGGGCGGTGTCGGACATCGGCCGCTCAGGCGCTTACTAATGGAAGCGCGGGTGCCGCGCAGCGCGCGGCCGCGCTATCCCGTAGTCAGTAGAGGGGCGACCATTCTCTGGGTGCCCGGCATCTGTCGGAGTGCGGAAGGCGTGCCGGCGCCCGGAACTCGAGCGGTGAGGTTGGATGTTATCGAGTGCGGCTCGGCTGAATCAGACGGGGGGGCGTGAGCTCAAGCGTATCGTCTTCGACGAGGAGACGATCGCGGAGCGAGTGCAGAGCCTGGGCCGCGAGATCACGGCGGCCTACCCCGATGGCGATCTGCTGGTCCTGGGCCTCCTCAAGGGCAGCTTCATCTTCTTGAGCGATCTCGTGCGGCGGATCGACCGGCCACTGCAGGTCGATTTTATCGTGGCATCGAGCTACGGCGAAGGAACGGTGTCGAGCGGGAACGTCCGGCTGGTGTACGATCCGGAGACGGAGCTGGCCGGCAAGCACATCCTGCTGGTCGAGGACATCATCGACACCGGCAAGACGCTGAACAAGCTGGTCGCGCTGCTCCGGCAGCGCCGGCCGCGGAGTCTGGAGATCTGTGCGTTGTTGCACAAACATGTGGCTGAACACTTGGAGCTGGAAGCGAAGTTCGTGGGATTCGACGCGCCGAAGCTGTTCCTGGTCGGCTATGGACTCGATCACGCGGAAAACTTCCGGCACCTTCCTTATATCGCGAGTCTGACGTAGATGGCCAATCGACTGCCCCCGCCCCCGCGGGAATTCAACTGGGCCCGGATGCTGCGGACGCTCTCGTTCTGGGCGCTCCTCATCGTCGGGACGATCGCGCTGGTGCAGCTCGCCTCGAGCCGCCGGCGTGAAGAAGCTGAGATCACCTACACCCAGTTCATGGAAGAGTTGAACGCCGGCAACATCTCCTCGGTGGAGATCGCCGAGCGGCAAAAAGTGCGCGGTGCGTTCCAGCATCCGGTGGTGGTAAAGCGCCAGACGGTGGAGCGGTTCAACGTGCTGCTGCCGTTCGAAGCGGACGACAAGTTCGCCGCTAATCTCTCCGCCAAGGGCGTGGAGGTGCGAGCGCGGGAACCGGGCCAGTCGTTCGGCATCGTGCTGCTGCAGTTCCTGCCGTACCTGCTGATTTTCGGCCTTGTGATCTTCATGCTGCGGCAGATGCAGCAGGGAGGAAACCGCGCCTTCGCGTTCGGCAAGTCCAAGGCGAAGCTGCTCGCGGGCGACACGCCCAAGGTGACGTTCGCCGATGTCGCCGGCTGCGATGAGGCGAAGCAGGAGCTCGAGGAAATCATCGACTTCCTGAAGGACCCGCAGAAATTCCAGCGGCTCGGCGGCCGGCTGCCCAAGGGCGCGCTGCTCGTGGGGCCGCCGGGGACCGGCAAGACGCTGCTCGCCAAAGCGGTCGCCGGCGAGGCGGGCCGGCCGTTCTTCTCGATGTCGGGCTCCGACTTCGTCGAGATGTTCGTCGGCGTCGGCGCCTCCCGCGTGCGCGACCTATTCGAGCAGGGAAAGGCGCACGCGCCCTGCATCATCTTCATCGACGAGATCGACGCCGTCGGGCGGCACCGCGGGGCCGGACTCGGCGGTGGGCACGATGAGCGGGAGCAGACGCTGAACCAGCTGCTCGTCGAGATGGACGGCTTTGAATCGAATGAAGGCGTGATCTTGCTCGCGGCCACCAACCGGCCCGACATCCTCGATCCCGCGCTGCTGCGGCCGGGCCGCTTCGATCGCCAGATCGTGGTGGACATGCCCGATCTCAAAGGCCGCGAGCAGATCCTGCGCGTGCACGTGCGCAAGATCCCGATGGCGCCCGGGGTGAACCTGGAGCGGATTGCGCGCGGCACGCCGGGTCTCGCCGGCGCCGAGCTCGCCAACATCGTGAACGAAGCCGCGCTGCTCGCCGCGCGCCGTAATAAGACGCAGGTCGACGGCCAGGACTTCGAAGACGCGAAGGACAAGGTGATGCTGGGTCTCGAACGCAAGAGCCGCGTGCTCTCCGACGAGGAGCGGCGTCTCGTTGCGTATCACGAAGCCGGCCACGCTCTCGTCGGGCTCACCGTTCCGGACGCCGATCCGCTGCACAAGGTCACGATCATTCCACGCGGCCGGGCGCTCGGCCTCACGGCGTATCTGCCGGAGGAGGAGCTGCACAAGTACACCAAGCGCTCGATCGAGTCGCGGCTCGCGATGGCGTACGGCGGCCGCGTCGCCGAGGAGCTGGTGTTCGGGCCGGAGAAAGTGACGACGGGCGCGGCGCAGGACATTCAGCAGGCGACCAACATCGCGCGGCGCATGGTGACGCAGTTCGGCATGAGCGCGGTGATCGGTCCGATCGCCGTGGGCGACCGCGAGCAGGAGATCTTCCTGGGCCGCGAAGTCGTGCAGCGGCGGGAGATTTCGGATCGCACGGCGCAAATCGTGGACGAGGAAGTGAGGAACATTCTCACGCGCGCCTACGCCGAGGCCGCGCGCATCGTCACGGAGCGTCGAGCCGCGCTCGATCGGTTGGCCGCGGCGCTGCTGGAGCGCGAGACGCTGGAGCGCGAGCAGGTCGAGATGGTCATTGCCGGCCAGACGCTGCCGCCCTACGTGCCGCCGGCTCCGCCGCCGCGCGCCGAGGGTGGCGAACCAGACAAGGAAAAAGCGAGAGGCGAGCGCCCGTCAGGAGGCATCCTGCGCAATCCGCCGCCTGAGCCCGCCGGGGCGTGACCGCCTCCCCCCCAGCCGCAGACCTTTCCAAGCTTCGGATCAATCGCGACGACCCGCCGCCCGCGGTGAAGCGGGCGCTGGGTCGCGTGTTGTGGCTGACGGCCGCCGCGATCGTCATGATTGCCGCCGTTGTGTTGCTCTCGAAGCGGGGCTCGGCTGTGCCTGTCCAGGTCGTCACCGTGGCGGCGAGGGGCGGCGAAGGGGCGGCGAGCAATAGCGGCGGCGCTGGGGCGGTCGCCGTGGTCGCCAACGGTTACGTCGTGGCACGCACCAAGGCAGCCGTGTCCGCGAAAATTCCGGGCAGGCTCGCGATGCTCAACGTGAGCGAAGGCTCGCGGGTCGAGAAAGGCGCGATCATCGCGCGGCTCGACAATGCCGACTACGCCGCGGCCGTGGGGCAGGCGGAGGCGGGCCTTGCGAGCGCCCGGGCGACGCTGATCGAAGCGCAGTCGGATCGCGATCAGGCGCAACGCGAGTACGTGCGCGTCCGCGACATCCACGCCCAGAATCCCAATCTCGTCTCGCCGCAAGAGGTCGAGAACGCCGACAGCCGCGCCCGTCAGGCCGACGCGCGCGGCAACGCGCAGTCGGCGCGCGTCGATGCGGCGGCGGCGGGAGTCCGGGTCGCGCAGGCCAATCTCGAGAATACCTACATTCGCGCGCCCTTCAGCGGCACGGTCTTGCGCAAAGAGGCCGAGGTCGGGGAAGTCGTCGCGCCCTCGGTGGGCGGCGGGCTGACGCGCGGCGCCGTTGTCACGATGGCCGACCTCGCGACGCTCGAGGTCGAAGTGGACGTAAACGAGGCCTACATCGCGCGCATTCATGGCGGGCAGCAGGCGCGCATCACGCTCGACGCCTATCCCGATACGTCGTTCCGCGGCACGGTCCGGCAGGTCGTGCCGACCGCCGATCGCCAGCGGGCGACGGTGCAGGTCAAGGTCGCGATCGTGGATCGCGACCCGCGCATTCTCACCGAAATGGGCGCCAAGGTCGAGTTTCTCGAGTCGCCCCGTGCCACGCCGGCTGGATCCCCGCAAGTCGTCGAGCGGCCGCGGATCATCGTGCCCGCCGCGGCAGTGCGTTCCGAGGATGGCCGGTCCGTGGTGTGGCTCGTGCGCGATGGACGGTTACAAAAGCGTGACGTTGACGCGGGTCCCGTCAGCGGTAATTTCCGCGAGATTCGTTCCGGGCTTTCGGGCGGCGAGCAGTTGCTGGTGGTCGGTATTGAAACTCCCCGCGAGGGCCAGCGCGTAAAGACCACGCCGTAATCAGGCACCAGACCGGATCAAACGTATGTCGGGGCGCAGCATGCTGCGCCCCGACCTTACCCCAATCCTAGACCGGGTCCACCATGGCGTTAGTCGAGATTCGCGACGTCCACAAGTCGTTCCAGCGCGACACGCAACGCATCGACGTCTTCACCGGGCTGACGCTCGACATCGACGCGGGCAGCTTCACGGCATTGATGGGTCCCTCGGGCTCGGGCAAGTCGACGTTGCTCAATCTCATCGCCGGGCTCGACCGGCCGACGCGCGGCGTGGTGCGCGTGGGCGGCGCCGAGGTCAGCGCGATGACGCCGGGCCAGCTGGCCGCCTGGCGGGCGCGCAACATCGGGTTCGTGTTTCAATCGTTCAACCTGCTGCCGGTGCTGACGGCATATCAGAACGTGGAGCTGCCGCTCCTGCTCACCAATCTGTCGGGGAAGGACCGGGACGGGCGCGTGCGACTGGCGCTCGACGTCGTGGGCCTCTCCGACCGGGCGGATCACTATCCGCGCCAGCTGTCGGGCGGCCAGGAGCAGCGGACCGCGATCGCGCGCGCCATCGTCGCCGATCCAACCGTGATGTTGCTCGACGAGCCGACCGGCCAGCTCGACGCCAAGAGCTCGCAGGAGGTCCTGAGCCTGCTCCAGCGTTTGAACAACGAGTTCAGCAAGACGATCGTGATCGTGACGCACGACGCCCACGCCGCCGAGCGAGCCAAGTCCGTCCTGCACCTCGAGAAGGGCGACCTGATCGAGAAGCGTCAGGCGGCGGTCGCCGGACGGTGAAATACCTCCATCTGGTCCTTGCCAATCTGGGCCGTCACAAGCTGCGGACGGTGCTCACGATCCTCAGCGTGGCGCTGGCGCTATTTCTCTTCGCCTCGCTGCGCAGCGTCGTGACGACACTTGCGGCCTCCGCGCAATTCGGCGGTGCGCGGCGCCTGGTCACGCTGAACGCGACCGGTCTCGTCTTTCCGCTGCCGCTCGCGTACGCCAACCGGATCAAGGCGCTGCCCGGTGTTCGCGGTTTGAGCTGGGCCAACTGGTTCGGCGGGCGCTACGGTGACGGCAAGGTGTTCTTCGCGAATTTTGCCGTGGATCCCGAATCATACCTGGCCATGTATCCCGAGATCGTGCTGCCGCCCGATCAGAAGGACGCGTTTATCCACGATCGCGCGTCGGCGATCATCGGAAAGCGCCTGCTCAGCCAATTCGGCTGGAAACTCGGCCAGGATGTGACTCTCCAGGGCACGATCTTTCCCGGCGACTGGACGTTCACAATCCGGGGCGTCTACACGCCGACCGATCCCGCGATCGGCGACGACGTCCTGATCTTCCATCACGCGCTGTTCGACGAGCGCATCGGTCGCGCCGGCATCGCGGGGTGGTATATCGTCGAAATCGACGATCCCGCGAATGCCGCGCCGATTGCCAAGTCGATCGACGACATGTTCCGCAATTCCAGCTCGCCGACCAAGACCGGGACGGAGCGTGAGTTCCAGGCGAGCTTCGCCACGATGTGGGGTAACGTGAGCTTCCTGATGGGGACGATCGGCCTCGCGGTCGTGTTCGCGATTCTGCTCGTCACCGCGAACGCGATGATGATGAACGCGCGCGAGCGGACCGGCGAAGTCGCGGTTCTGAAGACCATCGGATTCTCGGATCGACTGCTGTTTACGCTCGTCATGGTCGAGGCGGGCACGATGGCCCTCACCGGCGCCGTGCTCGGTCTGGGATTCGCGAAGGTGCTTTTCAAGGCCACCAACTTCAACGGTATGGGCTTTTTGCCCGGGTTCGACGTCACCACGGGCACGATTCTCCTCGGTGGTGCGGTCGCGATCGGCTTGATGCTCGCGAGCGGGCTCTTCCCCGCGCTCCGCGCCGCTCGCCTTCCCGTCATCCAAGCGCTGCGGCACGTCGAATGATTCCGATCATCTACAATGTCCGGAGCGTCGTCGGGCGTCCCGTCTCGACCGCGCTGACGGCCCTCGGCGTGGCACTCGTGGTCGCCGTGTTCATCGGCATGCTGGCGCTCGCCAACGGCTTCCGCGCCGCGCTGGCCCGCACCGGCTCGGAGAACAACGTGCTGGTCCTGCGCAAAGGCGCCGACTCGGAGCTGTCGAGCGGTCTGGCGCGTGACGCCGCCAGCATGATCGCGGCGTCGCCTCACGTCGCGACGGGGTCGGACGGGCGGCCGCTCGTCTCACCCGAGGTGTACGTGCTCATTCCTCTCGCCAAGGCGTTCGACACGACGCAGGTCGCGAATGTCGTCGTGCGCGGCGTGAGCGATCAAGCCTGGGCGGTACGATCCAACGTCAAGGTGACCGAGGGCCAGCGTCCCGCATCGGGACGGGCGGAGATCTGCGTCGGCAAACGGCTGACCCAGCGCTTCCCCCACACGGGGATCGGCGAGACGCTGCATTTTGCAGGGCGCGATTGGACGGTGACTTGCCACTTCACGGCCGCCGGCTCGGCCTTCGAGTCCGAGATCTGGGGCGAAAACGAGCAGTTCATGCCCGTATTCCGTGGCGACGTCTTTCAGTCCATCACGTTCCGGCTCAAGGACCCCGCGGCGTTCGACGACGCGCGGCGTGCGCTCGAGGATGACAAGCGCATGACCGTGGACGCGCATCGTGAGTCGGTCTTCTATTCCCAGCAATCGGCGCTGTTGGGCCGGATCCTCAGTCTCCTCGCGATCATGATCACGAGTATCATGGCGGTGGGCGCGGTGTTCGGCGCGATCAATACGATGTACGCCGCCATCGCGTCGCGCGCGCCGGAGATCGGCGTGTTACTAACGCTCGGCTTCCGGCCCAGCAGCGTCCTCGTCAGCTTCCTCGCGGAATCGGCGATCATCGCGGCGGTCGGCGGCGTGCTGGGATGCCTGTTCGCCCTGCCGCTCAACGGTCTCGTGACGAGCACGACCAACTGGGCCAGCTTCAGCGAGATCGCGTTCAGCTTTCGCGTCACGCCGGCGCTGCTTCTCGCCGGCATGATCTTCGCCGTCGTGATGGGCATCCTCGGCGGCTTCTTCCCTGCGCTCCGCGCTGCCCGGCTCCAGGTGGTGCAGGCATTACGGTGAAAATCACCGCGCTCGCCGCGCACACGCCGGAGGCGGTGCGCGCGGCGCTCGCGGCTCGGGGGGGTGGGGGGTGGGAAGCACAGCCGGCGTGGTTCGCCGCGGTCGGCATCCAGGCGTTCGTCGTCCTCATCGAAGGCATCACCGAAGCCGAGCGCGAAGCGCTCGTGCATTGGGGCACCAAGTCCGGCGCCGACGTCCTGACGGGCGACGGGTGGGCACTCGTCGCCGCGGCCGCGAGCCGCATCGCGCCGCTCGCCCGCTACGACCGCGCGCCGGCCGAGCTGGCGCGCCTGGCGCCGGCACTCGGCCGGCTCCTCGCCGCGCGGGCCGAGCCGCCGCGCTCGTGGGCGATCCGGGGCGGGGG
>Ga0210382_10000345_pt1 | contig 17088 bp, 15 predicted proteins | sample PLMedo_FD_155452 | JGI IMG/M metagenome (GOLD analysis project Ga0210382, IMG submission 155452) | Groundwater sediment microbial communities from an aquifer in East River, Colorado, USA - PLM0_60_coex redo | ecosystem: Environmental > Terrestrial > Soil > Riparian zone | place: USA: East... | reverse complement strand
ACCGTTTCGCCGGGATGAATTTCCTCGCCGAGGTGCTTGGTCTCGAGATTTTCCTGCATGTACTCGGGCATGAGATGCCGCCGGTTGGATGTCGCGTAGATGAGGAGATTCTCGGAAGTCGCGGCGATCGAGCCGTCGAGCACGACCTTGAGTGCCTTGTAGCCCGCGGCCTCCGAGAGCTCGAACGACAAGTCGTCGCAAAACAGAATAAACCGCTCGGGGCGCCCCGCCACCTGATCGACGATATCGGGGAGATCGATGAGATCGTGCTTTTCCACTTCGATCAGGCGCAGGCTCTGGCGGTGGAATTTGTCGAGCACCGCCTTGACGAGCGAGGACTTCCCCGTGCCGCGCGCACCGGTCAGGAGCGCGTTGTTGGCGGTTCGGCCTTCGACGAACTGGCGCGTGTTCTGCTCGATCAGCGCCTTCTGGCTGTCGACGCCGTGGAGGTCGGACAGCCGGATGCGGTGCAGATTCGCAACCGGCTGGATGAAGCTGCTGCGCGAGGTCTTGCGCCAGCGGAAAGCGACACTCTTGTCCCAGTCCACGGGGCGCGATGCGGGCGGGAGCAGCGCTTCCACACGCTCGAGCAACGCTTCGCCGCGCTTGATCAGTCGTTCGAGCTCGGACATGGCTCGTCCTAGGTCCTGTATTGGGCGTTGATGGTAACGTAATCGTGCGATAGGTCGCAGGTCCACACCGTGGTGGCTGCAAGCCCGCGGTTGAGCACGACGCGAACCGTGATCTCGCTTTTTGCCATAACGCGCTTTCCGTCTTCCTCGCGGTAAGCCGAGGCGCGGCCCCCATCTTTCGACACCAGCACCTCGTCGAGATACAACTCGACGCGGCCGACCTCGAGATCGCGTACGCCCGCGTTGCCGATCGCGGCGAGCAGCCGCCCCAGATTCGGGTCGGATGCGGAGAACGCGGTCTTTACCAGCGGCGAGTGCGCGATCGAGTAGGCGACGCTCGCGCATTCGGTTTCGTCCACGCCCTTTTCCACGCGGACGGTGATGAACTTGGTCGCACCCTCGCCGTCGCGCACGATCGCTTGCGCGAGCCCCTGCGATACCTCGAGCACCGCCTCGCGCAACGCCGCGAATCCGGGATGGCCAGGTTTGTCGATCATCGTCCCGCCGCTCGCGCCGGTTGCCATCAGGACAAAAGAATCGTTCGTGGACGTATCGCCGTCCACGCTGATGCGGTTGAATGAGTGCGCCGCTGCATCGGCGAGGAGCTCGCGCAGCGCGCCTTGAGCGACCGGGGCGTCCGTCGCGACAAACGCGAGCAACGTCGCCATGTCGGGGCGGATCATGCCCGCGCCCTTCGCGATCCCGGTGACGGTCACCACACCCCCCGCGAGCCGCACGCGCCGCGATCGGGCCTTCGGCACCGAATCGGTCGTCATAATCGCCTCGGCCGCCCGCGCCCAGTTGTCCTCGCGCAAGTCGGCGACGCACGCCGGCAAGCCCGCGACGATGCGCTCCACGGGCAGGAGCTCCATGATCACGCCCGTCGAAAACGGCAGCACCTGGCGGGAATCGCAGCCAGCGAGCCGAGCGGCTGCGTCGCAGCTCGCCCTTGCGCCCGCAATCCCGGCGTTCCCGGTACCGGCGTTGGCGTTGCCAGTGTTGACGAGCAGCGCCCGGGGGAACCCGCCGGACGCCAGGTGCTCCTTCGCCACTTGAACCGGTGCCGCGCAAAAACGATTCTGCGTGAACACACCCGACACGGACGTGCCCTCCGCAAGCGTCATGAGAAGCAGGTCCTTGCGCCCGATCTTGCGGATTCCGGCCTCGGTGACGCCGAGCTTGACGCCTTTTACGGGCAACAGATCCTCCGGCCGCGGAGGACTCAAGTTGACAGCCATTAGTTGGGCGCCGGTCCCTTGCTAGCTCAGCTTCCCGTGGCAATGCTTGTATTTCTTTCCCGACCCGCAGGGACAAGGATCGTTGCGGCCGATCTTGCCTATCTGCCTTACGAAGGGCACCGGCTTAGCCGCTGGCGCGGAATCGGCCCCCGCCCCGGCGAGGGCTTCTTCGTATCCAGCATGCTGATACTGGACGTTTTCGATCGCGGGCACTTGAACTTTTTCCACCTGCTCGACCTGCTCGGGATTTCGAAGTTCGGCCGTCATGAGCGTGCGCGTCACTTCCAATTTGACCGATTCCACGAGGTTGCCAAAAAGCTCGAATGCCTCGCGCTTGTATTCCTGCTTCGGGTTTTTCTGCGCGTAACCGCGCAGATGGATTCCCTGGCGCAGGTGGTCGAGCGCGGCGAGGTGCTCGAGCCAGTGGTTGTCCAGCGTCGAGAGCAGTATGAGCCGCTCGACTTGATGGACGACGTCCGGAGAATTGCCCGCCATCTTGCGGGCGTAGGCCGCGTGGGCCTCGTCGATCGCGCGCTTGAGCAGGGCGCCGTCGTCCAGACCCGGGTCGCTCTCGAGCCACTTCGACAGCGGCAGCTCGAGCCGGAGCTCGGCGGCGTACACTTTTTCAAGGCCTGGAATGTCCCATTGCTCTTCCATGCTCTCTTCGGGGACATGGGCGCGGAAGAAATCGGTCACGACGCCCTCGCGTAGCGCAGCGATCTGATCCGAGACATCCTGCGATTCGAGGATGGAATTCCTTAGCTGATAGATTTCGCGACGCTGGTCGTTCGCGACGTTGTCGTATTCGAGCAGTTGCTTGCGGATGTCGAAGTTGTGCGCCTCGACCTTGCGCTGCGCGCTCTCGATCGATCGAGTGACGAGGCTATGCTCGATCGGCTCGCCCTCGGGCATCCCCAGGCGCTGCATGATGGCGTTGACCCGCTCTCCGGCGAAGATCCGCAGCAGCGGGTCCTCGAGCGAAAGGTAAAAGCGCGAGGAGCCCGGATCGCCCTGACGCCCGGAGCGGCCGCGCAACTGGTTGTCGATGCGCCGGGCCTCGTGCCTCTCGGTCCCGATGATGTGCAGGCCGCCCGCGGCGATGACCCGATTGTGCAGGTCCCGCCACTCATGACGCAGCTCGCTGATGCGGCGCTCCTTCTCGGCCGCGTCGAGATCGTCCTTGTCCCGCACCAGATCGATCTGCTTCTCGACGTTGCCGCCCAGCACGATGTCCGTGCCTCGGCCCGCCATGTTGGTCGCGATGGTGATCACCTTGGGACGCCCGGCCTGAGCGACGATCTCCGCCTCGCGCGCGTGCTGCTTGGCGTTCAGGACTTGGTGCGCCAACTTGTCCTTCTCCAGCATTCCGGAGATGAGCTCGGAATTCTCGATCGAGGTCGTACCGACCAGGACCGGCTGGCCGCGCTCGTAGCAGTCCTTGATGTCGCCGATGATCGCCTTGTACTTTTCCGCTGCGGTGCGAAAGACCTGGTCGTTGCGGTCGGCGCGGATCATTGGCATGTGCGTCGGGACGACGACGACCTCCAGCCCGTAGATCTCCTGGAATTCGTAGGCCTCGGTATCGGCCGTTCCCGTCATCCCCGCGAGCTTGCGGTACATGCGGAAGTAATTCTGGAACGTGATCGATGCGAGCGTCTGGTTCTCGCTCTGGATCGACACGTTTTCCTTAGCCTCGATCGCCTGGTGCAGGCCGTCGGACCAGCGCCGCCCCGGCATGAGCCGGCCGGTAAACTCGTCGACGATGATCACCTCGCCATCCTGGACAACGTAATGCCGGTCTCGGAAGAAAAGGTTATGCGCCCTGAGCGCCGCGTTCAAGTGGTGCATCAGATTCACGTACGCCGGTTCGTAGAGACTGCGTCCTTCGGGCAGCAGCCCCGCGCGGCCGAGGAGCTTCTCGGCGTGCTCGTGCCCGTCTTCGGAGAGCAGCACCGTGTGGTTTTTCTCGTCGACGTAAAAATCGCCTGGCGCGCCTTCCTTTTCCTGGCGCTTGAGCATCGGCGCCACCTTGTCCATGCGCTGGTAGATCTCGGTACGGTCCTCGGCCCGTCCGGAAATGATGAGCGGCGTGCGCGCCTCGTCGATCAGGATCGAGTCGACTTCGTCGACGATCGCGTAGTTCAGCTTGCGCTGGAAGCGATCGCCTATCTGCATCGCCATGTTGTCGCGCAGATAGTCGAAGCCGAATTCGTTGTTCGTGCCGTAGGTGATGTCAGCGGCGTAGGCCGATTGTTTTTCGGCGTGCGGCATCTGGGTCAGAATCACTCCCACCGACAGCCCGAGGAATTTGTAGACCTTCCCCATCCACTCCGCGTCCCGGCTCGCGAGGTAGTCGTTGACCGTGACGATGTGCACACCGCGGCCGGAGAGAGCATTGAGGTACGCGGGCAAGGTCGCAACCAGCGTCTTGCCTTCGCCAGTGCGCATCTCCGAGATCTTGCCGTCGTGCAGGACCATGCCGCCGATCAGCTGCATGTCGAAATGGCGCATGTTGAGCACGCGCTTCGCCGCCTCACGAACCACGGCGAAGGACTCCGGCAGGAGCTCGGCGAGCGCCGCCTTCTCCGCTGCATCGCGTTCCTCTTCGGGAACGCTCTGGACCCGCTTTGCGAAGCGCTCCCTCAGCTCGAGCGTTTTGGCTCCTAGGCCGTGATCCGTGAGCGCCGCCATCGACGGTTCGAGAGCGTTGATCAACCGCACCGACCTGCCGTAGTGCTTGAGCAGCCGATCATTGCGGCTGCCGAACACCGCCTTCAGTACGCGGGAAATCATCGAGGAATGACTGCCGTGGAGCGCAAAGGTTCGAAGTTTATCACGCCGGAGCGGGTGCTCCGCGATTCCAGCGAAACGAGAGCGCGTGGGAACCGCGCGGTGGGGACTTCCGGTGGGAGCGCCGGAAATGCCGCCTAGCGCGCCGTAGCCTGAAGGAACCGGATCGGGTTCTGCGCCACGCTGCGGTAGCGGACTTCGAAGTGCAGGTGCGGGCCGGTGGCGCGGCCAGTGGATCCGGATTCAGCGATCTTGCTTCCGCGCTGAACCACCTCGCCTTCCCTGACCAGAACTCTCGAGCAATGAGCGTAGCGGGTCGTGAAATCGTTGCCGTGGTCGATCTCCACCAGGAAACCGTATTGGGGATGCGGTCCCGAGTAGATTACAACGCCGCCCGCCGCTGCGAAAACGGGCGTTCCGATATCCACGGGAAAATCCACGCCCTCGTGCATGGCGAGCATGCCGTTGAACGGATCGATGCGCCAGCCGTAGCTGGATGCGCTATAGGCCGCGTCCACTGGTGGGATCGTCGGCATGAGTTTCTTCTTCACCTTGGCGTCGAACAACTGCGACTCGAGGATCCCGAGGGAGTCGCTCCGGTTTTCCATCTGTCTGGAAAGCTGGTCGAGCTGCCGGTTGAACTCCGCCATCGAGAGATCTTTGGGAGGAATGCTCGACACCGCGCCGCCTCTGCCGGGCGCCTCGTTGAAGCGGAATTCCCCGGGCTTGAGTCCGGCAAGGGTCGACAGACGCTCGCCGAGCGCGTCGAGGCGCATGAGCTGGGCCTGCATCTGACCGAGCTTCACCGCCATTGCGTTCAGGTTTTCCCGCAGGAATTCCTCCGTCTTGCGCCGCTGGGCTTCCTGCGCCGACAAGACCAGCGAATCGAGCAGCGGAAGCTTGAATTCGGTGGCATGGCGTACGGTGATCCAGAACAGCGCGAGCGTGAGGCTAAATAGGAGGAAGGCCATGAACACGGCGCCGGCAATCAGGTGCCGGTTAGTCAGGGTCCATGACCTCGACTTGGCCAACTTGCTCGAGACAAGAATAATATGCATGCTGCCCCCTCCTGGGGCCGCACTCTATACGTCGTACGCCTATGAAGAACCCTTACGCCTTCTTGAATCAGCCCGACGGCATCGCTCCGCTTATGCCGCAGGCGCGGCGCTTGATCGAGTTGCGCGCGATTCTCGCAGCCGTGCTGCCGGAATCCCTCGCGCGATGCTGCTCGATCGCAAATTTGAAACAGGGAAAAGTCGTTATTTTTGCTGCCAACGGCGCAATCGCCGCAAAACTGAAACTTATGCTCCCGACATTATTGGAGCAGCTTTCTAAGCGAGCGATCGAGGTTACCGGATTGGACGTGTGCGTGCAACCCCTGGCTTCCGACCCTCAAGTTATTGAAAAATCGGCGAAAATGAGCGTGGAGGCCGCCTCGGGGCTAACCCGGCTCTGCGAGCAACTCCCTGATTCAGAATTGAAAATTACTCTCGTGAAGATCGCGGCCCGACACCGCAAGTAAGTACCTGCCTAGACGAGCACAATTACACGTTCGAGCATCAGGAGGCCGAAGACCAGCAGGGCGAAGATCACCGCGTACTTGAATACCTGAAACGCGAAGCGCAGATACTTCCTGTCGTGGGTCACCAGATACAGGGCTATTCCAGCCGCGGTGGCCAGCACCGCTAGAATTGCAGTGATGCGCAGAGCGAGCATCAGGCCCCCGGCACTCCACTCAACCAGCAGGCAGGGCAAACAACCGGGACAGGGCAGCCGGCGCGTCTTCTTCGCGCTCGAAAGTCACGCATTCCAAGGCATCGTTGGAGGCAAGCGTCGCCCGCAGCAAACGGTTGTTCAGGGCATGGCCGGATTTGTGGGCCGAAAAATAGCCGATCAGCGGGTGCCCGATCAGGTATAGGTCGCCGATTGCGTCGAGCAACTTATGCTTGACGAACTCGTCGCTGTAGCGCAGTCCCTCGGCGTTCAGCACGCGGTACTCGTCCACCACGACGGCGTTTTCGAGGCTCCCGCCCAGAGCGAGGCCGGAATCGCGCAATGCCTCCACGTCCTGGATGAAACCGAAGGTGCGCGCTCGGGCGACTTCCTTGACGTAGGAGGTATCGGCAAAGTCAACGTGAGCCGCCTGTGCCGAGCGCTCGAAAGCGGGGTGGTCGAACTCGATCGAAAACGAAAGTTTGAATCCCTCGAACGGCTCGAAGCGCGCCCACTTGTCGCCGTCTGTCACTTCGATCGTGCTCTTGATTCTGAAAAAGCGCTTGGGCGCGGGCTGCTGTTCGATGCCCGCGGACTGAATGAGAAACACGAAAGGCGCGGCGCTCCCGTCCATGATCGGAACTTCCGACCCGGTGAGATCGACGTAGGCGTTGTCGATCCCGAGCCCCGCGAATGCCGACATGAGATGCTCGACCGTGGCCACTTTCGCCCCGCTTGCCTCCAACGCGCTGCAAAGCCGAGTGTCGGTGACCTTGAAGGCGTCGGCCACGATGTCGATCGGTACGGGCAAGTCGATGCGCCGAAACACGATACCCACGTCGGGCGAAGCGGGTCGCAGTGTCACGGCCACTTTCTCGCCGGTATGCAGACCGACGCCGGTGGCACGAATCACGGATTTGAGAGTGCGCTGCCTGAACATTTGCGTCGCTGCAGCAATTGCCGTAGCCAATTGAAAGCATGAGATTTTAGCATAGCCCGCGGGTTCACCGGCCCGGAATTCCGGTGAGCCAGCGCTATTTGTGCGCTCAATGCGGCCGCTTGCGCAGGTACGCGGGGACGAAGGCGACGGTGCGGATCAGCACTGGCGCCGTCCGAATGGGCAGTCGCACGCTCGTTTTGACGATCAAGGGCTTGCGCAGATAGCGAGGCATGCCCGGTCTTTTGGCTGTGCTCATGTGATTTCTCCCTAGTCGGCTTGCTTGCGCAGGAAAGCAGGGATGTCGTACTTGTCGACCCCGCTGTTCTGCAGCGCTTCTATCGTCGAGGCGCGGTTCTTGCGGATCACCGCCGGCATCTCGTCGAGCACGCGGTAATCCACACCCGCAACCGGCCGGTTGTCGGTACCGGTCTTTTGCACCAGCTTCGGCCTGGACTGACGCGCGACCTGCGGCTGGCCCAGACCCGTCGCAATCACGGTGACGCGCAGCTCCTCGCCCATGGGATCGTCGTAGACGGCGCCGAAGATGATGGTCGCGTCGTCTGCAGCGAAGCCGCGGATGGTGTTCATCACCTCTTTCGTCTCGCGCAGCTTCAGGCTCGATTTGTTGGCCGTGATGTTCACCACCACACCCCGCGCGCCGGACAGATTGACGCCTTCGAGCAAGGGGCAGGCCACCGCCTGCTCGGCGGCGATGCGCGCGCGATCGACGCCGGACGCGGCCGCAGAACCCATCATCGCCATTCCCTGCTCTGCCATCACGGTGCGAACGTCCTGAAAGTCGACGTTGATGAGGCCCGGCACGTTGATGATCTCGGAGATTCCGGCGACCGCGTTCTTGAGCACGCTGTCGGCCGCGGAGAACGCCTCCTCCATCGACACGTCGTCGCCGAGCACTTCCTCCAGTTTCTCGTTGAGAATCACGATGACGGAATCGACGTGCTGGGACAGCTCCTCGATGCCGGTCTCCGCGGCCTGCATCCGGCGCACGCCCTCGAACGAGAAGGGTTTGGTGACGACCGCGACGGTGAGGATGCCCATTTCCTTGGCGACCTCCGCAACCACGGGTGCGGCGCCCGTGCCCGTGCCGCCGCCCATTCCAGCGGTGATGAAGGCCATGTGCGAGCCGCGCAGGGCATCGGCTATTTGGTCGCGAGCCTCGAGCGCCGCAGCGCGCCCGGCTTCGGGCTTGGCCCCTGCGCCGAGCCCTGTCGACCCGAGTTGAATCTGGCTCTTCGCCTGGGTGCGCGACAGCGCCTGTCCGTCCGTATTGGCGGTGATGAACTCGACACCGGCCACGCCGTTTCGGATCATGTGATCGACGGCATTGCCGCCCGCGCCGCCGACACCGATCACCTTGATCACGGTGCCGCTCGCTGTGTTTTCGACGACTTCAAACATGCTGACCTCCTTCCGGGGTGAAGAAAAAAAACGCTTGCCAGGTTAAAAATTCCGTTGAAACCATTGGCGCATTCTCTTTGCGACCTGCTTGAGAGACCCTCCCTGCCGCGCGATGAGTCCGCGCTGCGTCTGCACCACGCCCTCGAGCAACAAGCCGACACCGGTGGCGTAGCGCGGGCTGCGGACCACATCCGACAGGGAGCCCGTGTAGCGGGGAATGCCCAGCCGCACCGGCATGTGAAAAATCTCCTCTCCCAGTTCCACCATCCCCTGCATCACTGCGGAGCCGCCCGTGAGCACGACTCCAGAGGAAAGCAGTTCTTCGTAACCGGAGTCGCGCAGCACCTGCTGAATGAGGGAGTAAAGTTCTTCGACGCGGGGCTCGACGACCTCTGCGAGCGTCTGGCGCGAAAGCATTCGCGGCGGGCGGTCGCCCACGCCCGCGACCTCGATCATTTGGCCGGCCTCGGCGAGCTGCCGGAGCGCGCAGCCGTGGCGGACCTTGAGTTCTTCGGCCTCCGCGGTGGGCGTGCGCAGCGCCATCGCGATGTCGTTGGTGATCTGGTCTCCAGCGATCGGGACCACGGCCGTGTGGCGAATCGCGCCTTCGCGGAACACGGCGATGTCGCTCGTGCCGCCGCCGATGTCGACGAGGCACACGCCGAGTTCCTTTTCGTCCTCGGTCAGCACGGCAAGCGAAGACGCCAGCGGCTGCAAAATCAGATCGTTCACTTCCAGACCACAGCGGCGCACGCACTTGACGATGTTCTGCGCCGCCGAGACGGCTCCGGTGACGATGTGCACCTTGACCTCGAGCCGCACGCCGCTCATGCCGAGCGGCTCGCGCACCCCGTCCTGCCCGTCGATGATGAATTCCTGGGTGAGGATATGCAGCACCTGCTGGTCGGTCGGGATGGGCATGGCACGCGCGGTCTCGATCGCGCGCTCGACGTCGATCGGCGTCACCTCCTTGTCCTTGATCGCTACCATCCCCGTGGAGTTGAAGCTCTTGATGTGGCTCCCGGCGATGCCGGTGAAAACGCGCTCGATCTTGCAGTCGGCCATCAACTCCGCTTCTTCGAGGGTGCGTTGGATAGCGTTCACGGTCGCCTCGATGTTCACGACCACACCCTTTTTGAGGCCCTTGGATTCGTGACCGCCAGTCCCGATGATGTCCATGCGTCCGTCGGGGAAGAGTTCCGCCACCATCGCCACTACCTTGGAGGTACCGATGTCCAGAGCAACGATGAGGTTCTTGTTTTCCCTCGCCATGTCAGACTCGCTTGCGCGCGCGGGGCTCGGGCTCGGCGATATCGGGAACGCGCAGGGCAAAGCCGTTGGGATAGCGCAGGTCGACGTAGTCGAGATGCTGCCGGGACTCCCCAAGGGTCTGCGGGTATACGGAGACGAGCCTTGCAAGACGGCTCTCGACGCGGTCCTTGTCCGAGTCGTGCCCGAGCTGCACGGTGAGCCCGTTGGAGAGTTTGACTTGCCATGACAGTCTGGAACTCAGCAGCACCTGCCGGGGTTCGAGGGCGAGCGGAACCAGCAAACCCCGAAAGGCAAGGTAGCGTCGCGTGACTTCGCCTTCGCTGCCGGCGGGCCCGGAGAAGACCGGCAGGGTGGCGTCGCTCTGCCCGCGGAAAAGCTCTCCATGAGTATTCACGAGCTGCGGCCCTCGTCTTTGGCCCCAGAGCGCGAGCGCTACCTGCTCTTCGATGCGCACTTCCAGGCGGTCGGGCCAGCTGCGCCGCAGTTCAGCTCGGCGCACCCAGGGAATCCCCTCAAACAGCGCGCGCACCGCCTCCAGGTCCACGGAAAAAAAAGTGCCCTTGACGCGGCTCTGGAGCACGCGGACGATCTCGTCGCGCGCGACGTGCTGGAGTTCGCCCCCCACGACGATGGTCTTGAGCGAAAACACGTGGGACTCGAAAAGGACACGCGCGCCGGCGTAGACGACGAGCGCGAGCGCAAGCGCGTAGAGCGCGTTTGCGGCACCGTTGGCGAGCCGCGGGTTATCCCACACGATCGTCTCCCGGCTCCGCGAGCTGCGCCAGCTCGAGAATCCGCAGGCACAAGTCTTCGAAGGACAATCCCGCATGACGGGCCGCCATTGGCACGAGCGAGTGGTCGGTCATCCCCGGAGAGGTGTTGGCCTCGAGGAAATAGGGCTTCCCCGTGCGGTCGAGCATGAGGTCCACGCGGCCCCATCCGCTGCAGCCCAAGATTCTGAAAGCCCGCAGCGCCTCGTCCTGGATAATGCGCTCGGCGTCGGGGGGCAATCCGCAGGGAATGATGTAGCGGGTGTCCTCGGCGCTGTACTTCGCCGCGTAGTCGTAGAACTCGCGTGGCGTTTCGAGCTTGATCAGAGGAAGAGCTGCATCCCCCAGCACCCCAGCGGTCAGCTCGACGCCGTCCACGAACGTTTCAGCGATCACGACGCGGTCGTAGTTGGCGGCGAGCGCGTAGGCTTCCGAGAGATCGCGGGCGCTCTTCACCTTGGTCATGCCGATCGACGAGCCTTCGTTGGCGGGCTTGACCATCAGGGGCAGCCCGAGCCGCGTCGCGACACCATGGAGATCGCTTTCGCGAGTGAGAAGCTCGTAGTGCGGCGTCGGAATCCCGCTCCCCTGCCACACGAGCTTGGTGCGCCACTTGTCCATCGCGAGGGCGCTGCCGAGAACGCCCGAGCCGGTGTAGGGAATGCCGAGGAGCTCTAGCGCCCCTTGAAGGGTGCCGTCCTCGCCGTAGCGACCGTGCAGCGCGATGAAGATGCGGGCGAACCGATCTTTGACGAGTGCGTCTAGGCCTTGCTCCTTCGGGTCGAAGGCGTGCGCGTCCATCCCCTTCTTCTTCAGGGCGCCTAGCACCATCGCGCCGCTTTTGAGCGACACGGCGCGCTCGGCCGAGCGCCCGCCCATGAGCACGGCGATTTTTCCAAAGTCGCTCACTCGGCCTCCCCGATGATTCGCACTTCGGGGACCAACTCGATGCCGAAGCGTTCCTTCACGGCGTTGCGCGCGTGCTCGATCAGCGACTCGATGTCCGAAGCGCGCGCCCTTCCCTTCGGGTTGACGATGAAATTCGCGTGTTTCTCTGAGATTCGAGCGCCGCCGATCTCATAGCCCTTGAGCCCGCAGGCCTCGATCAGACGCGCGGCGTACTTGCCTGGCGGGTTTCGGAATACCGAGCCGGCATTCGGAAGTTCGAGGGGCTGCTCCGCGATGCGTTTCGCGAGTAGTTCCTTGATGCGGGCTCTGGCGCGCTTCTCGTCACCCCTGCGGAAACGGAACCAAGCTGCGAGAAACCATTCGTTCTCGCCCAGTTTCGATCCGCGCAGTGTGACACGCCGATAGCCGACCTCGAAATCGGTGGGCTTGCGCTCGCTCAATTCCCCGGCGCGCGATATGGTCAGCACCTTCGCTACGACGTCCCATGTTTCCGATCCGTAGCAGCCGGCGTTCATCGCGAGCGCCCCGCCCACCGTTCCGGGCACTCCGGCGAGGAACTCCGCGCCCTCGAAGCCGCGTGTCGCCGTGAGCCGCGCCACCTTGGGACAGGCGACGCTCGCTTCGGCGTAAATCAAGCCGCCCTCGACGTGCATCGCGCCGTGCGGGCTGTGCATCAAGACGACCGTCCCGCGAAATCCGCCGTCACGCACGAGCAGATTGCTTCCAAGTCCCACGAAGCAGACCCGTTCGCCCCTGGGAAGGGTCGTGAGAAATGCGGCGAGGTCGGCACGGTCGGCCGGAACGTAGGCCTGCCCGGCGACACCACCCGCGCGCCAGCTGACGTGCTTCGCCATCGGTTCGTTCAGCCGCAAGGAGCCGCGCAGCGCGACGCCGGATCGGTCGATCGGCTCAGTCATCTTCATCTTCCGGTCCTGGCGAGCGCTGCAGGCACGCCGCCGATGGAACCCGCACCCATGGTCAGCACGACGTCACCCGGGCGCACGATCTTGCGGATGGCATCGGGCATGTCGGCGATTCTCTCGACGAATACGGGCTCGGTCTTGCCCGCGACGCGGATCGCGCGAGCGAGCGAGCGCCCGTCGGCGGCAACGATCGGCGTCTCGCCCGCGGGATAGACTTCCGCGAGCAGCAGCGCGTCCACGCCGGAAAGAGCCTTCACGAAGTCCTCGAACAGATCGCGCGTGCGCGTATAACGGTGGGGCTGAAAGGCGAGCACGATGCGCCGGCCCGGAAAGGCGCCGCGCACCGCGTCGAGCGTCGCCCGCATCTCGACCGGGTGATGCCCATAGTCGTCGACCAAAGCAAAGCTCCCCGGCGATTTGCCGTTCGGAAAAAGTGGAACTTCGCCGTAGCGCTGGAAACGTCTGCCCACGCCGCGGAACTCTGCGAGCGCCTTTCGGATCGCCACATCGGGAACGCCAAGCTCGGTGGCCACGGCGATGGCGGCAAGCGCGTTCTGCACGTTGTGCCGTCCCGGAAGATTGAGCGTGATGTCCAGGGTCGCAGCGCTTTCCCGCAACGCTCTGAAGCGCATTCGGTCTCCGGCAACGATCTCGGTCCCCCGAACCATCGCGTCTTCGCGCATTCCGTAGGTCACGATCGGCTTCGAGACGGAGGGCAGGATTTCACGCACGTTGGCGTCGTCGATGCAAACGATGGCGCTGCCGTAGAAAGGGAGATTCTGGAGGAAGCCGACAAACGCCTGCTTCAGCCGCGAAAAATCATGCTGATAGGTCTCCATGTGATCGGCGTCGATATTGGTCACCACCGCGGCTACGGGTTGCAGGTGAAGAAAGGAGGCATCGGACTCGTCGGCCTCGACGACGATGAACTCGCCGGTCCCGAGCCGCGCGTTGGAAGCGGTGCTCACCAGCCTTCCGCCGATCACGAACGTGGGGTCGAGGCCGCCCTCGGCGAGCACGCTTGCAACGAGGCTCGTGGTGGTGGTCTTGCCGTGGGTCCCGGCGATCGCGATCCCCTGCTTCAAGCGCATGAGCTCGGCGAGCATCAGGGCGCGCGGCACGACCGGAATTCGCTTTGACTGCGCGGCGACGATCTCGACGTTGTCGGGCGTCACCGCCGAGGACACGACCACGGCGTCCGCCGATGCGATGTTGTCGGCCTTGTGGCCGAGCACGACCTTCGCCCCGAGACCCGCCAGCCGCTCGGTCGCTGCATTCGCGGCGAGGTCCGAGCCACTCACCTTGTAACCCAGGTTGAGCAGCACCTCGGCGATACCGCTCATTCCGCTGCCGCCGATGCCGACAAAATGAATTCGCTTGACCTTGTGCTTCATAGGGCAAGCTCCGCGCAAACCATGGCGACCGCAGACGCGGCCTCGGGCTGGGCCAGCGACCGGGCGCGTCTGGCCATGTCGCGCAACCGCACGCGATCGAGCCCGGCGAGCAGCCCCGCGAGCCGCTCGGCGGTGAGCTCGCTCTGCGGCACGAGGACCGCGGCGCCCGCATCGGCGAGAAAGCGCGCATTGGCAGTCTGGTGGTCGTCGACCGCGTGCGGGTAGGGGACCAGGACGCTCGCCACGCCCGCTGCGGCGATCTCCGCGACCGTGGTCGCTCCGGCGCGGCACACGACGAGATCCGCCTCGGCATAGGCCGCGGCCATGTCTTCGATGAAGGCCGGCGTTTTCGCGGCTACCCCGGCCGCCGAATAGACCTGTCGCAGCGAGTCGACGTGCTGCGCGCCCGACTGATGGATCAGGACCGGCCTCTCGCCCGCCAGAAGGGCGAGCGCCCGGGGAACGACGTCGTTGAGCGCCTTGGCACCGAGACTGCCGCCCACGACAAGAACGCGAAGCGGGCCCGAGCGTTCAGCGTAGCGGCTCTCCGGGGCTGCAATCGCTGCGATCTCCGGCCGCACCGGATTACCGGTCAAGGTTGCGCGTTTGAGCGCTCCAGGGAATGCGCACAGAACCCGGTCGGCGACTCCGGCGAGCACCTTGTTGGCAAGGCCGGGGATCGCGTTCTGTTCGTGGATGACGAGCGGCTTTCCGAGGAGCGCCGCCATCATTCCGCCGGGAAACGAGATATAGCCGCCCATCCCGAGGACCACGTCCGGGCGATGCGCGAAGATCGCGCGCGCGCTTTGCCAGAAAGCAACGAGCAGCCTGAGCGGCAGGAGTAGGAACGCCAGCGGCCCCCTGCCGCGCACGCCCGAAAAACTCACCCAGGCCATGTCGTATCCGCGCCTGGGGACCAGGGCCGCTTCCATGCCCGTCTTCGCGCCGAGCCAGACCACGCGCCAGCCGGACTGACGAAGGAGTTCGGCCACCGCGAGACCGGGAAAAACATGGCCTCCCGTGCCACCTGCCATGATCATGATGGTTCGCGCCACGATGGCGTCACTCCGCTCACGCGCGGACTCCGCGCATAAGTTGGCGATTTTCCCAATCGATCCGCAGCAGCACCGCGAGCGCCAGGCAATTCGCGAGCAGGCCGCTCCCGCCGAAGCTCATGAATGGAAGCGTGAGGCCCTTGGTGGGCAGCACGCCCATGTTCACGCCCATGTTGATGAACGACTGCACCCCGAACCACACGCCGATCCCTTGAGCGACCAGCGCCGGGTACGGGCGCTCTAGGGCAACCGCTTGGCGGCCGATGGCGAATGCCCGCAGCACCAGCCACGAAAAGAGCGCGATTACCGCGATCACCCCCACGAATCCCAGCTCTTCGCCGATCACCGCGAGCAGGAAGTCGGTATGCGCTTCTGGGAGATAGAGGAGCTTCTCGACGCTCGCCCCCAATCCGACGCCGAACCACTCGCCGCGGCCGAACGCGATCAGCGCGTGCGAAAGCTGGTAGCCGCGCCCGAACGGATCTGACCAGGGATCCATGAAACCGAAGATCCGCTGCATGCGGTACGGGGAGGACAGGACCAGTCCGACGAAGCCCGCTGCCATCATCACGAGCAAACCCCCGAACCACTTGCCGTTCATGCCGCCGAGGAACAGGATCCCCGTGGTGATCGCCGTGATCACGACGAAAGCGCCGAAGTCGGGCTCTCGCAGCAAGAGCCAGCCGACCACCAGCATCACCGCAAACATCGGGAGAAGGCCCCGCTTGAAGCTATGCATCAGGGCGAGCTTGCGCACCGTGTAGTCGGCCGCGTAGAAAACGACGAACAGCTTCATGAACTCGGAGGGCTGCAGCGTTACAAGCCCGAGCGAGAGCCAGCGACGCGCACCGTTCACTTCCCGGCCCAGTCCAGGAGCGAGCAGCAGGGCGAGCAGCGCGACGCCGAGCACGAAAAGCCACGGCGCTGCCTGCTGCCACAGACGCACAGGCACCTGAAAAGCGAGCATCCCCGAGAACATGCTCACAGCGAGAAATAGCGCGTGCCGCTGGAGGAAGTATGCGGAACTTCCCCCGGTGAACTTGCTCGCCTCGGCCATTGCGATCGAAGAGGAGTACACCATCACCATGCCGAACGTAAGCAGGAGGAGCGCCGCCCACAGCACACCGCTGTCGTATTCGGCAAGCGCCGCTCGACCCGGGCTAATGCTTCGGAGCATCGATGACTCTTTCCACAGCCAGGCGAAACACTTCTCCCCTATGCCTGTAGTCACGGAACATGTCGAAGCTCGCGCAGGCGGGCGAAAGGAGCACCGCATCGCCAGGGCGCGCCACTTGCGCGGCCAGCGCCACCGCCTGGTCCATGGACGCGGCGCGCCGGATCGGGACGCCTGCGCCCGCGACCGCCGCTTCGATCAAGGGCGCATCGCGGCCGATCAGCACCAGGGCGCGCGCCGAGCGTCCCACGGCGTTTCTCAGCGGGGAAAAGTCCTGCCCCTTGCCATCGCCTCCGGCGATGAGAATCAGTTTTGTGCCGCGCTGCGCGAGCCCGACGAGCGCCGCAACGGTCGAGCCGACGTTGGTGCCCTTGGAATCGTCGTACCAGCGCACCCCGCCCGCTTCCCCGATCAGCTCGACGCGATGCGGGAGCCCCTTGAACTCGCGCAGGGCCGCAAGCAGAGGCTGGAGCGGCAAGCCTAGAGCGCGGCACAACGAGAGCGCCGCGAGAGCATTGGCCGCGTTGTGCAGTCCGGCAAGCCGCATTTCCCGCACCGCAATGAGCGCATTTGCACCTTGCGCGAGCCAGGGCTCGCCGCCCCGCTCGAGCAGGCCCCAGTCTTCCGCGTCCCTCGGGGCGTCGAGGCCGAAGGTGCTCGTTTTCCTGCTGGGCAGCGCCATTGCGAGGCTGCGCGGGTCATCGCGGTTGAGCACCTGGATTCCGTCGCCCGAAAAGACCCGCGCCTTGGCGCGAGCGTAATCGTCGATGCCGCGGTAACGGTCCAGATGGTCTTCGGTGATGTTGAGGACCGCGGCTGCGTCTGCAGCAAGCGAGGTGGTCGTCTCGAGCTGGAAGCT
>Ga0210382_10000343_pt1 | contig 17190 bp, 18 predicted proteins | sample PLMedo_FD_155452 | JGI IMG/M metagenome (GOLD analysis project Ga0210382, IMG submission 155452) | Groundwater sediment microbial communities from an aquifer in East River, Colorado, USA - PLM0_60_coex redo | ecosystem: Environmental > Terrestrial > Soil > Riparian zone | place: USA: East... | reverse complement strand
CCTTCAGGTCCCTTGGCAAGTTCTCGGAGAGCCAAGCGCGCACTGCGTCCCGGAAGGCCACCTCCTCAGCCGAATAGTTGAGATCCATCAGAGAATGGTAAACCCGCCATCAGCAACGATGCACTGCCCGGTGATGAACGCCGCGGCGTCGGAGGCGAGGAACACCGCGATGCCGCCGATATCGCGCGGCTCGCCGAGCCGCCGCAGAGGCGTGGCCTGAATGCGCTCGTTGCGCCGCTTCTCGTCCTCCCACAGCGCGCGGGCGAACTCGGTCTTGACCAGCCCGGGAGCTATCGCGTTGACGCGGATGCTCTTCGGCCCCCATTCCGCCGCGAGATTTCGCACCAGGTGATGGTCGGCGGCCTTGGAAAGACCGTAAGCGCCGATCACGGTGTTGGCGATCAGCCCGCCGATCGAGCCGACGACAATGAAGCTGCCGCCGCCGCGCTCCGCCATGCCGGGAAGGGTCATGCCGGCGAGCCACAGCACGCTCTTCACGTTGGTGGCAAGAATCTTGTCGAAAGCCTCGTCCGGGATCCCGGTCAGCGGGCCGTAATAGGGGTTTACGGCGGCGTTCGCCACGACAATGTCGATGCGGCGCCATCTGGCGACGGTTTCATCCACCAGAGCTTGCAGCTCCTCGCGCCGCGCGATGTTGCACGGCCGCGCCAGCACGTCGAAGCCCTTGTTTTCAAATTCCTTGCGAACCTCTTCGCAAGCCTCGGCTTTTCTGCTGCAAAGCGCAATCTTCGCGCCGGCGCTCGCCAGCTCTTCGGCGATCGATTTGCCGATGCCGCGCGTGCCGCCGGTCACCAGGGCCACCTTTCCGGCGAGATCGAACAACGCAGACATTTTCTATTTCACTATGTGAAATCCGATACGACTAAGTTGACATGCGGGGGCCTGGCGACAGAATATCGAAACGCGAAACATTCCGCTGCACTTCCCACACGAATCGACCGGAGGAGAGATTCTCAATGGGCGCACCTGACCCCGCGGTACCGCTTTCCCAGCCTGCCGCAACCTTCAGCTACGAGCACGAAGGCGATCGCCAGTTTGCCACCACGCTGGCGCGCGGCCTCGAAGTGCTGCGCTGCTTCACGCCGCTCGAGCCGCTGCTCGGCAACAAGGAGATCTCGGTGCGCACCGGGCTGCCGAAGCCGACGGTCTCGCGCCTCACCTACACCCTCACCAAGCTCGGCTACCTGCGCCACAACATGCGCCTGGGCAAGTACCAGCTCGGCTCGGCGGTGCTGTCGATCGGCTATCCGCTGCTCGCCTCGATGAACGTGCGCCAGGTGGCGCGGCCCCTGATGAAGGAGCTCGCCGACTACTGCAACGGCTCGGTGTCGATGGGCGTGCGCGACCGCCTGAACATGGTCTACGTCGAGTCCTGCCGCAGCGGCAACGGCATCACCACGCTGCCGGATATCGGCACTTCCGTGCCGATTTCACAATCGGTGATCGGGCGGGCGTTCCTCGCCGCCTGCACGCCGCCGGAGCGCGAAGCGGTGCTCAACCAGATGAAGGTCAAGGAGCCCGAGGCGCACCGCAAGTTTCGCCCCTCGATCGACAAGTCCCTCGAGGACATCCGGGCGCGCGGCTTTTGCGCCTCGATGGGCGAGCTGCGCCGCGAGGTGTACGGCGTCGGGGTGCCGATGCGGCGCACCGTCGACGGCGAAATCGTGTCGTTCAACTGCGCCGTGCCGGCGTTCATGGTGAAGAAGGGGCAGCTCGAGGAAGACCTCGGCCCGCGCCTGGTGGCCATGGTGCGCAACATCGAGGCTTCGCTAGGGCTGCACTGAAGGAAGCTCTCTTCTATTTCCAGGGGCTCGATGCGGACGCGAAGCTCGCGGCCATCCACGCGCTGCGCATCCTCGTAATCCTGGCGCTGGCGTGGGTGCTGCGGGCGATCGCCGCGCGCCTGATCCGCGTCTTCCGTTCCTATATGGCGCGCCGCTCGGGCGGCGACGAGGCCTCGCGCGTCGAGACCCTGGCGCGCGTGTCCCGCAATGCCGCCGCGGTGGTCATCGTCATCGTCGCCGGCACGCTGGTGCTGGGCGAGCTCGGCATTTCCATTGCGCCGATCCTCGCTACCGCGGGCGTCGCCGGCGTCGCCATCGGCTTCGGCGCGCAGAGCCTGATCAAGGACTACTTCAACGGCTTCTTCCTCCTGCTCGACGATCAGGTGCGCGAGGGCGACGTGGTCGAGGTCGTGGGCAAGGCCGGCCTGGTCGAGGAGGTCACGCTGCGCTACGTGCGGCTGCGCGATTTCGAAGGGCACGTTCATTTCGTTCCGAACGGCGAGATCAAGGTCGTCACCAACCGCACGCGCGGTTACGCCCACGCAGTGATCGAAGTGGGCATCGCGTACGAGGCGGACATCGACAGGGCGCTCGCGGTGATGCGCGAGGTCGGCCAGGCGCTGCGCAGCGACCCGGCATGGGCGGCAAAGCTCGCCGCGGAGATCGAAGTGCTGGGAGTCGAGCGCCTGGCGGATTCCGCGGTGATCCTGCGCGGCCGCATCCGCGTCGTGCCGCCGATCGAGCAATGGAACGTGCGGCGCGAGTTCCTCAAGCGACTCAAGAACGCCTATGACGAGCGCGGCATCGAGATTCCGTTCGCGCACCTCACCATCAACACGCCTAAGGCGAGCGCCGCCTAGCCCAGTCGGCGAGGATGGCGTGAATGCGGCGCACGCCGTCGGTGAGCGCGGCGGGGCCGGGCTGCAGGATCTCGGCGGACTTGATCTCGTGCAGCTCGCCGTCGCGCACCGCGGGCACGGCGTCCCAGCCCGGCCGCGACGCGACGCGCTCGGGGCGGAACTTCTTGCCGCACCAGGAGCCCAGGATCACGTCCGGCCGTCTTTCCACCACTGCCCCGGGATCCGCGATCACGCGACCGCTCGCGGCGTGGGAAAGCGAAAGCTCTGAAAAAACGTCCTCGCCGCCGGCGATGCCGATGAGCTCGCTCACCCAGCGGATGCCGCTGATCATCGGCTCATCCCATTCTTCGAAATACACCTTGGGTTTTTTCACGAATTGTTTTGCAGATTCACGAATTTCAGCCAGTCCCGCCTCAAATCGTTTTACGAGCTGAACGCCCTTGTCGGCAACCCCGACAACCGATGACAAAACCTGAATCATGTTCAAAATCTCTTCGATCGAGCGCTGGTTGAAGAGCATGACGTTGAGGCCGGCCTTGGCCAGCTCGCGCGCGATGTCGGCCTGCAGGTCGGAAAACCCGATCACCAGGTCGGGCTTGAGCGTCAGAATCTTGTCAGTCTTGGCGGAGAGAAATGCGGACACCCTGGGCTTGTCGCGACGCGCTTGCGGCGGCCGCACTGTGTAGCCGGAGATGCCGACAATGCGGCGCTCTTCGCCGAGGAGATACAGCGTCTCGGTGGTCTCTTCGGTGAGGCAGACGATGCGCTCGGGATAGCGCGCCGGCATATTAATTCCAAAGTCTAATGAGTTGATGACTCACTCTAATGTCTCGCGCTTGCATAGACAGCCATACTTCGCGGTCATCAACGAGGGGGCATTATGGCGAACGAGCGATACGTCTATTGGGGAACCATCGGCCTCGGCCTGGCCCTTGGCATTGGCCTTGTCAGCATGGAGCCGGTCGCCGGCCCGCAGAAGGCGGAAAAACGGCTGGTAGCGCCGACCTTCAAGGTTGATCCGTTCTGGCCGAAGCCGCTGCCGGACAACTGGGTGACGGGCGAACCCGGCGGGACCTGCATCGACTCGCAGGACCACCTCATCATCGTCACCCGCGGCTTTCAGACAGGCGGCCTGGCTTCCCCGGAGGGCGTTGGCGGAGCGGACACAAAGACCGGTACCCTCGGCGGCGCGTTCAAGTCCAAGGCTTCGCCGCCGGTCATCGAGTTCGATACCGAAGGCAACGTAGTGCGAGCCTGGGGCAATCCATCACTCGTGCCGGCTGGACAGCCGAACGCGGGCCAGAACGCGGTTCTGCCGCACGGCACCCACGGCTGCTTCGTCGATTACGAGGACAATGTCTGGATCGGCGGCAACTCGGACGGCGTGGTGCAGAAATGGAGCCACGACGGCAGCACCCTGTTGCTCCAGATCGGGACGAAGTTCCTCTGTGACTCGGCTAACGGCGTTTGCGCCGGGGACTCGCCGTCCGAAGGCTTCAGCCGCACTCTCCTGCATCGTCCGGCGGACATTGCCGTGGATCCAAACCCTGACCCCGTAACGGGAGAGCGCGGCAGCGTGTACGTCGCGGACGGCTACGGCAACCACCGCGTGGTGGTCTTCGACCGGCGCGGCAGCTACCTGCGCCAGATGGGCGGCGTAGGCACGGGCCCCGGGCAGTTCGCGCCCGGAGGCGGCGGGCATCCGCACTGCGTTGTGATCGGGAACAACGGTCTCGTGTATGCCTGCGATCGCGCCAACGATCGGGTCAATGTCTACCAAAGGAATGGCACGTTCGTCAGGGCCATTCCGGTGGTTCCCGGAACGGGGAACCCCGGGATCGGCACCGCCGGGTCGGCGTGGGACGTCGATTTCTCTCCAGACAAGGAGCAGACGTTCATGTACGAGTCCGACGGCGGCAACGAGATCATGTGGATCTTCGACCACCGCGCGGCGCTGCTTGGACTGCCGAACGCGATCCTCGGCGGATTCGGCCGGCCCGGGCACATGGCAGGCGAGTTCACCTTCCTGCACATGATGGCCATCGATTCGAAAGGCAATCTGTACGTAGGCGAAACAGTGGGCGGCCGGCGCGTGCAGAAATTCATCAACTGCGGCCGCGACAAGGACGATGACAGAGGCCGTAGCTCCCACGCCTGCCGGGGTGATGATTAGGGGCGGTCACTGACCGCCGCGCGGGCTGCGGCGGCGTTAGTTGCCTGTTTAACCGCGATCGCGTTGCCCGGCAGCGCGATCGCGAACGGCGCCGACCTGCCGCCGGAAGTCGTTCTACAAGCCTTCGCCAAGGCCGAGAACGGGCGCCTTCGGCTGCTGGTCAGGATGCCGCTCGACCTCCTGGTGGGCTTCGGACTTCCGAAGCGCGGCCCAGGTTATCTCGATCTTGCGCGCATCGATGACCGGCTGACGCAAGCCGCGGCGGCCGCCGGCCGCCAGATCGAGTTGCGCGAAGACGGCATTCTCCTTGTGCCGACGACGCGCCAGGCCCGCGTGTCGCTTTTATCCGATCGCTCGTTCGGCAGCTATGCCTCGGCCGCGGCGCAGCTGCGGGGACCGCGCTTGCCGGACAGCACGGACCTGTTCTGGAACCAGGGCTTCTTCGACACGGAGCTCGAATATCCGCTGCGCTCCTCTGACGCTCATCTTTCGGTGCGTATGAACGTGGCGCCCGAGCTCGGCAGACGGCTCAAGCTGCGACTCGAATACCTGCCCGCAAACGAGGCGGCCCGCAGCTTCACGCTGATAGGCGGCCTGGGCTGGATCGCGCTCGCGCCGCGCTGGTACGAGGCCGCCTGGCTGTTCGCAAAGCAGGGCTTCACTGCCGCTCTTTCGTTCGAGCGTCTCGTGTTCCTGCTGTGCCTGATCGCTCCGTTCCGGCAGTTTCGCAGCGTCCTGGCGCTCGTTCTGGCATTCATCGCACTGCAGGCATTCACGCTGACTGCTGCCGCCGTGGTAGACATCCGCGGCATCCGCTGGCTTACTTCACTGTACGCTGCGGGGCTCGGGGCTGCGATCCTGCTCCTCGCGATCGGCAACCTTGCGGCCCCGAGCGTGCGTGTTCGCTGGGCCATCAGCGCTGCCCTCGGTGCGCTCGGCGGGTTCGGTCTCGGTCGCGTCCTGGACGACGCGTGGCAGTTTACCGGCACGCATCCTGTGGTATCGGCCGTTTCATTCAACAGCGGCGTTGCCGCCGGCGAGGTGGTGAGCCTCGCGCTCGCTTTTGCACTCATGCGCCTGGTCTTTGCGCGCCTCCTGCCTGCGTCCCTCGCCGTAGTGGTCGTCTCGGCGGTACTCGGCCACCTGGGCTGGCATTGGATGATCGATCGGTTCCACCCGTTCGGCCATGAGCTGGAGCATGCCTCGGCGAGCGGTCTGTCGTCCGTGTTCTGGCTGCTCCCGGCGCTCTTCGCCGGCGCACTGGGCTGGTTCCTCCCGAGGCGACTGGGTGGCGAGCCGGTTCCTTCGCTTCTTGGTGCACTCCTGGAGCGAGACAAGACTCCAACGCGCGACTAGTTAAACTAGCCGGGAAATGGGCCCCCTCTCCGGCATCCGGGTTCTGGAATTCGAAGCGATCGGCCCGGGTCCGTTCGCCGGCATGCTGCTCGCGGACATGGGCGCCGACGTGCTGGTGGTCGACCGGCCCGCGGCTAGCGACCTCGGCCTCAAGCGCGAGCGCTGGTACGACGTCCTGATGCGCGGCAAGCGTTCGGTGACGCTGGACCTGAAAACAGGCTCCGGAAAAGAAGCCGCTCTTCAATTGGTCGGGCGCGCCGACGCTCTGATCGAAGGATTCCGGCCGGGCGTCATGGAGCGCTTGGGTCTAGGTCCACATGAAAGTCTTGAAAAAAACCCTCGCCTGGTTTACGGCCGCATGACCGGCTGGGGCCAAAGCGGGCCGCTCGCGCCGCGCGCCGGCCACGACATCAATTACATCGCCCTCGCCGGCGTGCTGCATGCCTTCGGACGCAAAGGCGAGGCGCCGGTGCCGCCGCTCAACCTGGTGGGGGACTTCGGCGGCGGCGGCATGCTGCTCGGCTTCGGCATCGCCTGCGCCCTGCTCGAAGCGCAGCGCTCCGGGCGCGGCCAGGTGGTCGACGCCGCGATGGTCGAGGGTGCAGCGCTGCTTGCCGCGATGTTCGCGGGCTTTCTTGCCGCAAATAACTGGTCTGAGCAAAGAGCAAGCAATATTCTCGACACCGGCGCGCCCTGGTACGACGTGTATGAGACAAAGGACGGGAAGTACGTCGCCATCGGGGCGATCGAGGACAAGTTTTTCAAAGAGCTGCTTTCCAGACTGCGGGTTCACGAAGATACCCCGCAGCACGACCGCGCGGGCTGGCCGAAGATGCGGGAACAATTCGCGAAAACCTTCAAAGCGAAAACGCGCGACGAGTGGTGCAGGGTTTTCGAGGGGTCGGATGCCTGCTTCGCGCCGGTGCTTAGCTGGTCGGAGGCGCGCCGCCATCCGCAAAGCATTTCGAGAGATAGTTATGTAACCGTCGCCGGCGTCGAGCAGCCCGCACCGGCGCCGCGCTTCTCGCGCACTCCCGCAAGGCTGCGCGGCGCGCCGCCCGAGCGCGGTGAAGGCGGCGCTCAGGCGCTCGCCGACTGGGGATTCGACAGCGGCGAAGTGAAAAAGCTAAGATCGCTGGGCCTCGGGATAAAGGAATAACAATGCTCGGACGCCTGATGCCCCGCGAGGGCAAGTTTTTCGACCTGTTCAACGCCCACGCCGAGCGCATCGTCGAGGGCAGCCGCGAGCTGGTGGCGATGATCGGCACCTTCAGCGAGCTGGAGGCGCACGCGCGGCGCATCGACGCCGCGGAGCGCGCCGCCGACAAGATCACCCACGAGACCATTACCCTGCTGCACACGACCTTCATCACGCCGTTCGACCGCGACCAGATCCATCGGTTGATCACCGCCATGGACGACATCCTCGACCTGATCCAGGGCGTCGCCGAGTCGGTCGCGCTCTACGACCTGCGCAGCGTGACGCCGGAGGCGAAGCAGCTCGCCGAGATCTGCCAGCTGTGCTGCGACCGGGTGAAGACCACGGTCGGCCTGCTCACCAACGTGAAGCAGTCCGCCGCCATCCTCAAGTGCTGCGAGGAAATCGACCGCCTCGAGTCCGACGCCGACCGCGTGATGCGCTCGGCGATGTCGAAGCTGTTCCGCGAGGAGAACGACCTCAAGCACCTGATCAAGCTGCGCGTGATCTACGACCTGCTGGAGTCGATCACCGACCGCTGCGAAGACGTCGCCAACATCATCGAAGGCATCGTTCTCGAGAACTCCTGATGGACGGCGGCGCGGCCCAGATCAGCCTGGGCGTCGTGTTGGGCCTGGTCCTGGTGGCCCTGGCGTTCGACTTCATGAACGGCTTCCACGACGCCGCCAACTCGATAGCGACCGTGGTGTCGACCCGGGTGTTGAAGCCTTACCAGGCGGTGCTCCTGGCGGCCTTCTTCAATTTCGCCGCGTTGTTCGTTTTCGCGCCGAACGTCGCCACCACCGTCGGCAAGGGAATCGTCGATCAAGGGATCGTCGATCAATACGTTGTCCTGGGAGCGCTGATCGGTGCCATTGCCTGGGACCTCATCACGTGGTGGTACGGAATTCCATCGTCTTCCTCGCATGCATTGGTCGGCGGGCTGGTTGGAGCGGCGGTCGCCAAGGCGGGCACGTCGGCGCTCATCGCCCCGGGGATCATCAAGATCGTCCTGTTTATCTTTATCTCGCCAGCTCTCGGATTCGCGATCGCTGCGCTGCTGATGCTGGCCGTAGCGTGGATTTTCAGACGCAGCTCGCCCAGCCGAGTCGACCGCTGGTTCCGAAGGCTGCAGCTCGTATCGGCGTCGTTCTACAGCCTGGGGCATGGCGGCAACGATGCTCAAAAGACGGCCGGCATCATCTGGATGCTCCTGATCGCGTCTGGACATCTGCATCCCAAGGAGCCGATCCCCAGTTGGGTGATCTCGATCTGCTACATCACGATCGGGCTCGGCACGGCGTTCGGCGGCTGGCGCATCGTCAAGACGATGGGACAGCGGATCACGAAGCTGCGCCCCGTCGGCGGCTTTTGCGCGGAAACGGCGGGCGGCATTACGCTCTTTTCCACGGCAGCGTTCGGCATTCCGGTCTCGACCACCCACACCATCGCCGGAGCGATCGTCGGAGTGGGCTCGGCGCAAAACATCTCGGCGGTGCGATGGGGCATCGCGGGCACCATCGTCTGGGCGTGGATCCTGACCATACCGTGCACCGCATTCATCGCCGGCCTCGCTTGGTGGCTCGCCCGCGCGGTTCTCAGCTAGGGCGCAGCCCTCTGTCGGCGAGGACGGCAAGCGCTGCGCCGACTGCCTGCGCCAATACGAAGGCGGGGACGTTCGCAATCCCAATGCCCGCGAATGTCGCGGTGAGTCCGCGAGCCAGGGTGACCGCCGGATTCGCAAAGGACGTCGATGCCGTGAACCAGTAGGCCGCCGTGATGTAGGCACCTACGGCCAGTGCTACGACCGGCGCGCCATCGCGCGCGCAAGAAAGGACCACGAATACGAGTCCGAAGGCCGCGACGGTCTCGCTCCACCATTGGGCCGGGCCGAAGCGGACCTTGTCGGAAAGCTGAAGCAACGGAACGTCGAACATCGCGTGCGCGGCGATTACGCCGAGCACCGCGCCTATGCATTGCGCGGCCAGGTACGGGGCGATGGCGCGCTTGGCAAATTCTCCGCGCAGCGCCAGCGCAAGCGTGACGACCGGGTTGAGGTGAGCGCCCGAGTGCCGGCTGAACGCGAGGATGAGGGCGATGAGGGCACCGCCGGTCGCCACGGAATTCGCCAGCAGCGCCAGGTTTTCGTTCCCGCCCGCCAAGCGCTCTCCCATGATGCCGGAGCCCACCACCGCCGCAAGCAGGAAGGCCGTGCCGAGCGCCTCGGCGCTCGCGCGCCGCGCGATGCTCACGTTATTTTGAGCTCGCTGCCCAGCTTGCCGATTTCATTCAACCTGTCCTCGAGCGCCAGCCGGTCCAATTTTTGGATCGGCAGGTTCATGAACAGGTTGATGCGAGCCGAGAGATGAGCGAGCGCGCCCTTGAATGCCCGGCGCTTCTGCTCATCGCTGCCCTGCACCTTGGCCGGGTCGTCAACCCCCCAATGCGCGGTCATGGGCTGGCCGGGCCAGACCGGACAGGGCTCGCCGGCCGCGGAGTCGCAGACGGTGAACACAAAATCCATGACCGGCGCACCGGGTCGGGCGAATTCCTCCCAACCCTTGGAGCGCAGTCCGGAAACGTCGATGCTGTTCTTCGCGAGCAACTCCAGCGCGAACTGATTCACTGAGCCGGCGGGATGACTTCCTGCGCTGTACGCGACAAAGCGACCTCGACCCGCGGAATTGAGGTAAGCCTCGGCGAGGATCGACCTCGCCGAGTTGCCGGTGCACAGAAACAATACATTGAACGGCCTGCCGGTCATGACGGCGAAGGCGCGCAGCAAGCGCTCGTTGCCTTCGCGGGTTGAGTGCGTTTGTCCTCCCCGTAGATCGGCACGGAATCCAGCGTGTGGAAGGATTCCCATGCAATGCCTTGGGGATCGATGGTCCAGTACTTGTCGCTCCTGGCGTAGCAGCAAGACGCGCCCTTCTGCTCCAAAGTCGACACGTCAGCCTGCGCAAGCCGCACGCGAAGGTCCTCCAGCTCGGCGCCGTCTTCCGCCTGGATGCCTAGATGGTCAAGACCGCTCTTCTTTGCTTGAGCGGAAATCGCGAAGTTCACGCGCGGATCATCAAGCTGCCACTTTGCGTAGTCGTCTTTCTTTACCGTGGGCTCAACCGCGAAGAGCGCGGAGTAAAAACGAATGCTCTGCTCCAAATCATGCACGGCGACGTGCACGTGAAATCGCTTCATGTTGCACTCCTTTCGTCCTGGGCGTTCGGGAAGAGGCGGGGGCGCACGAGCGGCCGCCGCAGCAGTTGTCGGTGAGATAACTCACCAGGTCATTCATGTTCTGAAAGTCCGCGCTGTAGATCACGAAGCGACCGTCCTGACGGCTCTGTGCCAGTCCGGCTCGGGCTAGCTGAGCCAAGTGGAACGATAACGTTGCAGGCGGCAAGTCAAGCTGTTCCCCAATCCGCCCAGCGGCGAGTCCTTCAGGTCCGGCTTCTACGAGAAGGCGAAAGACCTTGAGCCGCGTATCCTGCGCGAGAGCGGCAAGCGCATCGATGGCTTGCGACGTTTCCATATTTCCAATATTATGGAAATAAGCCGGCTTGTCAACTGCGACTATTGCTTGACGCCTGCAGCGTCTATCCGCCCGACGATAAACACCACCTTCTTTTCTCCAGCGCGCTCGAAGCGCAGCGTCACCGGGATCTTCTCGCCTTCCTTGAACGGCCGCTTGATGTCGACGAACATCAGGTGGGCGACGCCGGGCTTGAGTTCCAGGCTGCCGTTGGCCGGGAGCTCGTAGCGTTCGACCGGCCGCATCCGCATCACAGCGCCGTCGTGGAGATGCACGTGCATCTCGACTCGCGCCGCGAGCGGCGAGGCGGCGCCGATCAAGTGATCCGGCGAGGAGGATTTGCTGCGGATCGTCATGTAGCCGGCCGCGGTTTTTGCACCGGGCGGCGTGGCCCGCGTCCAGGCATTCTCGATTTCGATCTGGGCCAACGCAGGGCTCGCCAGCAAAGCGAGCAAAAACAGGGCATGTCTCATTTTCGGTTCTCTTTCTCCTGCAACTCTCGCCACAGGATCTTTCCCGTGGCGGTCTTGGGCAGCTCGGCGACGAATTCCACCACGCGCGGCACCTTGAACGCCGCCATGCGGGCGCGCGCCCACTCGATGACGTCCTCGGCGCGCAGCTCGCTCCTAGCCCCGGGCCTGGGCACGATCACCGCCTTCACGGTCTCGCCGCGGTAGCCGTCCGGCGCGCCGATGACGCAGGCTTCCTGGATCCCGGGGTGCGCATAGAGCATGGCCTCGACCTCCGCCGGCCAGACCTTGAAGCCCGAAGCGTTGATCATGCGCTTGAGGCGGTCGGTAATGAAGAAGTAGCCGTCGTCGTCGTAGTAGCCGAGGTCGCCGGTGCGGAAAAAGCGCCTGCCGTCGTGCTCGATGAACGCCTGGCGCGTCGCCTCGTCCTGCCGCCAGTATCCCTTGAACACCTGCGGGCCGTGGACCACGATCTCGCCGACCTCGCCGACGCCTAATTCCGCAAGGCTGTCTGGGTCCAGGACGCGCGCGTCGGTGTTGAAGATCGGGATGCCGCCGCATTGGCGCTTGGGGCGATGCGGCGGATTGATGTGAGTCGGCGCCATGGTCTCGGACAGCCCGTATCCCTCGACGTAAGGCAGGCCGATCACTTCCTCGAGCCGGCGCGCCACGGCTTCGGGCATCGCCGCGCCGCCGCCGCCGAGGACGCGGAGCGACGACAGGTCATAGCGCTCGAGCTGCGGGTTCGACAGAAAATCGACCAGCATGGTGGTGATCGCCGACCAGTTCGTGACCCCTGCACGCTCGATCTGCAGCGCCGCGCAGTCGCGGTCCCAGCGCGACAGCAGCACCACGGTAGCGGCGGTGTGGAGCGGTGCGTTCATGCAGGCCTGCATGCCGGTGACGTGGAACATCGGCAATGCCGACAGCACCACGGTGTCTTCCAGGGTGCCGCGCCAGTACATATACGGGATCGTCGTCGCTTGCACGCTCGCATGCGTGTGCATGCAGCCTTTGGGCTTGCCGGTGGTTCCCGAGGTGTAAGGCATGACGGCTAGATCGTCGGGCTGGGCAAGGTGCTCGCTCGGCGTCAGCCCTGCCGCGATGGCCTCGCGCCACGAAATGGCCGCGGCATGCGCCTGACGCGGAGCGCGCACGAACGCAGGCACCGGCAGGTCGGTCGGCTCGCGGAGATAGTCCGAGTACGTCGCGAGCACCACGTGCTTAAGGCTCGGTAGCGGCGCAAGCTCGGGGAACAGCTCCTGCCCGGCGATCACCACGGAGGCGCGGGCATCCTCTACGTAGTGGCGCAACTCCTCGGTGCGGTTCATGGGGTTTACCGGCACTACCACCGCATCGGCGCGCAGGATGGCGTAGTAGGCGACGACGAATTGCGGGCTGTTCTGCAGGTACATCAGGACCCGGTCGCCGCGGCGCACGCTGCAGCGCTGCTGCAGGAAGCCGGCGAGCGCGTCGGCCTCGCGCTTCAGCGCGGCATAGGTGATCTTGGTGCCGTAGAAATCGATCGCCGTCTTGCCAGGCTGACGCTCGGCGCTCGCCTCGAGGTTCGCGTACACGCTCGCCCGCGGCACTTCCAGAGTGTGTGGCAGGCCAGGCGGCCAATGCGCGTAATGCCTGGTAAACATCAGACGGCGAAGCGCTTGACCGCTTTCTCGTCCCAGGTCATGCCGAGGCCGGGCCGCTCGGGAATCGGCACGTGGCCATCCTTCACCCGCAGCGGGTCCTGCAGGACCGGCGCGGCCCAGTCGACGAACTCGAGCCAGTGGCAGGTTGGCGTGGCGGCGAGCAGATGGCAGCTCGCCTCGGGGAACAGGTGGCTCGACATCTCCACGCCTGCGCCTTGTGCGAGCGCGGCGGCGCGCATCCAGCCGGTGACGCCACCGATGCGCTGCGCATCCGGCATGACGAAATCGCAGGCGCCGGCGGCGAGCGCCTGCGCCATCTGCTCCGGCCCCATGAAGTTCTCGCCGATCTGGATCGGCGTCGCGATCTCGCGCGCCAGGCGGGCGCTGCCGGCGAAGTCGTCGGCGCGCACCGGCTCCTCGATCCAGTAAACGCCGCCCTCGTCATCGATCATGCGGCCGCGCTTGAGCGCCTCGGCGACGCTCAGCGCCTGGTTGAAGTCCACCATCAGGATGACGTTCGGCCCGACCGCCTTTTTTACTTCGCGGAGAGCCTGCAGATCTTCGCGCGCATCTGGCCGCCCCAAACGCAGCTTCACGGCGCTGAACCCCTCCTCCAGCAGCTCGGCCGCTTCTTTCACCAGCGGCTTGAGGGGCATGATGCCCAGGCCCTTGGAGTTGTAGGCCGGGATCGGCCGCGGCATGGCTCCCAGCAGGCGCGCGAGCGGCTGGCCGAGCACCTGCCCGACCGCATCCCACGCCGCCATGTCGATCCCGGACATGGCAAAGAGCACGATGTTGTGCACGCCGAGCAGCGTGTACTTCGCGCGCAGCTTGCGCTCGATGTCGAACGGCGCCACGGCGTCGCCCTTCAGCATCTCGGCCATCGCCTCGACCAGCTTGGCGATCGGCGGCAGGTTGTGCTTGCCGATGCCGAACAGATAGGAGCGGCCGACGATGCCGGCGTCGGTCTGCAGGTCGATGAGCAGCAGCGCGGCAGCAGTGAGCGCTCCGGTGCTGGTGGCGAGCGGCCGATGCATGGGGGCGGCAACCGCCCGGGTCCGGATGCTTTCGATTTGCAACTTCATTTCCCCTCGAAGCGCGGCTTGCGCTTCTCCATGAAGGCGCGCCGGCCCTCCTTGTAGTCGTCGCTCTTCGCGCAGCGCTCGATCGCCGCGCGCATGCGCCCGGCGTCCGGCGCGCCGGAGGATTTCACGTATTCCTCGAGGATGGTCTTGGTATTGGCGATCGACAGCGGCGCGTTTTCGCACAGGGTATGAAGAATTTTCCCGACCGCGTTTTCCAGCTCGGCGTCGGGGAACACTTGATGCACCAATCCCATGGCGAGCGACTCCGCAGCAGAATAGCGCCGGCCGAGAAACATGATCTCCCGCGTCCGCGCATGACCCACGGTTTCCAGCAGGCGCTTGTGGCCCTCGACGTTGTAGGCGAGGCCGAGCTTCGCCGCCGGGATGCCGAACTGCGCCGATTCGCCGCAATAGCGCAGATCGCAGGCGAGCGCCACCTCGAGCCCGCCGCCCATGCAGAAGCCGTGAATCATCGCGACCGACGGCTTGAGCGAGCCCTGGATCGAGTGCAGCACGCGGTCGAGGAGGTCGTCATACTCGGCGACCGAACCGCGCTCGGCGCGCGCTTTGTCGAATTCCGAGATGTCGGCGCCGGCGGAGAACGCCTTGGCGCCGGCGCCGCGGAACGCGACGCAGCGCACTTCGCGATCGGCGTCGAAGCGCGCCATCGCCTCCGGGATGCCGCGCCACATCGCGCCGTTGATCGCGTTGCGCCGCTGCGGATTGTCGAAAACGATCCAGCCGATGTTCGCCTGCTGTTCGACTTTCAGGCTCACGGTTTGCCGGCTGGACCGTAAATGGAAGGCGGTTTCGTCGCCGGGTCGCGGGGCGTCCAGCGACCGGCTTCGACCTGATGGAAGAAATCCTCGAGCAAGCGGTTGAACACCGCCGGCTCTTCCATGTTGAGCACGTGCCCGCTCTTGGGCAGGACGGCCAGCGCCGCCGTAGGGATGGTGCGCTTCATGAGAAGCGAGGCCTCGAGCGATCCTTCGTCCTCGTCGCCCGCCACGATCAGCGCCGGCACGTCGATGCGCGCCATTTCCTCCACCAGCGCGAACAGCGACGGCCGCCGCGCCTGGTAGCCGAGCATGGTATTCGCCGAGCCCTGCGCCGAATGCTCCGAGAAGTGGCGCACGAAATCGGCGAAGGCGCGCGGGTTCTTCGCCTGCAGCTGGACGCGCGCCGGACCGTGGCCGTAGGTGGCTGCGGCGTGCGCCATGCCGCTCTCGAGCATCAGCCCGGCGAGCGCGCGCGAATCTTCCTGGAACTTCTGGTGCTGCGCCGGGTGCGCGCCGTAGCCGCAGCCGGCGATGGTGAGGGAAAGCGCTCGATAGCCGTACTCCATGCCGAAATGCAGCGTGGCAAAGGCGCCCATCGACAGCCCGACGACGTGCGCGCGCTGGATGCCGAGCGCATCGAGCACGCAGCGGATGTCGTCGCGGGCGCGCGCCTGCGAGTAGCGCTCGAGCTCCTGCGGAACGTCGGAGGGCGGATAGCCGCGCGCGTTATACGCGATGCAGCGATAGCGGCGCGAGAAATGGCGCAGCTGCGGCTCCCAGCTGCGATGATCGCCCGCGAACTCGTGGACGAACACGACAGCCGTGCCCGCGCCGGTTTCTTCATGGTAAAGCCGCACGCCGTCGTCCGCGGTAATGAGCGGGTTCATTGTGGCATTCTATGTCGGTGAAAGCGGTTCTCTGCAAACAGTACGGCCCTCCCGAAACCCTGGTGGTCGAGGAGCTGCCTTCGCCGCGCGCCGGGCCGGGCGAAGCGGTGGTGTCGGTCAAGGCGGCGAGCGTCAACTTTCCCGACGTGCTCATCATCCAGAACAAGTACCAGTTCAAGCCGCCGCTGCCGTTCTCTCCTGGAAGCGAGCTGGCGGGCGTGGTAAAGGAGGTCGGCGCGGGCGTGAGCAGCGTGCGGCCCGGCGACAGGGTGATGGCCTTCACTACCTACGGCGCGTTTGCCGAGGAGGTGAAGACCGAGGCGGCGCGGCTGCTGCCGATCCCCGACGGCATGGATTTCAAGCACGCGGCCGCATTCGTGCTCGCCTACGGCACCTCGGACCACGCATTGCGCGACCGCGGCGCCCTGCGGGCCGGCGAAACGCTGCTCGTGCTCGGCGCGGCCGGCGGCGTCGGCCTGGCCGCGATCGAGATCGGCAAGGCGCTCGGCGCGCGCGTCATCGCCTGCGCCTCGAGCGACGAGAAGCTCGCGGTCTGCCGCGAGCACGGCGCCGACGCGACCATCAACTACGCCGCCGAAGATCTGCGCGAGCGCATCAAAAGCCTGACCGAGGGGCGCGGAGTCGACGTCATCTACGACCCGGTCGGCGGCGCTTACAGCGAGCCGGCGTTCCGCTCCATCGCCTGGCGGGGACGGTTGCTGGTGGTCGGCTTCGCCGCCGGCGAGATCCCCAAGCTGCCGCTGAACCTCGCGCTCCTCAAGGGCGCTTCGGTGGTGGGCGTGTTCTGGGGCGACTTCGCGCGCCGCGAGCCGAAAGCCTTCGCCGGCAGCATCGCTCAGCTCGGCCTGTGGTTCCGCGAGGGGAAGCTCCGCCCGCATGTCTCGAAAATATATCCCCTTGAAAAGGCGGCTGACGCGTTGCGGCTGATGGCCGCGCGCCAGGTCAAGGGGAAAGTGGTGCTGGCGGTGTAGCGTCGCCCGGGCCCAGCGGCCGCTGCATGACGACGCTGTCCACCCAGCGGCCGAACTTGAAGCCCACGGAGCGCAGGGTGCCGACGCGCAGGAAGCCATGGCTCGCGTGCAGGCCGATCGACGCGGCATGGCCGCTGTCGCCGATCACCGCGATGAGCTGCCGGTAGCCGAGCTCTTCGCAGCCGCGGATGAGCTGGCCGAGGATCGCACCGCCGACGCCACGGCCCTGCATGTCGTCCCGAACGTAGATCGAGTCTTCGAGCGCGTAGCGATAGGCCGAGCGCGAGCGATAAGGCGCGCAATAGCCATAGCCCGCGACCACGCCGGCGAAATCGGCGATGAGGTAGGGCAGGCCGCGGCGGGTGATGTCCTCGTAGCGCCGCCGCATCTCCTCGACCGAGGGCGGCTCT
>Ga0210382_10000342_pt1 | contig 17243 bp, 8 predicted proteins | sample PLMedo_FD_155452 | JGI IMG/M metagenome (GOLD analysis project Ga0210382, IMG submission 155452) | Groundwater sediment microbial communities from an aquifer in East River, Colorado, USA - PLM0_60_coex redo | ecosystem: Environmental > Terrestrial > Soil > Riparian zone | place: USA: East River... | reverse complement strand
TCGTGCGCTGGGTCACCGTGTACGCCGTGATGCCGTAGATCCCAATCAACGCGAGCAGCACCGCCAGCGCCGCGAACAACGTGAGCAGCGTCATGCTCAGCCGCCGCGCCGCCGTCGAGCGCGACAACGCCTGATCCAGGCTCATGAGATCGCCGATCGGCTGCTGGGGATCGACCTGCCGCACGGCGTCGCGCACGGCGCCCACGAGCGCCAAAGGCGAGTGCTTGGCCTTGAGCACGACCCACATCTCGGGCACGCCCGGCAGCCGAGGCGCCTGCAGCTGCGGGAGGTAGAGCTCACGCATAGGTGTCGCATCGAGCGACTCGTATCGAATGTCCCCGATGGTACCGATGACCGTTGCGTCGTACCCACCACCACCGCCCGGCCGCCGCACCGGGAAGACCTTCCCCACCGGGTCCTGCCCCGGCCACAGCTCGCCGCTGAGCCGCCGGTTCATGATGACGACCCTTGGGGCATCGGCGCGGTCCTGCGGCGTGAAGTCGCGGCCCCGGAGCGGGATGCCCATCGCCGCGAAGTAGCCCGGACCGACCACGCTCAGGCGCGCCGCGAGGAACTCCTCGGTGGCGTCGGGACGAATCCGCCGTGGATCAAATGCTAGGATGTTCACGCCGCCCGCGAGCGGCAGCGGGAGGCGCGCAACGCTTACGTCCGCCACGCCGGGATTGCGCGCCAGGAGGTCCGTGAGATTCTGGAAGAACTGGTTCTGCACCGTGGGATCCGCGTAACGCGAGGGCGTGAGCCGGATGCGCGCTGCCAGCACGTCGTGCGTGTCGTAGCCGGGATCCACCGACGTCAACCGCACGAAGGTCGTGATGAGCAGCCCCGAGCCTACCAGCAGCACGAGCGCGAGCGCGATCTCCGCCACCACCAGCCCCCGCTGTGTCCTGTGGCGCCGGCGCGAGCCCGTCGTGGCGCCGCCCTCCTCGCGCAGCACCTCGTCCACGCCAGCGGCCGCCGCGCGCAGCGCCGGCAGCAGTCCGAACGCCAGGCCCGTCACGAGCGAGACGACGAGGGCGAACCCGAGTACCCAGGGGTCGATCCCGATCTCGTTCACGCGCGGCACGCGCGGCCAGACAGCGAGCATGGCGGCGAGGCCCCAGCGCGCCAGCAGCACGCCCGCAGCCCCCGCGATGAGTGCCACCACCACGCTTTCGGTCAGCAGCTGCTGCACCAACCGCGCGCGATCGGCGCCGAGGGCCCGGCGCACGGCGATCTCCTTCCTGCGCTCGGTGGCGCGCGCCACGTACAGCCCCGCCGCGTTGGCGCAGGCGATCAACAGCACCAGCCCCACCGCGCCGAACAGCACCAGCAAGGCAGAGCGGACGTTCTCCACACCTTCCACCTTCAGCGGGTCGACGAGGAACGCCCGCTCGGCGGCACCGATGCGCTGCGCCACCACGCCAGCGTCGGCGCGCGCTTGCGCGAGCGTGACGCCCGCCGTCAGGCGTGCCACGGACTCGAAGGCGTACAACTGGCGGTTGAACTCGACCTGCGGATGGGCGCGCAGCGCCTCGCCCAGCGGCACCCACAGCTGGGTATCCTCGTTGGGGAACGCGAAGCCGCGCGGCATGACGCCCACAACCGTGAAGCTCTGGCCGTCGAGGTTGATCACGCTGCCCACGATGTTGCGGTCGCTGCCGAATGCCGTGGCCCACATGCCGTAGCTCAGCACGGCGAGGCGATCGTGCAGCTCGGCGCCGGTGAACCCGCGACCGATAGCCGGAGTCACGCCCAGCACGCTGAACAGGTTGGGCGAGACGACCGCGGCGGCCAGCTCGCTCGCCTGGTCGCGGCCCGCGTAGTTGTAGCGCGCGTACGTATACGCAGCTACACCGGCGAAATCCTTGGTGAGTGCTTGCAACTGCTGAATGTCGGGGTAGGACATCGCGCTCCCGAAGATGTCCTTGCCCGGTCCCGGCACCTTCGTGTCGAGCGACACCAGGCGGTCCGCGTGGGGATAGGGCAGCGGCTTGAGCAGCACCGCGTCCACCACGCTGAAGATCGCGGTGTTGGCGCCGATGCCGAGCGCCAGCGTGATCACGATCACGGTCGTGAACGCCGGGTTGTGTCGCAACGCGCGCAGCGCGTAGCGGAGGTCTTGGAGCAGAGTGCTCATTCGTACCTCAGGGCCACCATCGGATCGACCTTTGCGGCACGACGGGCCGGTAGATAGCTGGCCAGCGCAGCCACACCGAGGAGCACCGCAATCACGAACCCGAATACGAACGGATCGCGGGGCGACTGCTCGAACAGCAGGGGAGCCACCCAGCGGCCGCCGATCAACGCGAGCACGACGCCGATGGCGACGCCGGTGACGCCGTGTCCGAGGCCTTCGCCGACCACGAGCCGGACGACATCCCCGAACTGGGCGCCCAAGACCGCGCGAACACCCAGCTCGTGCGTACGCTGCGCGACGCTGTAGGCGATCACGCTGTAGAGACCGATGGCGGCGAGCGCCACCGCGAGCGCACCAAAGACGAGGAACATCGTGGCGCCGAGCTGCCAGGATCGCGTCTGGCGGCTGATGATCTCGCGCAGCGGCGTGACCGTCACGTACGAGGCGCCCGGCATCGCTTGCTGGAGCACCCGACGGAGGGGTTCGGCAGACCGGGCGGCCTCCCCGCGGATCCGCACGAAGAGTCCCCCCTCCTGGGGATACCATTGCTCCGACGACATGTAATAGAAAAAGCCGGGGTCGTCACTCAGCTCCTGCTCCTTGATGTTCTCGGCGACGCCGACGACATAGGTACAGGGCGCGGTGTCGGCGCTCACCTTGACGCAGCGCCCAATCGGGTCTTGACTCGGCCACAGAGCCTTTGCCATCGCCGCGCTCACGACCATGACGCGCGGCGCATTCCTCGAGTCCTCTGGAGAAATGGCGCGGCCGCGCAGGATGCGCGTGCCCATCGTCGCGAAGTAATCAGGCGTCACAGCGTTGAGGTCGAACCTGCCCAGCCGGCTCACCGAATCGATCCCGGCGACGTAGAGGTCCACATTCCAGGTATTCCAGAAAGGCACGGTGAGCTGCCGCGTTGCGCGCTCGACTCCCGGCATCGCGCGGGCCTTGTCGAGTAGCGTGCGGCGCAGTGCGAGCTGCGCCGCGCTGTCCACCCGCTCGCCGCGCATGTTCAGGTCCACGAGCAGGACGGGATCGACGTCGTAGCCGAGCGGCACGGCGCGCACGTGCTGCAGACTCCGCACGAAAAGGCCGGCGCCGACCAACAGCACGACGGAGAGCGCGCCCTGCAGCACCAGGAGGGCGACGCGCGTGCGCGAGCGGCGGTAGGTTCCCTCGCGCGTGCCGGCTTTCAAGTCGCTGAAGAGATCCGCACGCCACGCCTGAAGTGCCGGCGCGAGCCCGGTGAGGAGGCCGGCGCACACAGCCGCTGCGCCGGCGAAGAGCAGGGTGCGCGGATCTCCGATCACACTCACATCCGCCGCCCCCGACAGGAAGCCGGCACGCAGCAGAACACCCCCCCACTCCGCGACGAGGAGCCCGGCCAGCCCGCCGAGGCCGGCGAGGAGCAGACTCTCGGCGAAGAGCTGCGACAGCAACCGCGTCCGGCTCACGCCAAGCGCCAGGCGGATGGCGATCTCGCGGCGGCGCTTGATCGCCCGGGCGAGCAACAGGTTAGCGACGTTCGCGCACGCGATCAGGAGCACGATGACCGCCACGCCGGAGACCCACGTGGCGACTTTGGCGAAGCTCGACTGATCGGGACCGCGCTCGCTGAGGACCGACCCGATCGCGGCGCGTGGCCGAGTGACCTCGGGCTTGGGGAGCCGCGCGGACTCGGTCTGTTGAACCGCGTAGCTGCGAAGATAGGCTTGGGTCAGATCGGCGTCCGCCGCGGCGACGCTGACCCCTGGCTTTCGCTGCACGATCATCGAGGCCCACATCCAGCTGTAGGTAGTCCACCAGCTCCGCATTGTGCTCGGCGCCGTCGCGCTCCCCTGGCTGGTGATCGGGATGAACGCGGCCGGCGGCTGGTCGGGCCACAAGCCGACGAACCCTCGGGGTGCGACGCCGATGATCGTGTAGAGCGTGGGGCCGATCTGGAGGGCGGTGCCGAGCGCGTCGCGACGTCCGCCGTAACGCGTCTGCCAGAAGCCGTAACCCAGCACGGCGACGGCCGCCCCGCTGGGCGGCCGATCGTCGTCGGTGGTGAAGTAGCGGCCGAGGGTCGGCGGGGCGTCGAAGAAGGCGAAGAAACTCGCGCTCACCACGCCGACGTGCATCTCGCGGGCATCGGTACCGGTTCCGATGGCGAGTTCCGCCTCCGTGAACTCCGCCGTGCGCGAGAACGACGAGGTCCAGCCGGTCAGGTCGACATAGCGCGGGTATTGCACGCCGCTGGACGCGTACTCGGTGCCGCCGTACGTGGACATGAGGTACACGCGGTGTGTGGAGTCGGGTGCGTGCAGGAACGGCGGCGGCCGAAACAACATTCGATCCACAAGCGAGAACATCGTGACGTTCGCGCCGATCCCGAGCCCGAGCGTGAGCACCACGCCGAGCGTCAGACCGGGACTTTGCGCCAACGAGCGCATGCCGTAGCGGATGTCCTGCACGAGGGGGTCGATCATTCGTACCTCAGCGCGACGACGGGGTCGACGCGTGACGCCCGGCGCGCCGGGACGTAGCTCGCCACAGCCGCCACGACCACGGGCACGAGGGTTGCGGCCAGCAGCACGAGGGGATCGCGGGGGGACACGCCGTACATCAGCGAGCTCAACACATGCCCGGCGGCCAGCGCTCCCACGGCACCGACGCCCGCCCCAACGGCCGCGATCGCCACGCCGTGGCGGACCATCAGTCGCAGCACGTCGCGGCGCTCGGCGCCCATCGCCAGGCGTACGCCTATCTCGTGCGTCCGCTGCGTCACCGTGAAGGCGAGGACGCCGTACAGCCCGACCGCGGACAGGACCAGCGCGAGCAGCGCGAAGGCGCCGAACATCGCGCTGCCGAGCCGCCACGGCCGGATCGACGGCGCGAGCAGGTCGGCGAGCGGCGTCACTGACGCGAACGGGAGATTCGGCGCGGTCTCTTGAATCGCGGAGCGGACCGACGGGATCCAGTCTTCCGGCCGGCCGCGCGGCCGAACGACGAGAGCAGTGATGAATCCATTCCCATCGCTGGAAAATGGGACGTAGAAGGTCATCGTTGCGTCCTCGACGGCGTTGAACCGGCGTGCGTCCGGCACGATGCCGATCACTTCAACGCAGGTCTTCTCGCCCGCGACGAAGCATTTGCCGATCGCGTTTTCCCCGGGCCAGAGGAGCCGGGCCATCGTCTCGTTCACGATCGCGACCGATCCGGCGCGGTCCGCAGCGGTGAACGCCCGCCCGCGCACCGGCGTCCCCATTGCGGCGAAGTAACCGGGTGTGACCTGCTGGTAGTATGGTCCGCCGCTCGAGAGCTGCGGGATCGAGTCGCGGCCCGGCACAGTCACGCTCCACGCGGTAGCATAACCGAGCGGATGCGCCACGGTCGCGGCTGCAGCCTCGATCCCGGGAAGGGCCTCGAGGCGCGCCAGGATTTGCAGGTGCACGGCATCGATCTGAGCCGGCGTGTATCCGGCGGCCCGCAAATCGATTGTCGCGAGCAGCGTGTGCGCCGGATCGAAACCGAAATTCTGTCCCTCGACGTTCCGCAAGCTGCGCGTGAACAGGCCGGCACCGCCGATGAGTACGACCGTCAGCGCGACCTGACCCACGAGCAGCGCGGACCGCAGGCCGGAGCGCTGATAGCGTCCCTCGCCGGCACCCGCTTTGAGCGCCGGAGTCAGGTCCCGCCGCCCGACCTGCCACGCGGGAACGACGCCCACCAACAAACCGGTGAGCAGCGCCACCCCCGCCGTGAATGCAATTACTCGAGCGTCGAGCGGTTCCGTGAAGGCGGGAACGTTCGGCAGGAGAAACGCGCGAATCAGCGGCCCGGCCCACAACGTGACGAACAACGCCGTGATTCCTCCCGCGACTGCCAGAACGAGACTCTCGATCAGAACCTGGCGGGCGAGTCGCCACCAACCAGCGCCGAGCGCGAGCCGGATCGCTGCCTCGCGCAGGCGCTGTAGCGATCTCGCGAGCAGCAGGTTCGCCACATTCGCACACGCGACGAGGAGCACGATGACGGCGACCGCGGCGAGCCAGATCGACACCTGCGCGTTCTGCGACATCTCGGGACCGCGCGCATGTTGTACCGGTCCCAGCAGGACCACAGCGTTCGAATCCCGGCCCGAGTACATATCGTCCGTGCGCAAGACGAACGTCGCCTGTCGCGCGGCAGTGGCCGCACCGCCGCCGCCGAGCCGGCCAATGATCTGGAGGAAATAAGAGCCACGGTTCATGTACTCGGCACCCATGAGCTCGGTCGCGGCCCCGATCGGTGTCCACACGTCCACGTTCTGCAGGTTCACCCCGGTGAATCGCTCGGGTGTGACGCCGATGACCGTGTAGCTGCCGCGTCCCAACTGCAGCTGTGTGCCGATGATCGCGGAATCCCCGCCGAACGCGGCACGCCAAAACCCGAAACTCAGCACGACGAGTGCGGGGCCGCCCGGACTGTCCTCGTCCGCAGTGAAAAAGCGACCCAGAGCGGGACGCACGCCGAGCAGCGGGAAGAAGCTCGCGGAGGCGAGCACCAGATCGACGCGTTTCGCACCGGCCCCACGGCCCAGGCTCGCGCGCTGCGCGTAGGTGAACGCGGCGAGCTCTTCGAATGCGTGGGTGCCATCGCGCAGCGCGGCGTAGAGCGGATAGCCGGTGATGCTCGAGGTCGCCGTCCCGAACGGGGGGAGATTCTTGCGGAAATAGAGCCGCACGACCCGCCCCGGATCCTGGATGTGAGCCGGCGGCCGAAATAACAGGGTATCCACGACTCCGAAGATCGTGGCAGTTGCTCCGATACCCAGTGCCAGGCACACGACCGCGGCGCTGACGAGCGCGGGACTGCGGGCGAGGGTGCGCAGCGCGTACCGAAGATCTTGCAGCATGGGCTAGGGCTTCGGCGCCTGGGACTCGTCTACGACACGACCGTCGAACAAATGGATCGAGCGATCCGCATGCTTCGCATAGCGCGGATCGTGCGTGACCATGCAGACCGTCGCCCCGGCGCGGTGCAGCGACCGGAGCAGCTCCATCACCGCCTCGCCGTTCGTCGAATCGAGATTCCCCGTCGGCTCGTCGGCGAGCAGGATCGCGGGATCGCCCACCACGGCGCGGGCGACCGCGACGCGCTGCTGTTGACCTCCCGAGAGCTGCACGGGATAGTGTTTGGCGCGATGCACCATGCCGACCTTTTCGAGCGCCTGCTGCATCCGCTTGGTGCGCTCGCTGCCCGCCATGCCCCGGTAGGTGAGCGGCAGCTCGACGTTCTCGGCAACCGTCAGATCGCCGATCAAGTTGAACGCCTGGAACACGAACCCGATGCGCCGATTTCGGATGCGGGCCCGCTCCGCCGGCGAGAGATTCGCCACCGGTTTGTCCTCGAGCAGGTAGCTCCCCTCGCTCGGCGTATCGAGCAGGCCGAGGATGGAGAGCAGCGTGGTCTTCCCGCACCCCGATGGGCCGTTGATCGCGACGTACTCGCCTTCGCGAATCACGAGATGGACGTCGGCGAGCGCATGCGTCTCGACTTCGTCGGTGAAGAAGATTTTCTTGACGCCCTGGAGCTGAATGAGGGCTCCGCCATTACCCGACATCGGTCTCTCCTTTATTTCAGTCTCACCCGCTCCACATTGTCGTACCGGGACATGTCCGACAGAATCACCGAATCACCCGCCGCGAGGCCGTTCACGATCTCGATCGCGTTCACCGACGTGCGACCCACCTTCACCGGAATGCGGACGGCATAGCGGCCGCCTTCGACGAGCTTGAACATCCCGATCGTGCTGTTCGGCTGGCCGTAGGCCGGCCGTCCCGTCGAGAGCACGTCGCTCAACCGTTCGATGGTGATCGTCGCATCTACGCTGATGTCGGGCCGCGCGCCGTCGGGCAACGCGCCGTCGAGCGCGATGTCCACCGTGACCGTTCCCTCTTGCGCCGCGGGATCGATGCGGACCACGCGTCCGGCGACGAGTCCGGTGCGCGTGTCCACCGAGGCCGGCTGTCCGATGGCGAGGCCGGGGGCCTGGGTTTCGGGGATGCGGATCACGGCCTTGAGTTTGCCGGGCTGCACCACCTTCGCGAGAATCGTCCCGGGCACCACCCACTGGCCAAGCTGGAGGGTGAGCTCCTGCAGCACGCCGTCCTCGCCGGCGCGGACTTGCAGGGAGCCGAGTCGGCTCAGCCGGAACGCGGTGATCGCCCGCAGCCGCACGACTTGCTCCCGCTGCACGTCGAGCTGCGAGTCGACGGCGGAGGTGAGCAGTTCGAGGCGTTGCTTCTCGATGTCGTAGCGCGCCTCCAACTCGTCTGCCTTTTCGTGGGCGAGACTGACGTCGTTACGCGAGAACCCGCCGATCACAATGAGTGAGTCGGCGACCGCCGCATCGCGTTTCGCTTGGAGGTACTGACTGCGGGTGCTGGCCACGAGACCCGCCTGCGTCAGACGTTGGCCCTGGAGGCTGGTCCGCAGGTTGACGAGCTCGCCTTGGGCGGCGGTCAGCTGACGCTGGGCGTCGAGCGCCTCGATCTGTACGTCGGGGTTCGCGAGCTCGAGCAGCACCGTCCCCGCCTGCACGGTGGTGCCGGGCTGCACGAAGATGCGCTCCACGCGCGCCGGGGTGAGCGCGGAGATCCAGCGGATATGCTCGGGGACAAGGGTCCCTGGTCCGCGAACCTCGCGGACCATCGGACCCCGCCGTACGGCGTCCAACGACAGGACCTCGCGATCGACACTGGGCGCCGCGGGCTTGAGGCTCGCGAGCAGGATGGTAAGGAGGAGGATGACGCCGACAGAGATCCCCGCCTGCACGTATCTCTTGCGGTTGCCGACTGGTGCGCGAGGGATGTCCATGAGGGCAAGGACAAGAGCACGGACCGTACCAGTCCGTGGGTACCGTTAGCGTGATGTGTGAGAACGTGTTGCGATCGGCGCCCGGTTCGCAGGCGTTCGGTTCTGGGATTGGCGCGTCCCACAAGCGAACACGTGCGCCGCCGACGGGCTGGTCCGAACTATCCGTTGACAATATATCCACCTAGGATATACTGAGCGCAACCCTTCGATCCCGCATTGTGTCACACGAGAGGGAACTCATGAAGCCAACCGCCGACTCCGCGGACGTGACCGTCCTGCTCCCGTTGCCGCCTGCCACGTTCCACATCCTGCTGGCGCTCGCGGCCGACGACCGGCACGGCTACGGCATCATTCAGGACGTGGAAGCGCGCACCGGCGGCGCGTTGCGCCTCAGCCCCGGGACCCTGTACCGCACCATTCAGCGCTTGCTCGAGCAGGGCTTGATCGTCGAGCCGAAACGACGTGCGGATCCCTCGGATGATCCCCGGCGGCGCTACTACCGGATCACCCCCTTCGGAACGGCGGCGGCACGCGCCGAGACCCGCCGGCTCACGCAGCTGGTCCGGATCGCCCGAGGTGTGGGATTCCTGACGCCGGAGCCCACGTGATCGGGCTCTATCGGCGCCTCCTCTACCTCTTTCCCTCGTCCTTCCGGATGGAGTACGGGGACGAGATGTGCGACTTGTTCGCCGAACGGAGCGCCGGCGCGCGCGGCCTCGCTCGGCTCGGTCTGTTCCTCGGCGCGGTGGCGGATGTGGTCACGAGCGCCGCCGCCGCCCATTGGGACGTGCTGATCCAGGATCTGCGGTACACCGTCCGGTCGCTAAACCGTGCCCGCGGCTTCGCCATCGCCGCGGTCGCCGTCATCGCGATCGGGGTGGGTGCCAACACCGCCGCCTTCTCGGTCGCGGACTTCGTGCTGCTGCGGGCTTTGCCGTTCCCGGAGCCGCACGCCTTGATCCGGCTCTGCTGGGGCCCCCGCTCCGGCGGCGGATGGGGCTGCATGAACCAACTGTCGCCCGCCAATTACCGGGATTACAAGGCGATGACGCCGTCGTTCCAGACCCTGGGAGCGTTCACGGGCATTGGCGTGAATCTGGTCGAGGGCGGCGGCGACCCGCAGCGCCTCAGCGGGGCGACGGTGACAGGCGAAGTGCTGCCGCTGCTCGGTGTGGCGCCGGTGCTGGGGCGCGTCTTCGACTCGGCGAACGGTGGGGGTGGGGACGTCGGCACCGTCGTGCTCAGCTACGGCTTGTGGCAATCGCAATTCGGCGGGGACCGCAACGTGCTGGGGCGCAGCGTAACCTTGAACGGTGCGCCCTACCAGGTAATCGGCGTGATGCCTCCCGGGTTCTACTTTCCCAGCCGGGAGACGCAGTTGTGGACCCACCTGGTGCTTCGAGAAGAAGCTTACGCTGACCGCGATGACAACTACCTCGAAGCCGTGGGACGCCTGAAGCCCGGCGTCACGATGAGTCAGGCTCGCGCGGACCTGAACGTTGTGGCGGAGCGCCTCGCGCGCGACTACCCGGCGACAAACGGGGACGCCGGATTCAGCTTCTTCGCGATGCGGGACAACATGTCCCCGCGCTACCGGTTGATGCTCCTGGGCCTGTGCGGCGCGACCTTGTGCATTCTCCTGCTGACCTGCGCCAATCTGGCCAACCTATTGTTGGCGCGCGCGGGAGCCCGTGAGCGCGAACTGGCGGTGCGAGCGGCTCTCGGCGCAGGCAGGGAGCGCCTGGTGCGGCAGATCGTCACCGAAAGCATGATCCTCGCGCTGGCCGGCGGCGTCCCGGGCGTGGCGCTGGCCGCGGCGGCCGTTCCGCTCCTCGCGCTGCTGGTGCCGGACACGTTGCCCGTCGCCAGTCAGCCGAGCCTCGACCTGCGGGTCCTCGCGTTCGCGCTCGCGATCACCACGCTCACGGGGCTCGGGTTCGGTCTGCTGCCGGCACTGCGGGTGGGCGCGAGCGGCACGGGCCTGAGCGCGGTGCGCGAGGGGGTGGGGGGCGCGGGCGGCGGCCAGAAACAGCGACTCCGCAGCGTTCTCGTCGCCGTGGAAGTCGCGATGTCCGTCGTCCTGCTCATCACGTCGGGCCTGCTGATTCGCGCGGTGTGGCGGATTCAGTCCGTCGATCCCGGCTTTGTGCGCGAACGGGTGATCGCGCTGAAAACGGTGCTGCCCAGGCCCAAGTACGACATGACGCAACGCCGCTTGCAGTTCTACAACCGGGTCCTGACCGACACACGGGCGCTGCCCGGGGTTCAAAGCGCGGCCTACATCACGGGCCTGCCCATGGTGATGATTGGGAGAATCACAGGCGTCGTGATTCCGGGTCGCGAGGTATCCACGAGATTCCGGGACGAGGTCGCGAGCATCCGTTTCGTAACGCCACAATACTTTCGGACCATGGGGATTCCGCTGCTCCGCGGGCGGGACATTGAGGATGGCGACATCCAGGGACGCGTGCCCGTAGCGGTCGTCAGCGAATCGTTCGGTAGGGAGTTCTGGCCCAATGAAGACCCCATCGGGCGCACGTTCGAGAGCCGAGGGGGACCCCGCACCGTTGTGGGCATCGTGGGCGACGTCAAGGTCCGCGGCTTGGAGCGCGACAACGAGCCACAGATGTACGCGGCGGCTGGACAGGTGCCCGACACGGCGTTCATCAACGATGATCCGAAGGACCTCGTCATCCGCTACACCGCATCGCTCGGCGCGCTGCTCCCTGCGGTCCGCGCCACCGTCCGTGCGGCGGACCCCGAGCAGCCGATCTCCGACGTGCGCACCATGGACGATGTGGTGGCGGGAGAAACCGCCACACGGCGCGCTCAGCTCCGCGTCCTCGGCGCCCTGGCCGTGATAGCGGTGCTGCTGTCCAGCGTTGGGATCTACGGATTGCTGGCCTTTACCGTCGCCCAGCGGTCCCGGGAGATCGGGGTTCGCCTGGCGCTCGGCGCGGAGCCGGCGGGCGTGGCGCGCATGATCGTGTCGCAGGGGATGAAACTCGCGCTCGTTGGCGTCGTCCCCGGCGTGCTGGTTGCCTACGCGGCGGCGCGCGGGATGCGCGCGCTGTTGTTCGGCGTGGCGCCCGCGGACCCTGCTACGATCTTCGTGGCGGTGGCGCTCGTCTGCGTGATGACGCTGGCAGGGTCGCTCGTGCCGGTGCTGCGCGCCGTGCGAGTGAATCCGATGCTGGCTCTGAGGGCGGAGTAGCTCCCGAGGCAGGACTCGAACCTGCGACCCGCCGGTTAACAGCCGGCTGCTCTACCAACTGAGCTACTCGGGAATGGGCGGGAAATATGGCCCGGCGAGGGGCTCAGTTCAACTGGTGCCCGGTCGCGGGGCGTCGAGCACTTCACGGACTTTGCGGGCGAGCGCAGCGGGCGTGAACGGCTTTTGCAAGAATGTCGTGCCCGGGTCGAGCAGACCGTGCCGCACGACCGCCTCGTCGCTGTACCCGGATATGTAGAGTACCCGTAGGTTCGGCCGCACCTCGAGCAGGCGCCGGGCGAGCTTTAGGCCGCTCTCACCGGGCATGACCACATCGGAAACGAGGAGGTGGATGACGCCACTGTGGGCCTGGGCCACGGCGATCGCGTCCGCGGGCGTACGAGCCTCGAGCACCGTATAACCCAACCGTTTCAAGACGTCGCGCGCGAGGGGAAGGAGCAACGCGTCGTCTTCGGCGAGGAGCACCGTTTCGGTACCGGCGACGGAGCCCAGCTCCGGTGGCACCGTGACCACCTCCGTGGGTGCGTCCACCCGCGGCAGGTAGATCTTGAACGTGGCACCCCGGCCGACTTCGCTGTACACCCAGATGTAGCCGCCCGACTGTTTCACGATGCCGTACGCAGTCGCCAGGCCCAACCCCGTACCCTTGCCGGCTTCCTTGGTCGTGAAGAACGGCTCGAACATCCTGGCCTGAGTCGCAGCGTCCATGCCAACGCCCGTATCGCTGACCGCGATCATCACGTACCGCCCCGGGACGACAGGTCGGTGCGTCTGGGCGTAGTGCTCGTCGAGCTCGACGTTGGCGGTTTCGATCGTGAGCTTGCCGCCGGTCGGCATGGCATCGCGAGCGTTGACGGCCAAGTTGAGGATGACTTGCTCGAGCTGGCCCTGATCCGCCCGTATGTTGCCCAGGTCGGCGGCGAAATGGGCCTCCAGCTCGACGTCTTCCCCCAGTACTCGCTGCAGCATGTTCTCGAGGTCCCCCACGACGTCAATCACGTTCAGCACGACCGGCTGGAGGACTTGCTGCCGGCTGAACGCGAGGAGCTGTCGCGTGAGGGCCGACGCGCGCGTGGCCGCCGTGCGGATTTCCTTCACGTCGGCCTGCGCGGGGCTGTCGGGCGGAAGGTCCTCGGCGAGCAGGTCGGTGTAGCCGAAGATGGCCGTGAGGAGGTTGTTGAAGTCATGGGCGATCCCACCTGCTAGCCGCCCCACTGCCTCCATCTTCTGTGCCTGGCGCAGCTGCTGCTCGAGTTGGTTGCGTTCGGTGATGTCACGGATGAATGCGCTGAAGATCCACGAGTTTCCCAGGCGGATCGGCGCGACGGCGAGCTCGACGGCGACCTCCGTGCCGTCGCGCCGCAGGGCGAGGAGCTCGATCCGACGGTTGAGAATCGGGCCCTCGCCGCTCTTCTGGAAGTGCTGGAGGCCGCGCCAATGCGCCTCCCGATGAGCGGGAGGCACGATGACATCGGCGACCTGCCGTCCGAGGACGTCGGGCGCCGGCCACCCGAAGAGGGCCTCCGCTTGGGGATTCCAGGTCACGATGGTGCCACGGTCGTCCATCGTGACGTGGGCGTCGAGGGCCCCCCGCACAATCGCGGCCAGACGACCCTCCGACGCCTGCAGCCGCCGCTCCACCAGCCCGGCACCGACGCCACCCACGATGATGAGGCCGAGGGCGACCAGCGCGAGGCGCCGCAGGAGAATCCGATGGGCGGCGTACACCCGCTCGCGCGGGAATTCGACCAAGAGGTGCCACGGGGTACCACGTATGGGCATCCGCCAGGCGACAAACCACTTCCGCTCCGGCCGTTGGTATTCGATCAGGCCCGCGCCTGCCCTGGCGGGACTCGGCGGACTCTCGACGCGCCCCAGGAGATCCGTCCACACATCTCCGTCGCTGTTCCCCACGTAAAGGGCGGCGCCCGAACCGATGAATTCCCGGATCTGTGTCAGGCCTTGGGGTGAGCTTCCCAGGCGCCGCCAATTGACGACAGCGCCCGCGCGGCGGCCCACGGTGATCGGAGCGACGACCGGAAAAAACACCGAGTCGCCGAGGCTGCTCAGCGGGCCGAGTGCGGCACCGGCAACACCGGCAGCCGAGTCGCGGAGGGCACGCGCGGCCGACGGGTCGAGAGGAGGGAGGGGACGGCCCACGGCGAGCAAGCGGACGCCCGCACTGTCCCAGAGCTCGACGCCTGCGTTGACCGGGTCGAGCGTCGTGAATCGCGTCAGTTCGGCAACGGCGGCGGCACGGGTGTCCCGGGTGGGGTTGGCGAGGAAGGCACGGATGGCAGGCTGGGCGGCGACGTGTTGCGCTTCGGCAAAACGCTGGGGCAGCCCGTTCCGCAAGTTGTCGTGCAGCTGCCGCGTCACGCGCTCCAAGCGCTCGGCGGCGGCCTCGAGCGCCGACCGCTGCACGGTTCTGTAGGCCACCCACCAGAAGCCGCCGATGACGACAAAGAGCAGCCCACTAATGAAGAGGGGGAGCTTGAGCGCAATCGGAAGCCTGAGGCGCACCTTTGAGGCCCTGCTGAGGGGTTCACTCTACAATGTTGCAACGTGGTGCGGGACGCTGTCAGACGCGTCCTACAGAGCAACCCCGCGTTTCGTACCCTGTGGTAACTCCGCCAGAATCATCCCCGCCACGATCAGCACCGCCCCGACCCACTGCGTTACCGACAGGCGTTCCCCCAGCCACAGCCACGACGTGATCGTCGCGAACACCGGCTCGCAGCAAAGCAGCAGCGCGGCGCGCGACGTCGACATGTGACGCTGGGCGCGCATCTGCCAGACCAGCGCCAGCGCCGTAGCCACTACGCCGGTGAAGAGCAGCGCTCCGACGAGGCCCGCCGACCACACGATCCGGGCCGGCTCGAGCGCGCCAGCCAACAGACCGGCAGCGCCGGCCGTTCCGGCCATCTGGAACCACACGAGTCGCAGCGCATCGTGGCGCTTGGACAACTCGGCGACTGCCACGATGTGGCCGCCGAAGACCGTGGCGGTGATCAAGGTCCACAGGTCGCCGCGATTCAAGCCGCCCCCCCCGTCCGGCGCGGTGAGCAGATAGATCCCGCCGCCGGCGATGATGACCGCGACCGCGACGATCCAACGGAGTCGCTGCCGCAGCACGGCGAACGCCACGACCGGTGCGAGCACCGACGAGATCGCCACGATGAACGCCGAGCGCGCCGGGGTCGTGTATTGCAGGCCGACCGCCTGCGCCGCGAAGCCGATCGCGAGCAACGCGGTGAGGAGCAGACCGCCGCGCAGCTCGGCCTTGGACGGAGGCGTGGCGAAGTCGGTGAAGGGGGCGAGGGCGACTGTCGCGATCGCGAATCGCACCGCGAGAAAGGTGAGCGGTGGGGCCGCGGCGAGCGCGTCCTTGACCACCACAAAGCTCACGCCCCACACCGCCGTCGCAGCGATGAGCAGTGCGTCCGCGCGCCGCGGCGTCATGCGAGGCCTCCCCCTTCGAGGTACCGGCCCGTCACCGAGGCGGCCACCGCGGCCACCTCCTCCGGCGTTCCCTCGGCAACGATGCGGCCCCCCTGCGCTCCCGCGCCCGGTCCCATGTCGATCACCCAGTCCGCCCGCTTGATGACGTCGAGGTTGTGCTCGATCACGAGCACCGTATGCCCCGCGTCCACCAGTCGATCGAGGACCTTACACAACACGCGCACGTCGTCCAGGTGCAGCCCGGTCGTCGGCTCGTCCAGGATGTAGAGCTTGCGTTTCCCGCGGCTGCGGCCGGCGGCCGCCGCCAGCTCGCGCGCGATCTTGAGACGCTGTGCCTCACCCCCCGAGAGCGTCGTGGCGGGCTGGCCGAGCCGCAGATACCCCAACCCGACCTGCTGCAGGTGCCACAGGGCGCGTCCCAGCCGAGGATGACGATGCAGCCGCTGGATTGCCTCGTCCACGGTCCACTCCAGCACCTGATCGATCGACTGGCCCTGGAGCTTGACCTCTCGGACTTCCCGTTTGAATCGCTTCCCGCCGCACGCTTCGCATGGCACGAAGACGTTGGCGAGAAAGACCATCTCCACCAGGACGTGCCCCGCGCCCTCACACCCCTCGCACCGGCCTCCCGCCACGTTGAACGAGAACGTGCTCGGCGTGTAGCCGCGCGCCCGCGACAGCGGCTCCGCCGCGAACAGCGCCCGCAGCTCGTCGAAGGCCTTCACGTACGTCACCGGATTCGACCGCGGCGTGCGACCGATCGGCGCCTGGTCGATCAACACGACGTCTTCGAGATGCTCCCATCCTTTGAGCGCCGCGACGGTGCCCACCGGCTCACCGAGGTGCTGCTTGGCGCTGTGCCCCCCCCGGAGTCGCGCTTCGAGCTGACGGTAGAGCACGTCGTGCACGAGGGTGGACTTCCCCGATCCCGACACGCCGGTGACGACGGTGAGCGTGCCGAACGGAATCCGGGTGTTCACGCCGGCAAGGTTGTGGAGCCGGGCGCCCTGAATCTCGAGCCAGCGCGCCGCCGGGCGCCGGGCCGACGGGACCCCGATCCGCTTCTCACCCGTCAAATACTGGCCCGTCAGGGTGCCCGCTTCGCGCACGCCGGCGGCCGACCCCTGGTACACGAGTTGTCCGCCGTTCGTCCCGCTGCCCGGACCGAGCTCCACCATCCAGTCGGCGGCGCGCATCGCGGCGGGATCGTGCTCGACCACGACCACGGTGTTGCCGGCGTCCGAGAGGCGGCGCAGCAACCCGAGCAGCCGATCCACGTCGGCGGGGTGCAGGCCGATCGACGGCTCGTCGAGCACGTACAGCGTGTCCACGAGGTGGGAGCCGAGCGCGTTGGAGAGGGCGATGCGCTGCGCTTCGCCTCCCGACAGCGTGCGGGTCAGCCGGTCGAGCGTGAGATAGCCCAAGCCGACGTCGTTCACGAAGCTGACGCGCGCCGTCAGCTCGCCCAGAATGTGGTCCGCCACCTGCTTCTGGAAAGGCGGCAGGTCGAGGGCGCCGAGCCAGGTGGCGAGGTCGGCGGCGGTGAGCGCCGTCGCTGCGGCGCTCGTC
>Ga0210382_10000341_pt1 | contig 17301 bp, 16 predicted proteins | sample PLMedo_FD_155452 | JGI IMG/M metagenome (GOLD analysis project Ga0210382, IMG submission 155452) | Groundwater sediment microbial communities from an aquifer in East River, Colorado, USA - PLM0_60_coex redo | ecosystem: Environmental > Terrestrial > Soil > Riparian zone | place: USA: East... | reverse complement strand
TCGACGAGCCGAACCTGTTCGGCCAGGGCAAGCGCGGCCGGTTCCAGTGGCAGTTCGGCAAGAACATCAACGATTTCGACGTCTCGTTCACCGATCCTGCCGTCCGCGAATCGCGCATCTCCGCCACGCTCGGCGTGCACAACACGCGCGTGCGCTACGTCATCGCCGACGTCGGCCGGCTGCGGCGGCGCGGCGCGAGCCTGCAGCTGGGCTTCCCGGTGTTCGGCGACAATTACACGCGGCTGTTTCTGTCGTACGGCATCGACCAGCAGAGCTTCACCGGCTCGTCGACCAACACGGCGTTCTCGAGCGCCTTCCGGTGCAACGACTGCGTGCGCTCGACCGTCGGCGCGTCGTTGATGCGGGACACGCGGATCGACCTGCCGTTCCCCACGGCCGGCACGATGGTCCAGTTCGGGCTGTCGCAGAGCGGCGGGCTGCTGGGCGGTTCGGGCAACTTCCAGCGGGCCGATATCGAAGGGCACTTCTACGCGCCGATCGGCACGCTCGGCAATCCCACGACGTCGCCTGTCAAATTCGTGCTCGGCTTCTCGACCCGGTCCGGCTTCGTGTTCGGCAGCTCGCCGTTCTTCGAGCAGCTCTTCACGCTCGGCGGCACGCAGTTCTTCATCCCGCTGCGCGGCTACGACGAGGCCTCGATCACGCCGTTCGGGTACGATCCCAACGCCAGCGCCAACGGCGCCAGCCCCAACGCGTTCGGGAAGGCGTTCTTCACCATGACGGGCGAGCTCGGGATGCGCGTGTCCCAGATGTTGTACCTCTCGACGTTCTTCGACGCCGGCAACGTCTGGTCGCGGCCTTCGCAATTCGATCCCACCCGGCTGTTCCGGGGCGCCGGGATTGGCGCGGCCGTCATCTCGCCGCTCGGACCGCTCGGGATCGATTACGCCTACGGCTTCGACCGGGTCGATATTTTCGGACGGCCGGCGCCCGGTTGGAAGCTGCACTTCAAGCTCGGCAATTTCTTCTGAGCTAGGGCCCACATCCTACATCGGGAGTTCCAGCGTTATGCAGCGTCTCGTGCTCGTGTCGCTCGCCGCCGTCGCCGCCGCCTCCGCCGCGATCGTGGCGCCCACTGTCCTCGCGGGGCAAGGTGCCTCGTCGGCGACAGCGCCGGTCAAGATCGCCTTCATCAGCTCGCAGGAGATTCTGCAGCGCACGCCCGGATACGCCGTCGCCGAGTCGACGTACCGCAAGGAGCTCCAGGCCGCGCAAACTGAAGTTCAGCGGCTCCAGCAGCAGCTCGATTCGGCGGGGCAGGTCTTCGAGCAGCAGTCGCTCGTGCTGTCGCCCGCCGCGCGCGCCGCGAAGCAGAAGGATCTGCAGGCGATGCAGACGCGGGTCGAGCAGCGGTCCAACGAGCTGCAGGACCGCCTGCGGCAACGGGAACAGGAGCTGCTCGGACCGCTCCGCGCGCGTATCACTTCCGTGATCCAGGGCATACGCGCGGAAATGAACTATTCGGTGATTTTCGATGCCGATGCCGCCGGGGGATTCATCGCCGCGGCGGACCCGGCGCTGAACATCACACCCCGCGTGCTGCAGCGCCTCGCGCAGGCGCAGTAGCTCACCACGCGTACACTCTCCGCTAGTGAGATAGCTGCGCTCACCGGCGGCAAGCTGGTGGGGCCGGGCACGGTAACGGTCGCCGGGATCGCGCCGCTCGATCGCGCGGGTCCCGGCGACCTCTCTTTTCTTGCCTCACCCCGCTACGTCCCCTACTTTGAGCGCACGAGCGCGTCGGTGGTGCTCGTCGCGCCGGCGCTCGAAGCGTCGCCCGGTGGACCCGAAACGCGCATCGTCGTACCCGAGCCGTACGCGGCGCTGCTGGTCGTGCTTCCCGTGCTGTATCCGCAGGCCGTCTGGGAAGCGGGCATCCATCCCACGGCCCTCATCGGCCGCGGGACGACGTGGCAGGAGCCGGTGGCCGTTGGCCCGCACGTCAGTCTCGGGTGCGAGGTGCAGCTCGGGCGCAACGTCCGCATCGGCTCGGGCTGCGTGCTCGGCGACGGCGTGGCGGTGGGCGACGACACCCAGCTGTATCCGGGCGTCACGCTCTACGCGGGCACGGCCCTGGGCAAGCGCGTGATCGTCCATGCCGGTGCGGTGTTGGGGAGCGATGGGTTCGGATACATCCCCGGGAAGGGCGGCGAGGCGCACCGCAAGATCCCGCACGTCGGCCGGTGCCTGATCGGGGACGACATCGAGATCGGCGCGAACACGTGCGTCGACCGCGGCAGTGTGGACGACACCGTGATCGGATCGGGCACGAAGATCGACAATCTCGTCCACATCGCCCATAACGTGCGCATCGGCGCTCGCTGCCTGATCATGGCGCAGGCCGGCGTCGCCGGGAGCTGCCAGGTGGAGGACGACGTGATCATCGCAGGCCAGGCCGGCATCTCGGATCACATCACGATCGGGCGCGGGGCGCGGCTGCTCGTGCAATCGGGCACGATCGCGGACATTCCGGCCGACGCGACGGTGTCCGGTTATCCCGCCCGGCCACACCGCGAGCTGCTCCGTGCCCAGGCGGCGTTGTACCGTCTCGCCAAGATCGTGGACGAGCTTGAAGCTCTCGTGAAGCCGGCCTCCAATAGCCCAGATCACTAGGCGTTCCGTCACGCGCAGCGCGGCGCTGCGTGGTACCGGGCTCCACACCGGCGCCGCGACGGAAGCGACGTTCCTGCCGGCGCCCGCCGGGCAGGGTATCGTCTTCCGCCGCACCGACCTCGCGGGCAAGCCCGAAGTTCCGGCGCGGCTGACGGAGGTTGAGGCGGTGGAGCGCCGCACCGCCATTGGCCACGGTGAGGCGACGATTCACACCGTCGAGCATGTATTGGCGGCCGTCTCCGCCCACCTGATCGACGACCTGACGATCGAGCTCACCGGTCCCGAGCCGCCCATTCTCGACGGCAGTGTGCAGCCGTACTTCGAGGCGCTCGCGAAGGCGGAGCCGGCTTCAGTCGGAGGTGAGCCGGCGGTGCTCACCGTCACGGCGCCGTTCACGGTTACCGACAAGGATGCGGCGTATGTCGTCGCGCCGGCGAAGACGTACCGGCTCACGGTATCGATCGAATGGTCGCATCCATTGATCGGGCGACAGGCCGGCGCCTACGAAGTCACGCCGGCAAACTTCGCGGCGGAGCTGGCGCCGGCGCGCACGTTCGGCTTCACGCACGAGGTGGCCGAGCTGCAGGCGCGCGGGTTGATCAAGGGCGCTTCGGAAACGAATGCGATCGTGCTCGACGAGCGCGGCGTAGTGCACGGCGGGAAGTTGCGCTGGCCGGACGAATTCGTGCGACACAAGGCGGCGGACATCGTAGGGGACCTGGCGCTGACCGGCGCCCGGATTCAGGCTCATGTGGTGGCGACGCGGCCCAGCCACGGCGGCAACATCGCGCTGGCGCGGGCGCTCGCTCGCGCAGGGAGGCGCAGCGGAATGCCCACGATGGACATCGCAAAGATCATGGATTACCTGCCGCACCGGTATCCGTTCCTGCTCGTGGATCGGATCATCGAGGTGGAAGGGCAGAAACGGATCGTGGGCATCAAGAACGTGACCATCAACGAGCCGTTCTTTCAGGGGCACTTCCCGGGTCATCCCATCATGCCGGGCGTGCTCATTATTGAAGCGATGGCGCAGGTCGGCGGCATGCTGTTAATGAGCCACTTCGAGGGCCAGGACACGGCGAACAAGGTCGTGTACTTCATGTCGCTCGACCACGTGAAGTTCCGCCGGCCGGTGGTGCCCGGCGACCAAATCCGCTTCGAGCTCGACATGCTGCAGTTCCGCGGCAAGACGTGCAAAATGAAGGGAGCGGGCTTCGTGGACGGACAGATCGTCGCCGAGGCCGAAATGATGGCGATGGTGGTCGATAAGTGATCCACCGGACCGCGCTCATCGATCCCACCGCCGAGCTCGGCGCCGACGTCTCGGTCGGACCGTACTGCGTGATCGGCCCGCGCGTCACTGTGGGCGAGCGCTCCAGCATCTCGGCCCACGCCGTGCTCGAGCGCAACACGCGCGTCGGCGACGGCGTGAAGATCGGGTATGGCACGATCATCGGCAACGATCCGCAGGATCTGAAATACAAGGGCGAGGAGACGTGGGTCGAAATCGGCAACGGCACGATCATTCGCGAGTACTGCACGATCAACCGCGGCAGCACCGCGACCGGCAAGACGACGGTGGGCGCGCGCTGCTTCCTCATGACGTACGTGCACATCGCGCATGACTGCGTCGTTGGCAACGACGTGATCATCGCCAACGGCGTGCAGATGGCGGGACACGTCACGGTGGACGACCGCGCCATCATCAGCGGGCTCGTGCCGATCCATCAGTTCGTCCGCATCGGCACGTATTCGTTCGTGGGCGGGGCCTCACGCGTCAATCAGGACGTGCCGCCCTTCACCAAGGCGGCCGGTAATCCGGTGCATCTGTACGGCCTCAACTCGGTGGGATTGCAGCGCGCCGGGTTTTCGCCGGACCTGAAGCTCTCGCTGAAGCGCGCCTACCGGCTCGTGTTCAATTCCGATCTCACCGTGAGCCAGGGCATCGCGCGGGCGCGCATCGAGCTGCCGCAGGTTCCGGAAGTGGAAACGTTTCTGCGCTTCATCGAGGCCTCGCAACGCGGAGTGATGGTGTGAAACGCGCCGCGGTCCGGCCGGTGCGGGTGGGAGTCGTCGGGACCGGGGCCCTGGGGTTCCACCACGCCAGGCTCCTCAAGAAGATCGAAGGCGCGGAGCTGGTGGGCATCTACGACCTCAATCCGGCGCGCGCCGCCCAGGTCGCCACAGAGCTCGAGACGGTCGCGTATCCATCCCTCGACGCCCTGCTGGATAAGATCGAAGCGGCAACGGTGGTGGTCCCGACGCCGGCACACGTGGACGTCGGGTTGCCGGTCCTCGAGCGGGGCCTGCATGCGCTCGTGGAAAAGCCGCTCGCCGATACGCTGCCCGGCGCCGAGCAGCTCGTGCAGACGGCCCGCGAGCGCGGCGTGTGTCTCCAGGTGGGTCACGTCGAGCGATTCAACCGGGCGGTGCGTGCCGCGGCGCCCTATCTCGAGGAGCCCCGGTTTCTCCAGACCGAGCGCCTGGCGCCGTTCCAGCCGCGCGGCACCGATGTCGCGGTCATCCTCGACCTCATGATTCACGACCTCGATCTCATCCTGGAGCTGGTGCGGTCGGAAGTCGGCGAGGTGCGGGCGACGGGTGTGCCGATCCTCACGCCGCACGTGGACATCGCCAACGCCCGGGTCGAGTTCGCCAACGGCGCGGTGGCGATCATCACCGCGAGCCGCGTGTCGCGCGAGCGCACCCGCAAACTGCGCATCTTCCAGCCGACGGGATACTTCTCGCTCGATCTCGCGCAGGGCAACGGGCATTTCTACCGGCTGAAATCGGGATGGCAGGGATTCGGCGCGACCCGGATCGAGGAGATCGTCGAGCACGTGCGGCTCGACGCGCCCGAGGCCGAGCCCCTCAAGCTCGAGCTCGAGAGCTTCCTGCGCGCGGTGCGCGGTGACGGCGACGTCGTGGTCACCGGCGCCGCCGGGCTGCACGCCCTGACCCTCGCCTACCGCGTTGCCGACGCCATCAGCGCCTCGCCGCTCGCCGCGGCGCGGCCGTGACGCGGATCTACATCTCGGCAGGGGAGCCGTCCGCGGACGCGCATGCCGCCGCGGTCGCGACCGCATTGCGCCGCCGTCTTCCCGGCATCGAGCTGGAAGCCCTGGGAGGCCCGCTGCTCGAGCGCGCGGGGGTGCGGGTCCTGGACCGCATGGAGTCCTACTCCGTCGTCGGATTCGTCGAGGCCATCGCCAAGATTCCGGCGCACTACCGCCTGCTGAACCGGATCAAGCAATCGTTCAAGGACAAGCGCTACGATCTCGTGATCCTCGTCGATTACCCCGGTTATCACCTCCGTGCCGCCGCTGCCGCGTCTGCCGCCGGTATTCCGGTCCTCTATTACATCGCGCCGCAGATGTGGGCGTGGGGGCCCAAGCGGGTGCGCAAGCTCGCGCCCGTGAATCAGCTCGCGGTGATTTTGCCGTTCGAGGAGAAATTCTTCCGCGAGCGCGGTGTCGCCGCCACGTTCGTCGGTCATCCCCTGAAGGACCGGCCGCCGCCTCCGGCGCGGCTCGACGCGCGGCGTATGCTCGGCGTCGACCCGGGCCGCCCAACTCTCGGATTGTTTCCCGGCAGCCGGAAGCAGGAGGTGAAGCGGCACTGGACGATGTTTCGCGGGGCCGCGGCGCGCGTCGCGGCGGCGCGCCCCGACGTACAGATCATCGCCGCGGGCACGCCCGGCGCCGAGTATCCGGACCCGGGTAAGATCAAGGTGCACCTCGGCGATCCGCTGCTCGTGTTCGCGGCGGCGGACGCGGGGATCTGCAAGTCCGGCACGACCACGCTCGAGGCGGCGATCGCCGACCTGCCGATGGTCATCACCTACCGCGTGCATCCGATCACGTCATACATCGCGTTCCGGTTGCTGAACGTGCCGTGGGTCGGTCTCGTCAATCTCGTGGCGGGGTACGAGGTCGCGCCCGAGTTCCTCCAGGGCCGCGCCAGTGCGGAGACGCTCGCTGACGGCGTGTTGCCGCTCCTCGATGCGGCGAACCCCGTGACGCGGCGCCAGCGCGAGGGGTTGCGGCTGGTGCGCGAGCGGTTGGGCGCGCCGGGCGCCGCCGACCGCGTCGCCGAGCTGGCGGCGGGCCTGATCAGATGAAGCTGCGTTGGGCGGAGCCGATCGCGACGCGGATCGGCTCGTCCCTGGTCCGCGCCCTTGCCGCGACGTGGCGGTACCGCGTGACGGGGTACGAGTACGTACGGGCGTTGCGCGAGTCGCGGCGCCCGTTCGTGTTCGTCCTCTGGCACAGTCGGATTCTGCCGCTGCTGTACCGTCATCGGGGCGAAAACGTGGTGATGCTGATCAGCCGCCACCGGGACGGCGGCTACCTCGCCGACATTGGCACGCGCTGGGGGTACGGCGCGGTGCGTGGCTCCACGCGGCGCGGCGGCCAGGTGGGATTGTTGGGAATCGTGCGGGCGTTGGAGGGAGGTGCCGAGGTGGCGATCACCCCGGACGGGCCGCGCGGACCTGCCGAACGCGTGCAACCGGGCGCGATCGCCGCGGCACAGCACGCCGGGGTGCCGATCGTAGCGGTGGGCGCCCGAGTCAGCTCCGCGTGGTATTTAGGCTCTTGGGATCGCATGTGCATTCCCAAACCGTTCACCACCATCGAGGTGGCGTACGCGCCGCCGATCGAGATCGAGGCGGGCAAGGAGGGGCTGCGGCGAGGTATGGATCTGGTTTCCCGGAGCCTGCACGAGGTCATGGGGGCAACGTGAGCGCTCAGCGGATTGCCCAATGGCTGTGGTGGAGCGGTGCCGCGCCCGCGCGCGCGGCGCGCGGCGTCCTGCTGCCCGTCGCGTTCCTCTATCGCACAATCATGAGTGCGCGGGCGGGCGCCTACGCCCGGGGCTGGCTCCGGCAACGACCTTTGCCCTTGCCGGCGATCGCGATCGGCAATCTCGCCGTCGGCGGCGCGGGGAAGACGCCGCTCGCCGCGTGGATCGCCGCGTTCTTCGCGAGCCGCGGCATCAAGCCCGGCATCCTGCTGCGGGGCTATCGCGGGGATGAGCAGGCCGTGCATCGGCGGCTCGTGCCGGATGCGATCGTCGTGCCCAATCCCGACCGGCTGGTGGGCGCCGCGAAAGCCCGCGCGCAGGGAGCGCGGGTCCTGGTGCTCGACGACGCGTATCAGCGGCTCAATGTCGCGCGCGACGTCAACGTCGCCGTCGTGAGCACCGAGAGCTCGCCCCCGCGCCACGTGGCCTGGCCGCTACCGGCCGGTCCCTGGCGCGAGGATTGGAGCGCCCTCGGCCGCGCGGATGTGATCGTCGTGACGCGGCGCCGCGCGGCGGTCGCGGAGTCCCGCGCGCTCGCGGGGCGCCTCAGCGGCCGGTGGCCAGACGCGGTCGTGGCCGGTGTGCATCTCGCGCTCGACGGATTGGCGGGACTGAAGTCGGGCCGGCGTGTCGAGCTGTCGGCGCTCGCGAAAAAGCGCGTGATCGTCGCCGCGGGGATCGCCGATCCGCTCAGCTTCGCCGCGCAGGTGCGCGCCTTCGGCGCCAGCGTGCAACTCTCGGCGTATCAAGACCATCACGCCTATCCGCCCGGCGACGTGGCCCGGCTCGCGCGGGTTGCGAAAGACGCCGATTATGTTGTAGTCACCGAGAAGGATGCGGTGAAGCTGCGGAGCCGGTGGCCGGCGGATGCGCCGGAGCCGCTCGTCGCGCAGCTTGCCTTGCGCTGGGAATTCAACGGCGACGCGGTCGTCCGCGTCCTGGAAGGGGTACTGAAAAGAGTCGTATGAGCGAACCAGCGATTATCCGTCCCGACAAGCAGACCTTTCTGGCCGAGGAGAATCCCTTCGAGGCGATGATGGAGCGCTTCGACCACGCTGCGAAGCTCCTGAATCTCGACCGTGGCCTCTACAAAGTCCTCCGCAATCCCGAAAAACAAATCATCGTCTCCGTCCCCATCCTGCGCGACAACGGCGAGGTAGAGGTCTACACCGGCTACCGCGTTCTGTACAACACGTCGCGCGGTCCGGCCAAGGGCGGCATCCGCTTCGACCTCAACGTCACGCTCGAAGAGGTGAAGGCGTTGGCCGCGTGGATGACGTGGAAGTGCGCGCTGGTGAACATCCCGTTCGGCGGTTCCAAGGGCGGTGTCGTGTGTGACCCGAGCACGATGTCGATGGCCGAGCTGGAGCGCGTGACACGACGCTATACCTCCAGCATCATCGAAATCCTGGGACCGGATTCCGACGTCCCGGCGCCCGACGTGAACACCAACGAGCGCGTGATGGCGTGGATCATGGACACCTATTCCATGCACAAACGCCACACCGTGACCGCAGTGGTGACGGGTAAACCGGTCGAGATGGGCGGCTCGCTGGGTCGCCGCGAGGCGACGGGGCGCGGCTGCATGATCGTGACGCGGGAAGCGCTGGCGAAGTTGGGCATGAGCCTCAAGGGTACGCGCGTCGCGGTGCAGGGCTTCGGCAACGTGGGCTCCGTGGCCGCCGACCTCATGGCCAGGGAAGGGGCCGTCATCGTCGCGGTCTCCGATAAGTCGACCGCTCTCCACAATCCCAAGGGCTTGGACGTGCAGGACCTGATCAAGTGGGTGAGGGAGCACCGCCAGCTCGCCGGATACACCAAGGCCGAAACGATCCCGCACGAGCAGCTCTTGACCGTCGACTGTGACGTGTTGATCCCAGCAGCCACCGAGAATGTCATCACCCGCAAGAACGCTCCCCATATCAAAGCCAAGATCATCTGCGAAGGCGCGAACGGCCCCACCAGCGCCGCCGCCGACAAGATCCTCGAGGACAAGGGCGTGTTCGTGATTCCCGACATCCTGGCGAATGCGGGCGGCGTCACGGTGAGCTACTTCGAATGGGTACAGGATCGCGGGGGCTACTTCTGGGACGAGGAGACCGTCAATCGTCGGCTCGAGGCGATTCTGGTCCGCTCCTTCGGTGAGGTCATCGCGATGGCGTCACGGCACAAGGTGGCCAACCGGATCGCGTCCTACATCGTCGCCGTGGACCGAGTGGCGGCGATGCACCGGCTGCGCGGCATGTATGCCTGATGCGCTATCGCGTCGTCGCCCTGGGTCCAATCCGCATGAAGAGCGCGGCGCTCCGGGCGGCCTGTGACGACTACCTGAGCCGGATCCGGCACTACGCCAAAATCGAGGAACTCGAAGCGACACGGGCGCGCATCCCCGACGATTCGCGGGTGGTCGCGCTGACGGAGCAAGGGGAGAGCTGGACCTCGTCCCAGCTCGCCGAGCTCGTCGGTCGCTGGGAGATGGAGGGCCGCGACGTCACGTTCGTAATCGGGGACGCGGACGGCCTTCCGGACGAGGTGCTGGACCGCGCCGAGCGCCGCTGGAGCCTGGGACCGCTGACCCTGCCGCACGAGCTGGCGCGCGTGGTCCTGTACGAGCAGTTGTATCGCGCGCACACCATCCGCCGCGGAGAGAAGTACCATCGCGGATCCTGACACCTGTCCCCTGACGCCGGCCGACCGCGCCGCCCTGCTCGCGCTGGCGCGCGGCGCCATCGAAGCGGCGCTGGCGGGTCGCTCACCTCCCGAGGTGCCCGATCTCCCCGGTGCGGCGCTGCACCGCGGAGCCTTCGTGTCGCTCGAGGAACAGGAGAGACACGATCTGCGGGGCTGCATCGGCCACGTGAGCGGCGATCGGCCGCTTGGCGAAATCATCCGGCAGGTCGCGGTCTCGGCGGCCCGTTCGGATCCCCGCTTCCCGCCGGTTGAGCTCGACGAGCTGCCCGCTCTGCGAATCGAGATCTCCGTGCTCGACGAACCGGTGCGCGTTGAGATTGCGGATCTGTGCCGCCTGGTGATCGGGCGCGACGGCGTGCTGGTGCGCCGGGGGCGCGCGCGGGCGGTGCTGCTGCCGCAGGTGGCAGTCGAGCACGGATTCGGGCCCGAGGCGTTCCTGAACGCCGTGTGCCACAAGGCGGGACTCCCGCTGGGTAGCTGGCGGGAACCGGCAACCCGCGTCTTCACGTTCACAGCGGACGTTTTCGTCGAATGACCGAGTGGTTCGAGCAATGGTTCGGCGAGGAGTATCATGCCCTCTATCCACACCGCGACGATGATGACGCACGTCGCGCCGTGGCTCTGATTCGGAGCGTCATCTCCTGGAGGCCCGGTGATCGCATCTTGGACCTCGCCTGCGGGCCGGGACGACACGCCGCGGAGCTGGAGCGTCTGGGGGGGAACGTCGTCGGGTTCGATCTGTCGCGCGCGATGTTGCGCCGCGCCCGCGAGCGCACGCGCGCGAGGCTGGTACGGGGAGACATGCGGGCGCTGCCGTTTCGCGACGGCAGTTTTGTGCTCGCCGTCAATCTGTTCACCTCCTTCGGCTACTTTCTCGATGACGCCGAGCATCAACTCGTGGTCCAGCAGGTGGCCGCGGCGCTCGCCGCGGGAGGTCATTTCGTCCTCGACTATCTCAACGCCGAGCAGGTGCGACGTAGCCTCCAACTCAGCGAGCAGGCCGAGGGTCGGGCCGGCAGGAGCGAACGCCGCAGCGGGCCGCGCGTCACCCGGCGCATTGGCCCGGATGGCCGCTTTGTGATCAAGGAGATCGAGTTGCGGGGCCGGGCGCGCTCCTTCCAGGAGCGCGTGCGCCTGTACGGGGCTGACGACCTGGCGGCCTTGTTTACCGACGCAGGGCTGCGGGTGGTGGCGCGGTTCGGGGATTATGACGCCGGGGCCCCAGGTCCCAACGCGCCGCGCGTGATCCTGGTGGCCGAGCGCGCATGATCTCGCGCATCCTGTCGACTCCGCTTCCCATGGCGGCGGGAAAGCTTCCCGCCGGCAAGCCCCGCCGCGTGCATCCGGACGTCCTCGCCGCGGTGCTCCCGGGCCCCGGCCGCGAGCGCCTCGCCGCGGGCGAAGTGCTGGCCATCACGACCGGGCAACAGCCCGGGCTCTTCACCGGACCGCTCTACACGGTCTATAAGGCCTTGTCGGCGGTGGCCCTGGCCCAGCGGCTCGAGCGCGAACGCGGCGTCCCGGTGGTGCCGGTCTTCTGGGTCGCGGGAGACGATCACGATTTCGCCGAGGCCAACCACGCCGCGGTGCTCGGGCGGGATGGAGAGCTGGTCAAGATCGTGCTGCGCGAGCGGCCGCATGAAGCGCCACAGTTACCGCTGTTTCGCGAGCTCTTGGGTCCCGAGATCCGTGCGGCGCTCGACGCTCTGGATGCCGCGCTCCCCGAGTCGGAGTGCAAGCCGGACGTGCGCCAATGGCTCGAGGCCTGCTATCGGCCCGACGCGAACCTGGCGGAGGCGGGCGCCGAGGCGCTGCAGCAGCTACTCGGCAGTCGCGGTCTCGCCGTCTTTCGGGCGCACGACCGCAACGCCAAACGCGCGGCGGCGCCGTGGATTCTGAAGGGGCTGGACGTGACGTTGCCCGATGGGCTGACCCCGGTGATGGTCGAAGGGCAGCTGGGTCGGGACCGCGTGCGCAAGGACGGCAATGACTTCGTCCTGCGCCGCAGCGCCGAGCGGTTGACGCGGCCCGCGCTCGACAAGACCGCGGCCGAGACGCCCGAGAAGCTGTCGCCGAATGTGCTGCTGCGGCCGGTGATCGAAGCCGCGCTCTTTCCCACGCTCGCCTACGTCGGCGGTCCGGGAGAAATGGAGTACCTCCCCGAGGCCGCGCCCTTGTTCTCCAGTCTCGGTGTTGCGCCCCAGGCCCATGTGCCGCGCTGGTCCGGAGTCATCATCGAGGCACGGGTGGACAAGATCTTGACCAAGCACGGTCTCACACCGGCCGACTTCGACGGCCAGCCCGGCACACTCGAGACGCGCATCGCGAAAGCGGAGCTGCCACCGGAGCTCGCCGCGTCGCTGCAAGCGTTGCGCGCCGACGTCGAATCCCGGTTCGGCCGACTCAGCGGCGCGGTGCAGCAGCTCGATCCCACGCTGGAACGCACCGTGCAGTCGGCGCGCAACGCGGCGCTGGCGGGCACCAATGAGATCGAGAAGAAGCTCGTCGCCAGCCTGAAGCGCACGCAGGGCACGCTGCTGAGCCAGCTCGCGCGCGCCCGCGCGGCGTTGATGCCGGACGGCAAGCCACAGGAGCGCGTCCTGACCATCGCGTCGTTCCTGGCGCGCTACGGCGGGTCGCTGCTGGATCAAATCGACGCGGAGGTGGCGCGGTGGGCCGCGGGTTTATAGAATCCGATCCATGTGGGTGCTCGCTGTCATTCTCATCGTCGCCTTGCTGATTCCCGTCGCCGCGATTCTCGTCGACTCGCCGCTCGGCAAGTCGGTGGCGCGGCGCATGGAGGGACGTACCGACGGAGCAGACCTGCAGCGTAAAGTCGAGATCATCGAAGCAGAGATAGAAGAGCTGAATCGCTCGGTCGCCGGAATGCGGGAAGAGCTGCAGTTCATGCAGCGCCTGCTGGAAGATCCTCGCCGCAAGAAACCCACGTCTTGAACCGTAGTAGCGGGAGCGGAGGGGGCCGTCACGCGGCACGCGTCGCGGCCGGCATCCTCGTCACCCGCGTGCTCGGCTACGTACGCGAGCGCGTGTTCGCTCACTACTTCGGCAACGGCGCCGTGGCGGACGCGTTTCGCGCAGCGCTACGCATTCCGAATGCACTCCGCGCGCTGCTCGGTGAAGGGACGCTGTCGGCTTCGTTCATTCCGGTCTACGCAAGCCTCAACGAGAAAAACAAGGATGCGGCTCGCGCACTTGGCGGTGCGGTCTTGGGCCTGCTGCTGCTCGCGAGCGGTGTACTCGCCGTCATCGGCATAGCGTTCGCTCCCGCGATCACCGCACTGGTCGCGCAGGGTTTCGACGGACCGAAGCGTGAGCTGACCGCCGTTCTGGTGCGCATTCTGTTCCCCATGACGGGACTGATGGTCGTGTCCGCATGGTGCCTCGGGATTCTGAATACGCACCGGCGTTTTTTTCTGCCCTATGCCGCGCCCGCGCTGTGGAATGTCGCGGGTATCGCGGCGATGATCGGGGCGGCCGCCTGGCTGACCGGCAAGGGACTGCCGGCCAACGAGCAGCTCTACCGCCTGGCCCTCGCCCTGGCATGGGGCACCGTCGTGGGCAGCGTACTCCAGATCGCCGTGCAGTTGCCGGCCTGCTGGCGCTTGCTGGGTGGGATCCCGCTCCGCGTGAGCCTGATGCCCGAGGGTGTCCGCGATGTGATCATCGCGTGGGCGCCACTCGTGATCGGCGCCGGCGTGGCTCAAATATCTGGACTGGTCGACACGTTCCTGGGCTCCTTCACCGGCGAAGGCGGCCTCGCGAGCCTGGGATACGCACAGCTCGTCCAGGTGCTGCCCATCAGTCTCTTCGGCGTTGCCGTCACCGCCGTCTCACTCCCGGAACTCTCGCGGGACGCAGTGGGCGACACGCCGCACGATCAATTGCGCACTCGCATCGCGACCGGCTTTCGACGCATCGCGTACTTCGTCCTCCCATCAGCCTTTGCGTGCGCGGCGTTCGGTCCGCAAATCGTCGGCGCGCTTTTCCAGACCGGCCGCTTCGATGCGGACGACACGCTGCTGGTGGGAGGCGTCCTGGCCGCCTACGGCATCGGGCTGCTGGGACAGTCGACGGTGAAGCTATTCGCCTCCGGGTTCTATGCCATGCGTGACACGCGCACGCCGGTGCGGATTGCGATCATCTCGCTCCTGATTTCCGGAGTCCTGTCGTGGTTCTTCATGCGGCGCCTCGGTCCGGCGGGCATCGCCCTCGGCTCGTCGATCGGCGGCACGTTCAACACCGTCCTGCACCTGTACGACCTCGATCGGCGCATCGGGACGATCCTGCAGCGCGCCGACTGGCGGATCGTCGGGCTGGTGGTCGCCGCCGCGCTGATCGCGGTCCTGCTCGGTACCGGCGCGGATTATCTGGCCGCCGGGTGGCGCCCTATCCCTCGAGGCATTGCTGTGCTGGGTATCTTTGGGGCGGCATACGGGGCGCTCACTTTGGCGTTCCGCCACCCCGACGCGATACGCGCATGGCAATCTCTGACCGGCTCGCCCGCCAACTAGCGGCACTTCCCGCTCGCCCCGGCGTCTACCTCTGGAAAGACGCCGCCGGGGAGATTTTGTACGTCGGGAAGGCAGCCAATCTCCGGACGCGCGTCCCGAACTACTTCGCCGAGGAGCAGGGCAGTGCGGAGCGGGAAGTGTTGCAGGGGCAGATCGCCGACCTCGAGACGATCATCGTGCCGAACGAGGCCCAGGCGCTCCTGCTCGAAAACACGCTCATCAAAGAGCACCAGCCGCGGTTCAACATCCGGCTGCGCGACGATAAGAGCTATCCGCAGATCGCCGTGACCCTGGGTGAGCCGTTTCCCCGCGTGCTGGTGGTGCGGCGGGTCACGATTCCTGGCGCCCGCTATTTCGGTCCCTACACCGACGTCGCGACGCTGCGGCAGACGTTGAAAATCGTCCGCCGGATCTTCACGGTGCGGTCGTGTTCCTGGCATCTGCCGGAAGAGGCGCCGGACCGGCCCTGTCTGGACTTTCATATCGATCGCTGCAAGGCGCCGTGCGTCGGCTATCAGAGCGTCGCGGATTACCGGCGCATGATCGATGACGTCCTCCTGTTTCTTTCCGGGAAGACGCTCGAAGTCCGCACCCGGCTGCGCGAGCGGATGCACGAGGCGAGCGACGCGCAGGACTATGAGCGCGCGGCGCAACTGCGGGACGCGCTCAAATGGCTGGATCAGCTCGAGCAGCCGCAGACGGTGGAGGTCGTCGGGGGCGGCGACGCCGACGCGATCAGCGTCGTCCGCGATGGTGACGATGCCGCCGGCGTCATCCTCCGGATTCGTGATGGGAAGCTCATCGCGCGCGAGCATCGCTTCCTGGAGCACGTCGAGCATGCCCCCGAAGGCGACGTGCTGCGCACGTTCCTGGTGGGCTACTATCTCCCGCTCGAGCAGCGGGCCCAGCGCGTGGTGCTGCCGTTCGCGCCTGCTGATCTGGAAGCCCTGGGGGAGCTGGCGCCAGGCGTTGAGTTTGCGGTGCCGCAGCGCGGCTCGGCCGCGAAGCTCGTCGAGCTCGCCGATCAAAACGCGCGCCACCTGCTCGATAGCTTCAAGATCGAGGCGTTCGACATCGATGAGCGCGCGGCCGACCCCGTGTTTGCGCTGGGGCGCGACCTTGGCCTGCCCGTCGTCCCACGGGCGATGGTGTGCATCGACATCTCCACGAATCAGGGGCGCGACACCGTGGGCTCGCTCGTGTGGTTCGAGGGCGGCCGGCCGCGCAAGGCGGAGTATCGGCGATATCGGATCAAGGGTGTAGAAGGAATCGACGATTTCGCGGCGATGAAGGAAGTGGTGACCCGCTTTCTGACCCGCCGCATCGCGGAGAACAAGCAGATTCCGGACCTGATCGTGATCGACGGAGGAAAGGGTCAATTGGCTGCCGCGGTCGAAGCGGCGCGCGCGCAAGGACAGGAGGGTCTGCCGATCGTGAGCCTCGCGAAACGGGAAGAGGAAGTCTTTCTGGCGAGCTCGGGCGAGCCGCTGCGGCTCTCGCGCCGCAGCCCGTCCCTCAAGCTGCTGCAGCGCGCGCGGGACGAAGCTCACCGCTTTGCGGTCACCTACAGTCGCAAGCGGCGCGCGCAGCGCACCCTCACGTCGGAGCTGCTGCGCATCCCCGGGATCGGACCGGCGCGCCGCCGGCTGCTGCTGGAGCGATTCGGCTCGCTCGCCGGCGTACGGACGGCGACGTCCGCCGAGATCGCCGCGTTGCCGGGATTCTCCAGCAAGCTCGCGGACCGGATTCTCGACCGGTTGCATCAGCGCGCGTGACAACCTGGACATTGGAGTGCTCGGCGTGCGACCCCGTGCGCACGCATGACGGCGAGGGGTTCCCCGGCGTGTGCGAGGTGTGCGGATCGCCCTATCTCGTCCGCTATGCGGCGCTGCCCTCTCCCGAAGCGAAGACGCTGTTGCGCGGGCAGCGCTGGACGATGTGGCGCTATGACGGATGGCTGCCGCTGCGCGACGGAGAGCACCCTGTCACACTCGGCGAGGGTGGCACGCCGCTGCTCAAAGTGGAGCGCGTCGCCGCACGCCAAGGTTTCGACGAACTCTGGGTCAAGGACGAAGGCACGAACCCCACGGGATCGTTCAAGGCCCGGGGACTGGCCGTCGCGGTCACGCGTGCGGCGCTGTCGGGCGCCAAAGAATTCGTGGTACCGACTGCGGGTAACGCGGGCGTCGCGCTCGCGGCCTACGCGACCCGCGCGGGAGCGACGGCGCGGGTGTACGCGCCCACCACGACGCCGCGCCCCATTCTGGATCAGATCCGTGCGTTTGGCGGCGATCTCATGCTGCTCGATGGGCACATCGGTGACTGCGGCATCGCAGCCCGGCTGCATGCCGACAACACCGGTGCCATCGACATGTCCACACTGCGGGAGCCGTATCGCATCGAGGGCAAGAAGACGCTTGGCCTGGAGCTGGCCGAGCAGTTGGGGTGGACGCTTCCCGACGCGATCGTCTATCCGACGGGCGGCGGGACGGGCCTGATCGGGATGTGGAAGGCGTTCCAGGAGCTGCGTCAAAGCGGCTGGCTGCGCGGGCCGCTGCCCCGGATGTACACGGTGCAAGCGAGCGGCTGCGCCCCGGTCGTGCAGGCATTCGAATCGGGCGCCGAGCGATGCGAGCCGTGG
>Ga0210382_10000340_pt1 | contig 17349 bp, 16 predicted proteins | sample PLMedo_FD_155452 | JGI IMG/M metagenome (GOLD analysis project Ga0210382, IMG submission 155452) | Groundwater sediment microbial communities from an aquifer in East River, Colorado, USA - PLM0_60_coex redo | ecosystem: Environmental > Terrestrial > Soil > Riparian zone | place: USA: East... | reverse complement strand
CCGAGCGAGCCGACCAGCACCGCCGCCTCGTCGCTCAGAATGTCCCCGAACATGTTCTCGGTGAGGAGCACGTCGAACGCCGCGGGCTCGGCGACCAGCTTCATCGCCGCAAAGTCGACGTACAGGTGCTCCAAGCGAACGTCGGGGTAGTCGCGACCGACACGCGTGACTACGTCGCGCCACAACTGTGACACCTCGAGCACATTCGCTTTGTCGACCGACGTCACGAGGCGGCGGCGCTCGCGGGCGGCGTCGAAGGCGACGCGTGCGACGCGCTCGATCTCAGCCGCCGAATAGACGAGCGTGTTGACGGCCCGGGTCTCCTCGCGCCCGCGCGGCTCGCCGTAATACAGTCCCCCCGTCAGCTCGCGCACGATCAGGAGGTCCACACCGCGGAGGCGGTCGAGCTTCAAAGGTGACCGGTCGGCGAGCACCGCGTGCACCGCGACGGGGCGCAGGTTCGCGTACACACCCAGCAGCGCCCTGAGCTCGAGGAGGCCCGTCTCAGGCCGCAAATGGCGGGGTGCCTTGTCGAGCGAGGGATCGCCCACCGCCCCGAGCAGCACGGCATCGGCGCTGACAACCGCCGCACGCGTCTCCGCCGGCAGTGGCTCCCCCGCGGCCGCCACAGCGGCCGCGCCAACGGGGAAGTGAGACTGGGTGATGCTCAGGTCGAAGCGCTCGCTCACCGCCTCGAGCACGCGCTCCGCTTCGGCGATCACCTCGGGGCCGATCCCGTCGCCCGGCAGGACCGCGATTGTGAAGCGCGTCATGTGCGGCTCCGCTCGAAATCCGCGATCCGCGGCTCCTCGAGGAGCGTGCGCCCGATCTCGTCGAGCCCACGCAGCAGCATCTCACGCCGGTACGGCTCCATCGTAAAAGCGGCGGCGAAGCCCGCGTCGTCGGTCACCCGCTGCGCCTCGAGATCGACCGTCAGGCGATAGCCGCCACGCCCCGCCCGGCAGCGGCGCACCAGCTCTTCGATCTGGTCCCCCGACAGGCGCACCGGAGCGACGCCGTTCTGGCAGCAGTTCGCGGAGAAGATGTCCGCGAACGACGGCGCCAGGATCGCGCGGAAGCCGTACTCGGCGAGCGCCCAGACGGCGTGTTCGCGCGACGAACCACACCCGAAGTTCGCGCCCGCGATGAGGATCGTCGCGCCCACCGCTTCGGCCTGGTTCAGCTCGAACTCGGTGTTCTGGGTGCCGTCCGGCCGGAGGCGCCAGTCATGGAACAGGGCTGAACCGAAGCCGGTGCGCTCCACCCGTTTCAGGAACTGCTTCGGGACGATCTGGTCGGTGTCGACGTTGGCGCGCGGGAGCGCCGCGCACTTCCCGAAGTGCCGAACGAACGGCGTGAGCGTCATGCCACCGCCCACGCGCGCACATCCACGAGGCGGCCCGCGACCGCGGCAGCGGCGGCCATCGCGGGGCTCATCAGATGCGTCCGCCCCCCCGCTCCCTGGCGCCCTTCGAAGTTGCGGTTCGATGTAGAGGCGCAGCGCTCGCCCCGCCGCAGCACGTCCGCGTTCATGCCGAGGCAGAGCGAGCACCCGGCGTTGCGCCACTCGAACCCCGCCTCGCGGAAGATCCGGTCGAGCCCCTCGCGCTCGCCCTGCGCCTTCACCTGCTGCGATCCGGGGACCACCATCGCCCGCACGCCCGAAGCCACCTTGCGGCCCAGGGCGATCTCCGCCGCGGCCCGCAGGTCCTCGATCCGCCCATTGGTGCACGAGCCGACGAACACCCGGTCGATGGGGAGCCCCTCGAGGGGCGTGCCGGGCGTGAGCGCCATGTACGCCAGCGCCCGCTCAACCGCCCGCCGCTCGTCGGCGGTCGGAAAGTCGACGGGATTGGGGACGTATCCCGTGATGTCCGTGACCATGCCGGGACTCGTCCCCCAAGTGACCTGCGGTCCCACGGCCGCCGCGTCGATGTCCACATGGCGGTCGTACTCCGCCCCTGGGTCGCTGGCGAGCTGCCGCCACGCCACCACGGTGCGCCCCCAGTCGTGGTTGCCGGGCGCGCGGGGCCGGCCCTCGAGGTACGCGAAGGTGGTCTCGTCGGGCGCGATCATCCCGGCGCGGGCCCCCGCTTCGATCGACATGTTGCACACCGTCATGCGCTCTTCCATGGAGAGCGCCTCGATCGCCTCCCCCGTGTACTCGAGCACGTGCCCCGTGGCCCCCGCGGTGCCGATGCGTCCGATCAGCGCCAGAATCAGGTCCTTGGCGGTGACGCCCGCGGAGCGCCGGCCGTTGAAATGCGCCTCCATGGTGCGCGGCTTGGCGAGGACGAGGCATTGTGTCGCCAGGACGTGCTCGACCTCGCTCGTCCCGATCCCCAGCGCGAACGCGCCGAAGGCTCCGTGGGTCGAGGTGTGCGAATCGCCGCACACCACGATCATCCCCGGCTGCGTCAGGCCCAGCTCCGGGCCGATCACGTGGACGATGCCCTGCTGCGGGGAGGCGAGGTCGAACAGCTCGACGCCGAAGGCGCGCGCGTTCTGCGCCAGCGTGTCGAGCTGCGTGGCGGCGATCGGGTCGTCGAGCGGGAGCGAGCGGTCGCCCGTGGGCACGTTGTGGTCGACCGTCGCCACCGTGCGCTCGGGACGCCGCACGCGACGGCCGGCCTGCCGCAGTCCCTCGAATGCCTGCGGCGATGTTACCTCGTGCACCAGGTGAAGATCGATATACAACAGCGCCGGGCCCTCCGGAAACCGGTGGACCACGTGGGTCTCCCACACCTTCTCGAACAGGGTGCGGGGCGTCATGCCCGCAGGGGTTTGGGATTCGGGGGTCGGGGCACGGAATGTAGGGGCGCAGCATGCTGCGCCCCTACACTACCCGCCGTGGCCTTGCCCTCCTCCGTCCAAGGCATCATGGCACGGAGCCGGGCGCCGACCCGCTCGATCGGGTGATCGGCCGCCGCGCGGCGGTACTCGGCGAACCGGCGCGCGCCGCCACGTGTTTCGGCAATCCATTCGCGCGCGAACGCACCGCTCTGGATCTCCTGCAGCAGCTGCTGCATCTCGGCCTTGACCTGATCGTTCACGATCCGCGGCCCCCGCGTATAGTCGCCGTACTCCGCCGTGTCGCTGATCGAGTAGCGCATGAACTTCATCCCGCCGCGGTACATCAGGTCCACGATGAGCTTCAGCTCGTGCAAGCACTCGAAGTAGGCGATCTCCGGCGCGTACCCCGCCGCGGTCAGCGTCTCGAACCCCGCCTGGACGAGCGCGGTGACCCCGCCACACAGCACCGCCTGCTCGCCGAACAGATCGGTCTCCGTCTCCTCGCGGAAGGTGGTCTCGAGCACGCCCGCGCGGGTGCAGCCGATCCCCGCGGCGTAGGCGAGCGCGTTCGCCAGAGCATTCCCGCTCGCGTCCTGGTGGACCGCGACCAGCCCCGGCACGCCGCGGCCCGCCTGAAACTCGCTGCGCACCAGGTGGCCGGGCGACTTCGGAGCGATCATCGCCACGTCCACGTCGGCCGGCGGTACGATCTCCTTGAAGTGCACGTTGAAGCCGTGCGCGAACAGCAGCGTCTTGCCCACCCGCAGGGTGTCGGCGACGCCCGCCTCGTATACGCTGCGCGCCTCCTGGTCGGGCACGAGCATCATGATGATGTCCGCCGCGCGAGCCGCCTCGGCGACCGAACGGACGTCGAGGCCGTCGTCTTTCGCACGCAACCACGACTTGCCGGTCTCGCGCAGTCCCACGATGACCCGGGCTCCGGACTCACGCAGGTTCAGGGCATGCGCGTGTCCCTGGCTGCCGTAGCCGATGATCGCGATGACTCGCCCCTCGAGTCGGGCGGGATCGGTGTCGGCGTCATAAAAGACGCGCACGGTCGACGAGCTCATGGTTGCTCCTCCGTTGTGTGATCCTGTTCGGTGGTTATTGCGACGGCGCGCACGCCGACGATCTTGTGGAACTGTTGGACGACACGGTCGGCTGTCGCCGCGTCGGTGCTCAGCGCGAACGTCATCCGCGATACGCCCCCCTCCCCGGGCGGCCCGCACGGGCGGACGGTGAACCGCTCGACGGCCACATTGCGCCGGCGCAGCACGCCCACCGCGCGGTTCAGGGTCAGCAGCGTGCCGTCGAGCAGCACGTCCACCGCGTGCACGAGCGTCACACCCCCGCCTCGATCGGCTCGGCGAGCGAGCCACCCGGCGGGATCATCGGATACACGTTTGCCTCCTGCTCGATGACGAACTCCACCAGCGTCGGCCCGGGGGCGGCGTTCGCCTGGCCGACCGCGTCGGCGAGCTCGCTCGCGTGCTGCACCCGGTAGCCGGGAATCCCATAGGCTGCGGCGAGCTTCACGTAGTCCGGGCTCCAGATGGGCGTCGAGGAGTAGCGCTTCCCATGGAAGAACTGCTGCCACTGCCGCACCATCCCCAGGTAGCCGTTGTTGAAGACCGCCATCTTCACGGTCAGCCCCTCCTGCACCATCGTCGCCATCTCCGCCATGTTCATCTGGAAGCCCCCATCCCCCGAGATCGCCCACACCACTTCCCCCGGGCGCGCGAGATGCACGCCCATCGCGGCCGGCACCGCGAAGCCCATCGTGCCGAGCCCTCCCGACGTGATGTGCGTGTTGGGGCGGCGGTAGGGAAACAGCTTCGCCACCCACATCTGGTGCTGGCCCACGTCGGTGACGATGGTGCAAGCGCCGTCGGTCACATCGCGGATGGCGGCGAGAATCGCCTCGGGCGACAGACCGCCCCGGAAACTCGCATCGGGCGGGCGCCGGCACCCCTCGATCTCGGCCCGCCAGGCGTCGCAGTCGCGGGCCGCGGTCTCCGCGACCAAGCGCCGAGTCACGACCGCCGCATCCCCCACGATGCCGAGGGCGGTGCGGACGTTCCTCCCGATCTCCGAGCGGTCCAGATCGATGTGGACGATCTGCGCCCGCGGCGCGAACGCCGCGAGGTTCCCCGTCACGCGGTCATCGAATCGCAACCCGATCCCGACAATCAGATCGGCCCGTTGGATGGCGCGGTTCACATGGACCTCGCCGTGCATCCCCGGCATACCGAGGTGGAGTTCGTGGCCCTCGGGAAATGCGCTGATCCCGAGCAACGTCGTAATGACCGGCATCCCCGTCTTCTCGGCGAGGGCGCGCACTTCGGCGTATGCGCTCGCGAGGATGACGCCGTGGCCTACCATCATGAGGGGGCGTTTCGCGGCGGCGATCAGGTCAGCGGCCCGTTGGACGGCGGCGTCGCCGGCCGTTGGTAGGGGCGCAGCATGCTGCGCCCCTACATCGGGGCTGGTCCATTCCACCTTCTGGTTCTGCACGTCCTTCGGGATGTCGATCAGGACCGGCCCCGGGCGGCCATGCTGCGCGACGGCGAACGCTTCCCGCACGACGTCCGCCAGCTCGGCGGCGTCCTGGACGAGGAAGCTCTGCTTGGTAATTGGGAGGGTGATGCCGATGATGTCGGTCTCCTGGAAGGCGTCCCGTCCGATCATCGGGCGCGACACCTGCCCGGTGATCGCCACCACCGGAGAGCTATCCATGTGCGCCGTGGCGAGCCCGGTGACGAGGTTCGTGGCGCCGGGGCCGGAGGTCGCGACGCATACGCCGACCCGGCCGCTCGCGCGCGCATAGCCGTCCGCCGCGTGCGCCGCCGCCTGCTCGTGGCGCACCAGGATGTGACGGAGACGCGGGTAGTCGGGCAGGGCGTGGTAGAACGGCATGATCGCGCCCCCAGGATACCCGAAGAGCACGTCCACGCCCGAGTCGACGAGCGTGCGGCAGAGGATCTCCGCGCCGCTCAAGGTTTCGCTCATCGGATCAGACCCCCCAGAAGTACGCGGCGTTCAGCGACTCACCCTCGAGGTCGTCGGCGTGGCTCGCTTTGTTGAGGGCGTGGACGAGCGCGCGAGTGCTCGCCTCGACGATGTCGGTCGAGGCGCCGTGGCCGGAGAGCGATTTCCCGTCGACCTTCACCTGCACCAGGACCTGGCCGAGGCTGTCGCGCCCGGGGGTGACGGACTGCACGTTCAGGTTCAAGACCTCGATGCGGCGCCCGACGAGCTCACCGACGGCGGCGAACGCCGCGGCGATAGGTCCATTCCCGGTCGCTGTCACGCGGCGCGCGCCGGCCCACGGCCCGGAGAGCGTGACGTCGGCGGTGGCAGGCACAGTCCCGCACGTCACCTCGAGAGCCCCGAGCCGGTAGGCCTCGGGCGCGTCGTGAAACCGGCCATGCAGCAGCGCGAGCAGGTCCTCGTCGAGGACCTCCCGTTTCTTGTCCGCCAGCGTCGTGAACTCCTGATACAGGTTGTCGAGCGTGGCATCGTCCAGCTCATAGCCCAGCTCGCGATAGCGCCGCTCCAGGGCATGCCGGCCGGAGTGCTTCCCCAGGACCAGCGTGGACCGCGCTACGCCGACTTCCTCGGGCCGGATGATCTCGTAGGTCAACCCGTTCTGAATCATGCCGTGCTGGTGGATCCCGGCCTCGTGGGCGAAGGCATTGCGTCCGACGACGGCCTTGTTCGGTTGGGGAAAGATTCCCGTCACGTGCGAGAGCAGCTGGCTGGTGCGGAACAGCTCCGGTGTATTCACGCGGCAGCGGAACGCCACGGCCTGCGGGCGGACCCGCCCCGCCACGACGATCTCTTCGAGCGCCGCGTTCCCGGCGCGTTCTCCGATTCCGTTGATCGTGCACTCGACCTGGCCGGCGCCCGCTTCGATGGCGGCGAGGGAGTTGGCGACGGCGAGCCCCAGGTCGTCGTGGCAATGGGCGCTGAACGCGACCCGGTCGCTCCCGGGCACGCGCTCGCGCACCGCCCGGAACATCGCCCCGTACTCGGCCGGCGTGGCGTAGCCAACCGTGTCGGGGAGGTTGATCGTCGTGGCGCCCGCGTCGATCGCCGTCTCGACGACCCGGCACAGGAATTCCAGATCGGTGCGAGTCGCGTCCTCCGCGGAGAACTCGACGTCGTCGGTGAAGCCCCTGGCACGCTGCACCGCCGCGCGCGCGCGCTCGAGACACTGATCCCGCGTGAGCCGCAGCTTGTGCTCGAGGTGCAAGTCGGACGTCGCGATGAAGACATGGATCCGCCCGCGTGCCGCCGGCCGCAGCGCTTCCCCGGCCCGGTCGATGTCCCGGTCGTGGCAGCGCGCCAGGGCGGCGATGACCGGGCGCTGCACCGCCTCCGCGATGGCGCGGACGCCGCTGAAGTCACCCTCGGACGCACTGGGGAATCCCGCTTCGATGACGTCCACGCCGAGTCGGTCGAGCTGGTGCGCGAGGCGGAGCTTGGCCTCCGGCGTCATGGAGTTGCCGGGCGCCTGCTCGCCGTCTCGCAGTGTGGTGTCGAAAATGACGACGTCTCGTCCCATGTGACCCCCCTCACGTGAAAAAAAAGCCGCGCACCCTTTGAGGGGTCGCGGCGTTGGATTCGCGCTACTGCTGCTGCTATTCGATCATTGGACTCGTGCGCGCGCCGGCGACCCCCTGCTGAGCGAGAGACTCAGCAGCAGGACCAGCAGGCTAAGGATGAGCGCGAGTTGTATCACGAGGGAGAGGCTACCACCGTTCCCCGGGGGCTGTCAAGGCGCCCCGCCGTCCTTCGCCAGGCGGAGGGCCCGAGCGGCCGCTTTGATGAGCTCGTCTTCCGAGGTAGACGGGGCGGCCAGGGGGAACTCGGCCACCCCCGCGCACGCGCCCGCCCCGGCCCGCGCACACAGTCGCTCCGCCACGGCGCAGGCGGCATGCACGTCCGTGTCCCCGAGGATGATGGCCACCAAGTCCATACCGTGGGGCGCCGCGATGTCCACCCGGCGCAGATTGTTCTGGAGAGCCGACGCCACCGTCTCGAGGCTCTCGACCTCCAACAACACCAAGGAGAGGCGACCGCCGAAGCGCTGGCAGCGCGCGATTTCCCGCCGGATTGTGGCATTGAAGTAACCGCGCGTGAACAGGCCGGTGCGGCGGTCGGTGACCGCTGGGCCGTGCTCGGCAGTGACGGGCCCGGTGTCGTATGCGACCTGCACGGGGCGGCTGGGGGCCGACCGGCGCTCCGCACCCGAGCGCCACTCCAGCCCGCTGCGCCGCTCGGCACCGCTGCGGCGCTCCTCGGCCGGGCTCAGGGCGCGGCGATGCAACACGGGATCCTCGGCTCCGGCACGGGCCGCTGAGCCAGCGACGTTTGAAAGGCGCTGTACACCCCTTCGGACCACCACCCCTTGCACCGCTCGATCTCGGCCACGGCCGCTTCGTGCGACAGCGCAGGCCGGTAGGAGCGCGTCGTCGTGAGGGCGTCGTACACGTCCACGATGCCGACGATCTGCGCGGCGAGCGGGATCTCGTCACCGCGCAGACGATCGGGATACCCGGTCCCGTCGTACTTCTCGTGGTGCCAGCGGATGATGGGTTTCAGGTCCCAGGGAAACTCGACTGTCGCGAGCAGGTCGATGCCCCAGATCGGGTGCATCTGGACGACCTCGAGCTCGTCGCGGGTGAGCGGTCCCGGTTTGTTGAGGGTCTCGTGCGGCACGCGCATCTTACCGACGTCGTGCAGGTACGCCCCCAGGCGGATCGCGGTCTGGGCGTGGTTGTCGAGCCGCATCGCCTGGGCGACGGCGACGGCGTGGCGCGCCACGCGCTCGCAGTGCCCGAAGGTGTAGCTGTCGCTCGACTCGATCGACTGGCCCCATTCGCTCACCAGCGCGAGATATGTCGCCTCGAGCTCGGCCATTTTGCCGTCGACGTACACCAGATCGCCGCGTGCGTCGAGTCGACTGAACAGCGCGTGGGCTTCGTTCAGGAGCATCAGCGCGTCCTGATTGCGGGCCAGCCCCTGGTACAGAATGGCCAGCTCGCGACGGGCGGCCGCCTCGTTCAGGGCGGAGCCCGTGCCGACCGCGAGTTCGATCGCCGAGCGCAGTCGGGCCTCGGCGAGCGCGGGCCGCCCCGTCTCGCGGTACACCATGCCGATGATCCGATACGCCTGCGCCCGGAGAACCCCGTCGTCGACCTGGTCCAACCGCGCCAGGGCGTCTTCCGCGTTGCGCCGCGCCGCCTCGTACACCTCACGCGCGACGAAAACCTCGGCGTGGTTCAGAAGACACAATGCCTGCAGGTACACGTCGTTCGCCCGGACGGCGATGGCGTAGCTTCGGCTGAAATACCGGTCGGCTTCGTCGAGGAGCTGCCGCTGGGCGCTCACCATCCCAAGGTTATGGTACGCGATCGCGCACCCGTGCTCGTCCTCGCAACTCTCATACGCCTCGAGCGAGCGGGCATAGCACGCCAACGCGCCCTGCAGGTCGCCCTGGATGCTCGCGAGGATCCCCAGGTTCTGCTCGACACGCGCCCGCAGCTCGCGGTTCGTGCCGCCCAGCTCCACGGCGCGCTGGAAGTGGCGTCGCGCGTCGGCCAGCGGCCCGGCCTCGAGGTCGATACCGCCCAACGTATTCAAGGCTTCGGCGGCGAGCACGTCGTTGCCGGCCTCACGGGCGACGGTGAAGCTCCGGTCGCACAGGAGGCGCGCTTCGCCGGACTGATTGCAGCGATGCCGCACGATGGCGAGCCGACGCAAGGCTTCGGCCAGCACCGCGCGCTCCCCCGTGCGCTCTGCGCTGCGGATCGCCGTCTCGTAGCCGGCCGCGGCCGCCGGGAGGCCCCCCTCCCGCTCCCGGGCGCGTGCGGCATGCAGCAGATCCACCGCCCGGGAAGCGGGAATCCGAAGAACGGTCATGCCCGCGGCGGGCGGGGATGCAGATCTGGAGACGGCGGTATCGGCGGCGGGGCGTACCCGACGCTGGACGCCCCATCGGCGGCGAGCTCTGTGAGCAGCGCATCGAGGTGCTCCACCTCCACCTTCGCCCCGAGCCGGTCCAAGGTTGCGCGGGCGGTCTGGGCCGCGTCCGTTGCACCCGCGGCGTCGCCTTCGCGCGCCAGCAGATACGCGAGATCGCGCTGCGCCGTAGCGACGAGGAGTGGCCTCTCGTGCTTGGTGGCCCGGGCGATGACCTCGCCGAACATGGCTTCGGCTTCCCGTCTTTGGCCCGACCTGCCGAGCGCGACGGCGAGGATGCGCAGATCCTCGGTTTCGCGAACGGCGTCCTTGAGATCGCGATGCACCACCACGGCGCGTTTCGCTTCCCGCATGGCCAGCTCGGGCTCGCCCCGCAGCACCTGGATCTCCGCCCGTCCGGCGAGGGCCTGGGCCTTGAGCTGTTGGTCGCCGATCCGCTCGGCCTCCCGCACCGCCGCGTCGGTGGCCTGCAACGCGTCGTCGAGACGGCCCTGGTCACGGTAGGTGATCGCGAGGTTGTGCTGCGACTCGGCGATGCCGCGGGGGAAGCGGGCTTGCTGGTACGCACCGATCGCGCGGGTGTAGGCGCCGACCGCCCGGCCGTAGTCCCCCTGCATGTTCGCGATGATGCCGAGGTTGTTGGCGCACCGCCCCAGCGTCGCCATGTCGCTGTCCTGCATCGCCTCTTCCTGCGCGCGCGTGAAGAAGTCGGTCGCCTCGCCGATGCCGCCGCGCTCCAGCGCGATGGCGCCGCAGACGTTGAGCCCCCGCACCTCGAGCGTGCGATCGCCCAGCACCCGCGCGCGCGACAGCGCGACCCTGGCCCACTGCTGGCCCACATCCAGACGCCCCAGACGGCTGTGCCCGATGCCGCAGAGCAGGGCGAGCATCGGCGACTGCTCGAGCTCGTCCTGGGTCCGTCCGCCGAGGTAGGCGACGAGCTCCGTGTAGGCCCCGGCATCGGCCAGCGCCTGGGCCGCGTGCAGCGGCGCCAGCGAGCGGCCCAGCTCGGCCGCGAAGTCGTCGTCCCAATCCTGACTCGCCAGATTGCGGATTTCCGCTTCGGCTCCCAGCCGGGCGAAGATGGCCTGGGCCGTCCGCGCGGCCGCCTGGCCTTCGGCGTTCCGCCCGGTCTGGCGCAGGATCATCGCCAAGTCCCGCGTCGCTTCGGCGAGCAGTTGGGGCCGCCGGTGCCCGTCCGCCCGTGTGATCACTTCGCGCAGCGCCTGCTCGGCCGCGACCACGTCGCCCCCGGCCCCCAGCACCGCCGCCTCGATGCGCAAGTCCTCGGCCTCGTCCGCGGGGTCGGGCACCCGGCTGCGGATCTCGCGAACCTGATCCAACTCCCCCCGTGCCAGCTGCAGCTCGCCCCGCACCACGCGAATCTCGGCCCGTCCCCGGAGCGCCAACGCCCACAGCGTGTGGTCCCCGGACGCCTGCGCCTCCGCGACGGCCCGGTCGGCTTCGATCAACGCACGGTCGAACGCACTCTGCTCGCGGTACGTGATCCCCAGGTTGTGGTGACACTGGGCGACGCCCTGGCGCCACCCCGCCCGGTCGAAGGCGGCGCGCGCGATTTCCCACGACGCGATCGCTTCCGCGTGCCGTCCCCGCAGATGACTGATGATCCCCAGGTTGGTCGAGCAGCGGCCGGCCGTGGCGACGTCGCTGTCCCGGCTGGCGACCATGAGGCCGCGCGTGCAGTAGTCCGCCGCCTCGTCGATGCGCCCGCCCACCAGGGCGACGGCGCCCCGCGCGTTGAGGGCGCGACCTTCGATCGCCTGCTCGTTGCGCTGGCGCGCCTGTTCGAGCGCCACATCGAGCCAGCGGCGTCCCTCATCGTGGCGCCCGAGCCGCGCGTGCGCGGTCCCGTACAGCAGCGCCAGGCTCGGCGATCCCTCGAGCTCGTTCCCGTCGCGGGCGCCCAAGTACGCGACGACTTCGGCGTGGTGGCCGGCCGCGGCGAGCTGCTGGGCCTTGTCGATTACGAGTGACGACGTCGTCATAATGGATCCCCGCGTGCAGGGTGCGCTACCAGGAAACCGCGTACTGGGAGAAGTGCTCCAGCGCGGCCGTCACCAACTCTTGGGTGGTGTCGTTTTTCGACCACAGCTGCTTCCAGGCACCCACCTTCGAGCCCCTGTACCAAATCGCGAGCTGCTGCTTCAGTGTCTCATCGACGGCGTCCACGACGCCATCGCCGTTCAGATCGGGATTGGCGTTCTGATACCAGATGGCCAGCTGCGCCGGGCTCGATCTGGAGAACAGCACCCCGGACGGCTGAAAGTCGACGTTGAAGAGGACCGTATCGATCGTTAGCGTGATGCGGACCGAGTCGCCCCTCGCCAGCGGCACCCCATCGGCGCCGGCCACCAGCCCATTGATGGGGATCTTGAACCGAAGGAAGGGGTCGGGGAACCACTGGCCGGGGGCGCGGCGGTAGTTCAGAAAGATCGTCTTCTGGACCCCGCGTTTGGCCCAAAACGAAACCTGGTAGGTCGCGAGCCGGGGCGCGGTCGGCGACTGCTGCAGAATGTGCGCTCCCGGGGGAGGCAACACCGCTGCGAGCGGCGGCTGGACGGCGGCGGGAGACGGTCCGGTTTGGTCCAGGCACCCCGCGGCGACCAGCGCGAGCGTCAACGAGATCAGGTAACGGCGGACGGGCATATGGCGCTCTCGGTGCATGTGAGTCCTACCAGGCGACGGCGTACTGCGAGAAGTGATGGAGCACGCCGTAGACATACTGATTTCCTTGACTCCAGGACCTGCGTCTGACCTGGGCGTAGGTTTCCAGGTATCCCAGGATGCCGAGCGAGTCCGAGACCTGCGCGATCCGGAGCGTGTCAGCCGTCGGTACGCCGCAGTCTTTGTACGTCGTGTAGAGAATCGCCGAGCGTCCGGCACCGTTGGTCCGGAATTGCAGGCCGTCGGGCTGGAAGCGAACCCATCTCACGCTGTCGGCCGGCGCCACGGCGGTGATCCTCACCGTGTCGGCGAGCGCCATCGTATCGACCCACAGGAAGTGGTGACCGACCGCGATCAGCCCGCCCGCGGGCCCGATCACCTGGGTGACGGAGTCGTAGGTCTGCGCGCACGGGACGAGGCCCGCGCCCGCGGATTTCACGACGCCGTCGAAAGACGGGACGCCGACCGGCGATGAGTCCGCGCAGCTCGACGCCGCTGCGATGGCACCGGCGACCAGCGCCAGGGAGAACCGCCGAGCCACAGTGGTCGTCCTCACGGTGGCTACCACGCCACGGCGTAGTTGGAGAAGTGACGCAGCGCCCCGAAGGCCCAGTACGGCGTCCAGCCGCCTGAGTCCACCCGGAACCGCATGACGACCAGCGAGTCCACCGCGGGGAGCGGCGACTCCAAATACTCGACAACGCTCAAGGCATCGGTGACGTTGGCGATCCGCGGTAGCTGGTTATGGCGCAGCTTGCAATTGTCCAGGCTCGTCGCAATCACCGCGCCCACACCGTGCGTCCCTGTCCCGAAGACGAGGCCGTCGGGGCGAAGACGAACGCGGCGGACGGTGTCCGAGGGCGCCACGGCCGTGATCGTCACGGGGGCGCTGAGCGCCAGCGAATCAACCCACACCACGTTGGCGCCCACGATGAACCATCCCCCCGCGGGCCCGATCACCCGACTGACGGAGTCGTAGGGGAGGCGAGAGCACGCGACCAGGTTAGTGGAGGGTGGCTTCACCTTTCCCGCGAGCAGGCCTGACGTGCCTGGATCAACGCCCACGGGGGACGGGTCGCTGCAGGCCGAGGCCAGCAGCACGAGCGGGATCAACCGCCTGACGAAGCTGCGATTCGAGGTCATGTGGGTTCCTACCACGCCACGGCGTATTGAGAGAAGTGGTGCAGCACTCCGGCCACATACTGACTCCCCTTGCTCCCGGGGTTCTTCCTGACCCTGATCCACACTGAGTCGGGCTGGGCCAGGTAGCGAATGACGCGCAGGGAGTCCGTGACCTGGGCAATCCTGAGCGTATCGACGGTCGGCAAGCCACAGTCACTGAAGCTCGTAAAGAGCAGCGCCGACCATCCGGCGCCGTTGGTCTCGAATTGGAGGCCGTCGGGCTGGAAGCGGACCCACCGCACCGTGTCCGCCGGCGCCACGGCGGTGATGCTCACCGTGTCGGCGAGCGCCATCGTATCGACCCACAAGAAGTGGTGGCCGACGGCGATGAGCCCGCCCCCCGGTCCGATCACTTGGGTCACGGAGTCGTAGGTCTGCGTACAGGCGACCAGACCGGCCCCCTTCTTGGACTGCCCGGAGTTCCACCTACCTCCCCGCTGAAAGGCGGGTACGCCCGTGGGCGAGGGATCCGCACAGCTCGCGGCGACGGCGAGCGCAGCGAGCAGCGCGAGCGGGATCAAAGAACGGCGCAGGGCCACGCGATTCTCCAGTTCCATATAGTCCTACCAGGCCACGGCGTAATTTGAGAAATGCTGCAACTGCCCCACGACCCGTCGGGGGCTACCCTTGTGGCCCTTCTGGAAATGGGGGGACAGCATGGACTCGCCGGAGGCGAGGAATTCGATGACGGCGAAGGCATTGCTAACGAGCGCGATCCGGGGCGTGACGGCCTTGGGGACGCGGCAGTTGTCGTATGTCGCCACGAGGAGCGCCGTCGCCTGGAAGCGAAGGCCCGCCGGCTGAAAGCGAATCATGGCCACCGTGTCCGACGGGGCGACCGCCGTAATGGTCACCGGTGCGCGCAGCGCCCCGCGCGGCACGATCAGCCAATTGCGCCCGACCTCGATTTCGCCGCCTTGAGGCCCGATCGTCTGGGTCACGGAGTCGTAGGGGAGGGGCCGGCAGGCAACGAGGGAATCCTCGCCCGCCTCGCCGTCGCCAGTGGTATCGCTCGGCTCGCCGTCGTCGCCATCGTCGCCATCGTCGCCGTCGTCGGAGCGGCCGTGGAAGGTCGGGGTCCCGGCGGGAGTGAGCCCCGCGAGGCCCACCGGCGATGCGTCCCGACAGCTCATGACCACGACGGTGGCACCTACGAGCAGGACGATCGGAATCAGGGAACGGCGAGCCAACATGCGATCTCCGGAGAGCGTTGCCCGTTGTCAAAGCAGGAACCGTTCCGGCGCGCCGTCTTCGAGGTCTTCGAGTCAACTCGTTGATGCGGCAGAACCTGCTGGTAGGAGGCCGACATGGACGGCGGGACGACAGGGCCGTTTCGTCCCACCTGGGGGGTCGATACGACCTAGGAGGGCTTCAGCTCCGCCCAGTATCCGTCGTCCGCATCCGGCCCGACGGCGGCGCCGCCGTCCAGCAGGCGCCGCAGGCGTCGTGGAGAAATCAGGAGCTGGCGGGCCGACTCGCGGCGGTTTCCGCCGCACATCTTCACGGTCGCGCGGACCGCCGCCGCCGTGATCTGGTGTAGCGACGCGGGGAACGGGATCGGTCCCTCGTACATCCCCGGCGCCCCGCCGGTCGGCAGGAACTCCTCGGCATCGAGCTCGCCTGCGGGCGACAGGAGGAGCCCCCGTTCCACGGCGTTCTTCAACTCGCGGATGTTGCCGGGCCAGGCATGGGCGCGAAGGCGGCGACTCACCTCGGGCGTCAAGGGCGGCACGGGCAAGCCGTGCTCGCCGGCCAGCCGCTCGAGCATCGCCTGCGCGACGACCATCAGGTCATCGCCCCGCTCCCGCAGCGGCGGCAGCCTGAGCACGACCGTGCTCAAGCGGAAGAAGAGATCTTCGCGGAAGGCCCCCTCGCGCACGCGGTCGCCCAGCTGATCGTTGGCTGCGGCGAGAATGCGGACGTCGACGGCCCGCGACTTCGTGCCGCCGACGCGGCGGATCTCCTTGTCCTCCAGCACCCTCAGCAGTTTGGCCTGCATGCCGAGCGGCAGGTCACCAATCTCGTCCAGGAACAGGGTGCCGGTGTCCGCCACTTCGAACAGCCCCGGCTTGGCCGCGTGGGCGTCCGTGAACGACCCTCGTTCGTGACCGAACAGCTCCGACTCGATCAGGTGCTCCGGCAGGGCCGAGCAATTGACCGCGACGAAGGGGGCGGCGTGGCGCGGCCCGCCGCTGTGGATCGCCCGGGCGAGCAGCTCTTTGCCGGTCCCCGTCTCGCCCACGATCAGGGCGCTCGCGCTGCGGTGCGGCAGGAGCCGGGCCGCCCGGGCCAATTCTTTCTTGAGGACCTCGCTCTCGCCGACGATCGCGGCGAACGCATCCGCGTGACCGTTCGATCCCGCCGCACTTCGCGTGCGGGCAGCGTTGACCGCGGCGGCCACCGCGTTCCGGAAGATCTCGATGTCGTCCGGCAGGGCGAAGTAGTCGCTGGCACCGCTGGTGACGACCTGCATGGCCGTGCGCCGTCCGGGATCCCTGCCGACCACGAACGCCGGGATCCCCGCGGAGACGGGGTGGCTCTCCAGCCACTGGACCGCATCCCGCTCCGCGCCTCCCGCCCCGACGATGATGGCCACGGTCTCGGGCCGGGTCGTGACGGCCGTCGCGGGGTCGACGAGGTCGATGACCACGCCGAGGTCCTCGGCGAGGTCGTTCCAGAATTCGCCGAATGCCGCGGAGATCACGACGATGCTCAATCGCGACACGGCGACACCTCCTCGACCACGCAGTTGCCGCCTCGGCCCTTCGCCGCGTACAGCGCGCGATCGGCCGCCAGAAGGAGCTGCGCCTCCGCCGAGGACGACCCGGCGACGGCGATTGCCGCCAGCCCCACGCTCACGGTGCCGTGGGTCGGAGTGCCCGGCACGATCTCCTCGCCGAGCGACGCCGCCACGTTCGCGCAAATCCGCTCGGCCACGAGTCGCCCCGCCCCTGAGTCAGTATCCGGCAGGATGACGGCGAATTCGTCTCCGCCGTACCGGGCCGCGGTGTCCGCGGTCCGCAGGCTGTCCCGGACCGCACCGGAGACCCGCTTCAGCACGCCGTCTCCCGCCTGGTGGCCCCGCCGGTCGTTCACCGTCTTGAGGTGATCGACGTCCACGAGCAGCACGGAAAGCCACGTCGCGGAGCGCGCGCACCGCGCCACCTCGCGCGTGAGGGTCGCCTCGAAGTGGTAGCGGTTGAAGAGTCCCGTCAGGGGATCGGTCACCGAGCGGCGCGCGAGGGCCTCGAGCGTTCCGCGCTCGACGATCGTGGGCGCCACGAGGTCGCCCCGGATGTTCGACATGTAATCGAGCGCGGCGACCGACAGGCCGACGTTGCGACCCAGTCGGGCGCTGAGTTCGTGGCGGTGAGCTTCGATCGCCGCCGAGCGGCCGGGGGAGTCGCGTTCGTCGAATTGGGCAAGCGGAAAGAAACTCCGGAGGGGCTCCACGCTCGCGCGCCGCCGCGGGCCGGTGCGTCGATCGGCGCCGCTCCGGCGCTCTGCGCTCAGGCGCATACGCGGATCGCCGTCGTCCGGGCGGAGACGCCACGGGCGAGGTCGGTGCGGGCGCAGACAACGACCTTCAACGGCCAACCTACTCCTCTCGGGCGCGAAGAGCTGGGGCGATGGGGATTGCTAACTGCACAAGATGCCCGCGGCCATGCCGAGGCGCCGTGACGAATGTCACGCAGCTGACCG
>Ga0210382_10000339_pt1 | contig 17421 bp, 15 predicted proteins | sample PLMedo_FD_155452 | JGI IMG/M metagenome (GOLD analysis project Ga0210382, IMG submission 155452) | Groundwater sediment microbial communities from an aquifer in East River, Colorado, USA - PLM0_60_coex redo | ecosystem: Environmental > Terrestrial > Soil > Riparian zone | place: USA: East... | reverse complement strand
AGGACATGGGTCTGAAGCTCGCCGCCGACCCCGAGATCGACTACGTCCAGATGGCTGCCCGCCGCGACCAGGTGGTGAAGCGGATGTGGACGGGGCTCAAGACCCTCGTCGACAAGAACAAAGTGGCCTGGGTCCAGGGCCGAGGCCGGCTCGAGGGCCCGAACAAGATCCGCGTCGCCCAGGCCGGCGAGGACGGCACGCCGGGCAAGGGCGGCGACCGTGTCCTCCAGGCGACCGACGTCATCGTCGCCACCGGCTCGCGGGTGAAGTCGCTGCCCGGCTTGGTCCCCGATGGCGATCGGATCGTCACCTCCGACGACGTCCTCCGCTCGGACAAGCTGCCGAAGGACATCGTCGTCGTCGGGGGCGGCGCCGTCGGCGTCGAGTTCGCGTCGATGTACCACGATCTCGGCGTCAAGGTCACGCTTCTCGAGTACCTGCCGGCGATCGTCCCGCTCGAGGATCGTGAGGTGAGCCAGACGCTGGAGCGCAGCTTCACCCGCCGCGGCATGACGGTCATCACGAACGCCCGGTTCGATGCCGCGAAGGTCGACGTCGAGAAGAAGGGCATCTGCGTCATGGTCGGCCCGGAGGGCAAGGAGCCGCAGGAGCTCCGCGCTGAGATGATGCTCGTCGCGGCTGGTCGGGCGACGAACGTCGAGGAGATCGGGCTCGAAACGACCAAGGTCGAGCTTGATCGAGGCTTTATCAAGGTCGACGGCCGGATGCGGACGAAGGAGCCTCACGTCTACGCCGTCGGGGACGTCGTCGGTGGGCTCATGCTCGCCCACACGGCCACGCACGAGGGCATCGTCGCAGCCCACGTGATTGCCGGCGAGAAGGACGTCCACCCGATCGATTACGTCACGCAGCCGCGAGCAACCTACTGCCGCCCGGAGATCGCCTCGATCGGCCTGACCCAGCAGCAGTGCGAGGAGCAGGGCCTGCCGATCAAGGTCGGCAAGATCCCGTTCCAGGCGATCGCCAAGGCCATCATCGGTGGCGAATACGAGGGCTTCGCGAAGATCATCGGCCACAAGGAGACCGACGAGACGCTCGGGATCCACATCATCGGGCCGCATGCGACCGACCTGATCGGGGAGGCGTCGGTCGCGTTCGAGCTGGAGGCGACGCCGTGGGAGATCGGCGGCGCGACGCACGCCCACCCGACGTACTCGGAGATCCTCGGAGAGACGGCGATGGCCGTCGACGGCCGATCGATCAACTTCTGAGCCGGCAGCGGAGGAGCTGATGGCGGTGACATCCCGCGCGGGCAAGGCGAGCCACCTCGGCGACGCGGTCGGGCTGTCCGATGCCGAGCTGCTCGAGATGTTCCGACTGGTCGCGCTCGCTCGAGCGGTCGACGAGCGGATGTGGATCCTCAACCGGGCCGGTCGGATCCCGTTTGTCATCTCCGGCCAGGGTCACGAGGGCGCCCAGGTCGGTATCGCCTGGGCTCTCGAGAAGAAGAAGGACTGGATCGCGCCCTTCTACCGCTCCATCGCGACCTGCCTGACGTTCGGGATGAGCGCCCGCGACATCCTCACCGCCCAGTACGCAACCGCGACCGACCCGTCGTCGGGTGGCCGCCAGATGCCCGGCCACTACGGCAGCCACGAGCACAACCTCGTGTCGGTCTCCTCGCCCGTTGCGACCCAGCTCCTCCATGCGGTCGGGATCGCCCTCGCCGCGAAGATCCGCAAGACCGGCCAAGTGGCGATGACCACGATGGGCGAGGGGAGCAGCAACCAGGGCGACGTCCACGAAGGACTGAACTTCGCCGCGATTCACAAGCTGCCGTTCATTTTCGTCGTCGAGAACAACGGCTATGCCATCAGCGTGCCGATGGCCCGCCAGGTCGCGGGTTCCAGCGTCTGGGAACGTGCCGCGGGCTACGGAATCCCCGGCGTGCTCGTCGACGGCTCCGATGTCCTGGCTTGCTACGCGGCGTCCCAGGCGGCCGTCGCGCGGGCCCGTGCGGGCGAAGGGCCCACGCTGATCGAGGCCAAGGTCACCCGACTGACGGCCCACTCATCCGACGACCAGCAGACCAAGTACCGATCGGAGGAGGAGCTGGCGTCGGAGAAGGCGCTCGACCCGCTGCCGCTCTTCCGCGCCCAACTGGCCGATGCCGGGATCCTCACGCCTGAGGCGGAGGCACGGATCGCCGCCGAGGTGACGGCCGCGGTCGACGATGCGACGGAGTACTCCGAGTCGCAGCCGGACCCCGATCCGTCGACGGCGATGAAGTGGGTCTTCGCCGAGGAGTGGCCGGGCGAGACGCCGCCGCCATGGGGCATGGGCGCGCCGGCGCCGCACGAGGCGGAGTCCGAGCATCTGGGTCCGGGCGACGAGGGCATCGAGCGGAGCGCCGACTAGATGCCGACGAGGACCTTCATCGAAGCGATCCGCGAGGGCCTCCGCGAGGAGATGGCCCGCGACGAGTCGGTCATCATCCTCGGCGAGGACGTCGGCAAGAAGGGTGGCGTCTTCCTCGCCACCGACGGGCTGTGGGGCGAGTTCGGCGACGAGCGCGTTATCGACACGCCGTTGAGCGAGTCGCAGATCATCGGCACGTCGATCGGGGCGTCGATCAATGGGCTCCGACCGGTCGCCGAGATCCAGTTCGCCGACTTCATCTTCCCGGCCTTCAACCAACTCATCTCCGAAGCGGCCCGGATGCGCTACCGATCGAACAACGGCTACGGCCTGCCAATGACGGTCCGGGCGCCGTACGGCGGCGGCGTTCACGGCGCGCTGTACCACAGCCAGTCGGTCGAGGCGTTCTTCACCCACATCCCGGGGCTGAAGGTCGTGATCCCGTCAACGCCATACGATGCGAAAGGGCTCCTGCGGTCGTCGATCCGCGACGAGGACCCGGTCCTCTTCTTCGAGCACAAGAAGATGTACCGAAGCGTCCGCGGCGACGTTCCCGACGGCGAATTCACGGTGCCGCTGGGCAAGGCCGCCGTGACGCATCCCGGCACCCAGGTCACGGTCATCGCCTACGGGCTGATGGCTCATTACGCGCTGGAGGCGGCCGATCGGGTCGCGGAGGAGGGGATCAGCGTCGAGGTCGTCGACCTGCGGACGCTCCGCCCGCTCGACAAGGAGACCGTCCTGGACTCAGTCCGGAAGACCGGCAAGTGCCTGGTCGTCTACGAGGACAATCGCTTCGGGGGCTACGGTGCGGAGGTCGCCGCGATCGTCGCCGAGGAGGCCTTCGACTACCTCGACGGACCCGTGACCCGGATCGCCGGCCCCGATGTCCCGGGCGTGCCATACAACCACGCCCTCGAGGACTGGTTCATGGTGAATCCGGAGAAGATCGCCGACAGCATCCGCAAGCTCGCGGCGTACTGAAGTTCAGTCGCGGTAGCGCCAGAATCTCGACTCGGAGTCGGGATTTGCCCGCGCGATTCGGAAGATCCATAACGTCCCCGCTGATGCCATGGCGATCGCGGCAATCCAGAGCCAGGGGGCGTAGGCGACGGCATTCCCGAATGCCTCGAGGAGTCCCGGAGCGAGGAGCACGAAGAGGAGGACGCCGACCGCCACGACCATCGCGAGGCGGGTCGCAATCCAGCCCGGCGTCGGGAGCCAGTGGACCTTCGATGGCCTACGGACATTGTCGACCCGTCGATAGCGCCAGAAAGAGGGCTCCTTGTCCGGATCGGGGCCGGTGATCCGCCTGATCCAGATAAAGCCGACGACCAGCCCGATCGCGGCGATGGCCATCGCAAGGAAGCTCCGGTTGAACCCGGGCGGGTCGAGGAACATCGCATCGAAGAGCATGGGATCACGGTATGCCGCCGGTCAACCACGCCCTCGAGGACTGGTTCATGGTGAACCCGAGAAGATCGCCGACAGCATCCGCAAGCTCGCGGCGTACTGACGCTCAGTCGCGGTAGCGCCAACCCTTGGCTTTCGGCTCGGGATCGGCCCGCAGGATCCGGACCATCCACAAGAGCCCGACTGCCAGGCCCATGACGCCGATCGCTGGGACGATCAGCCAAATTGGACCCGGCTCTTGGAGGTACATCGCGGACGGGCCGTTCGGGGCAGCTATGAAGAAGAAGGCATACAACCCGAGCGGAATGAGCGCCACAGCAAAGATCGCGCGCGCCAGCCGTCGGCCACGTCGGGCTCTCGCGTTCGACTCCTGCATGAATTCGTAGAGGTCCACGCGGGCATCGTACGCCGCCCAATCAACCGCCAGTCTTCGGCGACTCAATCGATACCGGCAACGGCCGATCGAGGAAGGCGGCGATTCGGTCGGCTTCGGCGGCCAGCTCTTGGCGCGCGCCGCCGCGCCATCGGCTGAACGGCTGAATTGCTATGCCACCGCGCTTGCCGCTCGCCAGCTCCCACGTCCCGGCGACACGGCCGTCGACGATGACGACCGGCGACACCCAGCCGGCAACGCGATGGACATCGGCGTGCCGATCGACCGGCATCAGCGCGTCGACCCGGCGGGGCAGGTCGTTGACGTAAGCATCGAAGCCAGGCAGCAGGCGAACGCCGGTAAACGGCTTCCTCGTCGAGAGGTCCTTGACGTCGGAACGGAGGGCAAGGCCCGCGGAGCCTTCGACGTCGATGTTGACGAGGTCGAGGCCTGCCGAATGGATCGCATTCCGCATCGTGTATCGACTGCCCCACCATCGGCCGATACCCGGCACGTCGGCACCCGGAAAGAGACCAAGGAACCGCTCGACGAGCTTGCCAAGCGCCTCGTTGGGGTCGGGTTTGTCCGCGCCCACTGGCCGCACTGACTTCCCGAGCCAGTCCTGCGGATCGACGAACGTGACGTTCCGCCCCCGGTCCGGTCCGAAGACGAGAGTCCCACGACCCGCCGAAGGCTTCAGGAATGCGCCCCAGCCCGACTGGAGCTTCGCGGCGAGGTCGGGGCGGCCGGTGGCGTCGCGGACGGCATCGATGAGCTCCGCCCTCGTGTGCGGCTGGCCGTCGAGCGTCGCGTCGACGGTGTGAAAGATCGTGTCGAGCTCGTCCTTCGTCACTTCGAAGTACTTCAGCCAGGCGTCGGTGGTCGCCACCCTGCGGGTCGGCGCCGCCGCGACGAACGACGCGAGATCGTCCGAGGCGATGAGGTGGAGCGTCCCGCGCATAGCCCAGGTCTTGACGAGGCTTCGCTGCGTCCACAGGGCATCGCGAACGTCGTCGGGGCGCAGGCCGTCGATCCGTGCGTTCAGCTGCAGCTCCGCGAGGCTCATCACCTGGGCCTGGATCCCGACATGTTCGGACACGACATCGAGCAGCCGATCGGCCGGCAGGCGGTCGATGAGATGCTGCCGCTCGAGACGGAACGAGGCGATCTGCGCCCATGAAACGGTAGGGGTTGGATCGGGCACATCGTGACGATACCGGCCAAACCCGTTTACTCGCAGTTGAGCGACGCATCAGATGATGCGAGCGATGAACGACGTCGCGATCGGTCGAACCGTCAGGCTCTTGCGACAGCGGATGGGCGCCCGCCAGGCCGATATCGGCAAGCGAGCTCGCGTGTCGCAGGACGAGGTCTCCCTAATCGAACGCGGGCAGCTCGAGCGCGTGTCGTTGAGGCGCCTGCGCAAGGTCGTCGCCGCACTGGATGCCGAAGTTGTGATGTTCGTACGATGGCGCGGGGGCGACCTCGATCGGCTCCTCGACGAGCGGCATGCCTGGCTTGGCGGCATGGCTGCCGACGAAATCGGCCGCAACGGGTGGACCGTCCTGCCGGAGGTCACGTACTCCGTCTTCGGCGAACGCGGCTCGATCGACCTTCTTGCGTGGCACGCGGCGACGCGGACCCTTCTTGTGATCGAGATCAAGACAGAGATCACGTCGGCTGAGGAGACGCTTCGACGGCACGACCAGAAGGTTCGCCTCGCCCGCGACATCGTTCGGGAACGCTTTAGTTGGGAACCGCTAGTCATCGGCCGCGTAGTCGTGCTGCCCGATTCCAGTACAACTCGACGCCAGGTCGACCGGCACAGTGCGCTCTTCGGCCGAGCCTACCCGCAGCGCAACACGGAGGTGCGACGCTTCCTCCGGCGCCCGACCTCGGCGTCGCTCGCCGGGATATGGTTCCTGTCAGATACGACAGGTGTTCGTGGAAGAGCGCGATCGGTGGCCCGAAAGCGCATTCGCCGGCCCATGGCAGAGAATTCCGTGCGCGGACGGCGTGGCGCGGTGCCTCTCGAGACGGCTGAAAGCGCCTAACACGACGATCAGTCGTATGTGATCCAGACCAACTTGGCGAAAGCTCGCGGGCGCGCATGGACACGATGCGCGACACTAGGACCGAACCCGAGAACGACAAGTGGCGATATGCCGCTGAACCCCGCGGAGGAACTGCACGTGGCCAAGGTGACGATGCCCCAGCTCGGCGAGAGCGTGGCCGAGGGGACGATCGGCAAGTGGCTCAAGCAGCCCGGCGACACGGTCGAGAAGTACGAGCCGCTCCTCGAGGTGATCACCGACAAGGTGAACGCCGAGGTCCCTTCGCCGTTCGCCGGGGTCCTGAAGGAGATCCTCGTCGAGGAGGGCGCCACCGTCCCGAACAACGCCGAGATCGCGATCATCGAGACGGCCGACGAGAGCAATGGGACGAGCGCCGCCAAGACGGAGCCGCCTCCCGCCGCGGCCGCAGCCGATAAACAGACCGTCGCGCCCGCCGAACCGGCAAATGGTCCGGCCGGCTCGGACGAGCGCCCGGCACCGGTCCAGCCGACACCCGTCGAGCCCGCTGCGGCCCCACCCTCAGCGCCCGCCGCAACGACCGCCGCGGCGGCAGCTCCCGCGGCTCCGACCGCGACCGCAACCGCAACGGCAACCGACGTCCCGGGCAACCCCGACGCCCGCATGACACCGGCGGTTCGGCGCCTTCTCCGCGAGCATGGCCTGACGGCGGCGCAGATCGTCGGGACCGGCGGCGGCAGTCGGATCACTCGCGACGATGTGACGAACTACGTCGAATCGCAGCGAACAGGCCAGCCCGTCGGTGGCCAGTCCGCCGCGGCGACCGAACCAGCCCAGCCGGCGGCCGCACCCACCGCGGCGCCCTCGACTCCAGCTCCAGGGGCGCTGACTGCGGCACCCAGCGCAGCCCCCGCATCCTCGGGCCCCGCTCCCGCGCGAGTGGCCGCGTCCGGCGGCACGTCGATCACGTTCCCCGACGGTGCCGACGAGTTCCTCGTGCCCATGACCCAGATGCGGAAGGGCATCGCAGCTCAGATGACGAAGGCGCTCCTGGCGCCTCACGCCTACGTCCAGATGGAAGTCGACGTCACCCGACTCGTGGCGTTCCGCGAACGAGCAAAGCGCGACTACCAGGCGAAGGAGGGGATCGGCCTCAGCTTCGTCCCGTTCGTCGTCAAAGCCTCGGCGGAGGCGCTCAAGCGCAACCCGACGTTCAACGCCATTTGGACCGAGCAGGGCCTCATGGCGAAGCGGAGGGTCAATGTCGGGGTGGCGGTCGCCGTCGATGAGGGGCTGATCGTCCCGGTCATTCGAGACGCGGACCAGCTGTCGATCCACGGCTTGAACCTCGCTATCGCCGACGTCGCCGCCCGGGCCAAGGCCGGCAAATTCAAGATCGACGACTTCGGCGGCGGGACATTCACGGTCGACAACACCGGGTATCTCGGGACCAACCTCGTGATGCCGATCCTCAACGTCCCCGAGGTCGGGATCGTCACGATGGAGGCGATCACGAAGCGCCCCGTGGTCGTCTCGACCCCGGAAGGCGACGTCATCGCGATCCGGCCGATCATGAACATGGTCCTCGGTGTCGACCACCGCGCCAACGACGGGGCGGGTGGCGCGGCGCTCCTCCGCGACATCAAGGCATGGCTGGAGGCAGTCGGTCCCGACACACCGATCTACTGACTGATGGCTCGCCTTCGACGGCTGGGGGCCCTTGGCGGACTGCTCGTTCTCATCGGCTGCGACACGACGGTTGTGCCGACGCTGCCAGCCTTCGCAACCTCCGTTTCGGCCGGCTTCCACGGACGAAACATGGAGTTCACGGTGTCGCCCTGGCCGTTGGACAGCACCGTCGCGTTCCTCTGCAGCAAGCAACCCGGCGTGGAGTTCACCGTGGAGAATCCCAAGCCGGCGGCGTCCGCTGGATGCGTCCCGCTCGAGACGACGACGAGTGGCGATGTCCTCACGGCCCAATTCGCCGCTGAGTCGCTCGCCCCCGAAGTCGTCGGGGAATTAGGCAGATCCGGGCCGCCGTGGTACCTGGCCGTCTCTGGCGCACGCGGGCCCTTCTCGGCTGCGACCGTATTGACCGTTGTCGACTCGCCGATTTTCAGCCCGCCCGGACCCAGCTGATGGCCGGGAGCTGCTGATGCGGATCGTCTTGACCGGCGGCGCCGGGTTTGTGGGCGGCGCTGTGGCCCGCGTCCTACGGCAGCGGAGCGACGACGTGGTCGCCCTCGTCCGCGACAAGAAGCGAGCGCCGGTGCTTCGCGACCTCGGCGCGCAGGTCGTCGAGGACGATCTGTCGGACGTCAACCGGATGGTCGAGCACTTGGCCGAAGCGGACGCGGTGATCCACGCGGCCGGCAGCTACCGGCTCGGCATTCCAAAGAGCGAGCGCGGCGCGATGTGGGACGCGAACGTGGGCACGACGACGCGTGTCCTCGACGCGGCCGAGGCCGCCCGGGTCCCCCGGATCGTTTACGTATCAACGGTCAACGTCTTCGGCAACACCCGCGGCCATGTCGTCGACGAAACGTACGGGCGTGATCTCGCGGATGGGTTTCTCAGCTGGTACGACGAGACGAAGTACGGCGCCCACGAGGTGGCAGAGCAGCGGATCGCCGCCGGGGTTCCGATCGTGATCGTCCTTCCGAGCCAGGTCTACGGCCCGGGCGACCACTCCAGCTTCGGCGAGCAGCTCCGCCTGGCCAACACGGGCCGGCTGCCGTATCGGGCCCTCGAGAACGTTGGCCTCGGCTTGGTCCACGTCGATGACCTGGCCGCCGGGATCGTCGCCGCGCTCGACGGTGGCGTGGTCGGCGAGTCGTACATCCTGTCAGGCCCCGTGACCAGGTTGGGCGACGCGGTCGAGATCGCCGCTCGAATCGGCGGCCGCCGGCCGCCGCGCCTGCGCGTTCCGACCCGCCTCCTCCGGGTCATGGCGCCCATTGGGCGGTTGATCGGCCAGCAGAACCTCGCCGAGTTGGTGACGTCGGCGGCCGGGGTGACGTACTGGGCGACGCACGAAAGGGCGACCCGCGAGCTCGGGTTCGCGCCGCGCGAAATCGACCAGGGTCTGCGCGACACGTTCGGCGCGGCCTGACTACACTCGATCCGATGGCACGCGAGCTCCCAATGTTCGACACCGCCGGCGGCGGGCACCATGGCCAGGCGGCGCCCGAGACGATTGCGATGGGCGGCTCGGTCACACCGCTTCGCCGCCACCCCGATTGGATCCGGTCGCGCCTGCCCTCTGGCCCGAACTACCACGACCTGAAGGGCCTGATGCGGGGCCTGAACCTCAACACGGTCTGCGAGGAGGCCCACTGCCCGAACATCGGGGAGTGCTGGGACCAGCGGACCGCGACGATCATGATCCTCGGCGACACCTGCACCCGGGCTTGTGGTTTCTGCGCCGTCAAGACCGGCCGTCCGACCTGGTTCGACGACGACGAGCCGCGGCGGGTCGCGGAGGCGGTCAGCCAGCTCGGCCTGGAGCACGTCGTCGTGACGAGCGTCGCCCGCGACGATCTGCCCGACGGCGGGTCCCGGATCTTCGCCGAAACGATCCTCGCGATGCGGGCCTCGAGCCCGGGCATGGGGATCGAGGTCCTCATCCCCGACTTCGACGGCTCCGATGACCGGCTACGAACCGTGATGGACGCCCGGCCGGACATCCTGAATCACAACCTCGAGACCGTGAAGCGGCTGCAGAAGCCCGTCCGCAAGCGCGCCCGATGGGACCGCAGCCTCTACGTGCTCCGTCGGGCCAAGGAGATGTCGGTCGAGATCGGTTATGCGGCGCACACGAAGTCGAGCCTCATGGTCGGGCTGGGCGAGAACCGCGACGAGCTGACCGAGGCGTTCACCGCACTGCGCGAAGTCGACGTCGACATCCTGACGATCGGCCAGTACCTGCGGCCCTCGGAGAAGCACCTGCCGCTCGAGCGCTACTACCATCCCGACGAGTTCGCCGAGATGAAGACCGAGGCGCTCGGCCTGGGCTTCAAGCACGTGGAGTCGGCGCCGCTCGTCCGCTCGAGCTACCACGCCCGCGATCAAGTCCCGGGCGCGGAGCTCCGTGCCCTCCGCCGCCAACAGGCGACGATCGACGCCGACGGACGGGTCGTCCCCGCCGCGAGCTAGGGGCTGGACTTCGTAGAACAGGCGTTCTATTCTACGCTCATGGCGGTCGACTATCGGGAGGAGCCCTGCCGCTCGGCCCTCAACCGGGTCAGCGGCATGATGTTCGGCTGGTCGCTCAATCCGTACATGGGATGCGCCCACCGCTGCACGTTCTGCTACGTCCGGGCGTTCGAGCGCCGCGCGGATCGGCCCTCTGACGACAGGTACGGCCGCTCGATCCGGGTGAAGGTCAACGTCGTCGACGTCCTCCGCCGCGAGCTGGCGCGGCCGCGCTGGAAGCGCGAGCTCGTGGCGATCGGTGCGGCGACCGACCCGTACCAGCCGGCCGAGGGCAAGTACCGCCTAACCCGCGGTTCGATCGAGGCCCTCGCGGAGGCGCGCAATCCGCTGACGATCATCACCCGCGGCCCGATGGTCATCCGCGACATCGACGTGCTCGTGGAAGCCGCGCGCCGGGCCAGCACGTCGGTGACGTTCTCCGTCCCAACGCTCGATCACGAGATCTGGCGTACGACGGAGCCCGGGACCGCGCCGCCCCGGCAGCGGCTGCGAGCCCTGAGCCGCCTCGTCGAGGCCGGGATCGACGCGAGCGTCGGCATGGCCCCGATCCTGCCCGGTCTGTCGGACCGGCCGGAGCTGATGGCTGACGTCGTGAAAGCCGCCCGTGATGCCGGCGCGACATCGATCTGGACGAACGTGCTCTACCTTCGACCGGGGACACGAGAGCACTTCCTGGAGAACCTCGCCCGGGACTGGCCGGAGCTCGTCCCCAGGTACGAGCGCCAATACGCCGGCCGGGCCTACCTGCCGAAGCGCCAGATCGAGCCGGTCCGCCGCGAGGTCGCGGAGCTCAAGGTCCGCTTCGGCATCGCGGACCGTCGCCAGGTGCGCCTCATGCCGACCCCCGCCCCGGAGCCCGACGAGCAACTCGAACTCGACCTCTCGGAGACGCCGAAGGGGCTTCGGACCGGTCGGACCGAGACCTCGCGAGTCGCCTGACGGGGCTCGGATTCGAGGCTATCCTGAAACCGATGGTCCGACAGCTCTCACGCAAGATCCCGCTCGCGGAGCTCCACTGCCACCTCGGCGGTGCGGTGACGCCGGCCATCATGTGGAGCATCGCCCACGCCCAGGGAATCAAGCTGCCGACGCGCGACTACTGGGAGTTCCGGGACACGATCACGGTCTCGGACAAGCGCAACCGCTCCTTCGACGGCTACCTCCAGCTGTTCCACTGGACGGAGCTCATCCAGTCGTCGCCCCTGGCGGTCGAACGAGCCGTCTACGAGGTCGTCGGCGGCGCCTACCGCAAGAACAACGTCACGACGATGGAGCTGCGCTTCAACCCGATGAAGCGGAACCGCGGCGGCGAGCAGGATCTCGACCACATCATCGCGGCCGCGTCGCGCGGAATGGACCGGGCCGGCCTCGAGTATCCGGTCAAGCCGGGCCTCATCTTCTGCCTCGATCGTGCGTTCCCATTCGAGCTCAACGAGATCATCGTGGAGAAGGCCATCGCCTGGCGGGACCGGGGGATTGTGGGAATCGACATCGCCGGTCCCGAATCCTCGACCTTCCGGGTCGCCGACTACAGCCGGCTCTTCCGGCGGGCGCGCCAATTCGGTCTCGGCCTGACGGTCCACACGGGCGAGTCGGGGTCGGTCGACGAGGTCGCCCGCGTGGTGGAGCTCCTCGAGCCCGATCGGATCGGCCACGGCGTGAAGGCGGCGTACGACCCGCGGGCGATGGCGATGATCCGCGACCGCGGGATCGTCCTCGAGATCTGCCCGACGTCGAATCTGAATACTCGCGTGGTCTCAGGTTGGGACGAATTCCGCTGGATCTTCGACACGTTCCGGCGGAACGAGATCAGGTTCACGATCAACACCGACGGGCCCGAGATGCTCAAGACGTACATCCGCGACGAGATGGCGACGCTCGGGCGGCTCGGGATCCTGTCGGTCGAGGATCAGGAACTGGCGGCGGCCACGTCGCTCGCCTCGTCGTTCGTCCCGAATGTCTCCGACGTCCCCGCGACGCGCCTCGCTCCGGCCACCCGCGACGTCGTCGAGCGCGAAGAGGCCTAGGCGGCGGACCTCAGCGAGAGGGCGAGGCGGCGGGCGAGGCGGCGGTCAACTGGATGCGGTAGGTGCAGCTGCGGTCGCCCGAGGCGATATGCGTCTCGCGAATCACGTCGGCGCCCAGCACATCGCGGAATAGATCAAGCTCCGCCTCGCACGGCGAGGAGCTTTGCGATGCAATCCCCAGGATCGCGCAGTTGCACTCGCGGAGGCGGATCGTCCCGTCCGCGCTGACCGTCGCGCTCGACAGGTAGCCCTGCTCGTCCTGGATGACGGCGAGCTCCCGGACCTTGGCCTCGAGCGTGGCGTCGGCAGGGAGGCGCTCATCAAGCCTGGTCCTGACCTGATCGGCAATCAGCTGACGCCGGACGGCGAAGACCCGGGCAACGAGCTCGTCCCCACCGACGGTCCCGACGGCGGCGAGGAGACCCGCCGCGAGCGCGTCGTAGTTCGAGGGAAAGGCGATCTGCGCGTCCGGGGTCACGTCGTACAGGTGACGCGGGCGGCCGACACCGTGGCGGACGGTCCGTCGGTCGACGAGGCCGGCAGCCTCGAGGGAGCGCAACTGTTGGAGGATCCCGGTCCGGCTGGCCCCGAGCATCGTCGCGAGCTGCTCGGGCGAGCTCGGCCCATCCGTTCGCAGCTGGACGAGGATCTCCCGGCGCAGGCCCGTGGCGGCCGGCTGGGCTGGGACGCGTCCGGTCCGCAGCGAGCGGGGGTTCGGGTAGGCCTGGGGTTGCTGCGCAGGCATGGCCGCTAGGCTAGCACTCGGGCAGGGGACCCGCAGGATCGGAGCGGATGGGCCGGGTTGGGTGCGGTACTCTCGGGCCGATGGACCTCGATCTCTCGTCCGTGCACACCCTGCTCCGCCAGACGATTCGCGACTTCATGGTCAAGGAGGTCGAGCCAGTCGTCGACGAGCACGAGCGGGCCCGACGCTTTCCGGTCGACATCGTCAAGCGCCTCGGCGAGATGGGCTGGCTCGGCATCCCATTCCCCGAAGATGAGGGCGGATCCGGCCTTGATACCCTGGCCTACGCAATCGCGATCGAGGAGATCGGCCGCGTCTGGGGTTCGCTCGGTCTGATCGTCGCCGCCCACACGAGCCTCGGTTGCGGACCGCTCCACCTGGCTGGGACGCCGGAACAGAAGGAGCGCTTCCTCGTCCCGATGGCCTCGGGCAAGGTCCTCGGCGGCTACGGCCTGACCGAACCGGGAGCGGGCAGCGACGCCGGTGGCACCCGAACCAGTGCACGGCACGAGGATGGCGCCGACGGCGGCTCCTGGGTCATCGACGGCGGCAAGCGTTTCATCACGAACGCCGGACAGGCCGGGACGTACATCATCACGGCCCGGACCGGCGAGACCGAGAAGGGCACGGCCGAGATCAGCGCGTTTATCCTTCCCGCCGATACGCCCGGGTTCAGCGTTGGCAGGCTCGAGGAGAAGCTCGGTCTCCACGCCTCGGCAACTGGCGAGTTGATCTTCTCCGGCGCCCGGATCCCGGCCGCCAACCTGCTCGGGGCGCGGGGCGAAGGCTTCAGGACCTTCCTGAAGATCCTCGACGGGGGCCGCATCTCGGTCGGCGCCCTGGCGGTCGGGCTCGCCCAGGCCGCCCTCGACGCCTCCATCCCGTACGCCCAGACCCGGGAGCAGTTCGGGCGGCCAATCGGCACCTTCCAGGGCGTCGCGTTCATGGTCGCCGACATGGCGACCGAGATCGAGGCGGCGCGGCAGATGGTCTGGCGGGCGGCCTGGCTCAAGGACCAGGGTCGCGACTTTAGCCTGGCGGCGGCCGAGGCGAAGCTCTTCGCCTCCGAGGTCAGCTCACGAGCGACCAACAATGGAATCCAGATCCACGGCGGCTACGGCTATGTCGAGGAGTACAAGGTCGAGCGCTTCATGCGCGATGCCAAGCTGACCGAGATCGGCGAAGGGACGAGCCAGGTCCAGCGGCTGGTCATCGCCCGCAAGATCCTCGGCTTGCGAATCGTCTGACCGAGACGAATCGCCGCACAGGCAGGTGTAGCATCCACTGACGCCCCGTGCGCTGTCCGGGCCGTGACCGCGGAACATGGTCGCGCGGGCGAGGAGGGTGGTGCCATGCACCGACAACTCAACGCCCTGGTCTCCGCCGGTGGCTCGCCTGGCAAGCTCGCTGCGTTCGGGCAGGCCCTGGGGAAGGAAGGCCTGGACATCCAGACCATCGGCGGCGCGGAATGGAAACACGACGGCCCGCTGTGCCTGATCATCAAGAACGACGGGCGGGAGGACCTGGACAAGTTCGCCAAGGTGTGCACGCGGCTGAAGGTGCCTTGGATGAGCTTTGCCAGCGTCGAAGTCGAGCTGGACGACGTCCCGGGATCACTCGGGGACGTCGCCGCGGTTGTCGGCGAGATCAACATCTACTGTGTCCTGGTTCTCAAGTCGCACGGCAACCGCGCCGTGGTCGGGCTTGGTTTCAAGCCGAGCGAGGCTGACGAAGCTGTGCGACTCCTTCGGGCAGCGGACTACACCGCGGACCGCAAGCATCATCCGAACGAGCCGGACGACGGCGTATGGGATGAGCGGACGGAGAACCTTCTCCCGTTGTGGGACGACGACTCTGTCGCGAGGGATGATCCCCGCTTCTATTCCTGATCGTCAGGCGTGATCGACGGTCCGGACCGGGTCGCTGCCCGCGATGACCCGGACCGCGATCGTCGCCGCCTCCACCCGGTTGCTCACGCCCAGCTTGTCGAGGATGTGGGTGACGTGGACGCTCGCGGTCTTGGGGCTGATGAACAGGGTCTCGGCGATCTCGCCATTGGAACGCCCGGCTGCGACAAGCTCCAGGACCTCCCATTCGCGGGCCGACAAGCCCAGGATCTTGGCCGGATCGGCCGGGGCGGGCGCCGCCGCGGTTGCCTGCTCCGCATCAGGCTTGGCGGCTGACGCGGGCGCCTGCAGAACGATCCGCGATCTCGACGCGACGGCCTCGATCGCCGTTCGCAGCGGATCCGCGCCGAGAGCTGCCGCCGCGACGTGAGCCTCGCGTAACAAGCGCGCGGCCTCCTCCCGCGGTCCGCGCGCGAGCAGGATCGCCTCCGCGGCGCGAGCACGAGCCTGGGCCGCTGGGAATGGCATCGGGATCCGCTCCCAGGCCTCAGCAGCGGCTAGCCACGCGGTGGCATCTGAACGCCCCTCGAGACGCGTTCGCTCGGCTTCCACGGTCGCCACCGCCGCCGCGACGGATGGGGTTGGCGCCGCGCCCGTTGGGCTGTCTGCCCCGAGGTTCCGCGCCTGATCGACGAGGCCCTCGGCCGCGGATTGCGCGGCAGCCACGGCCGCGGGATCACGGAACGCACGTCCGTGGTCGGCGAGGTTGGCAGCCGCCGTCAGGCCCGCAACAAGGAGTGGCGCGACGAGCAATATCTCGTCGCTCCCCGCGAATTGCGCCAGCGCTGCCTCGACGGCGCGAAGCGCATCCGCGGGTCGCCCATCGGCAAGCGCGGCCTCCGCCGTGGCCTGGAGGAGGTAGGCCTGGACGTCAGGGTCGATGTCCCCGGTCGCGAGCTCCTCGGCATCAGCCAGTTCCGCCGCGGCCGCCTCGAATTGCCCGCGGGCCGTCAGGAACATGATGCGCGTTGACCGCAGGTAGATCGCGCTCGACGTATCGTCGCCGCCATCCCGGCCCGCGGCCGTCATGATGTCCGCCTCGTCCCAGCGTCCCGAACGCATCAGGATGTCGCCGGCGCTCGCGCGCATTCCAGCACCGTAGCGACGTTCGAGGCCGACCCTCGCCGCGGTCGTGAGGGCGTCCATCGCGACCCTCAAGCCCTCCTCGAACCGATCCGTCTGGCTCAGGAAGAACGCGAGGTTGTGCTGCGCGCCCAGCTGGTAGTCGAGTGCGCCGGTTTCGCGCGCGATCCTGACGGCGACGCGCAGGTGATCCAGACCGGCATCGACGTCACCAAGCCCGACGAGATCCATCCCCAGGAGGTTGAGCAACCGCGGTTCTCCCTCGTGGGAACCGGTGGCTCGCAGCGTCGCGAGGGCCTCTTCGGTGATCTCGCGCGATTCCCGATAGCGGCCCGCGGCCGGCAGGGTCGCAGCCAGCCCACCCAGGACACGCGCTCGCTCGACCGAGGGCGGCTCGGCGGGGACAAGTGCGACGGCAGCGCGATACTCGTTCACCGCCATCTGGGTCTGCCCTGTAGCCCAGAGGTAGAAGGCGAGCTTCGATCGCATCACGCCCGCCCGAGTGGGCTCGGCCTCCTCGTCGACGACGGACAGCATCTCCCTGCCGAGCTCCACCGCGAGATCACCCTGACCACCTCGGTCGGCAGCCTGGGAGGCGCGGTCGAAGAGGCTGGCGCGGTCCATCCCGGCGAGTGCCTCCGGCTCGGTGACGCGATCCCACAGGTCGATTGCACGCTGGAGATGGCGGAGCGCGTCTGCGTGGGCGTGGACGGCCGTTGCCGCGTCGGCGGCCTCGACCGAGGCTTTCAGCGACTCAGCGAGGTTGTCAGCCGCGAACCAGTGATGCGCGAGCTCCGCGGCCGTGCCACGGTGCTCCTGAGTGCCAATTCCTTCTCGCAGGGCCGGCTCTGCCAGCCAATGAGCAACGGCATCGTGGAGGCGACGCCGCTCGCCCGGCAGCAGGTCGGCGTAGACGACTTCCGCGAGCAGCGCGTGGCGAAGACGGTAGGTCCCGGCCTGGTCATCGACCTCAAGCACGTGGCGAGCGACCGCCTCCCGGATCGCCTCGACAAGCTCGTCATTGGGAAGCCCCGTGACCGTGTCGAGAAGCTCCTCGTCCGCTCGAGAGCCTGCGACGGCGATGGCACCGAGAATGCGCTGGGCGGCATCCGACATCGTGGCGACGCGGCCAATCAGGATGTCACGGAGCGAGCGCGGGATCGCATCGTTCCCCACGTCGAAGCCGTCGCTCCCGAGCTGGCTCGCAACGATCTCCTCTGCGAAGAACGGGTTGCCCTCCGACCGG
>Ga0210382_10000338_pt1 | contig 17454 bp, 18 predicted proteins | sample PLMedo_FD_155452 | JGI IMG/M metagenome (GOLD analysis project Ga0210382, IMG submission 155452) | Groundwater sediment microbial communities from an aquifer in East River, Colorado, USA - PLM0_60_coex redo | ecosystem: Environmental > Terrestrial > Soil > Riparian zone | place: USA: East... | reverse complement strand
CTCCTGGTTCGGTGCGGCGTTGAACGCCTGGCAATCGAGGTGCGAGCGGACGAGGATCAGCAGCCACGCCGCCCCGAATCCAAGGAACAGCCCGCCGATCGCCGGTAGTCGCGGAGTCGCCCGGATAAGGCCAACGAGGAAGGCCACGGCGATTAGCCAGCCGAGCGTCGGAAAGAAGAGGGAGAGGACGCCGGCCGCGACTCCGACTACGACGCCCGCGAGCCAGTTGGATCTGGCGCGGCTCTTCATGATTTCGACCGTTGGCCGTCATCTATGACGCCGATCCCCTGCCGGATGAGGCTGCGAACGAAGAGCGCCCAGATCACCGCGCACGGGATCGTGACGGCCAAGCTTAGGAATCCCACGATTACGAGGCCGAGGAGCCAGGTCACGACCGTTGAGAGGAGAACGAACGCGACCGCGGATATTGGGTCGACGCCCTGTGTGGCGTAACCGCCTCCGGAACTGATCATCGCGGGCACCACGGCGAACGCGTCGGCGAGCCCGATCGTCAGCGTCGCCATTGCGATCGTCGGCCGCAGGGACCAGCCGTCGCCCCGGATAGCGGGCCCAAGGAACCAGCCACCCAAGGCTGCTGCCGGAATTCCGAGTGCGAGGAACCAGCCGCCATTCAGGCTCGCTCCAATCAGCGTCGCGACGACTGCGACTGCGAACGCGGTACCGGCGCCCAGGCTCCGACTTGCGCGCAGCACCTCAATCCCGGCCGGCGACGCGTCGATGGCATCGCCATCCTTAGACGCGGACTTGAGGGTCGCAGCGTTCACGATTGCTTGAGGACGTCCTTGAGCGCCGATTCGACTGTCGGATGACGGAACTCATAACCGGCCACGAGCGCCTTCGCCGGAACCGCGACGCGGCCGTGAAGGACGATATCCGCCTGTCCCCACAGAACGATGCGGAGAACGAATGCCGGCACGGGGACGATCGCCGGTCGGTGCATTTCGCGGCCGATCGCGCGTGCGAGTTCGCGCTGGCTCGGCACCTGCGGGGCCACCATGTTGAGCGGGCCAGCGATCGACCTGTCGCGGAGCGCGAGGTCGTAGAGCCCGACCGCGTCGTCCACGTGGATCCAGGTGAACCGCTGCCGGCCGGACCCGAGCGGCCCGCCGACGAGGAGGCGGAAGGGCGAGAGGACCAACCGCCAGGCCAGCGCCTCCGGTGCGACGATGAGGGCCGTCCGGGCCGTGACGACGCGGACGCCCAGGGTTTCGGCCACCCTGGCCGCGTCCTCCCAGGCGACGACAACGCGCGCGAGGAACGACTCGCCGGGCGCCGATTCCTCGGTCATCTCGCCGTCCGGTCGGTCGCCATAGACATCGATCCCGGAGGCGTTGACCAGCACCTTGGGTCGGTCCTCGGCCGGCAGCCGCCCGATCGCATCCACGACGGCTCCGGTTGCGTCGAGCCGGCTCTGCAGGATCGATCGCTTGCGGCTCGGCGTCCACGGCCGGCCGCCAATCGGTACGCCCGCCAGATTGACGATCGCATCCGCGCCGTGGAGAGCCGCCACGAGGTCGTTGTCAACGCGGGGCGGGTCCCATCGCGCAACGTTTGCTCCGGCGGGAAGCTTGCCTGCGGTCCGCTCAGGGTTGCGCGTCAACACGGTCACCTCGTGGCCGGCCTCCAGCCACTTGGTCGTGAGGCGACGCCCCATGAAGCCCGACCCGCCGGCCACGACGATGCGCATCAGATGCTCGCGCGTATGGTTGGTGTCATCGCAGAAGGTCACCGTGCTACTCTTTGATAGCAAGTTATGACGCAAGAACAAGCTACTGTCAATGGGCAAGTTTCGGGTGAGGGCGACCGCGCAGCCGGTGTCCGGAAATCACCCGCCGAGTCCCTCCGCCTCCAATTCGCCGAGGCCTGGGGCGACATGAGCGCGTCATGGGGCGTCGCGCCTGCGATCGGGCGCGTCCACGCCTACCTCATGGTCCGCGATGCGCCGCTCACCGAGCGCGAGGTCCGCGAGGCGCTGGGGCTCTCGCACCGGGCCGCCAGCCTGGCCCTCGCCGACGCTGAGGCCTGGGGCATCGTCAAACGCGTCGCGGAGACCCGGCGGGTGGGGCGCCGCGGGCCTGCCGGGATTGCCTATGTCGCGGTGGGCGATCACTGGGAGTGGTTCACCAGCGTCATCGCGGGCCGGAAGCTCCGCGAAGGCGACCCGATCGTCAAGGTCATCGAAGACACCACGAGATCGGCCGCCAAGGCCGCGGCCGAGCACCCCGGGGACGACGAGCTTGCCAGGCTCCGCGACTGGCTGACGATCTTTGCCGACTTCGTCCGCCTCTTCGATCGCGCCGTCGGGTTGATCCCCAAGCTCGAGCCGCGCGAGCTCGAACGCGGGATGCGATTGCTCGGGGAGATCTCGGACGACACGGTGCTGCGGCTCGTCCACCTGCTCGGCGGGCTGCCCGACGACGACGTCCTGGAACTGATCGGCGCGCTCAGCAGGCTCTCGCCGACCGCCGCCCGACGGGCAACGAAGCTGATGTCGGGGGTCGTCCGGACGGTCGCCCGATAGGTCGGCGGGCAGCAAATGGCCCCGGAGCGGATGCCCCGGGGCCGTGATCCGATGCTACTGACGGAGATCAGCCGTTCGAGTGATCCTTCCAGGACACGGTCCCGATCTGGCCGTAGACCTCCTGGGCGCCGGCGCCCAGGTCGATCGTCCCCTCTGCGAACCGATAAATCGACTTGTATGAGGAATGGCTGTTGTACTCGCCCGGCAGCTTGAAGCTGCCGCGTGAGCTCTCCCTCACCGTGCCGGAGGTCGCGCTCAGGTCGAGGCTGAACGTCAGGGCCGGGAGAGCCTCGTACGTGTACTCGTCGGTGCACTCGTCGAATGTTTCGCGGCCGGCTTCGATGGTTCCGCTGGCCGTTGCGGTGCCGAAGTTCTTGCCGATCGCGAGCGTCGCCGGGCCATAGCCCCAGACGTTCGAGCCGACCGTCCCGAAGGTGTCGTCATCGGGGTCGTCCGGCGTGTCGGATCCGGTGCACTGCACCCATTCCGCGCTGGACTCGCCGTACTCGACGAACGAATCGCCGCCCTGCTCCTGGCCCACGACCATGGAGCCGTAGCCCTTGGTGTCGGAGTCGTACGTATCCCAGCTGGCCTGGGCGAGCGTCACCGTGCCGCTGGAGTTGCCGACATTCGGACCCGCCAGGGCCGAGGCCGCCAGTGTCAGCGCCATGATTCCCGCCATCGGGATCGCCATGAGCTTGCGCATCAAATCCCCTTCTGCGCGGCATCCGCGCAATGCTCGGTGGCGGTTGCCGGGCTGAGCGGTCCGCCGTGTCCGATACCCAGATGACGAACTCGTGGTGGGCGCGTTGCGGCCGACCGGGTGTCGGGCGGCCGACAGGCGGAGTTCGTAACGCTCTCGCGGGTCGAGGCGTCCGCACGGGCGTCCGCACGGGGTTTGGTGAGACTCCGTGCGATAATCCGGGCGCGCGAGGCGACCCGGCCCGCTCGAACGGGCGAGGACCCCGGGGCAAGTACGGCCGGCGGACCGAGCGCACGAGTCCGGAGCCAAACATCACATGACCCTCGAAACGTCCACCTGGGCGACCAAGAAGGGCCTCGCCCAGATGCTCAAGGGCGGCGTCATCATGGACGTCGTCACGCCCGATCAGGCCAAGATCGCAGAGGACGCCGGCGCAGTCGCCGTCATGGCCCTCGAGCGTGTGCCCGCCGACATCCGCGCCGCCGGTGGCGTCGCCCGGATGAGCGACCCCTCGATGATCGAGGGCATCATGAACGCGGTCACGATCCCGGTGATGGCCAAGGCCCGGATCGGGCACTTCGTCGAAGCCCAGGTCCTCGAGGCGCTCGGGGTCGACTACATCGACGAGTCAGAGGTCCTGACGCCGGCCGACGAGACGAACCACATCGACAAGCACGCCTTCAAGATCCCGTTCGTCTGCGGCTGCCGGAATCTCGGTGAAGCCCTCCGGCGGATCAACGAGGGCGCCGCGATGATGCGGACGAAGGGCGAGGCCGGCACCGGCAACATCGTCGAGGCCGTCCGCCAGCTGCGCGATGTCCTCGCCGGCATCCGGCGACTCCAGGGGATGCGCGAAGACGAGCTCTTTGTCGCGGCGAAGGAGCTCCAGGCGCCGTACGACCTGGTCAAGCAAGTCGCCGTCGATGGGAAGCTGCCGGTGGTCAACTTCGTCGCCGGCGGGATCTCGACGCCGTCGGACGCTGCGCTCGTCATGCAGCTCGGGGCCGAAGGGGTGTTCGTGGGATCCGGGATCTTCAAGAGCGAGGACCCGGCGCGGATGGCCAACGCGATCGTCCAGGCGACCACTCATTTCGACAACGCGTCGATCATCGCCGAGGTCTCGAAGGGCCTGGGCGCACCCATGCGCGGGATCCCGATCGAAGCGATCCCGGACGAGGAGCGCCTGGCGGCCCGGGGCTGGTAGTCGCGCGCCAGCGCGACTGCCGACACGCTTCAACGCATGAGAATCGGGGTATTGGCCCTGCAGGGGGCCTTTCGCGAGCATCTCCAGACGCTCGGCGCCATCGGCGTCGAGGGCGTTCCCGTGCGCCTGCCGGCGGATCTCGACGACGTCGCCGGCCTCATCCTGCCCGGCGGCGAGAGCACCACGATGCGCAAGCTGATCGATCGGTGGGGCCTTCGTCAGCCGATGCTCGACCTCGCGGCCTCCGGAGCGCCGATCTTCGGGACCTGTGCCGGGATGATCGTCCTTGCCCGCGAGATCGTCGGCGGGGAGGAGCCCATCCTGCCGCTCCTCGACGTGTCGGTCCGTCGCAACGCCTTCGGCCGCCAGTTGGACTCCTTCGAGGCGGATCTGCCGGTCCCGGTGCTCGGCGATCAGCCCGTCCACGGCGTCTTCATTCGGGCGCCGATCATCGAGCGGTCCGGAGTGGACGTCGACGTCCTCGCCCGGCTCGAGGACGGACGGATCGTCGCCGTCCGCGAGCGGAACATCATCGCGACCGCGTTCCATCCCGAGCTCGCCGGGGAGACGCGATTCCATCGTCTCGTCGCAACGATGGCGAACGAGCACGAGGATCCCGGCGAAGGCGCCGGTCGCCGTCCGCACCCGACTCGCCGTTCGAGGGCGGCGTCGTGACCGAGGCGCGGACCGTCAAGCAGGCAGGCAAGGTCCGGGCGGCCCGTCTCACCGACCTCGCCGCGCTCGGTGAGCTATCGCGCCTCTGCCAGGACCCCGACTCGTCGACGAGATCGCTGGGGCTGCCCGTGAACGGCCCGCCGATCGGGGTATTCAGCCTCTTTCGCCTGCCTCTGGGCGCGTTCCGGCCGCATGACCTGATGTTCGTCTACGAGTCCGAGGGCCGGCTGGCGGGCCTCATCAGGGTCGAGCGGGAATCGTTCCGCGACGAATGGACGATCGTGGAGCTCGATGGCATCGGATCGTCGAACGCCGGCGATATCCGCTTCCGCCTGGTGCAGCAGCTCTCCCGGGAGGCCTCGAAGCGAGGGGCGGTGCGATTGCATGTCGCCTGCGCCGACACGGATGGCAACGTCGAGCTGTTCATGCAGGCCGGTTTCGCCCGATACGGCGAGGAGGTCATCCTCTATCGGCCGCCCCAGCCCTCGCTGCCCGCGGCCTGGAAGGACACGCGGGCCCGCAGCGCCCGGATCCGACCCGCCGTACCGCTCGACGCCGTCGCGCTGATGCGCCTCTACGCGTCGGCGACGCCGCAACCCGTCCAGCGGCTCGAGGCAATCCGGCTGAGCGACTGGGAGCGGCAGGGTGGCAACTGGCGCGTGCCACGATCGAGCCTCGCCCCGATCCTCCGGTTCGCCGACGTCGAGGCGTTTGTCCAGGAGTCGCCGGGCGGAGGCCGCGACGGCACCGAGCTCGACGCGTTCGTCCAGGTCGGCGTAGCCAAGGAGGACCAGCCACACTACCTGAAGGTGGTCGCGCGACCCGGATCGGATGTCAGCGACATCGCCGGCTTCGCGCTCGGGAGCATTGCCGGTCGAACGGGGACCGCGGCCGGGCACCGCGACCAGGGCGTTCTCGCCCCCGTCCGGACGTACGAATCACCTGTCGATAGCAGACTGGAAGAAGCGGGGTTCAATACGATCGCCACAGTGACGCTGCTCATGAAGGAAACTGCCGTACGCGTCGCCGAACCGGCCCTGGTGCCGGCCGGCGTCCGCTAAGGAGGGCCATCGTGGGATCTGCCGATCTCCGTCGGGAATCGATCGACGACCTGAGCGCGCTCCTCGCCTCATTGCCGCCCGAGATTGTCGCGGCCGTCAACGCCCTGCCGGACAAGCAGGCGCTCATCGAGGTCGTGCTCGACCTCGGCCGCCGCCCGGAGGCGCGCTTCCCCGACAGCGAGGAGATGCTCCTCGAGCGCGAGATCGTCGAGGCCGACATCGCCCACGTCGTCGACCACATCGGGACGTTCGGCGACGACAACCGGGCCGGGATCGAGCGGACCCTCCACCGGATCAGCGCGATCCGCAACCGGGCGGGGAAGATCGTCGGGCTGACGTGCCGGATCGGGCGGGCGGTCTACGGGACGATCGAGATCATCGAGGACTTCGTTGAATCCGGGAAGTCGATCCTCATCATGGGCCGGCCGGGTATCGGCAAGACGACGATGCTCCGTGAAGCGGCTCGCGTGCTTGCCGACGACATGGGCAAGCGCGTCGTCGTCGTCGACACGTCGAATGAGATCGCCGGTGACGGCGATATTCCCCACCCGGCGATCGGCAAGGCCCGCCGGATGCAGGTCCGGACGCCGTCACTCCAGCACGAGGTGATGATCGAGGCGGTCGAGAACCACATGCCGCAGGTCATCGTCATCGACGAGATCGGCACGGAGCTCGAGGCCCAGGCCGCTCGGACGATCGCCGAGCGGGGCGTCCAGCTCATCGGGACGGCCCATGGCAACAACCTCGACAACCTGATGCTCAACCCGACGCTGTCCGACCTGATCGGCGGAATCCAGAGCGTGACTCTCGGCGACGAGGAGGCGCGCCGGCGGCGGACCCAGAAGAGCGTCCTCGAGCGGAAGGCGCCGCCGACGTTCGACGTCATCATCGAGATCATCGATCGCGAGCGGGTCACGGTCCACGCCGACGTCGCCGACACCGTCGACTCAATGCTGCGCGGCGACCAGGTCGCCCCGGAGCTCCGCTGGCGCGACGAGGAAGGCGTCCATCGAAGCCAGGCCCGGCCGCGGCCGTCACCCCGCGAGCAGATCGGCGCGGAACGGTTCGCCGGGCTCGTGGGTTCCGGTCAGCCGTGGCGGATGGAACCCGGTTGGCGCGGCGACGGCGGCTACCGGACAGGCGGCTATCGCGAGGCCGAGCGCGGCGGGGCCCTACGGTCCGGCTACCGTCCGGGAGCGAGTGGCGGCTGGCGCCAGACGCGCGGCGGCTCCGGTCGCGAGAGCGCCCCGCGCGGCCCGATCGCGGAGGGTGACGCACCCGGCACGATGCCGGGTGAGCGATTCTCCGTCCTTCCGGGCGGTGAGCCCAGCGAGGGCAGCCTCGGCGATCAACCATTCATCGCCGGCGAGATCGCCGACCGGGGTCCGCTCGAGCGTGGTGCCCAGGCGGCGCTCGACACACGGGCTCGCGAGGCTCGAGAGCTCGAACGGCAGCGCGCCTGGCGCGACCAGGCGGCGAAGGCCCTCACCGCCCTCAAGGCGGACGAGGGAACCGGCCCGATCAACGCCGACGACCTCGACGATGACGACGACCTCGACGGCGTGCCGCTCGGAGTCGCCGAGGGCGAATTTGGCGAAACCGTCCTGACCCCCGGCGGTTCGCCCCTGCCCACGCTCCGCATCCTGCCGCAGGGCATCAGCCGGAAGCGTCTCGAGCAGGCGATCCGCGATCTCCAACTGCCCGTCCAGATCGCCCGCGAGGTCGACGAGGCGGACGTCGTCATGACCCTCAAGAACGAGTACAAGCAGAAGACGCCGATGCTCCGCGAGGCGGAGGAGCGGGCGCTGCCGATCTACGTCCTCAAGGCCAATACGATCCCCCAGATGCAGTCGAGTCTGACCTCGATCTTCTCGCTCGAGATCGACCCCCGCGAGGCGGCGATGCGCGAGACCGAGGAGGCAATCGGGATGGTCCTGAACAATTCGGAGCCGGTCGAGCTGTCACCCCAGAACGCCTACATCCGGCGCCTGCAGCACCAGATGGCCGAGCGCGCGAACCTGGTCTCGCGGTCCCGCGGCCGCGAGCCGTATCGTCGGGTCAGGCTCTACCCGGACGCGGCGCGGAGCGGCTGGCGGTGAAGGCAGCCGTGTCCCTCACTCGACCGAGACACGCCGCGGCCTCACCAAACGGAGGGCGGCTCGTGGTCATGTACGACCGTGACTGCGGCCTCTGCCTGGCTACGGCGCGACGACTTCACCGATGGGACCGGCACGGACGGCTCGAAATGCTGTCGCTTCAGGATGCCGCCCTGTCTGACCGGCCCCTCGTGGCCGGGACGGCGCGGACCCACCCGGTCCTCGCCGAATTGCATGTGCTTGATGAGGGGAGTGGCCGCGTCGATGCCGGCGGGGAGGCGGCCCTGGCGATCGCCTCAGCCTTGCCCGGGGGATGGCTCGTCCGCCCGTTCCGCCGGATCGTCCCTGTCCGCTGGATTGTCGGCGCCTTGTACAACGTCGTTGCGAGGAATCGCCACGTGATCGGACGTCGGCTCGGGCTCGAGGGGCCGGACTGCGACTTGCCGCGGTGACAGATACCACGCCCGCCGCGACTGAGTGGCAGCGTGGGCTGTTACGACTGGCGAATGCGCTGATCGTCTACGGGGTCATCGGGCTTCTGGCAGCGGCGATTGGTTTCGCGGCCCTTATTGGGGCGAGCTCCCGGATCGGGTCGCTCGGCGAGCGCATTGTGTCGGAGGCTGTGAGCTTGGACGGGATCATTGTGTTGACAGCCGACGCCCTCGATGACGCCGCGACGACCGCCGGCACCTTCGGGCCCACCGTCAAGCAGACGTCGACGACTGTGACCGAGGCCGCCGGCGCGATCCGCGACATCGAGCCCCGTCTCAGGGACCTCGAGACCCAGGCGAACGCCATCGAGATATTCGGCCAGCGGCCCGTCGCGCCCCTCGGCCAGCTCTTCGGCCAGATCGCAACCGACGTCTCCGGCCTCGACGAGCAACTCGACGGAATCGCCACAGAGATGGGTCGGAACGAGGAGGCTCTGATAGCCAACGCGGAATCGCTGGCGGCCTTGGCGGACCTCGTCCGCGCCTACAAGGGCCGCCTGCAGCCTGCCGCCCTTGACGCTGGAATTGACGAAGCCCGGCGCCTGTTGCTGCTTACGCTGGCGCTCTTCATCGGATGGACGGCCGTGCCGGCGGTCGGCTCGCTGATCGTGGGCCGCTGGATGCGCCGGCTCGTCGAGCCAGAGGATACGCGCGTGCCACCGCCCGGACCATTCGGCGCCTCCACGCCGACCGCCCCCGGGCCCACGGCCGATCCGGACGATTCCTAGCGGGCCAGCGCTCCCCGGTCGAACCAGATCCGCTCCCCGCTGAACCGTTCCGTGGCGGGATCCCAGGGAAAGAGGATGAGCACCTGGAGCGCGATCGGGAGGCCCGTGGCCTCGGCGCCTGCCCACGGCCCCAGGTTCGTTCCGGTCAGCGTAGCCACCTCGAAGACGCCCTGCGGTCCGATCACGATGTCGCTCAATGCGAAGGCGTTGTCGGGGAACGCGCCGAACAACTCCGCGTAGAAGGTCCGGGCGCCGGAGTGGCCCTCCCAGCGCTGGCCCGTCGGGACGATCTCGTAGACGCAGTCGCCTGACAGCGTGGCCACGAGCCCGTCGATGTCGCGCCGATCCTCTGCGATTGAATGTCTGACCCAGAGCCGCTTGATCCGGCGCAGCTCCGCTGGATCGAATGGCCGGCCGAGCTGCTCCTTGACCGATGGCCGGCCGATCAACTGGCGGGCCCGAGCGTCGCCTCGGCGACCGCCCGGACCTCGGCATCGCGCGCCCGGGAGCGGCGCTCGATCCGGATCATGACCATGATCAGGACGATCGCGCCGATCGTGACGAGCACACCCGTCACGATGTCGAGGATCACGGCGGCGGTCATCAGGGTCCGGAGCGACGCGATGGCCTCGTCGAGCGACTCCGCGTTGAGAATGTCGAATTGGAGCCGCAGGTCGAGATACCAGCCAACCACGAACGAGACGATCCAGCTCCCGACGAGGCCGAGCCAGGCGATTCCCAGCATGAACAGGCCGCCGCCCTTCGGGTCGAGCCGGTAGAGCACGTCCTGGACCATGCTCGGGACGGTTCGGAGATTGACGAGCGGGATCAGGGTGTTCACGAACGCTCGCCAGGGCGAGGTGCCTGGAACACCGCCCCCCAACGCCGGCACATTCGAGACCACGCGACTCAGCCAGGCGGCAAAGAACAACAGAGTCGGTACGACGACGGCCAGGCTGACCAACCCGAGCTGGTCCGACGCGGCGAGCCGAGCGTCGAACGCCGCATCGTCGAGTGAGCCAGTCGACTTCAGCGTTTCGAGCTGCGTGTCGAGGAAGCTCGAGAGGCTGATTGAGTCGATCATCAACACGATGCTGACCGCGGCCAGGCCGAGCAGGAAGATCGACGCCGCGAGCCCGAGGGCCGCGGCTGGACGGTAGCGGACGACCGTTCGGCTGATGATCGCCTGCTCCTGGCGGAGGTTCGACATCTCGCCAGTCGCCGCCGTTTCCTGTTTCGCGCCGCACTTGTAGCAGCGGTTGCCCCGCTGGCGGTTGATGGAGTGACAGCTCCCGCAGACCCAGATATCGGTCATGCCGTTCCCTTGCTCGTTGTAATCATGTTGTCATCTCAGTGCTCGGTGGCGCCGGTGAACGTCCAGCTGTCGACCCGGATCGCCGGAACGAGAACGCCACCGAAATCGCCCCGGAGCGTCCGCCGCTCCTTGCTCACGGCGCTCGTGCCGGCGAGGGCGTCGAGGTAGCTCTGGGTGAACCGAAGGTTCCGCACCGGCCCGACGATCCGCCCGCCTTCGACGAGGAACGTCCCGTCGCGGGTCATCCCCGTCACGATCGCGAGCTTCGGGTGAACCGGGTTCGTGTAGTGGAAGCGGGTGACGAGCAGGCCGCGCTCGAGGCCCGCAATCAGGTCCTCGCGTGTCGACGAGCCACCGGCCATCGCCATGTTGAGCGGAAACGGACCGTACGCGTTGGGTGCCGGAAGTCCGTGGCCGGTCGAGGTGCGGCCCGCCCTCGCCGCCGTCTGCGCGTCGTAGACGACGTCGCGGCAGATGCCCCGATCGATGAGCTCGACGCGCTGCTTGGCAACGCCCTCGTAATCGAAGGCCATCGGGAGCGTGGCGGCGTCCATCCCGTCGTCGACGATCGTGACAAGGTCGCTCCCAACGCGCTTGCCGGGCTCGGCAAACGAGCGCTCCTCCTGGACGGCGAGGGCGCTGAAGCCCATGTAGCCGAGCATCGAGAGCAGGTCGACGACGGCGTACTCCTCGAGGACGACCGGCCACTCTCCGGGCTCGACCGCGACGGGGTTCCCAGTCGACCGAGCCTTGTCCGCGGCTTCCCGCCCGATCGCGGCCGCGTCGATTGTCGATACGTCGACGGCCGCGGACTCCGCGTACCCGGATCCGCCATCCGGTGCCATCGCGACGGTCAGCAACTGCGAGGTCGTCCGCCGCTGCGACGCCCGAATCCCCTTCGAGTTGGCCACCGCAATTACCTCGGTCGCCGTCGAGAACGATCCGTATGAGACGACCCCGGCGTCATCGGCCGCGGCGATCACCGCCCGGACTCCCTCCGCCCGGAGCTCCGGCGTCGCTCCGGCAGTCGCGTCGGCGAACGACTCAGGAATCTCGCGGATCGGCGTCGGTTCCGGCAGGCCACCCCAGTCCTCGAGCTCGGCGGAATTCCGGGCGATCGCGCCGGCCGACTCGGCAAGGCGCCGGAGACCCTCATCGTCGACGCGGTTGCTCGACGCGACGCCGACCCGCCGCCCGACTACGAATCGCAGGTTGATCTCGGCGTCGGACTCCGCCACGTTCTGGTGGATCTCGCTGTTCGCGAACCGCGTCAGCCGCGCATCCTCGGCGGCGACGAGCACCTCCGCTTCCGTGGCGCCGGCCTTCTCGGCGTAGGCAAGGGCCCGTTCGGCGTGGGCGAGGATGCTCGCCGGGTCGCGGCCGTCGCTCACCATTTGCCGACGCCCATCTGGACGTCCCGGAAGCGAGCCCCGGACGTGGCGTGCCCGACGCTCGCGCCCTGGCCAGGCTCGCCCTTGCCGCAGTTCGGTGTCCCGAGCATGACGTAGCTCCGCTCATCGCCGACGGCGTCGCAGGAGCGCCAGAACTCGTAGGTGATGCCCGTGTACGTCGGGTTCTTGAAGAGGCGGCCCTTCTTGCCGTTCTTGATCTCGTACGCGACCTCCGTCGCGAACTGGAAATTCAAGCGGCGATCATCGATCGACCAGGAGCGGTTCGAGGCGAGGTAGAAGCCGTCGTCCGTGTCGGCCACGATCTCGTCGAGGCTCATGCCTGGCTTCGGCAGCAGATTGAGGTTCGTCATCCGGATCAGGGGGATGCGGTTCCAGCCGTCCGCCCGCATCGCCCCGCCGGACTGCCGGCCGATCCGCGGCGCGGTCTCGCGGCTCGTCAGATAGCCGACGAAGATCCCCTCGCGAACGATCGGCACGGACGCCGCTTCGACACCCTCGTCGTCCCAGCCGAACGTCCCCAGCCCACCGGGGGCCGTCGCGTCGGCGACGATGTCGATCAGGTCGCTGCCGTAGCGGAAGCCCTCGTCGAGCTTGTCGGTCGTCAGGAAGCTCGTCCCGGCGTAGCTGGCCTCGGTCCCGTAGACGCGGTCGAGCTCGCTCGGATGGCCGCAGCTCTCGTGGACCTGCATGTAGAGCTGAGATGGATCGAGGATGACCGTGAACCGGCCCGACGGACACTGCGGCGCGCTGAGGAGCGCGACCGCTTCATCGGCAAGGGGCTCGGCGCGGCCGACGAGATCGAGGCCCCGGACGTACTCGAAGCCCGCTGCCTTGAACGGCCCGCCATCGCCGTCCGGGTAGCTCCGGCGCTGGTGCTCGTCACCCTCGATGGCGTTGGCCTCGACGCCGGCCCCGACGTGGGTCAGCGTCTGTTCGGTGTAGCTGCCGTCGGTGGCGGCGAACGTCTTCCACTCCCGCCGTGCGTCGTAGCGGGTCTGGGTGAACGTGACGCCCTTCGGCCGCGATGCGGCCGCGTCGGCGGCGAGCAGAAGGCCGATCTTTTCTTCGAGCGGGACCTCGAAGGGGTCTTCTTCAAATGGCGTCTCGTAGGTGCCACGGGCGGGAGGGCGATCGTCCAGCCGGACCTGGTTGCGGAGGGCAGTCGCAGAGGCTCGGGCGATCCGGACTGCCTCGCCCGCGACCCGATCGGCCTCTTCCGCCATCAGACGGCTCGAGCTCGCGAACCCCCAGGCACCGTCGACGAGGACACGCAGCCCGAAGCCCTCGGTCTCGCCCGATGCCACGCCCTCGACCCGGCCGGACTTGATGGCAATCGATTCGCCGAGCCGGCGGACGACGCGGACGTCGGCATAACCCGCTCCGAGCTGGGTGGCCGTATCGAGGGCTCGGTCGGCGAGGTCGCGCATGGGGAGGCGGATCGTAGCAGAGCGGTCATCGCCGGCGTCGCTTGGGCGAGTTCCCTATTCGGTCAGAACACCGGTCGGCCACCGACGGCCTGACCAGTGAGATAGACGCCGAATGCGAGGACGACTACCGCGGCAATCAGCGGAGCGTGTTGGGCGAGACGTCCGAGGCCGGAACCAGGCGGCAGCCGATCGAGCCGCTCGCGGGCGAGCACGAGCGCCAGACCGACACCGCCCAAGACGACCGCCATCCCGAGACCGAAAATCACGACCAGGATGAAGCCGAACGCGGGACGGCCGGAGGCGATCGAACCGAGCAGGATGATGAGCGCACTCGTCGACGGGATGAGGCCGCCGGCCAGACCCAGAGCGAACAGTCCGCGCCAGCTCATCGTCGACCCGGTCGCGGGCGCGTGGGAGTGGGTGACGCCGCCATGGGAGTGTTCGTGGGACTCTGCGCCGGACTCGTGCATATGGTCGTGGGCGCACTCCGCCGATACTCGGCGCCGAAGCTCGCGAACCAGCATCCAGCCCCCGATCGCAAGAATCGTCACCGCCGCCACGACCGGGGTGACACGGACGACGACGTCCGGTGGCAGCAGTCCCTGCGCGCCGACGACGACGGCGGCGAGGGCCAGGATTCCCAGCGTGTGCGACACGGTCACCGACAGCCCGAGGCCGAGGGCATGGAGCGACGTCCCGCGGGTTCCGACCAGGTAGGCGGCCATGATCGTCTTGCCGTGGCCCGGCGTCAGCGCATGCCCGGCGCCGAGGGCGAAGGCGGTCAGGATCGAGAGCAAGGCCACGAACGGCGTCAGATCGAGCTCCCGGAAGATCGCCGGCAGCTCGCCACCGATCCCGCCTGGAACAGCGCCCGCCCCGCTTGGAAGCGTCGTCCCGTTGGCCAAGGGGGGGGCCGGCGAAGCCACGGTCCCGCCCGGGTCCGGCGTGACGACGATCGAAGCCGAGCGGGTGTCGATTGGCTGGCTGATGAGGTCGGTCGGGTACGTCGTCAGTCGGTCGGACAGGCTCGCCGTCGGCAGCCCGCCGGAATCGATCGCGACGCCATGGCCCGTCGCGACGATCTCGCGCCAGCCGATCCGATCCGGGTACGACGGATCCTCGAACGTCACCGTCGCCCGGGTCAGCGGGGAGGGCAGCGGCGAAGCGAAGGCACACTCGATCCGCATCGTCGAGAGGCCGCCAAGGCCCGGTGGGAAGGTGATCATGGCCGAGGTCGCGACGAGCTCCGAAGTGACGCCGTCGACCGCGAACCGGAGGAGCTTCGCCTCCGCCCCGCAGCTGGGGCCGGCTGCAGCCGCAGTCTCGGCGTCGGTGACGTCGCCGTCGCCGTCCGTATCGATCTTCAGACGTTCCTGGAACGTGGGAATCTCGGCCATGTCGATCACGACGTCCAGCCGGATGTCCGCGGGCGTGACGACAATCCCCGCGTAATGGTTGATCGTGAAGTTGCCGAGGGGATGGGCGAGGACCGCGGCAGGAATCCCGGCGCAGAGTACGGCGAGCGCGGCGGCTCGGAGAAGTCGACGTCCCATCACGCCGAGAGTACGCGCCCGGGACCGGAACGGATGATCGTGGCCGGTCGCGGCCGCCGGGAGCTTCGCACTCGGGCCCGACCGCTACACTCGGCGGCGTGACACGCCCCTCGCGGCCGGCCGATCGCGGCTGGTTCATCACGATCGAAGGGCCGGAGGGCGCCGGCAAGACGACGCAGACGGCGCGCCTCGAAGCGCACCTCGTCGAGAACGGAATGGCCGTCCTCCGGACTCGCGAACCGGGCGGCACCGCGCTCGGCGAACGCGTCCGCGAGCTGCTCCTCGACGGCGGCCCCACCACCGGCGATGCGATCGACCCGCTCGCCGACGCACTCCTGTTCAGCGCGGCCCGCCGCCAGCTCGTCGAGGAAGTCATCCGCCCGACGATCGACGCCGGCACGACCGTCGTCTGCGCTCGCTTCGCCGATTCGACGCTGGCCTACCAGGGCTATGGCGCCGGCGTGCCGCTGGCCACGCTCCGGGCGCTGGAGGGGATCGCGACGGGTGGTATCCGGCCGGACTTGACGATCCTCCTCGACCTGCCACCGGAGGTGGGCCTCCGCCGGAAGGCGCCGGGCGATCAGACCCGCTTCGAGCTCGCCTTCGACCTCGCCTTCCATCGACGCGTCCGCGACGGATTCCTCGCCCTGGCCGCCGACGAGCCGGGGCGCTTCGCCGTAGTCGATGCGGAGACAGGCGAGGCCCAGGTCTGGGACGGCGTGCGCCAGGCCGTTGGGCGGCTGCACCGCGATCGCGGGCCGGTTGATGAACCGGATCAACCAGCTCAACGCATACCGCCATGAACGACGGGAGCGGCCGGGTCTCGGGGCGCGTGGCATCGCCAGCGGACGATGCCGATCGAGCCGTGCTGCTCCGTGTCGCCGACGGTCAACTCGACGCCCTTCAGGATCTATACGACACCTACCGAACGATGGCCTACTCGATCGCCCTCCGGATCACCGCCGACGCCCCACTTGCCGAGGACGTCGTCCAGGACGCCTTCCTCGGCGCCTGGCGAAATGCCGCGCGCTATGTCGAGGGCAAGGGCAGTGTCAAGACGTGGCTCCTCTCGATCGTCCATCACCGAGCGGTCGACGCGGTCCGGCGCCGCCGCCCGACGGTCGAGCTCCCCGAGCGTGAGGATGTCCCGCCGTCGAGCCTGACGCTGCCCGACATCTGGCACGAGGTCGCGGGGAACCTTGATCGTGAAGAGATCGCCGTTGCGCTCGGAAGCCTGTCGGACGTCCAGCGGGAGGCCATCGAGCTCGCGTACTTCGGCGGGCTGACGCAGCAGGAGATCGCGGCTCGGACAGGGACCCCGCTCGGGACCGTCAAGAGCCGCATCCGGCTCGGTCTGCTCGCGATGCGTCGAACCCTGGTCGGCGACGATGGATCCGACGACCCGGGCAGCGAGCGGTCATCGCCATGAGCACCCAGCCGATGACCCACGAGCAGGCGCTCGACCTCGCGGCTGCCTACGTCCTTGGGGCGCTCGAGGCAGCCGACATGGCCGCTGTCCGCGACCACCTCGCGACCTGCCCGGAATCGCACGTCGAGTTCGAGCGGCTCGGCGGTGTCGTCCCGTACCTCCTCGAGTGGCCCGACATCGAGCTCGTCGAACCGCCCGCGTCGCTCGGCGACCGGATCATGGCGGCAGCCGCCGCGGATCTCGCGACCCGCGGCGCCGGGGCTGAGCCCGCACCCCAGCGGACCATCGCGTTCCCGTCGGCGCCGGAACGGGAAGCGCGCGCTCGGACCAGGACTGGGCGGCTCGGCTGGGCGATGCGGATCGCGGCCGTGGTTGCGATCGTGGCGCTGGGCGGCTGGAACCTGCTCCTGCAGAACGAGCTTGGTGCCGCGCGGCGGTTCGATCAGGCGGTCGCCTCGGTGATCAGCGCCGCCGCGCAGCCCGGCAGCCAGACCGTCGTCATGACCCCAACCGAGAACAACCAGGCGAGCGGGATCGCAGCGATCCGCCCGGACGGGTCGGTCGTTCTCGCGATGCACGACCTGCCGGCGACCAAGGGGACCGAGGTCTACGAGACGTGGGTGATCGTCGGCAGCGCGGCCCCGGTCCCGGTCGGCGACTTCAAAGTCGACGCGAACGGGATTGCCACGTTCACGACTCGACCGACCCAGGCGCCGCCGGGTGCCATCGTCGCCGTGTCACGCGAGCCTCGGCCCGGCAGCACCGCCCCTGTCGGCCCGATCGTCTCCACCGGGGTCGGAGTCAGCCCCTCGACCTGA
>Ga0210382_10000337_pt1 | contig 17506 bp, 15 predicted proteins | sample PLMedo_FD_155452 | JGI IMG/M metagenome (GOLD analysis project Ga0210382, IMG submission 155452) | Groundwater sediment microbial communities from an aquifer in East River, Colorado, USA - PLM0_60_coex redo | ecosystem: Environmental > Terrestrial > Soil > Riparian zone | place: USA: East... | reverse complement strand
GGACTGCGTCCGGCAGATCGCCCAGGCGCGCCGCGATACACCATGATGGCTCCAGGTAGGTCTTGAGCAGCGCGAGCAGCGAGCGCAGGTAGCGTTCCTCGTCGGTTCCGACACTGACGAGGGACAGTACGAACGGTCGGGGATCGTCTTCGGAAGCCATTTGTTGTTGTCCTGGAAGTTACGGTTCTCAGGCACGGACCGGACCGCCGCGCGCGACGGGCAATCCCGCGACCGTCCAGGCGTTGGTGCCGCCGTCCACGTGCACGACGCGGCGGAAACCCGCCGCGCGCAGCTCCGCCGCGGCGAACTGGCTGCGCATGCCGGTCTGGCACACCACATAAACCGGTTCGTTCGCGTTCATGCTCGCGAGCAGCGTCGCGGGATCGAGCGCATCGAGCGGGACGTTGACCGCGCCGGAAATTCTCAGTGCCTCGAACTCCTCGGGCGTACGCACGTCCAGGAGACGGACTCCGGGCGCGCGCAGCGCTTCCGCGAGCTGTTTCGCGGACACGCTTTGGAGCGCGACCTTCGGCTGCCCGAGCGCGCTCGCGACCGCAGGCCCGCCCGCGCCGCCTTCGAGGTTGGCCGGAACCGCCTCGTGGATGCGTGCCGGGATGGGCAGGTTGAGATTCTTCATGATCGAAAGGAACTCCTCGCGGGTCTTGCCGGCGACGCGCGCGTTGAAGCGCTTCTCCTCGCCGATACTGCTCACCCTGCGTCCCTTGTAGTCGTGGGCCGGATAGACGAGGATCTGCTCGTCGAGCGCGAAGAGCTTCTCCGTGATGCTCGTCCAGAGCGCCTCTGCGCTCCCGTTCTGGAAATCGGTGCGCCCGCAGCCGCCGATGAGCAAAGTGTCGCCGGTGAAGACCCGGTCGCGCCACAGGTAGGAAACGCTTCCCGGCGTATGCCCGGGGGTGGCGATGGTGAGAATTTCCTCGTGTCCGAAGAGGATCACGTCGCCGTCCTTGAGCAGGCGGTCGTAGCCTTGCGCATTGCAGTCCCGGCAGACCGCGGTCTGCGCGCCGGTGGCCTGCTTGAGCGCGTGCGCGGCGGTCACGTGGTCGGCGTGCACATGGGTCTCGAGCGTGTACTTGAGAGCGAGGCCGTGCTCGCGCAACAGGTGCACGTCGCGATCGACCTGCTCGGTGACCGGATCGATCAGCACCGCCTCGTGGTTCGAGTCGTCTGCGATGAGATACGTGAGTGTGGACGATGCCGGGTCGAAAAGCTGTTTGAAGAACACTGCGTCCTCCGATCGGATACGTCCGCCCGCTCAGGCTTTCGCTTTCAGCAGCTCCGCGGCGGCGTGCGCCATCGCGATCTGGTCGAGCCGCTCGAGGGACAGGCGCCGGGCTTCATCATAATGCAAATAGTTTTGCGCGGCCGCGCGCAGATAGGACGGATCGTAGTGGGTGACGAGCAGGTCTGCGACCAGCTCGCCCCACGCGCCCGAGTCGGTCTGGGCAAGCCAGCGCCCGATCACGGCGCGGCCGTAGCGGCTCGTCAGGCATTGCAGCTTCTCCTTGAGCGCCGCGGGCTCCTCCAGAAAATGGCGGTATTCCTCGATCAGAAAGCGCACGCGCTCGGCCGCGGGCACCTCGAGGCGCAGGCACACCCCCTCGCGCATGCGCTCGAGGAGCCGCGCAGGCACCTGCAGCTGGCCGATTTTCTTGCTTTCCGCCTCGACGAAGACGGGGCGCGCGGGATCGAGATGCTTCAGCGAGCTCCACACCAGACTGTCGAACATCTTCTGCGAGGGCTGCAGCTCGCCCGGAAGCTCGCCGAGCAGCGAGCCGCGGTGGCGCGCGAGGCGCTCCAGATCGAGCACCTGCGCGCCCTGTGCCGCGAGCGCGGCGAGGAGGCGACTCTTGCCGCTCCCGGTGGCGCCGCACACCACCTGGAACCGGAAACCTTGCGGCGTGCTATCGAGCTGCGCAATGACTTCGCGGCGGTACGCCCGGTAGCCGCCTTCGAGGGTCGCCGCCTCCCAGCCGACCTGGCGCAGCACGTAGGCCATCGCCGCGGAGCGTTGCCCGCCGCGCCAGCAGTAGACGAGGGGGCGCCAGCCGTGCCCGCGCCCGCGGAAATGCTCATCGATATGCCGCGCGATGTTCTTGGCAACGAGGGCCGCGCCGATTTTTTTTGCGTCGAACGGGGAGATCTGTTTGTAGAGCGTGCCCACCTGGGCACGCTCGGCATCGTCCAGCACCGGGCAGCTCACGGCCGCCGGCACGTGGTCGAGCGCGAATTCCGCGGGCGAGCGCACGTCGATCACCTCGTCAAAGGCATCGAGCTGTGCTACCGTAACAGCGTCCAGGCGTTTCAGCTCCATCCCTAATTTTATCCATGAACGCCCCCGCCGATCTCATCCGCCTGACGCAGTTCTCCCACGGGGGCGGCTGCGGCTGCAAGATCGCGCCTGCGGTCCTCTCCGAGATCCTCGCCAAGACCCCGATCCACGGGCTCCCGAAGGACCTGCTCGTGGGGATCGAATCGAGCGACGACGCGGCGGTGTACCGGCTGAACGACGAGCAGGCGATCGTCGCCACCACCGATTTCTTCACGCCCATCGTCGACGATCCCCACGACTTCGGCCGCATCGCCGCGACCAACGCCCTCTCGGATGTCTATGCGATGGGCGGAAAGCCGATTTTCGCGCTCGCCATCGTCGGCATGCCGCTCGAAAAAATGCCGGTCGAGGTGATCCAGAGAATCATCTCCGGAGGAGAGTCGGTGTGCGCGCAGGCCGGGATTCCGATTGCGGGCGGCCATTCCATCGACACGCTGGAACCGATCTACGGCCTCGTGGCCCTCGGCCTCGTGCACCCGAAGAAGGTGAAGAGGAACGACCGGGCGCGCTCGGGCGACGTTCTCATACTCGGCAAGCCGCTCGGCGTGGGCATCCTTTCCGCCGCGCTCAAAAAAGGCAAGCTCTCCGCTTCAGGCTACAAGCAGATGTTGGAGATCACCACGCAACTCAACACCCCCGGCACCGCGCTCGCCGAGTTGGAAGACGTCCACGCGCTCACCGACGTCACCGGCTTTGGCCTCGCGGGGCATCTCCTAGAGATCTGCCGCGGATCGAAGCTCGGCGCCGAAATCCGCTTCGACGATCTGCCGGTATTGTCCGAAGCGCTCGAATGGGTGAAGGAGGGCACGGCAACCGGGGCGTCGGACCGCAACTGGAAAGGCTACGGGCACGAAGTACGCATGCCCGTCGGTGCGATCGACTGGAAGCGTAAGCTCATCAGCGATCCGCAGACGAGCGGCGGGTTGCTCGTCGCGTGTTCCCCTGCCGCCGAAAAGCGCGTGCTCGAGGAATTTCGCAAGCAGGGTTTCCCGCTCGCTCGCCGCATCGGATCGATGCGGGCGGGCGACTCGGCCCTTGCGGTCACTTAGGCGGCGCGATCACCATCGCGGCAAGCCGCCGCCACACGTTTTCCAGGAGGATAGGCTGCGCCTCGGCGACCAGGTGCAGGTTGTCCGCCTGAAACATCTCGCGCTCGTTGGGCACGCCCTCCAGCAGGAAGGGCACGAGCGGGACGCGCTCGTCGCGGGCGACGTCGTGGAAGACCGCGCGAAACGCGTTCACGTATTGCGCGCCGTAGTTCGGCGGAAGCAGCATGCCGACGAGGATCACGCGCGCGCCCTGGCGCTTCGCCGCCTGGACGATCGCAGCCAGATTGGCCTTCATCTGCGCGATGGGCAGCCCCCGCAGGCCGTCGTTCGCGCCGAGCTCGACGATCACGATCGCGGGTTTGGTCTTGGCGAGCGCCGCGCCGATGCGCGCTGCGCCGCCGGCCGAGGTTTCGCCGCTGATGCTCGCGTTGACCACGGTATAATTTGAGTTTCTTTGCTTGAGTCGCTCGCCGAGCAAGGCTACCCAGCCGGCGTTCTGGGGGATCCCGTAGGCGGCGGAGAGGCTGTCCCCGTATACGAGGATGGTCGGCGCGGCGAGCCCCGTCCCGCTGCAGGCGAGCAGGACTGTAAACAGAATCGATCTCATGCCTGATTTTTCCCAACCCATCGTCTTGGCCACCAGGCTTTCCAAAGTCGTCCGCGTCGCGAACGACACGCCGGGTGCCAACGAGTTGGTTATTCTGCAGGACATTTCGCTTGAGGTCATGCCGGGCGAGGCGGTGGCTATCCTCGGCGCCTCGGGCTCCGGCAAATCGACCCTTCTTGGCCTGCTGGCCGGACTGGATACGCCGAGCTCGGGCTCCGTGCGGCTCGACGGCGCGGATCTCTTCGGGCTCGACGAGGACGGGCGCGCAGCGCTCCGCGCGAGGCTGCTCGGCTTCGTGTTCCAGTCGTTCCAGCTGCTCCCGGCGCTGAACGCACTGGAGAACGTGATGTTGCCCCTGGAGCTCGCGGGCGAAGCGGGTGCGGAGGACCGGGCGGCGAAAATGCTGGCGCGCGTGGGCCTCGCCGAGCGGCTGCGCCATTACCCTAAGACGCTCTCGGGAGGCGAGCAGCAGCGAGTGGCGCTGGCGCGTGCCTTCGTCACTCAGCCGAAGCTCCTCCTTGCCGACGAGCCCACCGGGAATCTCGACGCCGCGACCGGCGCAGGCGTGATCGAGCTCATGTTCGAGATGAATGCGGAAGCGCGCACGACGCTCGTGCTGGTGACTCACGACGAGGCGATCGCCGGCCGCTGCCGCCGGAAGGTCCGGCTCGTCGCCGGCCGGATAGACGGGGAGGGCTGAAGCGATGTTGCGTCTCGCCCTCCGCATGCTCCTGCGCGACTGGCGCGCCGGGGAGCTGCGCGTACTCGCGCTCGGACTCGTGCTTGCAGTCGGCGGCGTGGCCAGCGTCGCCTTCTTCGCCGACCGCGTGCGGCAGGCGCTTACGCGCGAAGCGCATCAGGTGCTGGGTGCCGATGTGCTGATGACGGCCGACCATGCCTGGACCCAGGAGTTTCGCGACGAGATCGCGAGGCGCGGGTTGAGGTGCGCCGAAAGCATGAACTTCGTCAGCATGGCGCGTGCGGGCGAGGAGACGCTCCTCGCGGCAGTTAAGGCGGTGTCGCCGGGCTATCCCCTGCGCGGCAAGCTGCGCATCGCCCCCGGGCTGAATGTACCGGATGCGGACACCGATGCGGTTCCGTCGCAGGGCACGGTCTGGCTCGACGAGAGGATGATGGCGGCGCTCAAAATCCGCCAGGGCGACGCGATCGAAGTCGGCCGGGCGCGCTTTCGCGTCGGCGCCGTGCTGACGCTCGAGCCCGACCGCGGTGTCTCCTTCATGAACTTCGCGCCGCGCCTGATGATGCGCCTGGAGGATCTGCCCGCGACGGGCCTGGTGCAGCCAGGAAGCCGCATCAACTATCAGCTGCTCGCCGCGGGCGAGCGCGAAGCGATCCGGCAGTTCGAGCAATGGGCGAGGGCGCGCCTAGGCCGGGGCGAGCGCATCGACAGCCTGGAGAACGCGCGGCCCGAGGTGCGCGCGGGTCTGGACCGCGCCCAGAGCTTCCTCGGGCTCACCGCGATGCTCGCGGTCGTGTTGTCCGCGGTGGCGATCGCGCTCGGTACGCGGCGCTACACGCAGCGGCATCTCGACGGTTATGCCGTGATGCGCTGCATGGGCGCTTCGCAGTCGCAGCTCTTCGCCCTGTTCACCTGGGAGTTTCTGTTGCTCGCGCTCGGGGCGTCGGCTGCAGGCTGTGCGCTCGGGTTCCTCGTGCAGAGCCTCGTCGCCTGGTGGCTCGCGGCCCTGGTACCGGGCACCTTGCCGCCGCCAGGCCTTTCGCCCGTTTTGCAGGGCGCGGCGACGGGACTCGTGCTCTTGCTTGGGTTTGCCTTGCCGCCTCTGCTCCAGCTCAAGGAAGTGCCGGCTCTGCGCGTGATCCGGCGCGATGTCGGCCCTCCGAGGCAAGGGGCGCTCGCTGTATACATAGTGGGACTGGCTGCGGTGTTCGGGCTGCTTCTCTGGCATGCGGGTGAGCTGAAGCTCGCAGGCTACGTGTCCGGCGGTTTTGCGGCTGCCTTCGGCCTTTTCGCGGCGATCGCCTACGGAGCGTTGCGGCTGATCGGCCGGTTCGGCCGGGCCGGCAGCGTCTCCTGGCGTTACGGCCTTGCGAACCTCCTGCGGCGCCCGCGTGCCAACGCCGTGCAGATCGTGGCGATCGCAGTGGGACTCACCGCGATCCTGCTCCTCACCATGATCCGGGGCGACCTGCTCGACGCTTGGCGCGGGCGGCTCCCGCCGGACGCGCCCGACCGGTTTCTCGTCAACATCCAGCCCGAGCAACGACAGCCTCTTGCCGAATTCCTCGAGCGCAACGACGTGAAGCGCCTGCAGACCTTTCCCATGGTGCGCGCTCGGCTGGTCGCCATCAACGGAAAGCCGGTCGGTGCGGAGGATTATTCGGAGGAGCGCGCGAAGCGCCAGATCGAGCGCGAGTTCAACGTGACCTACCTGTCCGCCTTGCCGACCGAAAACAAGCTCACCGAGGGCGCCTGGTTCGGTGCGAAGGATCTCGCGCGTGGCGCAGTATCGATCGAGCACTGGATCGCCGAGCGCTTCGGCATCCGGATCGGCGATACGCTCGAATTTCTCTCCGCGGGCCGCAGCTTTTCCGCGCCGGTCACGAGCGTGCGCAAGCTCGAATGGGACTCGATGCGCCCGAATTTCTTCTTCATCACCACCCCGGCATTGCTCGAAAGTTTCCCGGCGAGCTACATCGCGAGCTTTCATGCGCCGGCAGGCGACGCGCTCCTGACCTTGCGCCTGTCGCAGGCGTTTCCCAACCTCACAGTGATCGACGTGAGCGTAATCCTGCGACAGTTGCAGTTCGTGATGGACCAGCTGATCGGCGCGGTGCAGCTGGTATTCCTGTTCGCGCTCGGCGCTGGCGTGCTGGTGCTGTACGCGGCGCTGCTCGCGACCCAGGACGAGCGAACGCACGAGGCGGCGGTGATGCGCGCGCTGGGGGCGAGCCGCGCCCAGGTGCTCGCGGCGCAGCGCGCCGAGTTCGCTGTGATCGGCGCGATCGCAGGGCTCCTCGGCTCGCTCGGCGCGACTGCGATCGGCTGGACGCTCGCGACGCGCGTGTTCCAGCTCGATTTCATCTGGAACGGCTGGGTCTGGCTAGCCGGCCCCGCGCTCGGGCTCGCGTGCATCGTGTTGAACGCCTGGGTGGGGGCCCGCGCGGCACTAAGCCGACCGCCGATGGCGGCGCTGCGGGAAGGAGCATGACCGCAAGGCCTATACAATGCTTTCTTCAAGACCGCAGACCGGGTGCGTAGTCGGGAAGCTCGATGATCGAAACGCTGGTCATTGTTCTTGTACTGCTTGCAGTTGCGATCATCGTGCTGCAGTTCGTTCTGCGTTCGCCCAGTCAGCCGGGCGCATCCTTGGAAGATTTCGAGCGGCTTGAGCGCGAGCTGCGCAGCGGAATAACCGATGGGCGCAGGGAAGCCCAGGAAGCCGCAAAGATGAACCGTACTGAGCTATCCGGAAATATCAATCAATTTTCGCAAACGTTGCTTGCCCAGATAGGGGCGCTCACCGAGGCGAACGAACGGCGGCTGGGCGAAGTGCGAGACACACTTGAGCGCAAATTGAAAGATCTACAGAGCGATAATGCTTCCAAGCTGGACGAAATACGAAAAACTGTGGATGAAAGGCTGCACGCAACGTTAGAAAAACGCCTTGGTGATTCGTTTAAGCTCGTGAGCGAAAGGCTTGAGGCTGTACACAAAGGTCTTGGTGAAATGCAATCGCTTGCCGCTGGTGTAGGCGACTTGAAGCGTGTTCTGACGAATGTGAAGACCCGTGGTATATGGGGCGAGGTGCAGCTTGGCACGTTGTTAGAGCAGATGCTGACATTGGATCAGTATGCTAAGAATGTGGCTACGCGGCCCGGATCAAATGAACGTGTCGAGTTCGCAATCAAGCTTCCGGGACTTGGTGGACCCGGGCCCATGTGGCTGCCCATTGACTCGAAGTTTCCGATGGTAGATTACGAGAAATTGCTCTCGGCTCAGGAGCGTGCCGACCCGCAGGGTGCTGAAGAAGCGGGCAGGGCACTTGAGACTCGTATCAGGCTCGAAGCAAAAAGCATCCGCGAGAAATACATCGATCCACCTCACACGACCGACTTTGCTTTTCTGTTCTTGCCGACCGAGGGATTGTACGCAGAGGTGGTTCGACGGCCAGGCCTTGCTGATTCCTTGCAGCGAGAGTATCGGGTTACGGTCGCAGGGCCTTACAATCTCTCGGCAACTCTAAACGCGCTACAGATGGGGTTTCGCACGCTAGCCATTGAGAAGCGTTCTTCCGAAGTGTGGGAAGTGTTGGGTGCAGTAAAAACGGAGTTCAGCAAATTTGGCGAAGCCCTCGCGGGCGTCAAGAAGACCCTTGAGACGGCCGCGAATAAGATTGGAGAGGCAGAGACGCGCACCCGCCAGATCTCACGCAAGCTCAAGGACGTCGAGGTGCTTCCGTTGGCCAAAGCGACAAAACTGCTCGGGGAACCTGAGGCGACGGAAGAAGATGATGAGCCCTTCTAGGGGTGTGCTTGCCAGAAGAGAGGTCGAATGACTGGAAAAACTTTCCAAAGCCATGAGGCGGAGTCGCGCGAGCGCTGCAAGGCGCTGCTCGAAATCATGCGCAACCGGCTGACGACGCGCCAGTTCCATCCGGGTTGCATCGTACCGCGCGACCACTATGATCTGATCCTCGAAGCCGCGCGCCATGCGCCTTCGGGCGCGAATGCGCAGCCCTGGCATTACATCATCGTCACCGATCCGGAAACCAAGAAAAAGATCGCCGACTATTTCGTCGAAGAGCAACGGCGCCGCGCCAAGCTCAAGATGAAGTTTCCCACTCCGAACTACCGCGGGTTGGAAACCGCTCCCGGGTTGATCGTGGTGGTCGCGGACTTTCGCTTCACCCGGGCTTTTCCGGTGCTCATGGACGGCAGCGATCTCGACCGCCAGTACCACGAGAACGCCGAACGCATCCTGCTGCAGAGCGTGGCCGCTTCGACGATGTCCGCGCATCTCGCCGCCGCGGCCCTTGGCTACAACGTCTGGTGGGTGACGGCGATCGGCCAGGAGACGGCGCAGAAGGCCATGCGCCCGCTGCTCGGCGTGCCGGAGGAGCTCTCGATCATCGACATATTCTGCTTCGGCCCGGCGGCGAAGACGCCTTACAAGCGCTGGAAGAAGAAGCTCGACGAGATCCGCAGCTGGGACCGCTTCGACATGAAGCAGTTCATGACGCTCGACCAGATCGACGACTGGATCAAGGAGACGCGGCACAAGGTGATGTACCGCGATGAGTCGAAGATCGACTAGCTCACGCGCAATCGTCGATCGAATCTAGCGCTCATGAACGCTGCCATTTCCTTTCTCCGCAACACCAGTAACGCCTGGGGACTTGCCGCGAAACTGTTTCACTGGCTGAGCGCGGTGCTGATACTTTTTCTGGTCGGATACGGATGGTGGATGACCCGCCTCGCCGAACGCGCCGGCCGCCTGACCCACTACCAGCTGCACAGCCTCATCGGCTGGTACGTTTTACTTCTCCTCGCGCTGAGGCTTCTGTGGCGCGCGTTCAACCCCCCTCCGCCCCTGCCCGTGCACATTCCCCGCTGGGAACGGGGGACGGCGTACGCCGCCCACTGGACGCTCTATGCGCTAATGTTTTTCGTCTCGATCTCGGGCTGGATGGTCGCGGACACGTTCCGGCAGCCGATCGAAGCGAAGCTGTTCGGCTTGATTTCAGTCCCGCACCTCGTCGACGTGTCATACCGCCCTTACCGCGGCGCGATCGAGGCCACGCACCTCGTGTCGTCCTACGTGCTGCTCGCGCTAGTCGCGGTTCACATCGCGGCAGCGCTGCGGCATCATTGGTTCAGGAAAGACGACGTGCTTCGTCGCATGGGGTGGGGCGCCTGAGCGGCTGACGAAAAAATGCCCGCAACCTTCGTTGCGGGCATTGTGCGATTGCTGCTTTCGGCTAGTCAATCATCGTCATCGCGTGTGCGCGAGATCTTCCATATCGTGCCGGTACCCGGTATCTGCACCAGCGGCGCATTGGCCGGATTGACAAACCGCGAATCCGGATCGGAACCGCCCGGATCGCGCACCGCACCGTAGTCCACGAGGTAGGCCGCGCCGTCCGGCCCGAAACGGATGGTGGTCGGGCGATTGATGCCACGCATCCTGCTGACAAACGCCTGCTCGGTTTCGCCTGTGCATTTCGGCGTGCCGTCCGGGTCATGGCCCTGATCGCCCTGCCTGCAATTGAAGGCGAAGCGGGAGAGCTGCAGCTCGCTCGAGCTCTTGCCGGTGAAGTTGACGAGCTCGACGTCATGGCCGGCTTCCGGCGTGCCGTTTGCTTGCGAGAAGCCGAAATCGCCTTCGCGCGACACCAGCGCCGCATTCTTCTTCACCACGCCGCCGACGAACGAGCTGGGCACGAAATCGAGGCCCACGGCGGCCACGTCCGCCGGCTCGAGCGCTATAGGCGCCACCGGCTGCTGCGGGAAAAAGGCGAGCACGGGGAGCACCGGCTTATTCGCCGTCGCCGGGTCGTCATCCCCGCCGCTGCCTTTAGGATTGAAGACCGATTGCGTCGCATCGAGGAAACCGAAGCGATCCGGCCAGCCGTGCCATTCCGGCGTGCCGTCCGGATTCTGGCGTGCGATCGCCAGCCGGTCGGGCGAGTTGTTGGTCGGCCGCGCGCCGCGTTCGTCCTCGCCGTTCTCCGTGATCATCAGCTCGCCCTGCAGCGGATGGTCGGCCGGAGAGAAGCGGATGCCGTACGGGTTGCGGAATCCCCAGGCGACGGGCTCGATGCTGTTCTGCGGATTCGACATCTTCGCCCGCAGGATCGCGCCCGTGCACATGCCCTTGCTCGTCGCGCCTTCGAATGCCGGCACTGTTGCGCCGCGCCGGACTACGCCATGGTTGGAGTAGCCGCTGGTCTGATGGCCGTCGGAGACTGCACTCCAAACGTTCTGGCTGAGCGTGATCCGCTGGCAGGCGATGTCGTGCTGGTTGCCGCCGGCGCCGTTGTCGTGGCCGGTGACCCCGGAGTTCGTCGCGGAGCCCTGCGACCAGTAGAGCCAGCCGTCCTTGACCAGGATCTGCTCGGTCGGGTGGTCGCCAGTCGGCAAGCCGACGATCAAAGGCGTGATTGTCCCGCCCGGCAGATTGACCCTCAGAACGCGCGAAGTATTGTTGCCCTTGCCTGGCGCGCCGCGCGCACCCTGGTTGGAATCGGTGGCGAACAGCGCACCGCCTTGGAAGTTGTGTTCGAAGGAGAGACCGATCGCCGGACCGTCGGGCTGGAACCCGCCGCCCCCGGCTGTGGGTTTGCCGAGCGGACCGCCGATTTTGCGACCGTCGCTATTGAAAATCAGAATACCCGGCGTGAACGGGTTGTTCGCGCCAAACGTGCCGCCGGGGATCGGCGCATTGGTATTGCATTTGCCCGGCAAGCCGGTCCCCGACTCCAGCACATAGACCTTGAAGTCGTCCTTGCCGCCGACGAAAGCGACGTCGGTCGGGAAATTCAGCCCCTTGGCGAACACTTCGACCTTGAAGCCGCGCGGCACGACGATGTCCTCGCCGTTCCCGGGGTTGTAGAACACGCTTTCCTCGGGGCAATTCGGGTTAACACCGTCGGCCAAGGCCGCCACCGGAGCGGCGGCGACGCCGACGAAGAGCAGCGCGGCGGCAAGCGCGTCCTTTCCTCGTCGGCGGGGCGAACCCCATGCAGCGCTGCAGGGGGACAAGCAGGATGAGTGTGGCTTCGATGAAACGATCCCCTTCATAGAGCCTCCTTTTGGAATCGTGCCGCCCGTGGGCCGCGCGAATCAGTAGCACAGGTTGAAATGGAACGTCGATTTTTCGTTGCAAGGCGAACTGCGGTCCACCCGCTTCTGGAAGAAATTTCAAACGGGCGGACGCATAGATTTTACCGCCGGGAAAGCTTGAAACGCCATACCGAAATCATGACAATGAAAATATGAACTCTAAAGCACGCGTCACGAAGCGGTGACGCGTTGCACAAACGGCCGGCACCCGCTGCGATCCGGTTGATTTAGAATGCCTCCTCCTAAATAACCACATGCGAGCAATGTTTATGATTGTATTCTGGAATTGACGCGCCACCCAAGTCGCCAAAATACGTCGAATGACCTATCGCAACCCAAAGGACCACACCGGTGAGAATTTATTTTCTTCGTATCCTTGCAGTTTGCGCCGCGGCGCTCTTCACCGCCGCCGCATCGGCCCAGCAGGACTTCTCCAAGGTCGAGATCCAGACCGAGAAGCTCGCCGACACGGTCTATATGATGACCGGCTCCGGCGGGAACCTCGGCGTTTCAGTCGGCGAGGACGCCGTGTTCGTGATCGACGACCAGTTTGCGCCGCTCACGCCCAAGATCCAAGCTGCGATCGCCAAGCTCTCGTCCAAACCCGTCAGGTTCGTTCTGAACACGCACTGGCACTTCGATCACACCGGCGGCAATGAGAACTTGGGCAAGGCCGGCGCAATCATAGTCGGGCACGAGAACGTGAGGAAGCGGCTTTCGACCGAGGGTTTCATCGAGTTTCTGGGCATGAAGACCAAGCCCGAGGCGAAAATCGCGCTGCCGGTGGTGACGTTCACGCGCGAGGTCACTTTCCACCTCAACGGCGACGAGCTGGTGGTAACCCACGCTCCGCGCGCCCACACCGACGGCGACAGCATCGTGCGGTTCGGGAAGAGCAACGTCGTCCACATGGGCGACACCTTCTTCAACAAGCTCTATCCGTTCATCGACACCTCGAGCGGCGGCACCGTCGCCGGCGTGCTGGCCGCGGCGGACGGAGTGCTCAAGACTGCGGGTGAGGGCACGAAGATCATCCCCGGCCACGGTCCGCTCGCGAGCAAGGGCGATCTCAAAGCCTACCGCGACATGCTGGCGGCGGTTTCCGGGAACATTCGGGGGCAAATCAAGGCCGGTAAAACGCTGGAGCAGGTGATCGGCTCCAAGCCCACGGCGAAGTACGACGCAGTCTGGGGCAAGGGGTTCCTCACGCCCGAGAAGTTCGTCGAAATGGTCTACAGGAACCTGAAGAAATAAGGGCGGACAGCGAACCGGGCGCGGCGGAGGCCGCGCCCGGTTTTCGTGCTACTACGTTCGTTCAGCTAGAGGCAGGGGCTTGGCGCCAGCGTCGCGTTGCTGAAGTCGATGACTGCGGTGCCACTAGGATCGCAGATGTCGTCTCCCCCGCTGCACGCGAGCGCAGGGGGTACGTGGTCCCAGGAATTGTTTTTGGCAGAAATCGTGACGGGGACCCCCACATAGAGATCGACAAACGCATTGCAGCTGATCACGTTTCCGCCCGCGCTGCCGGCCGATCCACCGCCCAGGTCAACGCCGGCGACTTCGTACGCGACGCCGAAGCCATTGCCGGTGATGACGTTGTTTTCCACCTTGCTCCCGGCCCCGCCGCTAACGAAAGCGAGGCCTTCGCCTGAGAGCGGTCCGTTGTCGACGATCCGATTCCCCGTAATCACATGGTTCGTCGAGGCGTCGATATAGACGCCGTACACGTGGCTCGCGCCCGTGACTGTGTTGTTCCGGAGGGTCACGTTGCTGTTGCCGAGAATGACTCCACGACGGCTAACGAATGAAGGATCATCGTTGGTGATCGTGAACCCCGCGATCGTCGATCCGGTGCCGGGGAGTAGCGCGACGCCGGCCATTCCGGGGGCCGACCCCGGCGCCAGCCCGCCACCGTAGATGCTGGTGCCGACGCCCTTGTTGGCTTCGTCCCCGATCAGCAGCACATCCGCCGGGACCACGATCGGAAAGGTTTCTCCGTTGTTTAGAGTATCGTAAATGCCGGGGAGAGCCTGAACCGTTGCACCGCTCGGGGCCTGGGTCATCGCGAAGGTGATGGTCTTGAATGGCGAGGCCTGCGTCCCGGGATTCGCATCCGAGCCGGCATCCGGGCCGACGGAGGAGGCGTTCACGAAGAAGATCGGGCGAACGCATGGGTTTGACGCCTGCGCGGCGGGCGTCGCGGCGATGGTCGCGGTGCCGGAGCTGTTGCAGAAGTCGTCTCCCGCGTTGCACCCGAGCGTGGGGGGTGAGTTGTCCCAAAAATTGTAGGCGGCAGTAATCGTGATTGGGGCGAACGCCGCGATATCGTTTTGCGTGTTGCAGGAGATCACGTTCCCGCCCGCGCTGCCCGCGCCGCCCAGATCGCCGCCGGCGACTTCGTACTTGACGCCGACCCCATTGCCGGTGATGACGTTGTTTTCCACCTTGCTCCCGAGGCCGCCCTTGCTGAAAGCGAGACCCGTGCCTGAGCCTCCGTTGTCCACGATCCGGTTCCCCGTGATCATGTGGTCGATCGAGGCATCGACATAGACGCCCACCTGATGGGTCGCACCGGTGACCGTGTTGTTCCGCAGAGTCACGCTGCTGTTGCGGAGAATGACTCCACGACGTTCAGTGAATGTACCGTTGTCGTTGGTGATCGTAAACCCGGCGATCGTCGATCCGGCGCCGGGGAGTACCGCAACGCCGACGCTTCCGGCCGTGGCTCCAGGCGCCAGCCCGCCACCGACGATGCTGGTGGGGGCACTTCCGCCTCCCTTGTTGGTTTCGTCCCCGATCAGCAGTACACCCGCCGGGACGGTGATCGGAAAGGTTTCGCCGCTGCTGTAAGTACCAGGGGATACCCGAACCGTCGTGCCGCTCCTCGTGGCTACGCGCATCGCGTGAGTGATCGTCTTGAATGGCGAACTCTGCGTCCCCGCGTTCGTATCCACGCCCGAGGTGCTCACGTAGTAAATCGCGGGGTCATCGTGCTTCTTTTCCTTCTTGAAAGGGCAGGCGGCAAGCGCAAGGGCCGCCAAAACGATGACGGGAATTCGCGTATACGCGGATGTGCTCATGGGGTCCTCCCCCCTTTTTGGCTGTTGCCCGTCAATCTCTCGCCTTCCTGCCTTGGCGTCAAGGAACCTTGACGCGGAGATCAGAAAACTCGACACCTTCCGGTAATTTTCCGCAGTTTGGAAAGCTTGCTCAGATTGGCGAAACGCGGTTTGGTTATTTTGCGCGCAGGGCGGGCCGCCACAGCCACAACCCATTTCGTGGAATAACTCGGAAGGCGTTGTGTATCATGAGTGCCATTTCGTGCGCTCCTTTCCGTGTGACGTTGGCTTGAAGCGACCGAGTCGTCAAGACTGAAAATGCAACGCGAGCAGATTTCGGCCCTTCGCGAAGGCGCTCTCGCCTCAGCCGGGCTCCTCGTCGGCATTGTGCCCTGGGGGATCGTGGCGGGCGTTGCGATGGTGAGCGCGGGCCTGACGCAGTCGCAGGCCGTCGCGATGAGCGTGCTCGTATTCGCGGGCACGGCCCAGCTCGCCGTGCTTCCACTCCTCATCGCAAAAGCACCTCTTTGGGTGATGATCGCAACGGCGCTCGTCGTGAATCTTCGCTACGTCATCTACAGCGGCGTCCTCGCGCCGCACTTCGAGCACCTGCCACGGCGCTGGCGCGCGCTGCTCTCCTATGTCACGGTCGACGGCGTGTTCGCACTCTTCGCAGGACGCTATCGGCCGGACGACCGGAACCCGCACAAGCACTGGTACTTCCTGGGCGGATCGCTCGTGATGTGGTGCGCGTGGCAGCTTTCGTCGGGGATCGGCATCTTTGCCGGCGCGATGATTCCCGCGGAATGGTCGCTCGAATTCGCGAGCACCCTTGCCTTGATCGCGTTGCTGATACCGCTCCTGTTCGATCGTGCGGTGGCGTGGGGTGCCTTGGCAGCCGGCGGCGTTGCATTGATCGCCGCGAGACTGCCCCTGAATCTGGGTTTGCTCGCAGCCATCGTGGTCGGAGTGGCGGTCGGCCTCGCGGTCGCGCGGCTCGGCCCGCGCAAGGAAGAGGGGAGGGTCTAGCGTGGCTGCTGGATCCTGGCTCGTCTGGGCGCTGATCGCCGGCATGGCGCTCATCGCGTTCTTCACCCGCGCGGTGTTCATCCTCCCCGGGAGCCACCTGCGCCTGCCGCCGACCGCCGAGCGGGTGCTGCGCTACGCACCGGCTGCGGCAATCATGGCGATTATCGTCCCAGATCTCGCATTGGCGCACGGCGCCTTGTCGATCTCGATCGAAAATCCGCGCCTCGTCGGCGGCCTCTTCGCGTTCGCGCTGGCGGGGGCGACGCGCAGCATCCTCGCGACGATCGTCGGCGGGATGCTGGCGTTGACGCTGGCTCGGCAATTCGCGGGCTAGGTCGCAGACGATCCGCGCGTGCAAAAAGAAGCCCCGCCTGAGCGGGGCTCTTTTTTTGATGCAGGTTCGCCGAGGTCGGCTGCGGCCGCGAACGAGCCGCTTTACCAGCTAGTCCTTGGCGTGCGGCAGCTTCATCCGCGAGATCGTCCAGAGCTTGACATCGTCTTCGGGCTCGTCGTGGGGCGCGTTGTTCGTAAGACTTATCGCTAGGTTGGTGACAAAAATCTCATCACCGACGATGACAGGGCTCGCCGGGAAGAGCAACCCGTCCGGAGTGCCGTTTCGATTGATCCCACGGAATTCGCCGAGCTTGGCGACGATCTTGCCGTTCTCGTTCAGCGCGACGAGCTCGTCGGCTTGGTTCGCCGCCACCCACAGAAGCCCCTTGTCATCGAAGACGATTCCGTCGGCGCCGTTGATGCTCTCGGCGAAGAGCGTAACGACTTTAGTATGCGGATCGAGCTTGAGCACTCGGTCATCGCCGGTGTTTGCGATGAACAGCACCGAATCGTCGCCGTTGAAGGCGAGCCCGTTGGCGCCGAAGGGCGGGAAGCCGGCTGTCGCGAGCAGCGGATCGTGCGCGAACAGCGTCGCGACACAGCCCGGTGCGCAGTTGCGCACGTTGTTGATCTGGAAGATCGCGCCCTGGAACGAATCCGACACGTACAGATTGCCTTTCTTGTCGAAATCCATCGCATTGAGTGCCGGTGCGAAATTGGATCCGAAGGTGATGATGTCTTCGCTTCCGTCGGGATTGTTTTTCTCGCGACGCGGTGCGGGTGCGCCAACGTCCGTGCCGGTAACCGTGACCACATCCTCGATCGGCGTCGTGCTGTTGAAATTGGCGGCTATGCGCTGGATCTTCGCGACGCCGACGCCCGCCAGGTCGCCTGCGTTGGTGATGTAGACCTTGCCCTGGACCGGATCGAAAATCAGTCCGAGCAGCGGAGTGTTATCGAAGTCGCGCTGGGCGAGAAGCTGGCCGTGACGGTTGTACCTCAGCAACTTGTTCGGATTGGCGAAATCGAAGGTTGCCACATAGATGTCACCGTTGGCGGGATTGGCGGCGATCCCCTCCGGCTGCCGCACGTCTTTCGGGAGCACCGCAAAGGTGTCCACGTCACGGTCGATGAACAATCGGCTGGAATTGCCGTCCGCGAAGACCGGGCCCGCGGTCATACCGATCGAGAAAAACAGCGGAACTGCCAGAGCTGCGAGATTCTTCTTCATGTCCCTCCTAGGGTTGGATGAGCA
>Ga0210382_10000336_pt1 | contig 17508 bp, 16 predicted proteins | sample PLMedo_FD_155452 | JGI IMG/M metagenome (GOLD analysis project Ga0210382, IMG submission 155452) | Groundwater sediment microbial communities from an aquifer in East River, Colorado, USA - PLM0_60_coex redo | ecosystem: Environmental > Terrestrial > Soil > Riparian zone | place: USA: East... | reverse complement strand
GGATGCGCTCGAAGATCAGCACGTTGGCGTCCACCGCGATGCCGATGGACAGCACGAACCCCGCGAGACCGGGCAAGGTCAACGTGAAGCCGAATGCGGAGAGACCCGCCAGGGTGAACAGACAGTAGAAGGTGAGGGCCGCAACGGCGAGGACACCGGAGAGCCGGTAGTACCCGACCATGATCAGAATCACGAGCGCCACGCCGACGATGCCGGCGCGAATGCCGTCGTTGATCGAGTCCGCGCCCAGCGACGCTCCGATCGCCCGCTCCTCGACGATCTGGAGCGGCGCCGGCAGCGCGCCGGCGCGCAGCACGAGCGCGAGGTCGCTCGCCTCCTGCAGCGGCTTCGTTCCAAGCTCGATCTGGCCGCGCGTGTTGATCTGGCTGCGGATCACCGGTGGCTGGCCCTGCACGCGGCCGTCGAGGATGATGGCCATGTAGTCCTGAATGTGCCGCGCGGTCTCTTCCCCGAACTTGCGGCCCCCGCGGCGCGACAGGGTGAACTCGACGACCGACTGATTGGTGAGCTGGTCACGCCGTGCGGTGGCCTTGACCAGCTCCTCGCCCGTGATGATGGGGCGCGACTCGACGGCGTAGAGCGGGCGATACGACCGCGCTCCGCGCGACTCGATCTGCGCCCCCCACTTGAGGTCGAGGCCCCGGGGGATGAGCTGCTTCACGTCGGGCCGCTGGACGAGACTATCCGCGACCTGCCATTGCTCCTCGGGGACCAGGAACTCTCCGGGGAGTTGGCCCTGGAAGAGCAGCGAGGAAAGGACGCCGGGGGTATTCGCGTCGGCGGTCGAATCGCGCGCTGCCTTGCTCGTGTCGCTGCCGAACAGCTGCGACACCGCCGAGGGCCCCGCGCCGCGCGCCTTGAGCCCGGCGCGCCGCAGCGCGGCATCGATCTGCGGCAGCGCGTTCTGGAATTGGTTCTTCATGTCGGTGATGCGGAACTCGAGGAAGGCCGTCCGCGCGATGACGCTCTTGGCGCGTGCCGGGTCCCTCTCGCCCGCCAGCTCCACGATCAAGCGGCAGCGCCCCTGGATCTGCACGACGGGTTCCGTCGTGCCGAACTCGTCGATCCGGGTGCGCACCACGCGCTCGGCGCGCTGGATCGCGTCGGCGCAGTCGGGCACGGGACCCTGACTCTCATCGACTTCGAGGGCGAGATGGATGCCGCCCTGCAGGTCGAGTCCCAGGTTGACCGGCACGCGGCGAATCGTTGTGTCCTTCATCCGACCCGTTGTCTGATCGACGACGCGCTGTTTGACGTTGCGCGGCAGCAGGGACAGGAGGCTCCCCAGCACCAGGAGGCCGATCATGATCAGGCGCCCACGAATCGTGCTCATCGCGTCTCTCTACGGTTGAGGCTCGCCCGCGCCGCCTGCCGGTCGCGCTCCAGCTGCGCCACCAGCGCGTCGCGGGAAGGAAACGCCTGCACATCGCGCAGGCGCTCGACCCACTCCACTCGGACCGTTTCGCCGTACACGTCGCCGGCGAAATCGAACAGGTGCGCCTCCAGCGTCCGCCCCTGCTCCGCGAACGTCGGGCGCGCTCCCTGGTTCATCATCCCGCCGTATCGTGTTCCGCGCCACCAGACCCAGACAGCGTATACCCCGTCGGGGGGTAGCAGCTTGCGGGCGTCGGGCGGCGCCAGGTTCATGGTCGGCACCCCGATCGTCCGCCCCCGCCCCGCCCCCGGCACCACGCGGCCGAGCAGGCCGTAGGGCCGCCCCAGCCAGCGCGCCGCCCCAGCCAGGTCGCCGTGCGCGACCGCCGCCCGGATCAACGTCGAGGAGATCGGCTGCCCGTCCTCCCGGACGGCGTCCACCACCGCAACCTCGAATCCTTCCGCAGTGCCGAGTCGGCGCACCAGCGCCTCGTCCCCCGAACGGCCGCGCCCGAAGGCGTGGTCGTAGCCGAGCACCAACTGCCGGAGCGCGTACTCGGCGCGCAGCCCCCGGATGAACTCTTCAGGGCTCTGCTGCGCGACCTCGCGGGTGAACGGCAACAGCACCACCCGATCCAACCCGGTCCCGGCGAGCAGCTCCTGCTTCTCATCCGGCAACGTGAGCAGCTTCGGGCACGCCGCCGGGTTGACGATCTCGAGCGGATGGGGGTCGAAGGTCACGAGCACGCTCGTGAGTGCACCCTTCCGCGCCAGGTCCACGACCTCGGCAAGCACGCGCTGATGGCCGCGGTGCAGCCCGTCGAACGTCCCCACCGTGACGACCGCGCCGCTCATGCGTCCGTCACGACGACGCGGGGCTTCAGCAACTCACCTTCCACTTCGGCGACCGCCAACAGCTCGGAGCCCGAAAAGAGGGCTACCGGGTCTCGGGTATCAGGTACCGGGTCCCGCGCGATCGGACGCCCGTGCACGACCGATTCCCGTTCCGCCATCGACGCTTCGCGCCGCTGCAGGTGGGCGACGAGCACCGCCGGGTCCCGCAAATGCGCCGCGGTCACCGCTTCCGGCGCCACCGCCTCCGCCAGACTGAGCGGTCCCACGGCGGTGCGCCGCAGCGCGGTCAGGTGCCCGCCGCATCCCAGCGCGGCACCCAGGTCCCGGGCCAGGCTGCGCAAGTACGTCCCGCCGCCCACCGTGGCGCGGAAGCGAACATCGGGGACGCGATACTCCACCAGCTCGAGCTCCGCGATTTCCACGCGCCGCGCCGCGGGTTCGACGACCTCGCCGCGGCGTGCCCGTCGGTACGCCCGCTCGCCCGCAATCTTCACCGCCGAATACGCGGGGGGCCGCTGCTCGTACCCACCGCGGAACTGCCCCAGTGCGGCGCCCAGCTGCTGCGCTGTAACCTCCACCGCTTCTGTCTTCAGCACGGCGCCGGTCGCATCATCGGTGTCTGTCGTGACGCCGAGCCGGATGACGCCCTCGTATGCCTTGGTCCAGCCCGCCGCGAATGCGGCGAGGCGCGTCGCCCGTCCTACAACCACGACCAGCAACCCTTCGGCGAACGGATCAAGCGTGCCGAGGTGCCCGACGCGTTGCTCTCCCAAGGCGCGCCGGACCATGTCCACGACGTCGTGGGAGGTGGGGCCCGCCGGCTTGGCCACCGGGATCAAGCCTCCGCCGGTCAGTCGTCCGACTCCTTGAGCTCCTTCAGGACCCGATCGATGCGTTGCGCGTGCTCGATGCCGCGATCCAAATGGAAATGGAGCTCCGGGCTGGTGCGCAAGCGCAGCTCCTGAGACAGCTGGACGCGCAGGTAGCGGGCGGCGCTCCCCAGCCCCTCCAGGCTCTTGGCCTTCTCCTCGTCGGTGCCCATGACGCTCACGCGGACGTTGGCATGGGTGAGATCGGCGGAGACCTCGACCCCGGTGACCGTGACGAACCCGATGCGCGGATCGCGCACGTCCCCGGTGAGGAACGCGCCCACGACCTGCCGGATCAGCTCTCCCACGCGCTCGGGGCGGTGGCTCGGACGCTTCATGTCAGAGATAGCTCGTGCTCGTGTCCACGATGCGGGCGCCGTCCGCGCCGGCGACCAGCCGGTCCGCCTCACGCAGCACGCTCTCGGCATGGCGGCGATCGGTGCTCACCACCGACGCCGTCAGCTCAGCCCGCTGCCACAACTCCTGGTGCGCCGTTTCGGCGACCGAGACGTTGAACCGCTGGTGCAACCGGTCTTTCAGGCTCTTCAACACCGACCGCTTGTCCTTGAGCGACTGCGAGGCCGCCAGGTGCAACTCCCAGACGATCAAGCCGACGATCATTGCCCGGGCTCAGGCGCTGAGGAACCGGGCGACCTCCTCGATGCGATAGGCTTCGACAAGGTCGCCGACCTTGATGTCGTTGAAGTTCTCGACGCCGATGCCGCACTCGAAGCCTTCGCGCACCTCGCGGACGTCCTCCTTGAATCGTTTCAATGACGACAAAGTCCCGTCGTACACCTCGACGCCGTCGCGGACCACGCGGACGCGGCCCGCGCGCGGGATCACGCCGCTCTTCACGAAGCTCCCGCCGATCGTGCCCACCTTCGCGATCTTGAACAGCTGGCGGATCTCGGCCTCCCCCAGGACGACTTCCTTCTTTTCCGGGGCGAGCAAACCTTCCATGGCCAGCTTCACCTCTTCCACCGCCTCGTAGATGATGCGGTAGGTGCGGATCTCCACGCGCTCGCGGTCGGCCGCGGCCCGCGCGTTGGAGTCGGGGCGGACGTGGAAACCCACGATGATCGCGCCCGAGGCCTTGGCGAGCAGCACGTCGGATTCGGTGATCGCGCCCACGCCGCGGTGCACCACCTCGACCTTGACCTCCGCGGTCGAGAGCTGGGCGAGCGCGTCGGCCAAGGCCTCGGCGGGTCCGCCCTGGTCGGCCTTGATGATGATGCGCAGGCTCGCGGCGCCGCCCGACGCCCGCTCCGCCATGAAGTCCTCGAGGGTCTTCACGCGGCCCGAACGGCGATGCTGCGCCTCGCGCTCGAGGCGCTGGCGCTTCTGCGCGATGTCGCGCGCTTCCGCGGCGTCGGCCATCGCGAGGAAGGTGTCGCCCGCTTCGGGCACGCCCTCGAACCCGAGGATCTGGACGGGGGTCGAGGGGCCGGCAGCCGTCACCGCTCCACCGCGCTCGTCGTACATCGCGCGGACGCGTCCCGAGTACTGCCCGCAAATGAAGTCGTCGCCCACGTGCAGCGTGCCATTCTGAACGAGGATGGTCGCGAGGGCGCCCTTCCCCGGGTCGAGCGATGCTTCGAGCACCGTGCCCGAGGCGCGGCGGTCGGGGTTCGCTTTGCGATCGAGCAGCTCCGCCTGGAGCAGAATCTGATCGAGCAAGGCATCGACGCCGTCGCCCTTCTTGGCGGAGATGGCGGTGCCGAGGGTGGTGCCGCCAAACTCTTCCATCACCACGCCGTGCGCCAGCAGGTCCTGCTTCACCTTCTGCACGTTCGCGGTGGGGAGGTCGATCTTGTTGATCGCGACCACGAGCGGGACGCCCGCGTTCTTGGCGTGCGAGATCGCCTCGATCGTCTGCGGCATGATCGCGTCGTCGGCCGCCACCACGAGCACGACGATGTCGGTCACCTGCGCGCCGCGGGCGCGCATCGCGGTGAACGCCTCGTGGCCCGGCGTGTCGAGGAAGGTGATCTGGCGGCCGTCCTTCAGGGTGACCTGATAGGCGCCGATGTGTTGCGTGATGCCCCCGGCTTCGCCGGCGACGACGTTGGTCTTGCGCACGTAGTCCAGCAGCGACGTCTTGCCGTGGTCCACGTGGCCCATGATGGTGACGACCGGCGGGCGCGGCTTCAGCGTCTCCGCGGCGTCCGTTGTCTGCACCGTCCCCGCGCTGGCGTACCCCTCTTCCTTCGCCGCCTGGAACCCGAACGACGAGGCGATCAACTCGATCATGTCGAAGTCGAGCCGCTGGTTGATCGTCACCATCTGCCCCATCTCCTTGAAGGCAAACGTGACGATCTGCGTCGGCGGCACCTTGAGGATGTTGGCGAGCTCGCTCACGGTGATGAACTCCGTGACCCGCACCAGCGTCTTCTCGCGCTCCTTCTCCTCGCGGCGCTTTTCCTCCTGGACTTCGCGGAAGCTCGGTCCTTCCTCGCGCCGATGGACGCCCTTGCGGCCGACCGGGCCCTTGATCGATGCCAGGGTGCGCGAGATGTTCTGCGCCACCGCTTCCTGGTCGACCATCGATTTCTTGCCCTTCTTGCGCTTCTTCCCGCCCTTGTCGCGACGGCGCTCGTCGAGCGGCTGCGCACCGGGGGCGGCGGAGGCAACAGGGCGCGGCGGCACGGGGCCCGAGGGGGTGGCGCTCGCGACCGGACGGGGACGTACCGGGGTCGGAATGAAAGGCCGGGGCGGCGGCGGCGCCGACGGCGCCGAGGTAAACGGTGACGGCGCAGATGGCGGCGCCTCGACCGCCACATCCGACTGCTCGCCCGGCGCCAGATCCTTGAAGAGCGCGGCAGCCCGCTCTTCGAGCGATGCAGCGGGGCGCTCTTCTTCCTGCTGGCGGGCGGCGGCCTCGAGGGCGAGGCGGGCCTGCTCGACTTCGGCGGCCGCGGCGGCGGCGACTTCGGCGGCTACGGCGTCGGCGGCAGCGACTTCCGCCGCCGTGCGGCGGCGGCGCATGGGCCGCGCCTCGGTGACGACGGGGGCCGGCGCCGGCTCGGCGGCCTTCACCGCGCGGCGCCGCTTCGGGGGCGCGGCGGGCTCCTTTTGCTTGCGCTTCTCGCGCTCCCAGCGCGCGCGCATCAACGCCACCTGTTCGTCCTTGAGGGGCGTCAGGTGACTGCGCACAAAGATGTCCAGCTCCTTGAGCATGCTCATGAGCTGCTCGCTGGAGATGCCGAACTCCGCCGCTAAATCATGAATCCGCGTATTCGCCACTCACTCCTCCACTAACGCCGTCAGTCCGCGGGCCAGCGCCCGATCCTCCACGCCGACCGCCTGCACCGGTGGCCGGCCGAGCGCTGCGCCCAGCCGTGCCGCTTCGGGCCCCGTCACTAGCCGCACGCCCTTCGCCTGCGCCAAACGTGTGACCTTGTCATGCGTACGTTGGCCCGCATCGGCCGCGAGCACTACGCACGCCAGTTTGCCCCGCTGTAATCCCGCCCGCACTCCTGCGACGCCAATCACGACCCGCCCCGCCCGCAGGCCCAGGCCCAGCAAGCGGGTCACGCCGTCGTTCACGCTGCCGCAGGCGGCGTGGGCGGCGTGGGCGGCGTGGGCGGCGTGGGCGGCGCTGCCGCGGGTTCCTCGTCCTCGCCGCCGTCCTCCGTCATCTCATTGAGGAAGGCCATCAGTTTGTCGGCGATATCGGTCGTCATGCCCGGCAACTGGTCGACCTCCTCGCGCTCCAAATCGAGGATGTCCTGCAGCGTCTTCTTGCCCGCCTGCTCGAGCACCGCCACGAGCTCGGGCGGCAGCCCCTTCATCTCCGTCAGCGCCACATCGGTGACGCCCTTGTCGGCGGCGGCCGGGAGCGGCGCGAACAGCGGGCCTTCCCCGCCGCGCTCCAGCCATTCGCGACTCGAGTAGAGATCGATCTTCCAGCCGGTGAGCTCCGAGGCGAGCCGCACGTTCTGCCCGTTCCGGCCGATGGCGAGGGAGAGCTGATCCTCGTCCACGATCGCCTGAATCGTCTTGGTGTCGGGATCGGAGAAGACCCGCGCCACGCGCGCCGGCGCGAGCGACAGCTTGGCGAACCGCTCGGGATCCGACGACCACGGCACGATATCGATCCGCTCGCCGTTCAACTCGTTCACAACGGCTTGGACACGCGAGCCCTTGAGCCCCACGCAGGCGCCCACGGGATCGATCCCGTCGTCACGCGAGGAGACGGCGATCTTGGTCCGGCTTCCTGCCTCGCGGGCGGTGGCGCGGATGTCGACGATCTGCTGCTGAATCTCCGGCACCTCGAGCTTGAAGAGCGCCTTCACGAACAGCGGGTCGGCGCGCGACAAGATCAGGCGCGGCCCCTTGGGTGTCTCTTCAATCCTCTTTAGGACGGCGCGAATCGTGTCGCCCTGATGGAAGTGCTCGCGGTGGTTCTGGTCGCGGTAGGGGATGATCGCCTCCGCCTCGCGGAACTTGTTGAGCATCACCACGATCTTGCCGCGCTCGATCTGCTGCACCTCGCCTGAGAGCAGGTCTCCCACCTTGTCGGAGAACTCCTCACGGATGCGGGTGCGCTCGCCCTCGCGGACGCGCTGGATGATGCGCTGCTTCGCCGCCTGTACCGCGGTGCGGCCGAACTGATCGAAGGGGACCTCTTCTTCCAGCACGTCGCCGGGCTGGAACTCGGGGTCCTCGAAGCGGGCCTCTTCGAGCGCAACCTGGGTGCCCGGATCCTCGACCGTCTCGACGACCGTCTTGAGCACCACGATGCGGATCGTCCCCTTCATCTCATCGATCCCGATTTCGGACCGGACGTTGGGGCCATAACGCTTCACGAGGGCGGCGTGGAGACCGTCCTTGAGCAGATCGATCAGCTCGCTGCGCTCGAGCTGCTTCGTGTTGGTCAGTTCTTTGATTGCCGAGACTACGTCGGTTGCGTTGGCCATTGATCCTCAGTCGTCAGTCGAGCTTCCTTCAAGTCAGCGAGCCGGTATTCGAGCGCCGGTTTGCCTTCCGGCTCGAGCACCACAGTCTCCGTGGTCGGCACCGCTACGATCCGGGCCTTTACCCGGCCCATGCCCGCCACCCTCACGTTGACGTGATGGCCCACAAAGCGGGCCCAGTGGCGGTGCCACCGGACCGGCCGCTCGATCCCCGGGCTCGAGACTTCGAGCACGTAGCGGTTTCCCAAGGGACCGCCCCCGTCGAGCCAGGCCTCGAGGGCGCGGCTGGCGGTGGCGCAGTCGTCCACCGTCACTGCCCGTGGAGGGCAGTCGATACGGACTTGAACCAGCGGCCGGTTCGGCGTGCCGCCGATGCGAAGGTCGGCCAGGTCGAACCCCAGCGTTTCGAGCCGGGTCCGGAAGGCCTCTACCAGGCTGTCAGAAAGCATAGAAAAAAAAGCGCGGGCCGAACTTCGCCCGCTGCAGACCGGAATGTATCCGACGCTAGGGTGGTGTCAAGCTTTAGGCCGACCTAGATAGGCGACCATGCGCCCGTCGCGCCCGCCCGAGGCGCGATGGGAAAAGAAGCGGTCGCGATCGTGGGCGCTGCACCAGGGAGAAACCGACACGTCTTCGATGCCGAGCTCCCGAGCCTGGCGCGCCAGCACCGCCCGCAAGTCGAGCGGAATGGGCCGGTCGCTCACAGGTAAACCAAATTGTACGGCGACTTCAGAACCTACTTCATAACACGTGCCGCAAATACCAACACCGCAATGCATTACAATATCACTGCCCTTGGCAAAGCCCTGTCTTTTCAGGAGCTCCACGCCGCGCGCCAGCACACCGTTCGCCGCGCCGCGCCACCCGGCGTGGAGCAGCGCGACCGCTCCCTTCTGAGGTACCGCGAGGTAGACGGGGATGCAGTCGGCGACGGTGACCGTGAGGAGGGTCCCGCGCTCGTTGGTGGCGTGGCCGTCGAAACCGTCGAGCACCAACCACCCTTCGGGCAGGGGCTCGTGCCACTGCACTACCGCGCCGTGGACTTGGTGACTCAGGACGAGGGTCGGAAACCGCGAGGCAAACGCGGCGCGAAAGGCGCGCCAGCGGCTGAAGATGTGCCCCACCGGCTCGTCGCTCCACAAGCCGAGACTGAAGGGGGCGGTGCCGACGCCGCGCGTGGTGATGCCTGCCACGAGGCCGTAGCGCTCGGCCCACGCGCTGAGCTCCATGCGGGGGACGGCGGCGTCGCCGACCGGGACCTCGGCGCTGGTTTGTAGGGGCGCAGCATGCTGCGCCCCTACAGCGCTACCGTTCACCATCGCGCCTCTCAATCTGGGCTCCCAACGCACGCAGCCGTTCGTCGATCCGCTCGTAGCCGCGCTCGATCTGTCCGATGTTGTGAATCACGGAATCGCCCTGCGCGGCGAGCGCCGCGAGGAGCATCGCCATGCCGGCGCGGATGTCTGGGCTTTCGACTACCTGCCCGCGCAGCGGCGATGGGCCCGCGATGACGGCGCGGTGCGGGTCGCACAATACGATACGCGCACCCATGCCGATGAGCTTGTCCACGAAGAACAGCCGCGACTCGAACAGCTTCTCGAACACGAGCAGCAGCCCCTCGCATTGCGACGCAGCCACGATGGCGATGGACATCAGGTCCGCTGGAAAGGCGGGCCAGGGACCGTCTTCGAGCTTCGGGACATGGCCACCCAGGTCGGGCCGGATGCGGCGCTCCTGGTCGGCGTCCACGACGAGCTGCGTGCCGTCGAGCCGCGGCCGCACGCCGAGGCGCTCGAATGCCAGCAACGTGGACCGCAGGTCGTCGCCGCGCACGCCGTCGATCGTGATGGCGCCGTTGGTGACCGCGGCGAGTCCGATGAACGACCCGATCTCGATGTGATCGGGACCGATGGTGTGGGGCGCGGCGTGCAACGCGGCGACGCCCTCGATGGTCATCGTGTTCGACCCGATGCCGTCGATCTTCGCGCCGAGCGCGGCCAAAAAGCGGGCCAGGTCCTGCACGTGCGGCTCCGATGCCGCGTTGCGCAGCACCGTTGTGCCGCGGGCGCTGACCGCCGCCATCAACGCGTTCTCGGTGCCCGTGACGCTCGGCTCGTCGAGGAAGATGTCGGCGCCCGTCAGTTTCCCTTCGAGCTTGTAGGTGTCGCCCACCGTGATGTCGGCGCCGAGGCGCTCGAGGGCGAGAAAATGCGTGTCCACGCGCCGCCGGCCGATGACATCGCCTCCGGGCGGCGGAAGGCTCACGCGCCCGAAGCGCGCCAACATCGGGCCGGCGAGCAGGATCGACGCGCGGATCTTGGCGGAGAGCTTCGGGTCGAGCGCCCGCGGCTCCGCCTTCGTCGCATCGACGGTGACGGTGTTGGGCCCGTCCCAACGCACCGCGGCGCCCAGATGCTCGAGCAGCGCGAGCATCGTTTCGACGTCGCGGATGTGGGGAACGTTGTCGATGTGACAGGGGCCGTCAGCGAGGAGCGTCGCCGCGAGGATCGGAAGAGCCGCGTTCTTGTTGCCGGCGGGGCGGATCGTGCCTTTGAGCGCGCGCCCGCCCGTGACGCAGAACGACGGTGGCATAGGTCTGGGCAAGCTACGGCGACGCTTGCGCCGGCGTCAAGCGTTCGCGAACGTTCGCCCTCGTGAATCCCCTGCTCGCGCTGGCGCTCCTCCTCGCCGCCGGCCTCGCCGCGACGCACCTGCGGCTCCCCCAACCGCGTCACAGTCTGTCGCTCGACGTGGCCGTGGCCGCCGGGACGCCGCTCGTGCTCGTCGGTCTGCTGCTCGGCCCTGGGCTCGACGTCCTCGACCCCCCGACCCGGCGCGCGCTCGCGCCGATCGCGGCCCTGGGGATCGGCTGGATCGGAGCGGTCTTCGGCGCGCAGCTCGAATGGCGATTGCTGCGCCGCATCCCGCGCCGCGTGTGGGCCTTCGCGGCGCTCCAGGCGGGGGCGACCTTGGTGCTGACAGTCCTCACCGCCCGCCTCCTGACTCGCCTCGTGCCGGCCCTGGCATCTGCCTGGCGTCCGACGCTCCCTGCCCTGCTTACCATCGCCGGCGCAGCCATGATCTCGGGGGCCGTGATCGGTCGCAAGGTAAGGCGCACCGCGCTCCTGGACACAGCCTTCGGCGTCCTCGTCTTCGCGCTCGGCCTCGGCCTGTCGCATCCCCACCGGCCCTTCCATGGCGTTGCGCTCGGCTGGGCCTACTGGGTCGCCGTCGCCGTCGTCTCGAGCGGAGGTGTGGGCGTGCTCTTCCTGTGGCTGTCCCGCTTGCGGGACGCGGCCGACACGAACGCCTTGGGGCTCGACCTACTCGGCATGGTTCTCGTCGGCGCGGGCCTGGGCTACGCCACCGATCTGTCGCCGTTCGTCGTGTGTGCCCTGGCGACGGCCTTGATCGTCAACCTCTCCCCACTCAAGCGCCGGGTGCAGGCGCTGCTCGTTTCGTGGGAGCCTCCCATTTTCGCGGTGTTCCTGGTCGCGGCCGCGGCGCTCTTCGACCTGCCGACCCTGTGGCTCGTGCCGGCGGTGCTGCTGCTCGGCGTTCTCCGCGTCGTTGCTCGCTGGGCCGCGGTCCGCTTCGGACGAGTGTGGCTCAGAGTCCCGGGCCTGCCGCCGCATTTTGGGCTCGCGACGGTCGCCCAAGGGGGCGTGCCCCTCGCGCTCGCGGTAAGCTTCAACCTGATCTACGTCGGTGCCGGCGGCGGGGGCGCCGTCCTGACGACGGTGCTGCTCGGCGTCGCGTTCTCGCAGGCGATCGCCGCGCCGTTCATCGCTCGGGCTCTGGCGCTGCGTCCTGCGCCCACCGAGGTTTCGTAATGCTTCCGACGTGGGTGGGTGTCGTCTCCGCGATCAGTCTCGTCATCATCGCTCTCGCGGCCATCGTCGTGGCCGTTGCGTCGGTCGCCTCGGCGCTCGGTATCCGGGCGTTCACGAAGGCGTTGGAGCAGCTGGCGGGGCCGACGATCCAGGACGTGCGGCAATTGATCGGGACCATCAAGGGCGAGGCCGACGCGTTGGTCGGGACCTCGCGCGACATCCGGGAGCGCATCCTGCGCGCGGCAGACGCCGCCGAACACCGCCTGTCCGATCTCGATGCCCTCGTCGAGGTGGTGCAGGACGAAGTGGAGGGCACCGTGCTCGACGCCGCAGCCACGCTGCGCAACGTGCGGCGGGGGCTGTCCCTCTGGCAGTGGGGGCGCAAGGTGTTCAAGGGCAAGAAGAAGAAAAGGAAGTGAGACGCCTCGCCGCCGCGGCGGTTCTCGCCGTCCTGGCCCTCCTGCTCTTCCCCGGCGTGGCGCACGCCTGGACCCCGGGGACGCACATCTTCCTCGGCGAGTCGGTCCTCGCCAACCTGCACCAGCTCCCCACCGCCGTCACCGATCTGCTCCGGGCGTTCCCGTTCGACTTCCTCTACGGGAGCATCGCCGCCGACACGTCGATCGCCAAGAAGTACGCGCCGGTGGGACGGCACTGCCACGCCTGGCACGTGGGCCAGGAGATCTTCGACCTCGCCCCCACCGACCCGTTGCGCGCCTTCGGTCTCGGCTACCTCTCGCACCTCGCCGCCGATGCCGTGGCGCACAACTTCTTCGTGCCGCGCCAGCTGGTGCTCACCTCCACCACCGCCGCGCTGGGGCACTCGTATTGGGAGAGCCGATTCGAGACGCACCTGGGCGATGCGTACGCGCGCGAGGCGCGCGACGTGATCCTCAAGGATCACACCCAGAGCGACACCCATCTCGACGGCATCTTGTCACCGACGCTGTTCAGCGTGCGCACCAGCCGGCGGCTGTTCCGCGGCATGGTGCACCTCACCGAGAGTCAGAGCTGGCAGTGGGCCTTCCAGATCATTGCCGAGAACAGCCGGTGGGACCTGCCCGACTCCGACGTCGAGCGCCACATGGCGGTCGCTTTCGAGTACGTGATGGAGATGCTCGGACAGAAGGACGCGGCGGTGCGGCGCCTCGACCCGGCGGGGGAACAGGCGTTACGCCTCGCGAAGCGGATGCGGCGCCAGGCCCTGCACGAGGGCGCGCGGCATGAGCCGGAGCGGATGGAGGAGACAGCGGAGCAGCACTTCGGGCTGCCGCAACCGTCGCTCGACTACTGGTACGAGTCGAAGGCGCAGCGACCCTGGCGAGATCGCTAAGGGGCCAGTCTCTCTTCGAGCACCCGTTGGGCGAGCTTAGGGTCCGCTTTCCCCTTCGACGCCTTCATTACCTGCCCCACGAAGAACGCCATGAGCTTGGTCTCACCCGTCCTATACCGGGTGACTTCGGTCGTGTGCGCGGCCAGGACCTCCGACACCCATCCCGCCACGACGTTCGAGTCGGCGACCTGAATGACGCCCAGCGCCTCGGCGATCGTGCGCGGATCGCCGCCGCGATTCGCCAGCTCGCCGAACACCCGCTTGGCCGCTTGATGCGACAGCGTGCCGCCCTTCACGAGCCCGATCAACTGCGCCAGCGACGCCGCCGGCACGCGCAACGCCTCCGCGTGGTCCTTGGCATCCGCCAGCACTTCGCCCATCACCCAATTCGCCGCCGCCTTGGCCTCGGCCCCGGCATGGACCACCCCCTCGTAGTAGTCGGCCACGCTGCGGCCCGCGGTGAGCACGGCCGCGTCTTGCTGCGGCAACCCGTATTGCGCGACGAAGCGCTCGCGTTTGGACGCCGGCAGCTCGGGAAGCAGGCTCTGCTGCTCCGCCACGAACTCGGGAGTCAGGACGAGCGGCGGCAGGTCGGGCTCCGGGAAATAGCGGTAGTCGTGGCTCTCCTCTTTGGAGCGCTGCGGGCGTACCGCGTTGTCCTTGGCATCGTACAGCATCGTCTGCTGCGTGACCGTACCGCCGCTCTCGAGCAAGGCGACCTGACGGTCGCGCTCCACGCCCAGCGCCTTCTCGACGTAGGCGAACGAGTTGATGTTCTTCACCTCGGTCTTGACGCCGAGCGCCGTGTCGCCCGGGCGGCGGACCGAGACGTTGGCGTCGACGCGCAGGCTTCCCTTCTCCATGTCGCAGTCGGAGACGCCGATGTATTCGAGCACCTGCTTCAACGTCTGCAAGTACGCGCGCGCCTCCTGGGGAGAACGGAAATCCGGCCCGGTGACGATCTCGATGAGCGGGACGCCGGCGCGGTTCAGATCCACCGCGGTGGCCTTGGGGAACCGGTCGTGCAGCGACTTGCCGGCGTCTTCCTCCACGTGCAGCCGAACGATCGTCGCCGTCACGAGCCCGCGCTCCGGCGCCAGGAACGTCAGCGACCCCTTGGTCGCGAGCGGCTCCTCGAACTGTGAGATCTGGTAGCCCTTGGGCAGATCGGGATAGAAGTAGTTCTTGCGCGCGAACACGCTCTTCGCGTGCACGGTGCACCCCAGCGCCAGCGTCGCGCGCACGGCGTGCTTGATCGCCTCGCCGTTGGGCGACGGTAGGGCCCCCGGGAGGCCGAGACAAACCGGGCAGATGTGCGTGTTGGGTGCCGCGCCGAAGGCCGCCGAGCAGCCGCAGAACATCTTGGAGGCCGTCCGGAGCTGGACGTGCGTCTCGAGCCCGATCACCGTTTCCCAACCGGTCATCAGGCTTCCTCCGTCGCCGGCACGACGCGCTCGAGCGCGTAGGCCGCCTCGAGCATCTCGTCCTCGAGAAATGCCTGCCCGATGAACTGCCCGCCCACCGGCAGACCCTTCACGCGACCGACGGGGAGCGAGATGGCAGGGAGTCCCGCCAGGTTCGCCGTCACGGTGAAGATGTCCGACAGGTACATCGAGACGGGGTCCGCAAGCTTCTCCCCGGCCTTGAAGGCGGGAGTAGGCGTGGTGGGGGTGAATAGGAGATCGACCCCACGGTCGAAGGCGTTGCGGAAGTCCTGCGCGATGAGCGCGCGCATCTGTTGCGCCCGGCGATAGTAGGCCTCGTAGTAGCCGGCCGAGAGCACGTAGGTGCCCACCAGAATGCGGCGCCGCACCTCCGGGCCAAACCCTTCCCCGCGCGTGCGCCGGTACAGGTCGCGCACGTCGGTCGCGCCCTCCGCGCGCGGGCCGTAGCGCACGCCGTCGAAGCGCGCCAGGTTGGACGACGCCTCGGCGGGCGCGATCACGTAGTAGGTCGGTACCGCGAACTGGGTGTGCGGCAGCGACACCTCACGCACCGCGGCGCCCTGCTCCTTCATCAGGCGAACGGCCCGATCGCAGGCGCGCCGCACCGCCGGATCCAAATCGGGCGGGAAATACTCGCGCGGCAAGCCGATGACGAATCCTTGCAGCGACTCCGGAACCGTCGGCAGGCGCAAGGGATCGCGATCCTCGCAGGTGGCATCCTTCGGGTCGCGGCCGCTGATCACCGACAGCACGCGGGCGGCGTCGTGGACGCTGCGCCCCAACGCGCCGATTTGGTCGAGCGAGGAGCCGAACGCGACGAGACCGTAGCGGCTCACGCGGCCGTAGGTAGGCTTGATGCCCACGACGCCGCAGAACGAGGCGGGCTGGCGTACCGAGCCGCCGGTTTCCGAGCCGAGGGCGGCCGGCACGGCCCCGGCAGCCACCAGGGCCGCCGAGCCGCCCGAGGATCCGCCGGGAACGCGCGTCTTGTCGAGCGGGTGGATGGAGCGCCCGTACGCCGAATGCTCCGTCGACGACCCCATCGCGAACTCGTCGCAGTTCGTCTTGCCGGCGATCAGCGCTCCCGCGGCCTTGAGTTTCGTGATCGCCGTGGCTTCGTAGGGCGAGCGGTAGCCTTCGAGGACCTTCGAGCCGCACGTCGTCGTGAACTCGAGGGTACAGATGTTGTCTTTGACGGCGACCGGCATCCCGTACAGCACGCCGGTCGGTCGAGCCGTGGCGGCCTGCTCCGCGAGCGACTTCCGCAGCTCGCTGACGGGAGTAAGGAGGGCGTTGAGCCGCTTGACCTTCACGAGGCGATCGGCGGCCGCCTTGGCCTCGGTCACGACGCCTCCGGCTCTTCGAACTGCCCCAGTTTCGGCACGACGAAAAAGCCGCTCTTGAACGCCGGCGCGAGTTTGTCGGGGCCGACGGCGAGAGGCCAGGGGTTCACTACGTCGGGCCGGAAGCGGATCGCGTCGGGGCCGGGGACGAAAGGCCGGAGGCCGTTACTCCCGGTCGCGGTACTGAGTTGGGCCACATAGTCGAGGATGCGCGACATTTGCTCGACGAGGACGGGCAGGGCGTCCTCGTCGACCTCGAGCTCCGCCAGCCGCGCGATGCGCAACACGTCGTCCGGTGTAACGCTCATGGACTCTCTTCTCTCCCCTCCCAATCGCGCTCGAGGCCCGCGTAGGCCACGAGCAGCTGCTTCGTGCCGATGTCCTGATCGTCGAACTCGACGGTGACCTTCAGTCCCTTCCCCTGCCCCGCGACGGCGCGCACTACCCCTCCGCCGAACTTGCGGTGGCGGACCCGTTCGCCCTGCACGTAGCGTGGAGCGTCCTGCGACTCTTCTGCGGGCATCCAGGGTTCAGGGATGGCGCGGAGCGCGGCCCCCCCGGCCCCTCCCGCCCCCCCCGCCCCCCCGCCTCCGCGGCGGGCGCGCGATCCGCGTGGCGCGCGGTCCCACGAGGGCGTGGTGCTCCGCTCCTCCAGAACCTCGGGTGGCACCGCTTCGAGGAATCGCGATGGCTCGGCGAGATCGAGCCGGCCGTTGCGGTACCGCGTGCGCGCCCATGAGAGATACAACTTTTCGCGCGCGCGCGTGAGTCCCACGTAGCACAACCGTCGCTCCTCTTCCACTCCGCCCGGCTCGGTCACCGTGCGACCGAGCGGAAAGAGTCCGTCCTCGAGCCCCGCGAGCGCCACGACCGGCCACTCCAGCCCCTTCGCCATGTGCGCCGTGAGCAGGGTCACGCCCGTCGTGCCCTGCTCCTCGTCTACCGCCATGACCAGGGCCGCCTGCGTGAGGTACCGCTCCACCGGCGTCCCGGTGCCGTCCGCGGCGACCTGGGGATCTTGCACTTCCGCCCACGCCGCTGCCCCGGCGATCAACTCCCGTACGTTCTCGATCCGCTCGATCCCCTCGGCGCCCTCCTCAGCCAGGTATTGCTCGTAGCCGGTCGCCGCCAACACGGCCTCGAGCACGGTGGCGGGGTCGGCGTGTCCCGCCCCGTCGCGCAGCCGCTCGACGAGCGCCGCGACCCCCGTGAACGCGTCGCGCACGTTCGGCCGCAGCTCGGCCACCCGCGCCGCGCCGCGCGCGGCCTCGAGCAGCGGCTTCCGCCACGCGGCGCCCGCCTGGACCAGCAACGAGAGCGACGCGTCGCCGATACCACGACGCGGGACGTTCACGATCCGCAGGAACGCCTCGTCATCCGCGGGATTCGCGATCAGACGAAGGTAGGCGAGCACGTCCTTCACCTCGCGCCGCTCGTAGAAGCTCACGGCGCCGACCAAGCGGTACGGAATGCCCCGGAACCGGAACGCCTCCTCCAGCGGGCGGGATTGGGCGTT
>Ga0210382_10000335_pt1 | contig 17510 bp, 16 predicted proteins | sample PLMedo_FD_155452 | JGI IMG/M metagenome (GOLD analysis project Ga0210382, IMG submission 155452) | Groundwater sediment microbial communities from an aquifer in East River, Colorado, USA - PLM0_60_coex redo | ecosystem: Environmental > Terrestrial > Soil > Riparian zone | place: USA: East... | reverse complement strand
TTCTCTGGAGCTCGGGAATGGTCACCTTCGCCGTGGTCTTCATTTTTGCTCGGATAATTGCCGGATCTTGGCCGACTAATTATCTCATCGACGGCGAGACGAGCGTCATCCTTGATGCTGAGGCAACCTCGGCGCTCGAGCCGGGCGGCAATGCTCGCCCGCCACCCCCGCTCGAGGCCGTGATCGTTGGCGATCTACGGCCGGTTCTGGACCAGCGCGACGCCGTTGTAGAGCGTGATGTAGAGCGAGGATCCGCTCACGGCCACGCCTTTAGGCCACATCAAAAAGCCCGGCAAGGCGCCGGGAGCAAAGTCTCCTTGCCCTGCTACCCCTACAACGGTGTTTACTACGCCAGCGGGTGTGATCTTGCGGATGGTGTGGTTGCCGGTGTCGGCCACATAGACGTTGCCCGCGCTGTCGGTGGCGACGCCGGTCGGAGCATTAAAACGTGCTGCGGCCCTGGTGCCGTCGGCTCTGCCGGGCGCGAGCGCTGTTCCAGCGAGCGTCGTGACCACCCTGCCCCGCATGATCTTGCGAATGGTGTGGTTCTCATGATCGGCGACATAGACATTGCCTGCGCCGTCGGTTGCCACACCCACCGGGAGGCGAAACCTCGCGGCGGCCCCGACGCCGTCGGCGCTACCGTAAGTCTCCGCGGTTCCGGCGAGCGTTGTGACCACCCCAGCCGGCGTGATCTTGCGAATGATGTTGTTGCCGGCGTCGGCCACATAGACATTGCCAGTGCGGTCGGTGGCAACGCTCACCGGGCTATGAAAACTCGCCGCCGCACCGGTGCCGTCCGCGCTGCCATGGATTCGCGCCGTCCCGGCGAGCGTCGTGACCACCCCGGTAGGCGTGATTTTTCGGATGGTTTGGTTGTTGGAATCGGCCACATAGACATTGCTGGCGGTGTCGGTGGCGACACCCTCCGGGCGATCAAAGCTGGCGGCGGCCCCGGTGCCATCGGCGCTGCCTTTGACACCAGCGGTGCCGGCAAACGTGCTCACCAGCCCCGCCGGCGTAATCTTGCGTATGGTGTGGTTCTCTTGATCGGCGACGTAGGCATTGCCCGCGCCATCGGCGGCGACGCCCCGCGGCAAGTCAAAGCGCGCCGCAGCCCCGGCGCCGTCGGCCCTGCCGCGAATACTTGTGGCTCCACCAGCAAGCGTCGTGACTACCGCGGCCGGCGTAATCTTGCGGATGATGTGGCTATCAGCCACATATACATTGCTCGCGCGGTCGGTAGCGATGCCAGCCGGGATAAGAAAGCGCGCTGCGGCTCCGGTGCCGTCAGCGCTGCCGGCCGTCCGCGCGGTCCCGGCAAGCGTGCTGACTGCGCCACCGAGGGTGATCTTGCGGATGGTACGGTTGGTGGTATCGGCTACATAGACATTGCTCGCACTGTCGGTGGCGACCCCGCGCGGGTAATTAAAGCGCGCAGCGGTCCCGGTGCCATCGGCGCTGCCGGCAGTCCCCGCAGTCCCGGCAAGCGTTGTGACTGCCCCGGCGGGCGTGATCTTGCGGATGGCGTGCTTGTCATCAGCCACATAGACATTGCCGGCACTGTCCGTGGCGATGCTGCCTCGAGTGCCTGCAGTCCCGGCAAGCGTTGTGACTATCCCGGCGGGTGTGATCTTGCGGATGGTACTGTTGCCTTCATCGGCGACATAGACATTGCCCACGCTGTCTGTTGAGATACCTCTCGGGTTATTAAAGCGCGCTTCGACCCCGGTGCCGTCGACGCTGCCTACGTTGTCATCTTGTTCATCGTCGCCTTCTTCGGAAGCGCTGGCGCTGGCGCCGCTACCATCAGGCTTCGCGGTCCCTGCGAGCGCAGTGACTACCCCCGCAGGCGTGATCTTGCGGATGGTCTGGTTGTCGGTATCGGCCACATACACATTGCCGGCGGCGTCGGTGGCAACCCCGCTGGGGTTTTTGAAGCGCGCTGCGGCCCCGGTGCCGTCGGCGCTGCCGGCAATCCCCGCGGTCCCGGCGAGCGTCGTGACTGCCCCAGCGGGTGTGATCTTGCGGATGGTGTGGTTGTCGGTATCGGCTACATAGACATTGCCCCCGGCGTCGGTGGCGATCCCGCTCGGGTTTGTAAAACGCGCCGCGGTCCCGACCCCATCGACGCTGCCCGGGCCGTTCATGTTGCCGGCAAGCAGGGCAAGGGAGGAAACTGGAACACCGGCCGTTCCGCCTGCCCGGTCCTGTCCATGGGAAGCAAGAACAAGCGCGAACGCGAACAGACAAGAACCGAGGATCCGTTTGACCGATACAGCTGTTGCTTTCATCGCAACTCTCCCTTATCTCGGGCCGACATGCGGTTACGAGTGCGGGCGCATTCCGAATCGGGAATGGTACGTTTTCTCGTACCAAAGCTCACGGCTCAACCGCGCCAGCCGAGTATCTAGGAAAACAAATCATAGAGAATTGAGCCTACCTCGCCGGCGAAACGCCTACGAGCCGCCGGATCGCGGAGATCATCGCGCCCGGATCGGCGCGGTTCTTTCCGGCGATGTCGAGCGCGCTGCCGTGCGCGACCGAGGAGAATAGCACCGGCGTGCCGAGCGTGAGCGCCGCGGTGTCCGAGAAAGCGTGCGTTTTCGCCATGATGTGGCCCTGGTCGTGGATCATGACGACGAAGGCGTCGTAGCCTTTCTTCAGGAACATGGTATCGGCGCCGAACGGGCCCTCGGCTGCGACGTCGTTCTTGTTCGCGTCGGCGATCGCCGGGCCGATGATCGCTTGCTCCTCGTCGCCGAAAAGGCCTCCCTCGCCCGCGTGGGGGTTGAGCCCGGACACTGCGATGCGCGGGTGGGCGATGCCCATGCGGCGCAACGCGGAATCGGCCGAGCGGATCGCGTTGAGCACGCGATCGCGGGTGAGGAGTTTGATCGCCCGGCGCAGGCTCGCGTGCAGCGTCGCATGCGCGATGCGCATTTCAGCCCCGACCAAGTCGAAGCAGAGCATGAGGAACACGTCCTCGGGCGAAACGCCGGCGCAGCGCGCGACGAACGTAGGATAGCCGTCGAACTCGATTCCGGCGAGCTTGATCGAGCTTTCCGTATGCGGCGCAGCGACCACCGCGTCCACCTCGCCGGCGAGCGCCGCGTCGATCGCGGTCTTCGCAGAATCGAGCGCGGCTTCGCCGTGCGGCGCGGCGATTGCGCCGATGTGCAGCTCGCCCGGCTTGAACTGCCTGCGCTCGACCAGGGTTAGCGCGCCGTCGTTCCAGGTGGCATCGGCGGCGCGCGTCACGCAGTGCAGATCCGGTTTGAGGCCGCAGGTGTGGGCATGCGCCTCTAGGGCGCTGCGGTCGCCGACGAGCAGCGGCCTGCAGATTTTTCGTAACTGCAGGGCTAGGGCGGCCTTGAGGGCGATTTCGGGTCCGATCCCTGCGGGATCGCCGGTGGCGATGGCGATGCGCGGCAGGTTCATCTAGTCCGCCTTGACGCCAGCGGAGCGGATCACCCCGCGCCAGCGCTCGGCGTCCTTCTTCATGAACGCCGCCATCTGCGACGGCGTGTTGCCGATGACCTCGGCGGAGAGATCGGAAAGGCGCTTCTGCACGTCGGGCAGCTTCAGCACCTCGGCGACGGCGGCGGAGATCCTCTCGGCGATCGCCATCGGCGTCTTCGGCGGCGCGACGATGCCGAACCACGCGACCGCCTCGAATCCCGGGAGAATCTCCGCAAGCGCAGGCACGTCGGGAAGCGACGCGACGCGCTTCTCACCGCACACCGCGAGCAGCTTCAGTTTGCCGCTTACCACGTGCTGTCGCGACACGCCGAGATTGTCGAACATCATCTCCACTTGTCCGGCGAGCAGGTCGGTGAGCGCGGGCGCGCTGCCCTTGTAAGGGATGTGCGTCAGGCGCACGTCCGCCATCGACTTGAACATCTCGCCAGTGAGGTGCGAGGTCGTGCCGCTGCCCTGCGAGGCGTAGTTGAGCTTGTCCGGGTTCGCCTTGGCGTAGGCGATCAGCTCTCGGATGCTGTTCACCGGCACCTTGGGATTTACGAGCACCACATTGGGGATCGCGACCATGATGCCTACCGGCACGAACTGCGTCGGGTCGAAGGGAAGATTCCGATACAGGTTCGGATTGATTATGAGAGGCGGAGGCGGCGAGGACAGCAGCGTGTAGCCGTCGGGCTCGGCCCTGAAGACGTACTCTGCGCCGATGTTGCCGGCGGCGCCCGCGCGGTTCTCCACGATGACGGGCTGACCCCACTTGAGCGACAACTTCTCGCCGATGATGCGCGGAATGACGTCGGCGCTGCCGCCGGCTGGAAAGGGCGCGACGATCCTGACCGCCTTGTTCGGGTATGCCTGCGCCTGCGCGTGTAGCGCAAGCGGAGATCCGCACAGCGCGGCGGCGAGCAGCAGGGCGATCATGGGCCTCATCGACGTTCTCCTCGGTCTCGCGCCATTTTACCGGTGCTAGAATCGCCCTGAACGAATTTCCCGATTAGGATATTCCCTTGTCCGCAGTCCCTGCATCACGCACCTGGCCGGCCGAAGGCCTGGCCCGCGTTCCCTACTGGATCTACCAGGACGAGGACGTCTACAGCCGCGAGCAGGAGCGCATCTACCGCGGCGACGCCTGGAATTTCCTCGGGCTCGAGGCCGAGCTGCCGGAGAAGGGCGACTTCAAGACCACTTTCGCCGGCGAGATGCCGGTGGTGGTGACGCGCGACGAGACCGGCGCCATCCGCTGCTTCGAGAACCGTTGCGCGCACCGCGGCGCGCTCCTGTGCCTCGCGGACCGCGGCAACGCCAAGGAGATCGCCTGCGTCTATCACAACTGGACTTACGACCTGCGCGGCGACCTGACCGCGGTGGCGTTTCGCCGCGGCGTGCAGGGCAAGGGCGGCATGCCCGCCGACGCCGAACCCGAGAGCCAGGCTCCGCGGAAATTCCGTGTCGAGGTTTTCTGCGGGCTGGTGTTCGCGACGCTCTCCGACAAGACGCCGGCGATCGAACGGTACATCGGTCCCGAAGTCGCGGCGAGGATTCGCCGCGTGATGAAGGAACCGATAAAGATCCTCGGCGGCTACACCCAGGTGCTGCAGAGCAACTGGAAGCTCTACTTCGAGAACGTGAAGGACACGTACCACGCGAGCCTGCTCCATCTCTTTTTCTCGACCTTCCGCCTGAATCGCCTGGAGCAGAAGGGTGGGGTCGTCGTCGGTGGCGAGGGGGGCAGCCACGCCAGCTTTACCATGATGAAGTCGGATCTGTCCGGTGACGAGTACGAGAAAGCCGGCATGCGCTCTGCGAGCGGCGGCTACGCGCTGCAGGCGCCTCAGATGCTCGAATCGGTGGACGAGATCGGGGATGGCGTCACCCTGCAGATCCTCACCGTGTTCCCGGGATTTGTGCTCCAGCAGATCATGAACTGCCTCGCGGTGCGCCAGGTGCTGCCGAAGGGCGTGGGCCGCACCGAGCTCGTGTGGACCTGCTTCGGCTATGCGTCGGACGACGCGAAGATGACCGAGCTGCGCATGAAGCAGTCGAACCTCGTCGGCCCGGCGGGATACATCTCGCTCGAGGACGGCGCCGCGACCGGGTTCGTCCAGCGCGGCGCGGCAGGCGCGTCGGAACGCTCGTCGTTCGTCGAGATGGGCGGGCGCGGCGTCGAGTCGAACGAGTCGCGCGTCACCGAGACCTCCGTGCGCGGCCTGTGGCAGCAATACCGCAGGCACATGGGATTCTGAACGGATGGACGCAGCGCTGCAGCTCGCGGTGGAGAATCTCCTCGCGCGCTACGTCCACGCCATCGACGACGACCGGCTGGAAGACTGGCCGGGGTTCTTTGTGGAGAAGGGCCGCTACCGCATCACCACCGCGGAGAACCACGAGCGCGGCCTGCCGCTGTCCATCATCTACGCCGACTCGCGCGCGATGCTCGCCGATCGCGTCTCGGCCCTGCGCCATGCAAACATCTACGAGGCGCAGCGTTACCGGCACACGGTTTCCTCGACGCTCATCGAGCGGATAGACGCACACAGCGCGCGCGCAACCTCGAACTTCCAGGTCGTTCGCATCATGCACACCGGCGAGTCTGTGCTCTTCGCGGGTGGCCGCTACCTCGACAGGATTCGCCTCGACGGGAAAGACCTGCGGTTCGAGGAAAAAATCGTCGTCATCGACAGCCGCAGCGTCGACACGCTTCTGGCTATTCCTCTTTAGTCCCGGCGCTGTACCGGAAGCGGATGGCGCGGGAACCTCTGCTCAGTCACGGGGTTGTTCTTCCCGTCGGAGCCCCCATCTGACAACTGGTCGAGCTGCTGGGAATGTCTCCCGGCGAGCTCTGTCCAAGGGACTTTGCATGACATATCGCGATCCACGGTCATGGGTATGGGCCGAAGCGCTGGAGCTGCTTCGAGGGGCGGAGCAGCTGCAGCGCAGGTTCTTCCAGATCGGTGCCGCCGGGGCAGCGGGCTGGGAGCCGCCCGTCGACCTGTACGAGACGGCGGACGGGCTCACGCTTTGCGTCGCCCTTCCCGGCGTCGCGGCGGACGAACTCGAGGTCACCCTCGAAGCCGGGACGATAGTCGTTCGCGGCGAGCGTGCCTTTCCGATTGAGTATCAGCGCGCCATCATTTACCGACTCGAAATTCCCTATGGCCGCTTCGAGCGCCGCATCGCGCTGCCTGCCGGCCAGTACCAGCTCGTCGATCGGCGTCTTGCGAACGGCTGCTTGACGCTCGATTTGCGAAGGATGGGGTGACGATATGAACCTGGATCTCGACAGCAGGGACCGGAATCCGCCGGGCGAAAAGGCGAGCGCCGCTGCGTCCCGGTCGGCGCCCAACGGGGCGGTCGCGCTTCCGGAGGACGCGCTCATCATTCTACCCGTGCGCAAGATGGTGCTCTTCCCCGGCATGATCCTGCCTATCGCACTCGGCCGCGAAGCCTCGATCGCCGCCGCTCAAGCAGCCGCGAAGGCGAAGCGCCCGGTCGGCGTCCTCTTGCAGCGGAACCCGGAAACCGAGAAGCCCGGGCCGGACGAGCTTTCCCTCGTCGGCACGGTCGCCAACATCGTGCGCTACGTTACTACGCCCGACGGCACGCATCACGTCATTTGCCAGGGGCAGCAGCGCTTCCGCGTGGTCGAGTATCTCGAGGGCTACCCGTTCATGGTGGCGCGCATCGGGCGCATCGAAGAGCTCGAGGCCGCCGGCAACGAGATCGAAGCGCGATTCGTGCAGTTGAAGGAGCGCGCGCTCCAGGTCTTGGAGCTCCTCCCGCAGACTCCGCAGGAGCTGGTCGCAGCCATCCAGGGCATGTCCTCGCCCGGGGCCCTCGCCGACCTCGTCGCCGGCGTCATGGACATCGAGGTCGCGGAGAAGCAGGTGCTGCTCGAGACAGTGGACCTGCAAAAGCGCCTGGACGGCGTGCTCGAGCACCTCGCGCACCGGCTGCAGGTGCTCAAGCTCTCTCGCGAGATCGACGAGCGCACCAAAACGAGCCTCGACGAGACCCAGCGCAAGTACCTGCTGCGCGAGCAGATGAAATCGATCCAGAAGGAGCTGGGTGAAGGCGACGGGGGCCAAGCCGCGGAGCTCGAGGAGCTCAGGAAGGCGATCGCAGAAGCCGGCATGCCCGAGGAAGTCGAGAAACAGGCCGTGAAGGAACTGAAGCGCTTGGAGCGCATGTCGGACGCCTCGGGCGAGTACTCGATGGTGCGCACCTATCTCGACTGGCTGATCGAATTGCCGTGGAAGAGCCCCGAGCCCGACGCGATCGACATGGCCGAGGCGCGGCGCATTCTCGACGCGGATCATTTCGGCCTCGAGCAAGTGAAGAAGCGCATCCTCGAATACCTCGCGGTGCGCAAGCTCAACCCGGAAGGTCACGGGCCGATCCTGTGCTTCGTCGGCCCGCCCGGGGTCGGCAAGACCTCGCTCGGGCAGAGTGTCGCCAAGGCCCTCGGGCGCAAGTTCGTGCGCGTCTCGCTCGGCGGCGTGCACGACGAGGCCGAGATACGCGGGCACCGGCGCACCTACATCGGCGCGCTGCCCGGCAACATCATCCAGGCGCTGAAGAAAGCCGGGACGCGCGGCTGCGTGATGATGCTCGACGAGATCGACAAGCTCGGCGCGGGCTTCCACGGAGACCCGTCGTCAGCGCTCCTCGAAGTGCTCGATCCGGCGCAGAACAACAGCTTCCGGGACAACTACCTCGCGGTGCCCTACGACCTTTCGAACGTGCTCTTCATTACCACGGCGAACGTGCTCGACACGATTCCCGGGCCGCTGCGCGATCGCATGGAGATCATCCAGCTGCCAGGCTACACGCAGGAGGAAAAGCGCGAGATCGCGCGCCGCTATCTCTTGGCGCGCCAGCTCAAGGAAAACGGCCTCAAGCCCGAGCAGTTCGAGATCACCGACGCGGCGCTCACCGCCATCATCCGCGATTACACGCGCGAGGCGGGCGTACGGTCGCTCGAGCGCCAGATCGGCGCGGTATGCCGGCGCGCCGCGGTGCGGATCGCCGAGGGCGCGGTGCAGACCGTGAAGGTCGACGAGAAGGACCTCGCGGAGATCCTCGGACCGACGAAGTTCGAGAACGAGGTGGCGCTGCGCACGGCCATGCCGGGCGTTGCCACGGGACTCGCGTGGACGCCTGTAGGCGGCGACATCCTCTTCGTCGAGGCGAGCCGCACGCCGGGAAGCGGAAAACTGATCCTCACCGGGCAACTCGGCGACGTGATGAAGGAGTCCGCGCAGGCCGCGCTGACGCTGGTGAAATCGCGCGCGGCTTCGCTCGGCGTCGATGTGGCCGCCTTCGAGAAAACCGACGTGCACGTCCACGTGCCGGCGGGCGCGATCCCGAAGGACGGCCCGAGCGCGGGCGTTGCGATGTTCATCGCGCTCGCGTCGCTCTTCACCGATCGCGCCGTGCGCGCCGACACCGCGATGACCGGCGAGATCAGCCTGCGCGGCCTCGTGCTTCCCGTGGGCGGTATCAAGGAAAAGGTGCTTGCCGCCATGCGCGCCGGGATCCGCCGCGTGATGCTGCCCGCGCGCAACCGCAAGGACCTCGAGGAAGTGCCGGCGGAAGCGAAGGAAAAAATCGAGTTCGTGTTTCTGCAGGACGTCGACGAGGCGGTGCGCGCCGTGCTCGAGCCGCGCCGGGAATCTTAATTCAGGACCTGAAGCCGATCGACGAGAGGCCCGGGGTCCTGTCCATCCAGCGCCTGCTCGCGAGATCGATGATCTTTCCGTTCCCGGACGCCGCTGAATCCCGCTGCCTGCCCACCCATTCGACGATCGGCATGAATTCCGCGCATTCCGCGGCTGCCGCGGAAGGGGCCATTTCGAAAATCCCGATTCCCGCCTCCGCGGCCTTGACGTACACGTCCGAGTCGCTGATCCGCGTCAGGAACGGCAACCCGAGCGAATTGAGAAACCGCTCGAGCGGCTGATACACCGGCATCGAGCTGCGGACCCGGTTCGCCACGACGGCCAGCTGGATATTGCGCGTGCGGATTCTGCCCACGAGGAGGAGGTCCCTGACGAAATTTGCCGTCGCGTGAATGTCGATCGCCGAGGGCGCAACCGGAATGAGGATACCGTCGGCCTTGCTCAGCATTTCCTGCAGGAGCAGACCCGATGCGCCGGCGGGCGCATCGATCAGGAGTTGCTGCGTGTCCGCCGGCACGTGCATCTCGACGCTGCGGATGCGGCCGCCCTTCTGAGGCGCGGCATTGGCCCCGTAAATTCTCGCCCCGGGCTGGGTACGGCCACGCAGCCAATGCAGGCTCGACCCTTGCGGGTCGTAGTCCATGACGGTAGTCGGGATGTCCTGGCTTGCAAAGTAACTGGCCAGGTTGGTCGTGACGGTGGTCTTTCCGGACCCGCCTTTGGAATTGATCACCAGCGTGGTGTTCATTCTCATGACCTGCTCCCCTTCTCATCCCCACGGACTGCAGGTCAAGCCTAAGCCAAAGTCATGCTCCCGCTAATTAACTAATTCACAGGAGAGGAGCGAAAGAAGCGCGAAATCTCTCGCCCGTCGGGTTCGCGGGCTTGCGACCTTGACAGGGGTGTGCACGGTGACGACCATTCGCCCGTTAACCTGGACTGTGGCGACCTTTTTGTCGCGACCCGGTCCCTGGTCCGACCCGACGACATGTTCTCGAGATTTTTTTACGCGGATCTTCCCTCCCGCCTCGGCTGGGCGGTGTCGCGCAGGTGGTACGAGCTGCGCGCGTCTTGGCACGCCTGGGACAAGGAGCCCTGGGTATTTGCCCTGGTTCTCGGCCTGATCGCCACGACCTTCGTTTTTGCGCTCCGGGTGGCCTACGAGCATCAGGACCACCGGCGGAGTCTCGCCTGCCTCGCGCGGAACGTGTATTTCGAAGCGCGGGGCGAGCCTGTGGCCGGTCAGTACGCGGTGGCCGAGGTCACGATGAATCGCAAGGCCTCGGGCCGCTACTCCGATACGGTCTGCGGCGTGGTCTACCAGAAAAACTGGGATCCGCTCCGTAAGCGCTATGTCGGTGCCTTTTCATGGACGGAGTTCGATTCGCTGCCGGCCCCGACGGGCGAGAACTGGCTGCGCGCCTGGGAAGTGGCTGAAGCGGTCTACTACGAGCGGGAGGCGCCGGTGCTGGAGGGCGCGATGTTCTTTCACGCGACTTACATCAAGCCCGACTGGGCGAGGAGCAAGCGTCCGCTCGCGCGGATCGGCGGGCACGTCTTTTACAAGTAGAAACGAATTTTCTAAGCCGCTTCTTCCATCCCCGGTAGCCACATCAGGTCGGTGACCCCCGGGTCATTCGGGTTTCACGCCGGCGGCGCGGATCACGCCGCGCCAGCGCTCGGTGTCCTCCTTCATGAGGGCGGCCATCCCGGCTGGAGTGCCGCGGGCGTCTTCGGCGGGGCTGAAACGCTGAACCACGCGATCGAGACGAATCCCGGATAGAACTCCGCCATCGCCGGAACCTCGGAAAGCGTAGGCGCGCACCGCCATGAATTCATGCTCCCTCTGCCGCGAAATCGTCCCGATCGCCATGATAGGATACTTTCTGCGAAGATTTCACAGGAGGAGGTGCACGATGTCGGTTTCTGAAAACAACGGCGTTCCCGGCCTGCCCTGCGCCTGGTGCACGCCGCGGCGCGGGTTCCTGGGCCAGGTCGCCGCCTTGGGCGCAGCCGCGGTGCTCCCCGGAGCGTTGATCGCGCAGGAGACGAAGAAAGCCCCCGCCGCCGCGCGCGGCAGGCCGTACCGCATCGACGTTCACCACCATCTCATATATCCCGGTTATCTCGATGAAATCGCCGGCAGCCGCGCGGGTTCGCCGGTGAAGTGGTCGCCGGCCATGTCGATCGAGGAGATGGATAAGAGCGGCATTGCCCTCTCGATGATGTCGCTCGTGCAGCCGAGCGCCTCCGCGGGTGAGTTGGAGAAGCGCCGCAAGATCGCGCGCCAGAGCAACGACTACGCAGCGCAGCTCGTGCGCGATCACCCGGGCCGCTTCGGCAACTTCGCCACGCTGCCGCTGCCCGATGTCGAAGGGAGCCTGAAAGAAATCGAGTACGCGCTCGATACGCTCAAGGCCGAGGGCCTGGGCCTCATGACGAGCTACCAGGATAAATACCTCGGCGACGCCGCCTTCGCGCCGGTGTGGGAAGAGCTCAATCGCCGCAAGGCGGTGATCTACACCCATCCGCTCTCGCCCGATTGCTGCAGGAACATCAAGAGCGAGGTCCCGCCCTCGGCGATCGAGTACGCCACCGACACGACACGGACCATCGCGAGCCTCGCGTTCAGCGGCACCGCGGCGCGCTATCCGGACATCCGCTGGATCTTTTCCCACAGCGGCGGCACCGCGCCGTTCCTCGTCAGCCGCTTCACGCGCCTGGAAGCCGAAATGAAGGAAAAGGCCGCCCAGCGCATGCCCAAGGGCGTCATGTACGAGCTGAAGAAGTTCTACTACGACACGGCCCAGGGCAACCACGCCGGCGCGCTTGCGGCGCTGATGAAGATCGTCAGACCTTCGCAAGTGCTCTTCGGCACCGACTTTCCGTTCCGCGACGGAGCCGAGGAAATCGGCGGACTTTCCGCGTACCGCTTCTCAGCCAAGGATCTCCGTGCCATCGAACGCGAAAATGCTCTCAGGTTGTTGCCGCGGCTGAGCGCCTAGACCGGGCTACTCTCCGTAGCCGGAGTTCTTGAGAAACTCGGCGCGCTCGTCCGGGTCGGCGAGGTTTTCAGCGAGCCGCTGATAGAGGGCCTTCAGGTCGCGCGCCTGCGTAGCGGCCTTCTTTGCCATCACCTTGGCGATCGGGCCTACATAAGGTGCAAGCCGCCCGGCCGCCTTGTCGACATCTACGGCCTCGATCGGCCTGGCCGAAAGACCGGGAGAGGACTGGTCCGGCGCCGCTTTGGGTTGCCCGATCGCGAAAACCTTCTCGAGCGCCGTCGCGGCGAACGCCTTTCCGTCTCGCTCGGACGGAATGCTCGCGACAAGCAGGCGCACCAGGGTGGGCCCATCGGTGGTGGTCTTCGCCGATCTCCTGACCAGCACTCTCGCCATCGGGCCGACATAGGGCGCGAGCAGCTCCTCGAGTGCACGCAACCGCTCCGTTTCCCACCCTGGGGGCGGGGAAGTCGTGTCCGGTCGGTCCTGGTGAATGATCGTGGGGAGGATCGTTGCCTCGGTCGGGAGCGGCGCACCACCGCGGCTCTCGAAGCCCTTGGCGAGGGCCTCCGCGAATTCGCGGGCGCTGGCGTAACGGTCATCCGATTTCTTCGCGAGCGCCTTGCCGAGAATCGCATCGAAAACCTCGGGAACGCCCTGGGGATTGATTTCCGAAGGATTGCGGTGGGGTTCGTGGCAGATCTTGTACCCGACGGTCTCGGTCGGGCCTTCGAACGGTTTCACGCCTGTAAGCAACTCATAGAGGACGACGCCGCAGGAAAAGATGTCGGTGCGCCGGTCCACCTGCTGTCCCGCATACTGCTCGGGTGACATGTACGCAGGGGTGCCCATGATGGACCCGACCTGGGTGAGGTTGGAGCGGTCGATCCGGGCAATCCCGAAGTCTGCAAGCTTGAGACGGCCGTCCGGCGTCATGATGATGTTCTGGGGCTTGATATCGCGGTGGACTACGCCGTGTTCGTGGGCGTAGTCGAGGGCGTCCAGCAACCGGCTCATGATGCTCATGACGTCCTGCAGGCCGAAGCGATCCTGCCGGGCGAGAAAGTCCCGCAGCCCGCGACCCTGCACGTACTCCATCGCGATATAGGCGAGTTGCTTGTTCTCGCCGTAGTCGTAGATGCCGACGATCGCGGGATGGTTGAGGCGGCCCGAGGCGAGCGCCTCGTTCTTGAACCTCGCGATGATCTGCCCGGCGAGGTTTTCGTCGACTAGCTCCTTGCGCACGGTCTTGAGCGCGACATGGCGCTCGAGCACGGGGTCGTATCCCTTGTAGACGACTCCCATCGCCCCCTTGCCGATGACTTCGACGACCTTGTACTTGCCGAGTTGCTTGAGATCTGCCACTAGTCTCCGGGACCGCTGTTATCGCGCGGCCTTCACTCCCCGAGCATCTTCATCGCCTGCACCAGGCTCGTTCTCATGCGGTTGAACGACCCGGCGAGAATCGCGATCTCGTCCTTGCCCTTGCTCGTGAATTCCGGGGCGTCGAGATTGCCGAGGCTTACCTCGTCGGCGATCCGCGACAGCCGGGTGACCGGCCGGATCACGATGGCATGAAGCATGAGGTTGAGGGCGACGAAGATGAAGGCGAAGACTCCGGTGAGCGAGATCATGAAAACCTTGAAGGTGTCGTTGGCGCGCTTGATGGGCAAGGTCATGGGGACGGACACGATCTGCGCGCCGACCACCTCGTTCAGCTTCCAGCCGAAGCCGTTCGCCGGACCGTAGAGCTCGATCATGGTCTTGGGCGCTGCGTCCACGGTGCTGTGGCAGTATAGGCAGGCTGCGTCCTTGATCTGAAGGGGGCGAGCCATGTACAGGGCACGGCCGGTCGGTGTGTCGCGCTCGCCGACGATCTCAACGCGGTCCGGCGCCTGGCGGAACTGGTTCACGACGTCGGTTTCCCAATCGGTGGCGCGGTTGCGGGGATTGGTCGGATTGAGCGTCGCTTCCTTGTAATCGTAATCGGCGAATTTCTTGCGCAGGTCGCTGAACTGCTCGTTGGCGGCGTACGCGGGAACCGACTGCGGCAGGAACTGGTACTTAATCTGCGTCTCGAGCAGCGGGCGCACCTGCTTGGAAGTGTAGCCGCGCGTCGCGAGCGCCGATTCCATCATGATGCGGGCATGCTGGAGCACCTCGTCGCGCGCGTTCTGCCGCAGCAGGTCGAGCGATACATAGGCTGCAATGGCCAGACCGACCAGGAAAATTGCAAGAAACACGATGTTGAACTTGACGATCAGTCTCATGACCTTCCCTCCTACCGTTGCGTGCCGGATTGCGCGCTCTTCGGGTCGTTCGGGTCCTTCGGAGCGTACTTTTCCGGGAACAGCACTTTGTCCCATTCCGGGTGTTCCCGGAGATTCTCGATCAGCTTGCGGCGAAACTCGGAATCCTTGGATCGAACCTCAAACCGTTTGACGAAATTTCTTCTTAGCGCGGAACCGGCTTTGAGCCAGGCTTCGACCTCGGCGTATGTCACCTCGTGTTCGCGCTTCGGCTCCGACCTCCTGTTCTTGAACCGGTCGAGTAGCACCGGCAGGTCGTCCCGAAATTGCCGCGGCATGTTCTTCAGGAACTCAGCCGAGGGGCGCGAGCCGAGGGTTGCCGGCTGCTCGCCCCTGCGGACGATGAACTCTCCGCCCTTCGCGTCGCGCGCGATTCTCTGCACGCCTTTCCTGCCGATTTCGGAAAATCTCACGGCGCCGGATTCGACGTATATGTCGGTGGAACCGTCGCCCGCGTTCAGAACAGCGGTCGCTTCCCCCGCGTTGATCTCGACGCGCGGCGTGAGGTAGCGATACTGTGTGCCCTTGCTGGATTTTTTCTGAGTGAACTTTGCCCAGCCGGACAGCACCGCGATCTCCGACTGGCCGCGCGCTCCCGAGGCGATGTTCGTCAGCATGGCGCGCGCGCCTTGGCTGAGATTGAGGATCGCGCCGTCCTGGAATTCTATCTGCGCCTGCCCTTTGGGGTCGACCGACAATATGTCTCCGTCTCCGAGCCTCACGCCCTGGGTGACGGTGTAGAGCGTCGCGCCCCGTATCAGCTCGACGCTCCCTTCGGCCAGCGTCAGGGTGCCTGCAGGTTGAGCAAAAGCGGAAGCACAGACGCCCAATAAGGTCGCTACAAACTGGAAACAGGGTCCCAGCACCCCCCGGCCGCATCCGCGCATGTCCCCCCCGACTTCGCTTCCGTAGCTTCTGGAGGGCATTCTAGAGCAGACGGTAACGAGCACTCAAGTGAGGCCCAGGCTGGAGCGGCAGGCTAATTTGCTGGTCTTTTGGCTTATACTTTGCGCCGCCGCCAGAATGGCTCGCACCTGTCCGATGGAGAAGAAGCCCGTAAATCTCGCCGTTCTGTTCGCCGACATCACCGGGAGCACGCGCCTGTACGAGAAGTTCGGCAACGCGAGGGCGCTCGAGTGCGTCGGACTCTGCCTCAATATCATGCGCGAATCGACGCTCGGCTGCGGGGGGCGCGTTGTCCAGACGATCGGTGACGAGGTCCTGTGCGTATTCCCGACGGCTTTGGCGGCGACCCAAGCGGCCACCGAGATGCAATCGCGGGTCGAGATGCAGGAACCGGTATCCGGGTGGCGCCTTCAGATCCACGTCGGCCTGCAATTCGGTCCCGTGCTGGAGGAGGGGCAGGACGTGTTCGGCGACTGCGTCAACGTGGCGGCTCGAATGGTGAAGCTCGCCAAGCCTTCTCAGATCATTGCCGGCGGCGAGTGCGTGGAAGCATTGACCGGGCCGATGAAGGATCAGACGCGTGCCCTCGACAAGCTTCCCGTCAAGGGGCGGGAGCAGGAAGTCGACGTCTACGAGGTTCTGTGGCGGCAAAGCGAGGAATTGACCTACATGGCGAGCCGGGCGCCCGGCCCGCCGGATCAGGCTCAGGTGCGGCTGTGCTTGAGGCACGGCGGGAAGGAAATGATCCTGGGCCCGGGGCGCGAACTAATAAAGTTTGGCCGGGAGAACTCCTGCGACATCGTCATAGCGGACCGCAAAGCGTCTCGCGAGCATGCCCGGATTGAGCGCCGCCGCGACAAATTCGTTTTGGTCGACGTCAGCTCGAACGGTACGTTCGTTACGTTTCAGGGCGAACCTGAAATGGCCGTAAAGCGCGAGGAGGTCCTTCTGCGCGGCCGTGGATCGATCAGCTTCGGGCATCCTTACAGCGCTGATCCGACGGAGGTAGCGGCGTTCGAAATTCAAACTCCGACCTGAATCTACCTGACGCGGCTCGCGAATATTCCGTTGAGGAGCTGTCCTACGGACCGGAGGCTCTCAGCGGCGCGGCAGACGAGGTCGGCTACGAAGTCCGCGTCGCGCATGTGTTCCTTGGCGATCTGCCGGTCGCTTTCGCTCACCCGGATGCTGTCGATGCGCTGATCCATGCTGGAGTGCAAGTCGGTGTTCTTGATCATGTCCGTGCTCCTCGTCCCGTTGCGTTTCCGGTTTGCCCGGCCCGTGCAAAACCTTCATTTGCACGGTAACCAGCTTAGGTTTCGGGAGAGACAAGCACAGTGAAGCCTTCCACCGCTTTACTGTGGAATATGCACATTCGGCACGGGAAAGCGCACCGGTCGGGGGGGGCGCCGAGGCAGGTCACGCCGCGCGGCGATATTCGTGCGAACCCTTGAGCGCGCGGGCGAGCTCGACGAGGCTCGCGACGTTGTGCACCGGCAGGAACTCGTCCACGTGCGGCAGCATCGCGCGCACGCCCGCCGGCCGCGCCTCGAATCCTGGGTAACGCAGGAGGGGATTCAGCCAGATGAGCTTCCTGCACGACTTGTGCAGGCGCTCCATCTCCTTCGCCAGTCCTTCGCCCACGTCGCCGTCGAGGCCGTCGGAGATCACCAGCACGACCGCGTTCTGTCCGAGCACTCTGCGCGACCACCGCAGGTTGAACTCCCGCAGGCAATTGCCGATGCGCGTGCCGCCCGACCAGTCGGCGATCGCATCCGACACCCCGCCCATCGCGACGTCCACGTCGCGATGGCGCAGGTAGCGGCTGATGTTGGTGAGTCGTGTGCCGAAGACGAAGCTCGTCACGCGGTCGCGGTCGTTGGTGATCGCGTGCAGGAAGTGGAGAAACATCCTCGAGTAGCGGTTCATCGAGCCCGACACGTCGCACAGAACGACGAGCGGCGGATGGCGCCGCTGGGGCGAGCGCCGTTTGAGCGGGATGATCTTTGCGCCGTTCCTCAAGCTTGCGCGCAAGCTCGCGCGCAGGTCGACTCGCGCGCCGCGCGTGTCGGGTTCGAAGCGCCGGGTGCGGATTTCCGGGATGGGCAGGCGCAGGTTCGCGAGCATTTTTTTCG
>Ga0210382_10000334_pt1 | contig 17532 bp, 15 predicted proteins | sample PLMedo_FD_155452 | JGI IMG/M metagenome (GOLD analysis project Ga0210382, IMG submission 155452) | Groundwater sediment microbial communities from an aquifer in East River, Colorado, USA - PLM0_60_coex redo | ecosystem: Environmental > Terrestrial > Soil > Riparian zone | place: USA: East... | reverse complement strand
CGACAATCTTGGTTGCGTCCTTGAGCGCGGCGCACATCGGAGTGCCCCCTTTCCCATAGGGGTCGAACCAGACTGGAAATTTCACAGTTTGGTCCATCACTCCGCCGGCGCCATCGTCCGATTGCTTTGTTCTTTCTTCGATGCGCAACGGCTTGTCGGCCAATTCACTGATCGGTACCAAAGAGCGCCCGCTCAGTGCACCGCCGAGCGCCGGTTTACAGCTGTCCTCGCTGTAGCCCAGCACACCGACATGAAAGTAGTCGTAAATAGAGTCCGATTTGGCGCAACGGATGGACAGATTATGAATAAGCTTGTTGAGGATGGTCGCCAGCTCCTCGGCCTTCTTTTTGCCATTGTCTCCGCCGGCAAAAGGGTCCTCCATCGACTCGGACTGGTCGACCAGAAACAGGAAACAGCCCGGGTTCTTACGACTGATTTCGGCCTGGTATGCCATGGTTGTTCTCCACTTTTGGCATGTTCGTTCTTGGGAGGGCCCTGCACCTTGTTCGTCCGGGCCAAAGCAGGCTGTGACTGTTGTCACCTCATCATGGGGCGCAGCGCTGTAGCAATGACTTGCGGGAGGCGAAAGAGAGGCTTGACGATCTGAAACGAAGCGATCCGGGCGGGGACATCAAGCTCTAGTCGGACCGAAAGACGAAAGCCGGAGAGCTGTTGCTCCCGGCTTTCGTGGCGTAGCGAAACTGGCTACGCAGAGACCTCACAAGTATGTGAAACATCGGCGTCAGAATCCGCCGAGTCAATAGGTAGCGAGGGTGCTGGTGGCGGGACTCGAACCCGCAAGAGCTTTCGCTCAGAGACTTGTGAGGTCTCAGCCTTTACCGATTTCGCCACACCAGCACCTCATGGCTGCGAACCTCGGTAATCCCGAAGGCCAAGACGCGAGACCCCACCCGCGCTGCCGCTCGCGCATACACGATGTGTGGTATCGGTTGTCTTATCGTCCCAAACGAACGCTTGAGGGATCAATTCAACGCAGAATGCAGCGCACTTTCTGTTACCTACACGCTGTTAACCACTGCTGCGTCTGCTGCGTCTTGGCGTCTTCTAGATTCGGGGTGCTGTTCGCCTTGTCTCTTTCCAAAAAGGAGCCAGCGCTGTCATCCCGAGCGCAGCGCGCGGCACGCGCGCGAAGCGAGGGATCTGCTTTTCCGTTGAGTCGCGCGGAGCGAGGGATCTGCTTCTTCGTTGAGCGAGATTCGGGACGTGCCTTAAGCCCGGGACCTGCCTTAAAAGCAGATCCCTCGCGCCTTCGGCGCTCGAGATGACACGCTCGCTCGCTTTTTGAGAATTAGAATGGAAAGATTGGAGGCATGCCTCACCGTCTTTCCAAATCCCGCTTCGTCGCCGGTACTCAATGCCACAAGCTCCTCTGGTGGAAAGTCCACGAGCCCAACGCGGTCGAGCTCCAACCCAACAAAGTGCTCCAGGACCGCTTCGACCAGGGCGCCCAGGTCGGTGCGCTCGCGCGCGATCGCTTCGCCGGCGGCGTGCTCATCGATCTGCCGCACACCGCGGTGGACGAGCGAGTGAGGCGCACGCGCCAGCTGATCGATGACGGTGCGCCGGCGATCTTCGAGGCCAGCTTTCTCGCCGACAACACGTTCGTTGCCGTCGACATCCTCAGGCCGGACGGGAAGGGCTTTCATCTCACGGAGGTGAAGGCGGCAAACTCCCAGGAGGAGAAGCATCTCCCCGATGTCGCCGTGCAACTGCATGTCCTCAAAGAGAGCGGCATTCCGGTCGCGGGCGCGGACGTCATGCATCTGAACAGGGAGTGTCATTTCCCCGATCTCGAGACGCTCTTCGAGCATGCGGATGTCACGGCAGCGGTCGAACCGCTACTGAACAAGGTTGGCTGGGAAATCGACGCGCAGCTCGAGATGCTGGCGGGCCCGCTGCCCGACGTAGCAATCGGGCTGCATTGTCACGAGCCCTACGAATGCCCGTTCATGGCGCGATGCTGGCCCAAAGATCGCGACCATATCATGAATCTGTCAGGCGTTGGACCGAAGAAGGGCTGCGCCTTCCTGCTCACTGGCGTGCATCGCATCGCGGATTTGCCGGCAAAGCAGAAGCTCAACGTGACGCAGAAGCGGCAGATCCGCGCGATGCGGGAGAATCGCCTGATCGTCGAGCCTGGTCTGAAGCAAGCGTTGGAGGCGTTTCACGGCAGGATCGGCTTCCTCGATTTCGAAACGATCCAGCGTGCGGTCCCCGTGTGGCCGGGCATGGGACCGTGGGAGCAGGCACCGGCGCAGTTCAGCTATCACGAGCTGCAGGACGACGGCACGTATGCGCACGACGAGTTTCTGGCGGAGGGTCCGAAGGACTGCCGGCCCGCACTGGTGCATCACATGCTCGAGGCGACGCGGCGCGCCGACACGATCGCGACATATTCCCATTTCGAGCGGACCAAGATTCGGGCACTGCAGAAGGCGGTGCCCGAGCTGCAGCCGGAGCTCGAGGCACTCGAGCACAAGCTGGTCGATCTGCTGCCGATCGTGCGCGAGAATGTGTACCACCCGGAGTTCCTCGGCAGCTTCAGTCTCAAATACGTGCTGCACCCGCTGGTCCCGGAGCTGACCTACGACGATCTCGTGATCGTGGACGGGCTCGTGGCGAGCGTCGAGATCGCCCGGCTCCTCTTTGTGGCGGGCAAGATTCCGCAGGAAGAGCAGACCCGAGTGCGGCAGGATCTGCTCAACTACTGCGAGCGGGATACGTGGGCGATGGTGAAGGTGCTGGAGAGGCTGCGGGAGTTAGCAAGTTAGGAGCACCCCGTTGGTAGAAGACGCTAAGACGCCAAGACGCCGTAGCGGTTATTAGTGGGGAGCTGACAGCTAACTTCTGAAAACCACTGCTGCGTCTTAGCGTCTTGGCGTCTTCTGAGTTCGGGGTGCTGATCGCCTGCAAGGTCGAAAGCCCTGTTTTTGCGTATGATTGATCGATCATGAAGCGTTTCGCGCTCTTGTGCCTCGCCCTCGCCGTCGCATTGACTGCGCGGCCGATCGCCGCCCAGCAGCTCGAAATCCGTTTCCTCGACGTCGGCCAAGGCGATGCCGCACTCGTGCGCGAAGGTGGCAAAACCGTGCTCATCGACGCGGGCCCCGCAGCCGCCATCGCGTCCTATCTGCGATCCTTTGGCATTGACACCATCGACCTGCTCATCGCGAGTCACAACCACAGCGACCATATCGGTGGCATGACAACCGTCCTCAACGCGGCGGTCGTACGCTTCTACCTCGACAACGGCCTTCCGCACACGACCGGGACGTATCGGCAGACGATGCGTGCGGTGCAGGCGAGCGGTGCGCAGTACTTGCAAGCCACCGACCGCGCAATCACGCTCGGTAGTGCGGTGCTGCACGTGCTGGCGCCACCACCGGGCGTGCAAGATCAAAACAATGGTTCTGTGGGGATTCTCATCGAGTACGGCGAGTTTCGCGCGCTCCTCACAGGGGATTCGGAGCAACAGGAGCTCAGCTATTGGTTAGGGAATGGCGTGATCCCCAAGGTCAATGTTCTCAAGGCTGCCCATCACGGCAGCTCCAACGGTACGAGCGCCGAGTGGATCGCAGCGACCCATCCTCAGGTGGCGGTCATCTCAGTCGGTCGCGGCAATTCCTATGGGCATCCCTCGGCCGCGGTGATTTCGGAATGGGCGCAAGCCGGCGCACGCGTCTATCGCACCGATCGCGACGGTAGCGTTCTCATTCTTGCCAATGATGACGGCAGTTTTGTGGTAACCACAGCGAATGCAGATCCGAAGGGCGTGGTTCAATTTCATCCGTATGCGAGAGACACGGCGGCCGCGGAGGCCGCCCGCCCGGTGACCTCCCCCGCGTGTTGCCGGATCTGCACGACAGGAAAGGCGTGCGGCAATTCATGTATCAGCCGCGATAAACAGTGCCATCAACCCCCTGGCTGCGCCTGCGGAGCGAAGCCGTGAAGTACGCCTTCTTTGCCGTCGATCGCCTCGAGCGCAACATCGCCGTACTCGTCGGCGACTCGGGCGAGTCGATCGACATGCCACGCGTGGAGCTGCCGGATGGTCTCCGCGAGGGCGCGGTGCTGCGCGTGCGCTTCGGCGCGCAGAATCTGCCCGATTGGTCGAGCGCGATCATTGATAAGGAAGAGGAGAAGCGGCGGCTAAGGGAAGCGAAGCAGCTGCTGGATGAGATGAAACGGAGCGATTCGGGAGGAGACGTCACGTTGTAGGACACGTGGGCGATGGTGAAGGTGCTGGAAAAGCTTCGCCAGTTGGCTGCTTAAGAGCCGTTCCCCCTCTCCGGAACGGAGAGGGGGCCAGGGGGTGAGGACTACACCGCAAACGTCCTACGCACCCCCGCCGCGTACACCTTCCACGGCACCACATTCCGAAGTCGCGGCAACCACGTCGCCCGCGCGCCCACTCGATAGCGCAATCCTGGTTCCTTGCTCGCGACGATCTGGAGCACGCTCCGCGCGACCTGCTCCGGCGGAATGCCACCCGCCAGGGACTGGCCAAACTTCGCGAGCATTCGCTTGCGGGTGACGTTGTACGCCGGGAGTTCCCGCTCGGCCCCCGGAGATGCTTCACCGATGGGGGTGTTCACGAATCCCGGCTCGACCAGGCTCACACTGATGCCAAACGGTCGGACTTCGTGCCACAGCGATTCGGAATATCCCTCGACGGCAAACTTGGTCGCCGAGTAGAAGGCGCTGAACGGAATCGCGGTGTTGCCCGCAAGCGAGCTGATGTTGATGATCTTGCCGGCACCGGCAGCCCGCATCCCCGGGAGCACCGCATTCACCATGCGCACGATGCCGAAGAAGTTCGTCTCGAACTGTGCCTTGGCTTCCTCGACACTCGTCTCTTCGGCGGCGCCCATCATCGCGTACCCCGCGTTGTTGACGAGCACGTCGAGCCGGCCCGCCTTCGCGGTCACCTGTTCTACGCATGCTCGAACCGACTCCTCCGATCGTACATCGAGCGCCAGCATTGTAAACGCGTCGCGCTTTGAAGAGTCAGGCTTGCGCGCCGTCCCGAAGACGGTGAAGCCACGCTCGGCCAAAAGGCGCGCCGTCGACTGACCGATGCCGGATGACGCGCCCGTGACGAGAATTGTCTGCGACATGGAATCTCCAGAAGGTTATGCTCCGACAACGCTATCTGGCCGCTCATCGTTCCGTCGGCTAAAGCCGCGGCTCGGCCACTTCACACGCGCTTAAGGGCGCCCGCTCTCGACCCTCGTTCGCCCTGAGAGGGCGGGCTCGGCTTGGTGTGCGCCCTGTAAGGGCGCACTCCCGCCGAGGGCGGGCTCTGAGCCCGCGTAAACAAGAAAGCCGGCGAGCTCTCGCTCTCCGGCTTTCTCACGTAGCGAAACTGGCCCCGGGGTCACCCCTACCGCGTGAGGGCTACGGGTTGACCGTCACCTGTCCGTTCATCCCGGGATGATTAGTGCAACTATAGTTGAACGTCCCCGCCGTATTGAACGTGCGGGTTACGCTCTCCGAAGTCCGGTTGGGGATATTTGACGGAGCGCCGGTCGTGGCGGCGAAGGTCACGTTGTGGTCCACCGTGGTGCCCTGCCACGCCCATGTCACCGTCGTGGTCCTAGGAACCGTCAGCGACGATGGCGTAAAGCTGTTGTTCGCCACCTCCACCGTCGTCACCACCGCGGCGCTGGTCGTGAACGTCACCTGCGGCGTCCCGGTCAACCCCGACGCCGTGGCCGTCGCCGTCTGGTCGCCGGTCCCGCTCCCCAGCGTCCGCTGCGCGCTCGCGGTGCCGGTCGCGCCGGTGGTGTCCTGCGCCGGCGTGATCGACCCGCCACCGCTCGCCACCGCCCAGTCGATCGTCACACCCTGCTTCGAGTTGTTGTTCGCGTCCCGCGCGGTTACGGTATAGGTCACCTGCGCCGAGGGTGTCGCCGTGCCGCCGTCCCCCGTGGTCTTGACGATGTTCGTGGCGGTGCCGGCCGTTGCCTGAAACGTGATGGTCACGGGAGAACCGACCAGCCCTGTCACCGTCGCGGTGGTCGGGTGCGCGCCGGCCGTGGTTCCGTACGTGTAGCGCACCTTCGAATGACCCGTCGCACTCGTCGCCACATTGTTTCCTGACAGGGTTCCGCCCGTGGCCGCCCACATCACGGCGACGCCCTGCAGGGGCGCGGCGATCTGATCGGTCACGAGGACGTCGAGCGATTCGGCCTTAGTGGCGAGCACGGTATCGGTGAACGGACCCGTGGTCGCATTGGCGATGTTGACGGCGCCTTGAATCTGGGAAACGGCGTTGAAACTGACGGGAGTGAGACCGGACACAGTCGCGCGCGCCGTCTGCGTGCCGGCGTTCGGACCGAGCGTGCGGCGCGTCTTGGCAATGCCGCCCACGTCGCTGGTGCGAGTGGTGGGCGACACGCTGCCGCCGCCCGCCGTGACAGACCAGGTCACAAGGGCACCCGGCAGCACCGCGCCGGCATTATCGCGCACGATCACCGCCAACGATTCGGCTAACGCCGCGCCCGCCGCCGCGACCTGATTGTCGCCGGCGCTCAGCGCGATCGAACCAGCCTGCGGACCTCCGTCACCACCACCACCACATGCACACAGCGCGACAACGGCAAGCGTTGCCAGACCAGTGAAGCGCATCGCGAACCTCCGGCAGCTAAGGTGAGCGTGGATGACATGCGATTTACCTACCCCGAAGGTGGAGGAACGGCGAAAGCCGGAGAGCTTTGCTCCCCGGCTCACAGCCGGTATGTGGTCTTCACCAAGTCGTACGCAAGCGCCCTTCCCATCCTCCGCGCGTCGCTCTGGTCGATCACGTGGCGCGCCACGAGGCCGCCGAGATAGTTGGCATCCATACGCCGCGCCAGATCGTGGCGCGCCGGAATCGAGCAGAACGCGCGCGTGTCGTCGTTGAACCCGGCTGTCTTGTAAATCGACGCCGTTTCGGTCGTGCGCTCGCGGAAGCGCCGCATGCCTTCCATTGAATCGTGGAACCACCACGGGGGTCCGAGCCGCACCGCGGGGTAGTGTCCCGCGAGCGGCGCGAGCTCGCGGCTGTAGGTCGATTCGTCCAGCGTGAACAACACGAGCGTGAACCGCGGGTCGTTGCCGTAGGCATTGAGCAGCGGGCGCAGGTTGCGCGTGAACTCCGTCGCCACCGGGATGTCGCCGCCCATGTGGGGCCCGAAGCGCTCGAATACTTGGCTGTTATGGTCGCGCAGCGCGCCGGCATGGATCTGCATCACCAGACCATCGTTCAGCGAAAGACGAGCCATTTCCATCAGTACATGAGCGGTGAAGCGGCGCTCGTCGTCGGGCGTCGCCTTGCCCTGGCGCGCCCGCTGGAACAGGCGCTCGGCCTCTTCCTCGGGGAGCAACGAGGTGTAGGGTTCGAGCACGCCGTGGTCGGTCGCCGTGGCACCCAGCTGCTTGAAGTACGCTCGACGCTCGGCGAGCGCGCGGACTAGCCCCGAGTAATCGCTCGCCCCGAGCGCGTCGAACTCGGGTGAGGAGATCTTGCACTGCGCGTCCGGCCGGAACGTCGGGATGACGCGACCCTTCCAGCCGGATTCGCGAATCGCGCAATGGTGCTCGAGGTTGTCGGTCGCCGCGTCGGTCGTCGCCAGCACTTCGATGTTGAAGCGATCGAACAGCGCGCGCGGCCGGAACTCAGGGCTTTGGAGCTTCTCGACGATGGTGTCGTAAATCCGCGCAGCGGTGTCACCGGATAGCGGATCCCGAATCCCGAATAACTCGGACAGCTCGTACTCGAGCCACGCCCCGCTCGGCGTGCCGCGAAACAGGTAATAGCGCTCGGCGAACAGCTGCCACACGCGGCGGGGGTCCGCGTTCAATAAGCCTTCGAGCGGCACCCCATTGGCGTACAGCAGTCGCAGGATGTAGTGGTCGGGCTGAACGATGAGCGACGCCGGCTCGGGGAACGCCGCGTTCTCCGCGAGAATGCGCGGATCCACGTGGCCGTGGGGCGAGACGATCGGGAGGTCTCTAGTCTCCTCGTACAACGCGCGCGCGACGCGGCGGACCGACGAGTCGGGGTCGAAGAAACGGTCGGGATTCAGACTGTTGGAGTCCAACCGGGCGCATACTCCCGCTGCCAGTGAGCCATCGCCGCTTCGTCGCCCTGGATGCGGCCCGTCGCGGGATCGACGCGGAGCGCTCGACCCGTCCATTGCGCGATGTTGCCGAGATGGCACAGTAGCACGCTCTTCGCACCCTCCTCGATCGGCTGGCTGACGGGAGTCCCGGTGCGGACGCCTTCGACGAAGTTCGCGATGTGCAGCGCCGTGAGCTGATCGTCGCCGCTGAGCGCGAGCGAATCGGTGCCCGACGGCGGGGGCGCGACATTCTGCTTCACGACTTTGTTGTCGAGGTCGTACACGATGTAGCCGTCCTGATCGAGCACCATCGAGCCGGTGGTGCCGTGTATCATCGTTCCGCGGCCGCGGCCTTCGATCGGATATGCATTACAACTCCGGCCCTCCCAGGCGATGGCGCGGCCGCCTTCGAACTCGAACGCCGCTTCCTGCGTGTCGGTGAACTCCCAGTCGTCGTCGAAGTGGTAGCGGCCGCCCGCGGAGGTGACGCGCACCGGATGATCGACGCCGAGGGCCCAGCGGGCGACGTCGATCTCGTGCGTGCCGTTGTTGCAGATCTCGCCCGTGCCCCAGCGGCGGAACCAGTGCCAGTTGTAGTGAATCACGTTGTCCTTGTAAGGCGTGCGCGGCGCCGGCCCCTGCCACAGCTCGTAGTCCAGGTCTCCCGGTACCGGCGCGGCTTTGCCCCGCCCGATGGATGCGCGGCGGTTTGCGTACCACGCGCGGGCGAAGTAGGGGCGGCCGATGATCCCGTCCCGGATCGCCTGCACGGCTTCGATGGCGCGCGGCGACGAGCGGCGTTGCGTGCCCATCTGGACCACGCGACGCGCCTTGCGCTGGGCGTCCACCAGCAGCTCGCCTTCGCGCGCGTTGTGGCCACAGGGCTTCTCCAGGTAGACATGCTTGCCAGCCGCCAGCGCGAGGATCGCGGCGGGCGCGTGCCAATGGTCGGGCGCCGCGATGACGAGCGCGTCCACGGACTTGTCGTCGAGCGCGCGCCGGAAGTCGGCGATGCTCTTCACCCCGAGAGTTGCGGCAGCCTTGGCCAACACCTTGGCGTCCACGTCGCACACACTGGCGACCTCGGCGTTGGGCGTCTTGGCGAACACTTTCGCCAGTACGGTCCCGCGGCCGTTCAGGCCCATCACGCAGACCACGACCTTCTCGCTCGGTGAGCCCTTGGCGAAGAGCGGTGCACGCGGCGCGATGAGTCCGAGCGCGGCGCTGGAAGCGGTTTTCACGAAGCGACGGCGTTTCATAGTGGCCTCACTTTGATATCGCGGAAATAGACCTCGTCCCCGTGGTCTTGCAAGACGATGTGGCCTCGACGCTTTTGTCCGAATCCGGGAATCGTCTTGTACTTGCTGGCAGCTACAGCCGAATCCATGCGTGCGGTGCCGAGCTCGAACTCGACGACTTTCTGGCCGTTGAGCCAATGCTCGCCGTGGTTGCCGCGGACCACAATGCGCGAGCGGTTCCACTGGCCCACGGGGCGCAGGAGCTTCTTCTCAATTGGCGCGATCAGGTCGTACAGCGCGGCCGTGCGGTGGCTCGGAAGCTTGCCGTCCTCGTGCCGGTCGTCATCGAGGATCTGATATTCAAAGCCCAGGGCCGAGTGGGTGGGGCCGCCGCCGGTACCCGCCCCCCCCTGGGCCAGCGACATTGTTTCGGACACGTTGTATTTGACGCCGCTGTTCGCGCCCGGCGTGACCTTCCACTCAAAGCTCAGCTCGAAATCGGCGAATGAGTCTCGGGTCTCCAGGTCGCCGCCGACCAGCGGCCGTCCGTCGGCCACGCGCGGCACGTCGCCCGACGCAATCTTCTTGATCGCGCCGTTCACCACGACCCAGTGGGCCGTGGGCACGCTGTCGTAGCCGAGGCCGCGCCAGCCGGTGAGCGTCTTTCCGTCGAATAACAGATGCCAGCCCGCGGCGCGTTCGGCGGGGGTGAGGGTGTTGGGTGATTGGGTCAGATACAGGATCAGAACGGCAGCAATCATAGAGTAGACCCTCTAGACCCTTTCTTTTCTCCCCAAAAGGAAACGAGAGAGCATGTCATCCTGAGCGCCGAAGGCGCGAAGGACCTGCTTTTCGGTGCCCACCAAAAGCAGGTCCTTCGCTTCGCTCAGGATGACAAGCCGCTGCTTGCTTTTGAAAAAGCAAAAAAGCAAGAGAGGTTGTCATCCAACTTCAACCGGCTCGAGGCGCGGCGCCAGCAAATGAATAATCGCCCAGGCCGTGACGTACGCGAAGCCGCAGACGGCGAAGATCGAAGCGTAGTTGCCTCCGGTCGCGTCGAGTATCCGGCCGGTGAGCCATTGGAACAGCACGCCGCCCATGGCGCCGGCGAAACCGCCGATGCCGGACACGGACGCCACGGCGCTCGGCGGGAACATGTCGCTCGCGAGCGTATAGACGTTGGCCGACCAACCCTGGTGGGCGGCGGCCGCCACGGCGACGATGAGCACCGCGCCCCACATGCTCCCGGCGCGCGGCGCGAGGGCTGTGGGGACGATCGCGAGCGCCATCAGCAGCATCGCCGTCTTGCGCGCGCGGTTCACGGTCCAGCCGCGTTTGAGCAGACGGCTCGACAGCCAGCCGCCGCCGATCGACCCAACGTCGGCGATTAGATACACCGCTACAAGAGGAAGGGCGACCTGCGCGAGCTTGATGCCGTACGTCCGGTCCAGGAATTTCGGGAGCCAATACAGATAGAACCACCAGATGGGGTCGGCGAGAAACTTGCCGGCGACAATCGCCCAGGTCTGGCGAAGACTGAGAAGACGGAGCCAGGAGCCCCGGGGCGTGGCCCCGGAGTCCTCACCCCCTGACCCCCTCTCCGTTCCGGAGAGGGGGGACGCGGGGCTGCGATACAGCGCGAGCCACAGGAACAGCCACAGAAAGCCGAGCGATCCCGTAACGACGAATGCCCAGCGCCAGCCCCAATTCAGCGCGATCCACGGCACAATGAGCGGCGTGAGGATCGCGCCGGTGTTGGTGCCGGCGTTGAAGATGCCCGTGGCTAGGGCCCGCTCATCTTTGGGGAACCATTCCCCTATGCTTTTGATGGCGCCGGGAAAGTTGGCGGACTCGCCCAGGCCGAGCAGCGCGCGCGCGGCCGAGAACCCCGCCGTCGTGCGGGCGAACGCATGGCCGATCGCCGCCAGGCTCCACACGACAACCGCCGTGGCGAAGCCGCGGCGCACGCCCACGCGGTCGAGCCAGCGCCCGGCGATCAGGAAGCCGAACGCGTACACCAGGGTGAACGAGTAGACCACGGCCGCGTACTGCGACTCCGACCAACTCAGCTCGCGCTGCAACGTCGGCGCGAGGATGCTGAGCACCTGCCGGTCCATGTAGTTGATCGTGGTGACGACGAACAGCAGCGCGCAGATCGTCCAACGGTAGGGCGTCCTCACCCCCCGGCCCCCTCTCCCTTCGGGAGAGGGGGGACGCGAGGCGGTGGACGAGTCGAGCGACATGGTGGCTTCAAAGCTACTTTCAGAACACGCGATGACTACTCGACGGGAGTTTCTCGCGACCGCTGCGGCACTCGCCCTTCGTTCCCCCTCTCCGGAACGGAGAGGGGGCCAGGGGGTGAGGCTACCCCTTGGGTTCTCCACCCTCGGTTGCCCCACGTGGCCCTGGCCCAGGATTCTGGACTTCGCGGCCGAGCACCAGTTTGCCTCGATCGAGCTGCGCGGGATCCAGACGAACATGGATCTCACCCAGGTGCCCGAGCTTGCGCCCGAGCATATCGGCGACGCGAGACGACAGCTTGCCGCGCACGGGCTCTCGGTCTCCTGCCTCGGCGCGTCGGCGCACATGCACGAGATGGACCCGGTCAAGCATGCCGCGCAGCTCGACGAGGCGCGCCGCTTCATCGATCTGGCGCAGGCGCTGGGCGCCCCGTACGTGCGGGTGTTCGGGAACGAGTACGTGCCCGGCGTGCCGCGGGCCGAGATGCTGGCGCACATCGCCGATGCGTTGCGCGGCCTGGGCGATTATGCGCGCCGCAAAGACGTCACCGTGATCATCGAATCGCACGGCGACTTCACCGACTCGCCCGCGTTGCTCGAGATTCTCCAGAAAGCCGACTCACCCAACGTGGCGCTGTTGTGGGACGCGCATCACACCTTCGTGTCGGGCAAGGAGCAGCCCGAGGACACCGTGCGCCAGCTGGGACGCTACATCCGGCACACCCACCTCAAGGATTCCGTCGCCGCCGGCAACGACCGGCGTTACGTGCTCACCGGCACGGGTGACGTGCCCGTGAAACGGCAGATCGCGGCGCTCGCGAAGACCGGCTACCGCGGGTTCTACAGCTTCGAGTGGGAGAAGCGGTGGCACCCGGAGATCGAGGAGCCCGAGGTGGCGTTCGCGCAGTATGCGAGCGTGGCAAGTCAGTATCTGAGGGATGCGAGAGTAGAAACCGAGCGCTGAAGCGCCGGCTCGGCCACTACGCGAGCCCCAAAGGGCTCGATGCGTCCTTCAGGACGCGCGCCTTCGCCGAGCCGGCCCTTTAGGGCACGGATAAACAACCGCTCCGTTGAACCCCTTCTTTAAAGCCACTCATCCCAACTCGCGCGATAGGCCCTCCCACAATCCCTGCAGATACGTCGCGCCCAGAGCGCGGTCGTACAACCCGTAGCCCGGCCGCCCGCGCTCGCCCCAGATCATCCGCCCGTGGTCGGGGCGCATCGGTCCGGCGAAGCCCGTGTCGCGCAGCGCCCGGACCACGTCGGCGAGACTCACGTCGCCCGAGGGATGCGGCGTCTCGTGGAACTTCCGCTCCCCCGTGACGCGCACGTTGCGGCAGTGCGCGAAGTGGATGCGGGGGCCGAGGCGCCGCACCATCGCCGGAAGGTCGTTCTCGGGGAGGGCGCCGAGCGAGCCCGTGCAGAACGTGACGCCGTTTGCCGGCCGGTCCACGAGCTGCAGGAGTCGCTCGAGGTCGGCGCCGCGGCAGATGATCCGCGGCAGCCCGAAGATGGGCCAGGGCGGATCGTCCGGGTGGATCGCCATGCGCACGCCGGCCTCCTCTGCGACGGGGACGACGCGCTCGAGAAAATATGAGAGATGATCCCACAGCCGTTCCGCATCCACGTCGTGGTACGCGGCGACGAGGGCGCGCAGTTCGTTGGGCTGGTAGGTGGTGGCCCACCCCGGTAGGGGCGCAGCGTGCTGCGCCCCCACATCCCCCTCCCCCCGCCCGATGTCCATGCGGGCAAGCGCCGCATCGTCGTACGCGAGCGCGGTCGAGCCGTCGGGCAGCCGCAGCGCGAGATCGGTGCGCATCCAGTCGAACACGGGCATGAAGTTGTAACACAGCACCCGCACGCCCAGCTCGCCCATGGTGCGGACGCTCGCGCAGTAGTTCGCGATCAGGCGGTCGCGCGTCGGCCGGCCGAGCTTGATGTCTTCGTGGACCGGAATGCTCTCGACGACCGCGAGCTTGAGCCCTGCGTCCGCGATGTCGTCCTGCAGCTGCGCGAGCCGGCCCTTCGGCCACGCGTCGCCGACCGGCACGTCGTACAGCGCGCTCACGACACCCTGCACGCCGGGGATTTGGCGGATGTGCACCAGCGGGATCGGGTCCGTTGGCCCGAACCAGCGGAAGGTCATGTACATCGGGCGGTCTCCGTTAGCGCGGCCAGGGCGGCCTCGACGCCGCCTTGTGCCAGGACGGCCATCCAGCGCTTCGTTGCCGCAGCGAACTCTTGGATGCGTGCCGCCTCGCCCAAAGCCTCGAACGGCGCCTTGGTGAACAGCACGTGGGCCGCGGCTGACAGAGCCAGACTGGAGGGCCCTTCAGGGCCCGCGTTGTCGCCGAGCCGGCGCTTCAGCGCACGGGAAACGATGAGGGGAACGACCCGAATCCGGAACTTTTCCTCCTGATTCGTCGCGATGACGCGCCACTCGTGCTCGAGCCACGGGTTGGCGAACCGCTCGAGCACCTGGTTTGCGAACGCGCGCGCTTCGACGCCCGAGAGATCAGTCGCGGGGATGATCTCCTCGAACAGCAACCGTTTCAGGAACGGGCCAAGCAGCGGATGCGCGGTGGCGTCGCGCACGGTGCGGATGCCGGCGAGGAGCGCGAGCGGCGCCGCCGCCGTGTGCACCGCATTGAGCAGGCGCAGCTTGCGTTCGCGGTAGAACGCGATATCGGGTGCGAACACTACGGTCGCGCTTTCCACGGGGAACACCGCGCGCAACTCGGCGGGGTCCGCCTCGATGGCCCACAGGGCGTAGGGTTCGGTCACGGTGAGCAGCGCGTCGCGGTAGCCGAGCATCGCCTCTAGGCCCGCGTGCTGGTCGGGCGGCGGGGCAGTCGTGATGCGGTCGACGAGCGAGGAGCAGAATCGCACGCGCGCCTCGAGCCAGTCGCGAAAGCTGCTGTCGTACTTCCTCGCCACTTCGTGAACCAAAGCCGCTAGGCGCGGCCCGTTATCTGGCACCAGCTCGGTTGGGATGACGAACACGAGCGGCGCCTCCGGTGCGCGCGTGAATCGGGCGTGCAGAGCGTCCGTCAGCCGACCCGGGAAGGGTGCGTCGATCCGGAAGCCAGCCTCCGAGACGTTGCTGACGATCACCTGAATCGAGGGGTTCGCCGCGACGTCGCGCACCACGTTCCACTGACTATCCGCGGCGAGCGCGCGCGAGATCGCGCCGATCTTGCCAACCCGTTCGACCGGCGCGCCGCCGGACAGGCCGCGTTCGATCAGCGTGAACAACCCGTCCTGGGCGTTCAGGGCGCGGGCGCGGGGCGCTCCTTCCGGCGTGCTTTGCACGACGACGATGCGACCGGCGTGCGCACCCGCGCGGTTTGCCGTATCGACCGCGGCGGCGCACAGCGCGCGCAGCAGCATGCCGCTGCCGAACTGGACCACGCGCTCGGGCAACTGATCGCGTCGATAGTCGGACCACAGTGCACCGGTCAAGAGGGGAAGCACAACGAGTAAGCTATCCGTCGGCTGAAGCCGCGGCTCGGCCAATTCACACGCCCTCAAGGGCGCCCGCCCTCGCCGAGCCGGCCCTTCAGGGCACGGAGAACGGCGGGACAGAAGAAGGAGCGCGATCAGGGATTGAAAAACAGCTGCGCCACCGCGCTCTCCAGATCCCAGTAGATGATCGCGACCGCCGTGAGGTCGAACGCGGCATGCGCGATCATCAGCATCCCAATCTGTCCCGTGATCGCGAAGATCGTACCGAATACTAGTCCGACAAGCGTCGCCTGCTCGACGCCGGCTGCTCCCTGGTCATGATAGTGAACCAAACCAAAGAAGGCGGCGGTGAGAATGACGATCGTGGCCTTGGACCAGAGCCCCGGTCGGAACAGCTTTCCCAGGCGCTCGAACAGGTATCCTCGGAACACCGTCTCCTCGCCAAAGCCGGCGCCCACAATGACCAGGTAGAGCATTGCAGGAAGCGCGGCGGTGTTGCCGACGAGATGATGGTATGTGGGGTTGATCGGCGGCGCGCCGAGCAGCGGCATCACGATCGCCTTCATCACGAGCTTGAGCACAATGCCCAACGCGAGGCCGACCGCGACCGTGCGGACCCAACTCACCGGCCGGACAAAGCCGAGCTCGCTCCATGGTGTACCGGACCGCCACGCCCATGCCAAGACCAGCAGGGCGCTGAGCGGCACGAACAGCAGATTGCCCGCGAGAATAACGAACAGCGCGAGAATCCCGAGCGGGCCGAATCCACGCAGGCGGGCAGGCTCCATCATGGGTGCTAATTTGCACTGCGAATGCCTAAGCGCCGCCCCACCCACCCCCGCTTCGACGCCTCCGACGATCTCCTCGGCGCGCCGCTGGCGGGTCAGATCGACCTCCACGGCATGTCCGCCGCTCAGGCCGAAGCAGCCGTGCGCAGCTTCATCGACAGCTGGCGGCGTCGAGAACCTGGAGCAGTCGTGCTGATAATCACGGGGAAGGGAAGGGGCTCGGAGGGAGGCGCAGTGCTGCGCCCGGCAATCCGCACACTGCTCAAAACCAGACTCAGCGGCTTCGTGTCAGACTGGGCGTTAGATGATTCCGAAGGGGCGTTTAGAGTGCGGCTCCGTTGACTGCAGCGCACGAACAACCCCCCGCACCTTCTCCGCATCCTTCACACTGAAATGCACTTCCCGGACTCCCGTGTCGTGTACGAGCCGAGCGACGTTGTTCTCGTTGATCCCGCCGCCGGCCAGGATCTCGATTCGCCGGTCTGCCTGGATCACGAGCCGGCTAATGCGCGCGGCGCCCTCCGGCGCCGTCGGCGCACCACCCGAGGTGAGTACGCGGTCGACGGCAAGCTGAATGAGACGCTCCAGCGCCACCGCGAGGTCGGAACACACGTCGAACGCGCGATGGAACGTCACCGGCAGCGGATGCGCGGTGACGACCAGCTCCGCCAGCCGGTCGTCCGCGATATGCTGCGTGGGCGTGAGCGCGCCGGTCACAATGCCGCGCGCCCCCCGCGTCTTTCGCCCGCCGAATCTGCTCGAGCATCGTGCGATGCTCGGCATCCGTGTACACGAAGTCCCCGGCCCGCGGGCGCACTAGCACAACGAGTGGAATGACGAGCTGGGACCGGCAGGAACGCAGGAGCTTCAGGTCGGGCGTGGTGCCGCCGTGGGCGAGGTCGGTGCACAGCTCGATGCGGTGGGCACCACCCTCGGCGGCCGCGAGCGCCGCGTCCAGGGACTCAACGGCTGCCTCGAGGAGAACGGTCACCAGGCGGAAGCTAAGCGCGAACGCAAAACCTGACTATTATCCATCACATGGCCTTGACCTTCTCCCGGCTCCGCACCCCCGTCGGTGAGCTCATCCTCACCGCCTCCGACACCGCCCTCACCGGCGTCTTCTTCCCGACCTCGCGGCGCGGGCCTGCCCCGACGCACCAGGCGGGCTGGACCGAAGCGAATGAAGGACCGGCGGCGGAAATCCTCGCGCGCGCGCGGCAGCAGCTCGAGGAATACTTCGCCCGCACTCGCACCACGTTCGAGCTGCCGCTCGAAGCCCTCGGCTCGGCATTCGAGCACCGCGTGTGGAACGCGCTGCGGCAGATTCCCTACGGCACGACCACGAGCTACGGCGCGCTCGCCAAGCTGCTCGGCGACAAGCATGCGACGCGCGCCGTCGGCATCGCCAACGGCAGGAACCCGATTCCGATCATCGTTCCGTGCCATCGCGTGGTGGGATCAAAGGGCGAGCTGACGGGCTTCGGTGGGGGATTGGATACGAAACGCTGGCTGCTGGAGCACGAGGGCGCACTGATGGAGCTAGGGGTTTAGCGCTTCCAGCTCCTTGAGGAATCCCAGCTGGCCGCGCAGGATCTTTTTGCGAGCCTCAGCCAATCCAAACCACCCCGCGCGATCGACCTCCGGATACTCGCGCCCTTTCAGCACGAAGCTGTTA
>Ga0210382_10000333_pt1 | contig 17617 bp, 18 predicted proteins | sample PLMedo_FD_155452 | JGI IMG/M metagenome (GOLD analysis project Ga0210382, IMG submission 155452) | Groundwater sediment microbial communities from an aquifer in East River, Colorado, USA - PLM0_60_coex redo | ecosystem: Environmental > Terrestrial > Soil > Riparian zone | place: USA: East... | reverse complement strand
ACCCGCCGCTCGGCGACGTCGACGGCCCCGCCGGGGCCGAAGCGGATCAGGCGCGGGGCGCGCTCCAGGTGAGAGGCCAGCTCGGCCGCGTCGGCCGGGACTATCGCGGCGCCGTCCTCCGGCAGTGCGTCGAGGATCTCCGCCTTCGCAGCCGCTATCGCCTCGACCGAGCCCAGCAGCTCGACGTGGACCGGGCCGACGTTGGTGATCACCGCGAGCTCGGGCTCGGCGATCCCCGCCAGCTCGGCGATCTGGCCGGCGCCCCGCATCGCCATCTCCAGCACCAGCAGATCGGCGCCGGCCGGGGCTTCGAGCACGGTGAGCGGCAACCCGATCTCCGTGTTGAGGTTCTCGCTGTTCGCGTGCACCCGGCCCGGCAGCAGCGCCCGTGCGATGTCCTTGACCGAGGTCTTGCCGACCGAGCCGGTGACGCCGACGACCTTCGCGCCGAGCGCGCGGCGCCAGGCTCGCGCCAGGGTCTGCAGCGCAGCGAGGGGATCGGATGCGGCGAAGACCCAGGCGCCGTCCAGGCGAGCAGCCCGATCGGGAGGGACGACGACCCCCCATGCCCCCCTCGCGATCGCCTCGCGGCCAAACTCGCCCCCGTCGACGCTCTCCCCGCGCAACCCGAAGAAGAGGGCGCCGGCGGTCTCGCGGGAGTCGATGGCTCCACGCTCGGGAAAGCCCGCCTCGCCCTCGGCGACGACCTCGGCGCTCATCGCCTCCGCAATCTGCCGCGGACCCAGGTTCACGAGGGGCCGCCCAGCTTACGCAGCTCCTCGCGGGCGACCTCGCGGTCGTCGAAGGGGAGCTTGCGGCCGCCCTCGAACTCCTGCCCCTGCTCATGGCCCTTGCCGGCGATCACGACGGAGTCGCCCGGCCGGGCACGGCCGAGGGCGAGGGCGATCGCGGCACGGCGGTCGGGCTCGACCTCCACGGTCGCGCCGCCGCCGGTCCCGGCGAGGACCTCGGCGACGATCGCGCCGGGGTCCTCGGAGCGCGGGTTGTCGGAGGTGACGATCGCCAGGTCTGAGAGCTCGGCGCCCGCGCGGCCCATCTTCGGGCGCTTGTCGCGGTCGCGGTCGCCGCCGGCGCCGAAGACGACGATCACCCTGCCCGCGGTGATCCCCCGCGCCGCCCGCAGGACGTTCTCCAGCGAGTCGGGGGTGTGGGCGTAGTCGACCAGCACGGCGAACGGCTGGCCCTCGTCGACCGGCTCGAAGCGGCCGGGCGCCCGGCCTGCGCTCGCCAGCCCGGCGCTCGCCGCCTCGGGCTCGACGCCGAGCGCGCTCGCCGCCGCGAAGGCGCCGAGAGCGTTGGCGACGTTGAAGTGCCCCGGCAACGCCGTGCGGATGGCCGTCTCCCCCGCCGGTCCGCTCGCCGTGAAGCTCGAGCCGGTGGCATCGAAGGACGCGTCGCGGGCGACGTAGTCGGCCTCCGCCCCCTCCGCCGAGAAGGTGAGGCAGTCGAATTCACCGGCGAGGCGGCGACCGTAGGGGTCGTCGACGTTGACGATCGAGACTTTCGGCTCCATCTCGAACAGCTTGCGCTTGGAGAGGAAGTAGTCCTCCATCTCACCGTGGAAGTCGAGATGGTCCTGGGTCAGGTTCGTGAACAGCGCCACCTCGAAGTGGATCGAGTCGCTGCGGTGCAACGCCAGGGCGTGGGAGGAGACCTCCATCGCGCAGGCCCGGCCCCCCGTCTCGAGCATCCGGCGGAAGGTCGCCTGCAGCTCGACCGCCTCCGGCGTCGTCCGCTCGACCTCCTCCTCGACCCCGCCGACGACCTGCTTCACCGTCCCCAGCAGCCCGCACCGCACATCGGCGGCCTCGAGGATCTCCCGGACCAGGAATGCGGTCGTCGTCTTCCCGTTCGTCCCGGTCACGCCGACGACGCGCAGCTCCTCCGTCGGGTCGCCCTGGAATCGCGCCGCAAGGGGCGCCATCGCCGCCCGCGCATCCGCGACCACGACCTGCGCGACCGGCAGCTCCAACTCCCGCTCGACGACCAGCCCCGCCGCCCCGGCCCCGACCGCCGCCGCAGCGAAGTCGTGCCCATCCGTCTTCCCCCCCGGCACGCAGAAGAACAGCGTCCCGGGCCCGACTTTTCGGCTGTCATAAGCCAAATCAGAAATCTCGACGATGGCGTCCCCGGTCACCCGACCCGCCTCGAACCCTCTGATCAGCTCCGCGAGCTCCACTGTGACGGCGATTCTAGGTCGCCTCCCAGAGGGGCTCCTCCCGCGGGTGGCGTCGGGGTGGGATGAACTCCGCCGCCCGGAGGCTGCGGAGGGCAAGGCCCCAACTCTCCACACGCATGAACCCTCCGCCCGGAGCAGCGCGCAGGGCAAGGAGGGCGCCCACCCCGACGCCAGGACCCGCGGCCAGGCGCATGGTCCCTATTCCGGAGGAACGCCTAGATATGGCAGCGCAAACGCCGCGATCTCGCCGAACGCCGGCGCGGCGACCGCGCCGCCGTAGATTTCCCCCTGCGGCTCGTCGACGATCACCGCGACCAGCAACCGCGGGTCCTGCGCCGGCGCGAAGCCGATGAACGAGGCGACGTACCTGGTCTCCGAGTAGACGCCGTTTTCCGCCACCTGCGCGGTGCCGGTCTTGCCGGCCAGCGTGTAGCCGGGAACGCTGACCTCGGAAGCGGTGCCGCCGGGGGCGAGGACGCCCTCGAGCATCGTGCGCACCTGCTCGGCGACGCCGGCGTCGATGACGCGGCGGCCGCGTGGCTCCGGCACGGGTTCGCCGTCGATCTTCTCGATCAACTGGGGCCGTCGCAGGACGCCGCCGTCGGCGATCGCCTGGTAACCGGCCATCATCTGCATCGGGGTCACCGAGAGGCCCTGGCCCAGGGGCAGGTTGCCCATCGTCGACCCCGAGTATTCCTCCAGCGCCGGGACGATCCCCCGCTCCTCGGCCGGGAACTGGACGCCGGTCGGGCGGCCGAAGCCGAAGCGGGCGATCCAGCGGCTGAACCGTTCGCTGCCCAGCTGCAACCCGACCGTCACCGCGCCGACGTTGGAGGAGTAGGCGAGGATCTGGGCGACCGACAGCGTTTCCGTCCCGCGCGAGTGCGACTCCTCGATCGTCCGGTCGGCGACCTGGATCGTCGGAGCCAGGGTGAAGGAGGACTCGGGGGTCACCAGCCCGTCGTCGAGCGCGGCGGCGACGGTGAACGCCTTGAAGGTCGAGCCCGGCTCGTAGGTAAACCCCGTCGCCCTGTTGATCAGGTCTTCGGGGCTGACGCTGGAGAGGTCGGTCGGGTCGACCGGAGGCCAGTTCGCCATCGCCAGGACCTGCGAGCTGCGCGGGTCCATCACGATCGCGGTCGCCCCCTTCGGGGCATAGGTTTCACCCACTTCGGCCAGCGTTTCCTCCGTCTTCGCCTCGATCGCGGGGTCCAGGGTGAGCTGGATGTCCACACCGTCGCTGGACTCGGTCACGGTTTCGAGCCTGATCGGCTCCCCCAGCGCGTCCTTGACGATGCGCCGCTCGCCTTCGGTCGCCTGCAGGACCGATTCCTCGCCGGCCTCCAGTCCGGTCAACCCCTGGTTTTCGTCGCCGACGGCGCCGATCACCTGCGCCGCCAGCTCGCCCTGCGGGTAGGTCCGCCGGCTGTCGGGGAGCTGGCCGACGCCGGGAAGCTCGAGGCGGGCGATCCGCGCCGCGGTCGGCAAGTCCACCTCGTGAGCGACATAGGAGAAGCCGGAGTCCGCGGTGAGGCTTCGCAGGACCTCGCCTTTGCTCTCGTCCAGGATCGTCGCCAGCTTGCCGGCGGTCCTGGCGGGGTCCTTCACCTGATAGGGCGTCGCGTAGATCGTCGCCGCGTCTTCCGAGACGGCCAGCGGGTTGCCGCGCCGGTCGAGCACGCTGCCGCGCAGGCCCGGGACGGTGACCACCTCGGTCTGCTGGTAGGCCGCCTCGGAGGCGAGCTTCGCTCCCTGCACGCCCTGCAACCAGAAGGCGCGACCGGCGACGATCAGGAAGCAGAGGAGGAAGCCGGCGAAGAGAAGTCCGATCCTTCGCTCGATCGTCCGCATCGCGGCCGGCTGCTCCTAGTAGGCCGGGCCGGCGGCGGCGAGGCGCTGGGCGGCGACCGCGACGTCCCGCGGGCTCGCCTGCGCGTAGCCGATCTGGTCGGTGGTGGGGACGAGGAGGCCGAGCGCCGCCGCGTCGTACCGCACCCGCGCCGAGCCGGACCTCTGCGCGTCGCGGCTGCGCAGGATCGAGTTCTCCTGTTCGAGGGCCTGGATGTTCTGGTCGATATGGCCGGCCGAGGCGGCGAGGCTGAGGGTGACCACGTTGAGGGCGACGATCCCAGCCAGCAGCACTCCCAGCACTCCGATCCAGGCCCGCCCGCGCGTCATCCTCACCATCAGGCTGGAGTCGGGCAGGTGGCGGACAGCGGTGGCGGTGCCGACCGCGAGCGGGATCAGCTGGCCGCCGGGGCGGCGCGCCGGCGCTTGTCGGCGGGCGGGCGCAGCTTTGCGCGGGGGGGGCTTGCGAGCCGGCGCCACCTTCAGGGCCGGGGCTTTGCGGGTGGAGGCCGCCCTGCCACGCGGGGCGCGCGCCGGGGCCGCCCTGCGAGCGGTCGCCGCCGCGGCCATCAGCCCTCGCCTCCCGTGTTCTCGGCGATCTTCAGGGCGGCGCGCAGGTGGGCGGACTTGGAGCGGGGGTTTGCGGCGACCTCCTCGGCGCCAGGGGCGACGGCGCGGCGGGTCAGCAGCTCCGCCTCCGGCTCGCGGCCGCAGACGCAGACGGGAAGCTCGGGTGGGCAGACGCAACCACGGGCGCGGTCGGCGAGGAACCGCTTGACGCGGCGGTCCTCCAGGGAGTGGAAGGAGATCGCGGCGAGGCGACCGCCGAGCGGCAGCATCCTCCAGGCGGTGGGCAGGGCGTCGTCGAGGGAGTCCAGCTCGCCGTTGACGGCGATCCGGACCGCCTGGAAGGTCCGCTTCGCGGGATGGCCGCCGCCGAAGCGGGCCGAGGCAGGGATCCCGGCCTTGACCGCCGCCACCAGGTCGGTGGTCGTGCGCAGCGGGCGGCGGCGAACGATCTCGCGCGCGATCCCGCCGGCGTAGCGCTCCTCGCCGAAGCGGCGCAGCGCCTGGGCGAGCCGAGACTCGGGCCACTCGTTGAGCAGGTCGGCGGCGCTGAGCTGCTGGCGGGTGTCCATCCGCATGTCGAGGGGCGCCTCGTAGGAATAGGAGAAGCCCCGCTCCCAGGCGTCGACCTGCATCGAGGACATGCCGAGGTCCATGTAGACCATCTCTGGGCGGAGGCCTTCGCCGCGCAGGGTGCGAAGCCCTGCCGCGTAGTCGGCGCCGAGGAAGCGCGTCGCGCAGGGCGCCTCGGCGGCGAAGCTCTCGAAGCGGGCCTCCGCGGCGGGGTCGCGGTCGATGCAGACCAGCGTCCCGCTCGGCCCGATCGCGGCGGCGATCCGGCGCGCGTGGCCGCCGCCGCCGAAGGTGCAGTCGACGGCGGTCTGGCCCGGCTGAGGCGCGAGCAGCGAGGTCAGCTCGGGGGCGAGGACGGGTTGGTGCTCGGTAGGCATATAGGGAAGGGTTGCGCTATTCGCGGGAGATGCGCCGCTGCTCTGGACTCGCTCCGCCTGAGCGCGCATCTCACTCAGGCGCTCCGCTTCCGGCCAGGCCCTCGGCGATCTCCGGCGCCGCCGCGTCGAGCTCCTCCTCTTGCTTCGCCCAGGCCTCGGCGTTCCAGATCTCCAGGTACTCCCCCGCCCCGATCACGACGCAGGGTCCGGTCAGGCCACCGTGCTCGATCAGCGGCTTGGGCACGCGGATGCGCCCCGCGGAGTCGAGCTTCTCGTCGAAGGAGCCGCCGTGGAAGCGGCGGCGCAGGCGGCGGGCGTCGCTGCCGAAGGGGCTGTGCGGGGAGAGGAAGCGGTCGGAGAGCTGCTCGAACTCCCCGGTCGTGTGCACCCAGACGCAGGGGTCGAAGCCCTTGGACAGAACGACCCCGTCGGAGAGGGCGGCCCGGAAGCGGGAGGGGACGGTGAGGCGGTCCTTGGAATCGAGACTGTGCTCGTAGAGGCCCCGAAATGCCACCGCGTGGGTTCCTTTCTCTGCGGGCGAATGGGAAGAGTTAGGACCGAGGTGATGAGGTGGGAGGAGCCTCACCACCCCGGTCCTGGGCTTCAACTCGCGGCCACAGTATCCCACTTTGCCCCACTTTGCAACACGACCACGTTCTGCAAGCCCACTTGCAGCCGCCGGCGGCGTGATCGCACCGGCAGCGCTGACGATCCGCGGCTCCATCGCCGAGGGCGCCTTCCCTGCTCGCGCTGCCTTCGTCGCGATCGCCGACTCGTGGCGAAGGCGCCTCCGCGGCGCCAGGCCAATGGGGTCGAGCTGGAGAGCCAGTCGCTCAAAGCACCACGAGAACAGGCGCACAACTCGACACGATCCGCGCCGTCTTCGCCGACTGTCGCCACCCCTCCGCGCGAGCTAGAGGACTGGTGACGGATGACCCGACGATGAGAAAGTGGCTTACAAAGCGGCTCGTCGCCCACATCCCATGCGGGCGACGAGCCGCGGGCTATCGTCTAGTAGTTGTTCTGAAAATACGTCGCCGCTGGCTTTGGGCAGTACATGCCCGCGCAGCTCCAGTTTTTAAAGCTGGAGTAGATTTCATCAGTGAATCCCCAGTATGCCCCAAAGCCAGCCCATGGCGGTGCGGGATGGGTAATAGGCAGCCCGCTTTCTCTGTCGGGCGTGTCATGCCCCAGGAAAAACGTTACACCCTCGAAACGGGCCCACCAAGGCTGTCCCGCTGGGGGATGTGTACGCAGGTATTCCTGGAACCAGCCGAACTTCGCGTAGAATTCTTTCTGCTGGGTCTTGCCGTAGCTGCCGCCACCTTCTGCCCGGCGCTGTTCGCAGTGTTCCCACGACTCAATCCCCGGGGGATCATACTTATATGACGTCATTCCGGTCTCGGTTACCCACCATTTTCTATTTTCGTTGAGTTTTTCGAGAAGCGGAAGAAGACGTTCCTCAACGGTTACATTGGCCGTTTCTCCGGTCTGATCGCCTCGTTCGTCCTGACGATAGTATTCCCAGATCCCTTGTTTGTTTTTAGTAACGATTTCCTGACATGACCATTCCTCGGCTCTTCCAAGCCTTGGATAGGCGTGGAATGACGCCCGCCACGTTTTGTTCAGCCAGTCAGCGTCCGCCTGTGACGTGGCTTGGTGCAGTATGTAGTTGGTCCACCACTGCACGTCGAAGTAGTATTCAGCCGGTGATTTGTTGCCGTAAGAGTGTTCTTTGACTTCCGCTAGATTGTCGCTTTGGCCGGCCGATACGGCTCCGACCAGGAAGGCAGGGGCTGTTTCGGTGCTGAGGTTCATGCCTTCGACCGCAGCCCAGTAGATGCCGTATGCGGCGAGCGTACCGATCTGTTCCGGCGGCACGGGGTCCGATGGCCCATTGGTGAGGTTAGGCTCGTTGGGCGTCTCGATGAAGTCGGCGATTTGAACGCTGTAGAGGTATTTGAGCGCTTTCGCCATCGCCCTGCCATACGCTTCCGCGCCTGCTTTGGTGGTTGGGTAATAGCGTCTGTATTGGGCTTCCGAGGCGACATTTTTCAGGCCGTACCCTGCTGCCTGCATCCATGGGACCGGTTCAGCTGGCAGCTCAAAGGAGATCAGCGCCCTCGGGTAGAAAGGGTTTGGAGAAGCTTTTCGGGCTGCCTGGACCCTATACACGATGTTATCCAACGCCGACTGGTTGTATTGATTGACACCAGTCTGGTAGCCATCCCAAGACAGTGTTATCCGAATCGTGTCGGACCCCACCTGACTTGCAAGCTGTTCATCCCATGCCATCTCTCCGCTTTCGCTTCCGGTATAGAGCGGTATGGAAAAGCCGTGCCGATAATTATAAACCGCATCTGCGCTCGGGGTCGTAACCGCAGCAAGGAGGCAGATTCCAAGCAGAAAAACTGATGACCGTTTAAGACGTTTCATATGTATCGTTTCCCTATGGTCGCGTTGAATTTATATATCTGTGTTCGGTTGCAAGCCGGCTATCTCGTGGAGATTTCTCACAGCCGCCGAGGTTGGATTTCTCGTTGGCATCCGCGACGCAGGGTCATGGGCGCCAAGCCCGCGAGCAGAACCTTGAGGTATGCCGACGGCGCGATTCCGCCTAAGCGCTCATGGAACCGTCTGCCTTTCGGTGGGTGTGTAAGTACCTGACCTGGGATCGGCGAAAGGCGATCTAGACGCCTTTTTTAGTCTCGCACCCGCCAATCGAATCGACGCCTGCGTCATAGCGGCAGGTGTCTCCGGGCGCTGTGGTGGGGGCGCCACCAGCGACGGTGTCGTGTACGCCGTCTTCGGCGGATTCGATGTTGTCTTTGCCCGCCTGCCCGAGCAGTTCGTCATCGCTCAGGCGACCGAGGAGATTGTTGTCGTTCCCATCCCCGACGAGCTTGTCAATGCCACTGCTGCCCTCGAAGTCGTCGATGCGGAGAAGTTTCCCCGTTTCTCCGCTGGTGCATGCCGGTCCCGCTTTGTCGCCGGCGGTGCCTGCTTCCAGATTTGCCACGACCCCCTGGGAACCTTCGCTTACGGGGAGCTTGGCCCAGGAGGAGCTGTTGACATCAGCGCCATCGCCTTCATTGGACTTCGCACCATCAAGGGTGTCGCCCTCGCAGTTGACGGCAGAGAGAAGCAGGTCGTTGCCTTGGCCGCCTTCCAGAACGTCTTTTCCTTCGTTGTTGATCAGCGCGTCGTCGTAGTTGGCCGCGTATAGGGCGTCGTTCCCGCTCCCGTTGCCGTCGACCAACATGTCTTCGGTGCCATTTTCAGCCGTGAGAATGTCGCCACCTTCGCCACCAAGCAGCACGGGAGTGCTGAGCTCCGGGAAGCCTGTGAGGGTCAGTACGTCGTTGCCACCCATGCCCGCCAGCGTGATCGCATCGAGCGATTTCGACAGGCCGCATGTGACTTTCGTGGTTTCGTAGGCGCAACCGGCAGCCGCATCCCCGCTCACGTCGAACGCAGCCGATTCTCCTTCTGTGGTGAAGGTCACGGATTCAGCGGTGTAGCTGGCTTTCACATGATCGACCCCGGTACTTCCGGTGAGGTAGAGCCCCACCCAACTCAGGGTCCCCGGGGGGCTGGTCACCATGAAGCCGACGCTGATCTTGCTGAGGTCGCGCTGGGTCACGCTTTCCGCCGTGCCGCTGCATTCATTAGCGGTCTCGGCGACACAGTTGTCCGCTCCACCTTGTCCGTAGGCGGTGTCGGTGCCTTCTTCCCCTGCGATGTAGTCGCCGTCCGCTCCGCCGTAGATTTCGTCGTTGCCTTCCTTGCCGTAGATGATGTCGGCGCCACCGCCACCGTCGATGCGGTTCGCCACACCTGAGCCCACAATGTAGTCGGCGAACGGCGAGCCGATGATGTTCTCGAAACCTTTGGTTTTAGTCACTTCAACGCCGATGTTGTCAACGCCGCCGCCATAGCGTGCGTCGTTATCGCACGCCTCAAATTCGCCTTCACACCCAGTGCCATCCAGACGTACGTTGACCCCGCGCTCTTCTCCATTGCTATCGGTCGGAAAGCCCGAGACGGAAACGGTTCCGTGAAAGCCCGGCGTAACCGCGGTGGCGAAGCTCAGGGTGTCGGTCCCGCTTTCGCCGGTATCTTCGATCGTGTCGATCGTGCCGTCGCCGCGTACCAGGTCACTTTCCTGGTTTCCGTTGAGGTAGTCGGTGCCGAGGCCGCCGGAGAGCAGATCGTTGCCGCCGCCGCCGGAGATCCCGATGCTACCGTCCGCTGGCTTCTCGTCGCCGACCCCCCCGAACAGTTGGTCATTACCGGCGTTGCCCTTGAGGATGTCGTTGCCACGCTGGCCGAAGATTTTGTCGTTGCCGGAACTGCCTATGAGTTCCTGGCTGCCGTCGCCGCCGTAGCAGGATTTGTTGGCTTCGCATTTTTTTTCTTCCGGGCTGCTAATGGTCGCCATCGCATCGCTCCCGCTCTGGCCGCGTGCCAATCGCCGACCCGCGCGCCATTTGCTGATCGACGCAGTCCCAGGTTCATCTTCGGGCAGCTCCCCGAAGATGACGTCGTCGCCCGCGCCGCCTTCGACAGTCTCGACGTCGGGGTTGGCGTAGATCACGTCGTCGCCGTCACCGCCAATGACCTCTTTCGCGTCTGGTGAGGTGACAACGATGAGATCGGAACAAGCGCTTCCGTGAACCGTTGCGCCGTCAGCGCTGACGGTGGTCAGCGCATTGGTGGCCCGGCTTCCGGCGCAGGGCGAGGCCGCGCTGGCTCCTCCGATCAGAACGCTGCCGAGGATGGCCAGCAGGCTGAGAAAGCCCGCCGCGCAGAGGCCACGTCGCAGGCGGCTCCTCCGTCGCACCGCCTTGCCCCCCGACCCCGCATCGCGATCTTCCGCAGGTCTACCCGCGCCACCCTGACTGGACATCCCAACCCCCTGTGCGCCAGCCCGCGCCCCTGCGCAGGCTGTAGTTGGGAGATATCCCTACCACGGGGGGTTCGTAAAAAGCCACCTAATTTTTACTACTAGACATGCAGTTCGCCGAACGTTAACTTTTGCGACTGTAGGTAGTATTTGGGTACATATTGTGATCTATAAAAGTACGTAGAAAAAGGGAAGAGGGATTGATTAGAAGCCGCTGAGCAGGGTGTCGGCGTTTGCGATCAGGCCGGCGGCGATCATCAGCAGGACCGAGGGAACGAGGATCAGCGCAACCACCAGTTGGATCTTCGGCGCCGCTCGGGCCGCCCGCTCCTCCACCTCGCGGCGCTGGTCGCGGCGCAGGGCGCTCGACTGGCGGCGGAGCTGATCGGCGAGAGGCGAGCCGAAGCGGCGGGAGCGCTCGATCGAGGCGCATAGCGTCGCCAGCTCGCTGCCGGGGACGCGGCCGCGGAGGGAGTGCAGGGCAGCGGAGAGAGGTTGGCCACAGGAGAGCTCGGCGCCGGTCATCCGCAGCTCCTCGGCGAGCGGGCCCTCCCCACCCCGGGCCAGTTCGGCGAGGCCGGCGGCGGGGCCGCGGCCGGAGGCGGCGCTGACCGCGAGCAGATCGAGGGCGTCGGGCAGGGCGCCGACCAGGCGGCGCAGGCGCCGACGCGCCTCCCGCTCCAGCAGCGCGTCGGGCGCCACGAAGCCGGCCGCCGGCATCCCGATCGCGACCAGGAGGGAGATCCGCCCCGGCGCGGCAGGAGCCGCCGCAAGAGCCAGGAGGCCGCCAGCCACCGCACCGGCCAGCTTCGCCAGGAGCACCGCGGGCAGCGACAGGCGGGCCTCGAGACCGGCCCGGGCGAGGCGCTCCGGGAGGCCGAGCAAGGTGAGTGCGGGTCCCGGGGAGGCCGATGACCAAGCGGGGCGGTCACGAGACGGTTCCCGCGTAGCAGCGCTACGCGGGACACCGGGGAGGGGCCGTATCCGTGCAGCGTCACTCGGCCTCATCCGGGCGGCGAGCAGCTCGCGGGCGGCTGCAAAGCCGAGCAGGACCGCGATCGCGGCGAGCAGGCCGGCGGGACTCACTCCGCCACCCGCGCGAGACGGCGGATCGCGACGAAGCCGGCGACCTGCAGCGCCGCCGCGAGGACGAGGAGGACGGCGGCAGCCGGCGCGGAGAGCATCTTGACGAGGAAGCCGGGTTGGATCAGCTCGGCGAAGAGCGCGCCGCCGGTCGGCATCGCGACTACGAGCAGGCCGGTGAAGCGAGCCTGGGAGGTGGCCGCCCTGGCGTCCTCGGCGACACGGTCCCGCTCCGCCGCCCCCTCGGCGAAGCGGCGCAGCAACCCGGCCAGGTCGCCGCCCGCGAGGCGCTGGCTGAGCAGCGCCGCGGCGAAGGCGTCGATCCGCGGCGAGCGCATGCGGCGCCGCCACCCTTCGATCGCGGTCCCGGTGGCAGCGCCCAACTCCAGCTCGGCGCCAAGGCGGACCAGCTCCAGCGACGCCGGCCCGTCAAGCGAGGTCGCCGCTGCCGGCAGCGAAGCCCGCAGCGAGCGTCCCGCGGTGAGCGAGTCCGCGACGGCGACGGCGACGTCCGGCAGGGCGCGTTCGACCGCGACGCGGTAGCGACTGCGGCGGCTGGAGATCGCCCAGGCGGCGAGGCTCGGACCGGCCACAGCCAGCGGCAGCGCCACGGCCAGGCCCGCAAGGAACCAGCCGGCGAGGACCGCAGCTCCCGCCCCCAGCGCCGCGAGGCGGCGGCGCTCCGGGGTCGAGGGCGAATATCCCTCGCGCCCGGCCCGGCCCAGCGGCTCCAGCGCAGCCTGCAGCCAGCGCGCCAGGGCGGGACTCGCAATCACCGCCTCACGCGCCGCCAAGGCGAGGAGCCCTCCCGCCGCCGCACCAACAAGGGGAAGCAGGAGGCCCGGGGCGCCGCTCATCCGACGGCGGAGGAGTCGAGTGACTTGGCCGCGGTCGCCCCGGCCGCTCTCACCACTTCGGCGATCTCGGTGACGCGGCGGACGCCGCCGGAGCTCCGCTCCAGGTGGACGACCAGGTCGATGCCCCGCTGCACCTGCTCGGCGATCGCGCCATGCGGCAGGCCGACTCCCGCCATCAGGGCCAGCGTCTCCAGGCGGCTCAGCGCATCGACCGGAGAGTTGGCGTGGACCGTGGAGAGGGCGCCGTCGTGGCCCGTGTTGAGAGCGGTGAGCAGATCGAGCGCCTCCGGGCCCCGCACCTCCCCGATCACGATCCGGTCCGGGCGCATTCGCAGCGCGTTGCGCAGCAGGTCTCGGATGGTGACCTCTCCCCGGCCCTCGACGCTGGCCGGGCGGCTCTCCAGCCGCACCACATGCGGCTGCTGGAGGCGAAGCTCGGCCGCGTCCTCGATCGTCACCACCCGCTCACCCGGCGCGATGAAGCTGGAGAGGGCGTTGAGCAGGGTCGTCTTGCCCGAGCCGGTGCCGCCGCTGACCAGGACGCTGCGCCGCCCGGCGACTGCTTCCTCCAGCAGCTCCCGCTGCAGCGTGCTCAGCGTGCCCAGGTCGACCAGCTCGCGTGGCGTCGGGCGCTGGGCGCCGAAACGGCGGATCGAGACGGTCGGCCCGTCGATCGCCAGCGGCGGGACCACCACGTTGACGCGGGAGCCGTCGGCGAGGCGGGCGTCGACCATCGGGCTCAGCTCGTCGATCCGGCGCCCGAGCGGGGCGAGGATTCGCTCGATCGCGTTGCGCAGCTCCTCCTCGCCGGCGAAGGCGACGCCGGCGGCCTCGATCCGACCGCGACGCTCGACGTAGACGCTGCCGGGCCCGTTGACCATCACCTCCTCGACCGCCGGGTCGGCGAGCAGATCCTCGAGCGGGCCGAGGCCGACCGTGTCGCGCACGATCCGGGCCTCGACCGCCGCCCGGTCTTCGGCGCCCAGCAGCGCCGCCTCCTCTTCAACCAAGTCATGGACCTCGTCTGGCAGCTCCGCAGCGGGGGGACCGCCCGCTGCGGCCTCGGCGCGGCGGCGCTCGATCAGGCGCGCGCGCAGCGAGCCGGCGAGGTCCTCTATCTGCCGCTGATGCGCTCTCACCCGCTCAGCCCTCCGGCAGCAGCGTCAGCTTGCGCGCAAAGCTCTCGGCGGCGATCAACCGCAACGCCTGCCGCTTGGTCAGGCCCAAGGTCGCGGCCGAGGCGCCGCCTGGGCCGGGACCATCGACCCCGGGGCCCAGCGCAAGCAGCGGCACCCCGGCCGCAGCGACGTAGGTGCGACCCGGACCGTCGCCGCTCGGTTCGGTCGTCACCACCACGTCGACCTTCGCCCGGGAGGGGGCGGGATCCGCGGCGAGCAGCGCCTCGGCGCCGCTGACCGAGATCTCGACCGGACGGCGGCCTTCCCCCAACCCAGGGCGAGCCGAGTTGCGCCGCTTCGGAGGTCGCAGTTGCGCGGCGAGCAGGTAGGAACCCGCCGGCGCCCCCGCGGTTGGGGCAAGGCCAAGCGCCTCCCCCGGCGCCGCCAGCGCGCCGGGGGGCACGAATCGCGCCGGCACCCGGCGCACCTCCAGCGACGCGGCGATCTCCTTCGGACCGATCGGCTTTCCCGCCCGCAGCCCGGCGCCGAGCACAACCACCGGGCGGAGCGGCCCGTAACCGCGGGCGATGCTCGACCCGTACCCGTCGGCGATCCCCGCGGCCACCGCCGCCGCGAGCGCGGCGAGCAGGAGGAAGGCGACCGCGCGAGCGCGTCTGCTCATGCCGCCCGCTCGGCGCCGTCGACCGCGAGCGGCAACTCGAGCACGGCTCGCGAGCCCCGCTCGGAGTAGCGCAGCGCGAAGCGGCCGCCGTGTGCGGCGGCGACCCGCCTGACGACGACCAGGCCGTGCCCGTGGCGCCGCTTCCCCGACAGCCGTGCGATCACCTCGGCTGGGCTGTCGCGGCGGGATTTGGGGCGCGAGGCCCGGCCGGAGTCCGCTACTGCGATCCGCAGCCGGTCGCCCCGCAGCCGCGCCGCGACGACGATCGAGGGACCGCCGTGCTCGATCGCGTTGACGATCAGGTTGTCGAGGGCTTGGGCCAGCGCGCAGCGATCGCCGTTGACGGCGGCGCACCCGGCGCTCCAGCGCAACTCGAGAGAACCGCCGCTCAGCGCCGCCCTCGCCTTCCAGCGCCCGACTGCGGATTGGAGCAGTGGCCGGCAAGGCATGGCGCCGTGCACAGCGGTCAGCGGACCGCCGTTGATCTCGCGGTCGAGCCGCTCCAGCGCCGTCGCCGCGAGCTGCACCGGCCCCTCGACGCGCGTGGCCTCGACCCCTGGCCTCGAGGCCAGGGCCAAGGCCTGCAAGGGGCGTCGCAGCTCGTGCAGCGCCTCGTTGAGCGCGGTGCGCCGCCGCCCGGCCCGCAACCCCTGCACAGCGACCGCCGCCGCCATCGAAACCGCCAGCGGCCAGCCGGGGACGACCTGGGCGAGGTCGATCATCCGTCGACCAACCTGTACCCGTAGCCCCAGCAGTTGACGACGTAGCGGCCGTTCTCGGGATCGAGCTTGCGCCGCAGTCGGCTCGCGTGCGAATCGAGCGTCCTGGTTCGGCCGGGGTTGCCGTACCCCCAGACGCCCTCGAGCAGCTCCCGCTTGGAGAACACCCGGGAGGGATCGGCGGCAAGCGCCCGCAGCAGGCCGAACTCCTTGTTGGAAAGCGCGACCTCCCGCTCACCCACCCACACCTTGCGCCGCACCGGGTCGACGACGATCTCCCCTACCCGGCATGGCCCCTCGCGCTGCCCGGTCCTGCGTCGCAGCACCGCGCCGATCCGCGCTCGCAGCTCCGGATAGCAAAGGGGCTTCACCATGAAGTCATCCGCCCCCGTCTCGAGGCCCCGCACGCGATCCTCGTCGGATCCGCGTCCGGTGAGGACGATCACCGGCAGGTGCGGGTCGAAGCGGGAGCTGACGCCGTCGGCCTCGCGGATCTCCCGCAGGACGTCGAGGCCGGAGGCGTCGGGCAGCGTCAGGTCGAGAAGCAGCAGGTCGGGCTGGTTGTAGCGGCAGAGCCGCAGCGCGTCGGAGGCGCTGGGCGCCGGCAGCACCCCGAACCGGTCCGCCGCCAAGTGGTCGCAGAGCAGCTCCAGGGTCGTCGTGTCGTCCTCGCAGACGACCAGGCTCGCGGTCTCTCGGCGCTGGGGCAGCATCTTGCCCTCTAAGTCGAGCGCGCCGCAAACTCTCCCCCTATGGCAGGGGAAAGCCGGACATCAAACGGAACGAAGGCCTACGAGCGGCTAGTCGCGCCCGCTTTCACTTTCACTATCGCTGTCTCGGGAGGCATCCAGAGCCGCGCATACCCACTCGCCCTGTCCATCGAGGGCCAAGCGGTAGAAGTGCTCGGTAGCTCCGCGAACCGCTCGCGTCTCCACCAACTCCAAGGCTTCCATGTTGGCGAGAACGGTGACGTGGTAGTTGACATTGCTCAGAGGCATGTCCAGTGCTGCGGCAAATTGCGTAGGACTGGCCAGCCGCTCTTCGGCTTCGAACAGAGTTCTGAGGATGCGTCGCCGTACGACGTGATTCAGAGCTATGAACAGTTGAGAGGTGTCTGGGGTCATCGTCGCGCTGCGACTCGAGTGAATTCCAAAAGGCTGAATAAAACTCAGCGTTAGAGTATATATGCTCTAACGATAAATGCGCGGGTTCGGCAAGGTTGTGCCATGCCGCCGCGCCGCAAGGCTCAACCGCGCTCTCCCGAGCATGCGGCCCTGGGAGCCGCGATCCGGCAGCTCCGCGAGGATGCGGAATTGAGCCAGGAAGGGCTGGCTGACGCTTCAAACGTACATCTGACTCATATCGGCGGCTTGGAGCGAGGGGTCCGCAACCCGAGCTATGCGACCCTGCTGCGCCTGGCCACGGCCCTGGAGACCCGCGTCGGCGCTCTGACGACTCTCGCCGACAAGATCCGCAACCGGTCCACGTAGAACCAATCCTGCAGCGAACAGGTTGGGCGAAGTTGCCACCGGCTATGAGCTCGAAGGCGGTTTTCACCTGGGGGCGACATCTCACCGTGCTGCTTCCCACCCCCCCGAGGGGATCTCGAGCACCGCCGCGGCGCCGTGGAAGCAGGCGAGCCGTCGCGGAGGAACGCTCAGCCGCGTGGAGAGGGGGCGACCACGCTCGTCGAGGAAGACGAGGTCGAGCCGGAAGCGCATGCCGAAGGTGTGGACGCCGGCGCAGCGGGGGATCAGCAGGCCGGCGCCCGCCTCCTCGCGGTCCAGGCGGGCGAGGCCCAGCAGCCGGGCCCGAAAGCCGACCGCCACCGGCGCCTCGCGACCGAGGACGGCGGTCAGCGGCAGGCGGCGGAGCCGGGGGGCGGTCGGGCGGTCGGCCATGCAGGGTCAAGCCGGCGGCGACCCTCTCTCTCCCCCCGCGGGTGCAAACCCTCGTTCAGGCCCGGCCAGGCAGAGACGCCGGGCTACGATGACAGGCATGATCCAACACCTGCTCCCGCTGGGCTTGCGAGAGCCGATGGGCTTCAACCGTGGATAAGAAGACGACCCGCAGAGGGAATTACGAGTCGGGCTCCGACTACGTGCTCGAGTACGGCGAGCTCCGCTTCGCCTTCAACGAGGAGGACTTCGCGCAGCGCGTCGAGCAGGCGGCGGTGAAGCTCGGCTTCGTCCACCAGGGGCTGAGCCAGGAGGAGCTCGACGACCTGCTCGACCTTGCGGTCAGCGGGGAGATCGCCGAGCCCGCCTCACGCCTCGGCGAGCACATCAACGAGAACTGGGACGACCTGGTCGGACCCGCCAATCGCAGCCTCGTCCACTGGCTGCGCCGTCTCGTCTTCCGCGGCGCCTGGCTGGACCAGCGCGTCAAGGAGGGCGAGCTGGACGTCGTCTTCGACGGGCGCACCCAGACCTTCGGCTACGTGCAGCCGGACCGCAGCTCGGAGCTGATCGAGCTCTCCAAGGAGCCGTCCTGGCGCCGCATCGCCTACAGGCGATAGCGGGCGGGCTCCTACCGCCGCTCTAGGGCGGCGATGACAGTCAGCGAGCCGTTGCCGGGGCGACCAACGCCCGCGTCGAACAACTCCCTTGCAGCACCGGCGTCGCCGAAGGCCTCGTCGAAGCGGCTCAGCGAGTCGACCAGCAGGATCACGTCTTCGCCAGCCTCGG
>Ga0210382_10000332_pt1 | contig 17703 bp, 19 predicted proteins | sample PLMedo_FD_155452 | JGI IMG/M metagenome (GOLD analysis project Ga0210382, IMG submission 155452) | Groundwater sediment microbial communities from an aquifer in East River, Colorado, USA - PLM0_60_coex redo | ecosystem: Environmental > Terrestrial > Soil > Riparian zone | place: USA: East... | reverse complement strand
GCCGCCACTCGTTATTGATGAAGAGGTCGGTCTTCACTTCCCCTTGAACTCCGCCACGCGCTTCTCTTGATTCGCGGCGATCCCTTCCTTGGCATCCTCGCTTTGGAACAGCTGCTGTTGCAGCTCCCGTTCGATCGCGAGCGCCGACTCGAACGGCACCTCCGCGCCCGACTGTACCGCCCGCTTGATCAACCCCACCGCCTTCGACGCCTTGTGGGGTGGGCAGAACTGCTTGGCGTACAGGACGACCTGGTCCCAGAAATCCTTGGCCGGGAAGATCTCGTTCACGAGCCCGATTTCCTTGGCGCGGTCGAACGAGAACAGCTCCCCCTTCACCATCAGCTCGATCGACAGCGCCTTGCCCAGCATCCGCGCCAGGCGTTGGGTGCCGCCGGTGCCGGGGAGCACGCCGAGATTGACTTCGGGCAGCCCGATCTTGCCGGCGTTTTCCTTCGCGAGGCGGATGTCGCACGCCATCGCGATCTCGAGACCACCGCCCACCGTGTGCCCGTTCAGGGCCGCGATCGTCAGCTTGGGCGTCTGCTCGAGCCGGTTCAAGGTTTCGTTGGCATGCAGGCAGAAGAAGTACTTGAACCGCGGCGTGACGGTGTTGAGCATGCCGATGTTCGCGCCCGCCGAGAAGAACTTGTCGCCGCGTCCGCGGATCACGATCACGTGGACGTCGTCGTCGAACCGCGCCTTGAGGATCGCGTCGTCGAGCTGGCGCATCATCTCATGGGTGTACGTGTTCGCCGGTGGATCGTCGAGCTCGATGATCGCGAGCCCGTCTTCCGTCCGGTACTGAATGAGTGTCTTGATCTGAGGTTCAGTGAGCGTGGCCATGGGTAACCTTTTCCTCCGGAGCCTCGACGAACCCGCCGAGGAAGATGCCCGCGATGAGATCCGCCAGACGGCGAGGATCGATCTCGCCCGCCGGGTCGTACCAATTGTAGATCCAGTTCATCATCCCGAAGAGCACATAGGCCGCCGCACTGCGGTCGACGGCTGCTTCGTCGGGCGCCGCGTCTTTGAGCAGTTTCTCGAGCAGGTCCACGTAGCGCCGCTTGATCGCCGTCACGCCGTGCGCCGGTTCGTGCGACAACACCTTCATCTCGGCCATGTGACCGGCAAAGAACGTCACGTGGTGCCGGATGAACGCCTGGAGTCGATCCGCCGGATCGGGGGCCGCCGCCACCGCGTGCTCTGCGCCCGCCAGGACGCGGCTGAAGCACCGCTCCTGGATCAGGGCGAGGAGGTCCTCCTTGCCCCGCGTGTAGTAGTACATCCCAGCGAGCGACATCCCGCTCGCCGCGGCGAGGTCGCGCATCGTCGTGGAGTGGTAGCCCTTCTCGGCAAAGACCCGGGCGGCCTGGGCGAGAAGGTGGTCGAGGCGTTCGTCGTAGGGGCGCATGGGTTCGAACGGTTGTTCGAAATCAGAAGCTATGTAGACAGTTCTGGCTCGGCAAGGTACCGGGTACCAGGTACCGGGTGCCGGGTCTGCACCACCCGAGACCCGGTACCCGATACCCGATACCCGATACCTCTTAATATCCCCGCCACTCCCACGTCCACCGTATCGGAGCCAATGGCCCAACCCCAGTCGATCGCCGCCACACCAGCCCCGGCTCCCGCGCCCGACCCGGCGCTCATTGCCGCGTGGCAGGAGGGCGATGAGCAGGCGGCGGCCGAGCTGGTCCGGCGTCACACGCGCGCCCTGGCTCGTTTTCTGGCCGGCGCAGGCGCGCCGGAGGCGGATCTCGAGGACCTGGTGCAGGAGGCGTTCATTCGCGCGTTCCGCGCGGTGAACCGATTCCGCGGGCAGTGTCAGTTCCGGACTTGGCTGCTGACGATCGGCGGCAACGTGCTGAAGGATCACGGCCGGCGGGCGGCGCGGCACAAAGTGGTGCCCCTGGATGACAGCCTGACGGCGCGCGACGGCAACCCGCACGAGCGGGCCGAAGCGGGGGAGGCAGAAGCTCGGCTCGCGGTGGGGGTAGGCGAGCTTCCCAGGCTGCAGCGCGAAGTGTTCTTGCTTCGCGCTCAGCAAGGCCTCGAGTACGACGAGATCGCGGCGGCGCTCGATACGACCGAAGGAGCCGCGCGGGTGCACTACCACCATGCGGTCAAGCGATTGAAGGAGATGCTGCAGTGAGCGAAGACGCCAAGTTTCAGGACGCCAAGTTGCACGAGGCGGCTCGGCGGTTGGGATCCGCGGCGGCTGAGCGCGTAGACGTCGAGCGCATCGCCGCGGCGGTGGTTGAGCAGCTGCGTCGCGAGCCCGCTGGGGCCACGCGTCCCGGGTGGATCCAGCCCGCCTGGCTGCGGATCGCAGCGGCGCTCCTGCTGCTCATGGGCGGTGGCCTCGTGGTGCGGCAGATGGACGGTCCGAAGGCTGCGCATGACGCGCACTTCGTCACCGATGACTTGACCGATCTCAGCGCCGATGAGTTGCGCGACGTGTTCAACACGCTGGACGAGACATTGGACCTCGGAAACACGACGCTTCCGGAGGGCGATCTCGAGGATCTCGATCCGCAGCAGCTCCGCGCGGTGCTGCGCTCCTTGGAGGGATAATGCAGCGACTCTGTCTGGTTCTCAGTCTCGTCCTCGCCCCCGGCCTTTCGGCGCAGGACCCGGCACGCCCCGACACGGCCGAGGCCGAGCGGCTGCGTGCGCAGATCGAGGAGCGGTTCTCCCGGCACGTGCAGGAGGAGCTGCGGCTCACAGCCGACCAGGCGACGAAGCTGCGCGCCAGCCAGGAGCGGTTCGGGACACAGCGGCGCGCCCTCATGCGCCAACAGATGGAACGGCGCCGCGCGCTCGAGGATCAGATGCAGCCGGGTGTCGCGGCCAACGCTGACAGCGTGAGGAAGCTCATGGATGGCAACCAGGCGGCGCGCGCCCAGATGCTCAAGCTCGAGCAGGACGAAGACCGGGAGATGGCCGGGTACTTGACCCCGGTGCAGCGGGCGCGCTACCAGCGGATGCGCGAAATGCTGATGCGGCGGGTGAATGAGATGCGCGAGCAGCGGCGCGGCGAGCGCGTGGGGCCTGGCGCGCGCCCGCCGGGGCAGCGCCTGCCAGGGCGGCGCCCGCGACAAGGACGCATCTGAAGCCGGCTTGACGCGAGCTTGACGGCCGAAAGCGAGGCTCCGTGTAACCCTGCACACGGAGCCTCTGATGTACGTGTCTCGCCTGTCGCTCATTGCAGTGCTCCCCGCAGCCGTGGGCTGCGCAACGGTTGGCATGATGCGGGGGCTGCCGCCCGACGCCGGCCAGCTCGCCCACTATGCCGCATCACCGGACACCCTTACGGCGGCCGCCGAAGCGGCGGTTCGCCAACAGGGCTTGGCGGTGGCCGAGGTCACCCGGCCCGATTCACTCACCCGCGTGGTCATCGGGCGAAAACCACCGGGGCTCTTCAGCAAGGGCGAGTACGTTCGCTTCTGGATCGCACGGGACACCGGGTCGCTCACTTCGGTCCGCGTCGTCACCAAGCCCGCGCAGTTGCTCGAGCTGGGTCATCGTGACCGCGCGCCCAGTCTCTTCCGGGCGATGGATGCGCGACTGGATGCGGAGGCGATCGGGCCGTGGCCTGGGATGCGCGTGCGTGCCGCGCCGCATGGCGGAGCGCCGATCGTAGGGAACGTCGTGCGGGTGACCCGAGACACCATCGTCCTGCTAACGGGCTACGACATTGCGCCTCAACCTCTCGCCTTGGGCGACCTGGGTGGACTGGCTGTCACGCGCGGGAGCTATGGCCACACCCGAGAAGGGGCGCTGATCGGCGTCCTGGTCGGTGGCATCGTGGGGGCAGTCGTCGCCTCTGCGACCATGGACTCGGGGGACCCATTCGCCGGTCTCGGCGTTTTCATCGGGGCCACGGCGGGCGCGGCGGGTGGAGCGCTGGTCGGGGGAGCGCTCGGGGGGGGCATGCGGACGGAGGTGTGGAGCGAACTGCCGCGACGTCCACGGCGCTGAGACAGGAGCGGTTGGCCCGGGCCCGCGGGCGCGCCCCGAAGGACGGCGTCCGCGGCCGGGCCGTCGACCGATCTAAGCCTTAGACAGCTGCTCGCAACGGCCGAGCAGGCTCGGATCCTCCATGGCCACGCCTGCGCCATTGAGGAAGTTGAACCAGATCCACGGATTGCCGCCCACGCCGCCGCGGGACGGCTGCTTGTTGAACCGCACGTCGTGGCCCGGCGGCACGAGCTGTACCTTCACGACGTTGTCGGCCGTGGCGCGGTGTGGGCCGCCCACGGGGTTGTCGTTGTTTTGGAAGATGAGGACCGCGTCGAGTCCCGCCGAAACATAGAGATCTCCGTCCAGCGTGATGTAGGGACCCGGGCTGTTCTGGCAGTCCGAGACGGCGATCGTTGCGAGGGCCCGCGCCGCGCTCGAGAAGTCGGCACCGGTGGCCTTGGTGAGACCCTGGACGCAGCGGCCGAGATACACCTCACCCGTGAGCGCCCGTCCCTGGCCATCCTCGAGCTGGATCCAGATGAAGGGGTTGCCTCCGACGCCGCCCAGGACGGGCTGCTTCGGAATCCTGATGCTCTCGCCCGCGGGCACGACCGTCAGGTCGACGTGCGCCTCGTCGGTGTAGGTGTGCGTCCCCTTCGCGTTGTTCGTGAACATCATGCGGCTTCCCAATCCGCCGAGCGACAGGCCGCCCTCGACGGTGATGTAGGGTCCGGGCGAGTTGTCGCAGCCCGTCACGGCCGTCGTGACGGCGGCGCGCACCGGCATCTCGAACGAGCGCGTCACCTGCACGCTCCCGCCCCCGGCCGTCGTGGCCGCGGTGATGTCGGGATTCGTCCCATTCTCCTGACACGCGGCGAGCGTCGCGGCCAGAGCCAGGGACGTCAGTGCGAATCGGTTCATTGTCCGAATCTCCCGTTGCAGGACCGGGCCCATCCCGGCCCAGGCGCCCGGTGGGCAAGGGACGTGCCGCGGGAGGTGTCGTGCGCGCGCGGGGCAGCGCGGGCCGCAATCTGTGGGGGCGCTACGCCACAACGTGTGGCTCGTCGGCGACCACCGCGTCGCCGCTCAGGGGACGACCTTCGCGACGCGCGTTACCGGACGCGCGTTGCGTGCATCTCGCTGCAGGCGGCTATATTCCGTCGCTGGAAAGCCCGGGTGGCGGAACTGGCAGACGCGCCGGACTCAAAATCCGGTGGGGGCAACCCCATCCGAGTTCGATTCTCGGCCCGGGCACTGATCAGCGATGTCCTACCGTATGCCAGACGTTACCTGCGGGCAGTTGAGGCGCTCTTCCATAGACCATGCCGACGCCTGCCTTCCAGTGGGCCCGCCTCAACGTCGATGCGCCTTCGCCTCTGCGACGTGGAGCCTGGTATCGCATCGTCAAGCTGACATCCATGGAAGCCACGCTGAACGTGAGGGGAAAGCCGCTGCCGGTCCCCCGCGCCCAGCTGCAACTCGCGTCCGAGCCGGTGCTGCGGTGGACCGTGGTGGCGGCCCCGCGCAGCTCGCCCCGCTTCCCGTCGAGCTGGGGCGAGCAATACGGTGTCTGCCCCGGCTGCCGGGCCCGCGCTCAACTCCTCGACCACCCTACGTCAATGCGGTGCCAGCGCTGCAACGGACTCTTCGACGTGGCGTGGGACGAGCACTATCTCGCGAAGCACTAGCTCGACACATACCTTCAGAGGGTATGCGTACCCTCGCGGTCGTCCTGAGCACCTGTTTGGTCGTGGCTTGCGGCGACGCGGTGCGCGTGGTCAAGCAGACGATCGCGCTCCAGGAAGCCTTTTTCCGCCAGATCGATAAGCGCAGCCCCACGCCCGAAATCCGCAACACGCTGCGCGCCTTGGCCCGCTCCGGCGCGGGCGACAGCGTGCAGATCCTCGTGGCCCAGGGGCTGGTTCGGCTCGAGGATTCGTCCTTGATCCGCCGCATGGAGCTGATGTCGGTGATGCTCGACGGCTCCAACGAAACGATCTGCGCGGCACTCTCGCGTGGCACGCCCGGGAGCGGGCAGATGACCCTGGCGATGGCGGAGCTCGAGGGGCAGGATCTCGAGGACTGGGCCGGCCTCCTGATCGAGGCGCAAATCGCGAGCCTCGAGCAGCGTCCCGCCCGCCACATCACGGCCGAGGTCCTGGCGCACAGTCTCCAGACCGCCATTGCGAACCTTCCCGACAACGAGCAAACGCGGATCTCGAGCGTCATGAGTCAGTTCCAGACCGCCACGGAGGCGGACGCTTGCTGGGCGGGGCGCGTCCTGTTCCAGCAGGGTGTCGCGCTCACCGAGCCCGAACGGAGTCAGATGGCGCGGGGCCTGGTCGAGCCGTAGCCGCCGGCTCGCTTCCCGTTTGTGTTGGGCATAGGTAAACTGCGTCCCATGCCTACCGCTGTGGAGCCGTCTTCCACCTCCGCCAAGGGTCTCGAAGGCGTCGTCGCCAATCAGTCGGCCATTTGCTACGTCTTCGGCGAGGAAGGCCGCCTCATTTACCGCGGCTACGACATCCACGACCTCGCCGACCATTCGACCTTCGAAGAAACCGCCTACCTGCTGCTGCAGGGTGATCTGCCCACGCGCGCCCAGCTCAAGGCGTTCACGGAAGCGATCAAGGCCTCCCAGAAGCTGCCGAAGGTCGTGCAGCGGATCATCAAGGACGCGCCGCTCACCGCGGAGCCCATGAACGTGCTGCGCACCGCCGCGAGCGCGTCGGTGTTCGTCGATCCCGACAAGGGAGACGATTCCGCGGCGGCGGAGTACCGGAAGGCGGTGCGCCTGATCGCCCAATTGCCGACGATGGTGGCACAGTTCCACCGCCTGCGGAACGGACAAAAACCGCTCGCGCCCCGCCGTGGTCTCAACCTCGCCGCCAACTTCCTCTACATGACGTCGGGCGTCGTGCCCGACGCAGCAGCGGTGAAGGCGCTCGATGTGGCGTTGATCCTGCACGCCGATCACGAGCTCAACGCATCGACCTTCGCCGCGCGCGTGATCGCCGCGACCCTGGCCGACATGCACGGCGCCGTCACGGGCGCGCTGGCGGCGCTGGCGGGCCCCCTCCACGGGGGCGCCAACACCGAAGTGATGAAGATGCTGCTCGAGATCGGAACCCCCGACCGTGCCGAGGCGTGGGTGCGCGCCGCGCTAGGCCAGAAAAAGAAGATCATGGGGTTCGGGCACCGCGTGTACCGCACCGAGGACCCGCGCGCGGCGCATTTGCGGCGCATGTCCGAGGAGCTGGGACGCAAAGCCGGCCAACCGCAGTGGTATGCCATTCAGCAGATCATCGAAGCCGTGATGCGGCGCGAGAAGGGGCTCTACTGCAACGTGGACTTCTACTCCGCGTCCATGTACTACGTGATGGGGATCCCGCTCGACCTCTATACGCCGATCTTCGCCATCAGCCGCATGAGCGGCTGGTGCGCGCACGTGCTCGAGCAGCACGCCGACAACCGGCTCATCCGGCCGCGCGCCGAATACGTGGGGCCGATGAACCGGACGTGGGTCACACCGGCCCGGCGCGCCTGACGATGCCTCCGGCGAAGGTCGACTATCGGGACGGCCGCTGGGTCGTCCCCGACCACCCGATTATCCCGTTCATCGAAGGCGACGGCACCGGGCCCGACATCTGGCGCGCCGCGGTCCGGGTCTTCGACGCCGCCGTCGCGCGGACCTCGAAGGGCAAGCGCGCCATCGCCTGGCGCGAAGTGCTCGCGGGCGAGAAAGCCTTCAAGGCCGCCGGGAACTGGCTGCCCGACGAGACCCTCGCCGTCATCCGAGAGCATCGGGTCGCCATCAAGGGCCCACTCACCACACCCGTGGGCGGCGGCATCCGCTCCCTCAACGTCGCCCTGCGCCAGATCCTCGATCTCTACGCGTGCATTCGGCCGGTGCGCTGGTTCACCGGCGTGCCGGCACCGGTAAAAGAGCCGCACAAGCTCGACGTCGTGATCTTCCGCGAGAACATCGAGGACGTGTACGCCGGCATCGAGTTCGAAGCGGGCAGCGCCAAGGCCGACAAGCTGCGCGATTTCCTGCTGCAGGAGCTTGGCGTGAAGACGATCCGCGAGCACAGCGCGCTCGGCATCAAGCCGATGTCCAAGTTCGGCTCCCAGCGCCTCGTGACCAAGGCGATCGAGTACGCCATCGCGGCGGGGCGGCCCTCCGTCACGCTGGTGCACAAGGGCAACATCATGAAATTCACCGAGGGCGCGTTTCGCGACTGGGGCTACGCGGTGGCGCAGGAGAAATTCGGCGACACGACGAGCAAAGAGCCCCAGCCCGGTCGGGTCCTCATCCAGGACCGCATCGCCGATTCGGTATTCCAGCAGCTTCTGCTGCGCCCCGCCGAATACTCCGTGCTTGCGACTCCCAACCTGAACGGCGACTACCTCTCCGACGCCTGCGCCGCCCAGGTGGGCGGGCTGGGCATGGCGCCGGGCGCCAACGTGGGCGACGGGTTCGCGGTGTTCGAGGCGACCCACGGCACGGCGCCCAAGTACGCGGGCCAGGACAAGGTGAACCCCGGCAGCGTGATCCTGTCCGGCGCGATGCTGTTCGAGGAGATTGGCTGGAAGGACGTGGCTGCGGCCGTCGTGCGGGGGATTGAAGGCGCGATCGGCGGGGGACGCGTAACTTACGACCTCGCGCGCCAGATGCCGGGCGCCACGGAGGTTGCGACCTCCGCATTCGCCGACGCCATCATCGAGCACCTCTCATGAAGAGTTCGGTCGCCGCCACGCCGCTCGCACAGGTCGAGACCCCGCTTCTCGCGATCGCGGTGCCGCAGAGCACGAGCCTGCCCGCCTCGCTCGCCGATCTCGATCGCGCGGCCGGCGGCGTGTTGGCCCGCGCCTTGGGCGCCGGCGACTACAAGGGCAAGCGCGACGAGACACTGCTCGTCTACGGCAGCGGGAAGGCGCAGCGCATCCTGCTCGTAGGCGTCGGCAAGGCCGGCGAGGTCACACGCAGCGCGCTGCGGCGGGCTGCCGCCGTCGGCGCCAAACGCGCGCGCACCATCGGCGCGACCGCCTTCGCGTTCGCCATCGCTGTCGAGGCGCGCGGCGGCGTGAGTGCCACGGAAGTGGGGCAGGTGGTGGTCGAGGGGGCGGCGCACGGGGGGTGGCAGTTCACGGAGCTCAAGCAGGCGGGCGATGATCCCAAGCCGGAGCTCGAGGCCGTGGCGGTGGTCGTGGACCCCGCGGACGCATCCGCGGCGGAAACGGGCCGCAGCATCGGCGACGCGATCGCGGCGGGTCACCGGCTGACGCGCGGCCTGCAGATGCAGCCGGGCAACGTCTGCACGCCCACCTACCTCGCCGATCAGGCGGCCCAGCTCGCCAACACCTACGGCTTCACCCTCACCGTGCTCGACCGGGCCCAACTGAAGAAGGAAGGGATGGGCGCCCTGCTCGCGGTGGCGCAGGGCAGCGCGGAGGAACCCCGCTTCATCGCACTGGAGTACAAGGGTGGCGGCACGCAGGCGCCCGTGGTCCTCGTGGGGAAGGGTGTGACCTTCGATTCGGGCGGTATCTCGATCAAGCCGGCGCAGAACATGGAGGACATGAAGTTCGACATGTCCGGCGCCGCCGCGGTGCTGGGCACGTTCGATGCGCTGGGGCGCCTCAAGCCGAAACTGAACGTGGTCGGGCTCATCCCCTCGACGGAGAACCTCCCCTCGGGGACCGCGGTAAAACCGGGGGACGTGATCAAGAGCCATCTCGGCAAGACGATCGAGATCATCAATACCGATGCCGAAGGGCGCCTGATTTTGTGCGACGCCCTCTCGTACGCGCGCCGCTTCAAACCGGCCGCGGTGCTGGACGCCGCCACGCTCACGGGGGCGGTCGTGGTGGCACTGGGGCACCACGCGATCGGGATCATGGGGAACGACGAGGCGTTGCTCGCCGAAGTGCGGGATGCCGGTGAGCGCGCCGGGGAGCGCTGTTGGCCACTGCCGCTGTGGGACGAGTATCGCGATCTCGTGAAGTCGGAGATTGCCGACGTGAAGAACTCGGGGGGTCGCTCAGCGGGGACGATCGCCGGCGGCTGGTTCCTCCGGGAGTTCGTCGAGGGCTTTCCGTGGGTCCACCTCGACATCGCGGGCACCGCGTATATGGACAGCGAGAGCGCCATCCAGGGCAAAGGCCCGACGGCGGTGGGCGTGCGTTTGTTCAGCGAGTTCCTCCTCAAACGCGCGGGCGCTTGATCCGGGCGAGCCTTCTCGCCCTGGCCCTGTCCGGCGCCGTGGCGGCGGCCGCCGCCGCTCAAGTCGATTCGACCGCTCGCGACAGCACGGCGCGCCGCGACAGTACCATTCCGCCGCGCGATACCGCCGCCAAACTGTTGCCGCCGTTCCCGCTGCCGATCGCCCCCGGACCCCACCCCGCCGGCGCCCGCTACACGTTCACCGCCGACTCGATGCTGTTCACGAACGCCCGCACCCTGAGCGACCTGCTCAGTCACATTCCGGGTGTGTACGTGGCGCGCGGCGGCTGGTTCGGCCAGGCGGAGCCCGTGCTGTACGGGGGCCGCGGGGCAGGGTCGGCGGCCATCGAGGTGTTTTGGGACGGTGTGCCCTACCTGTCTATCGGACGCGACTCCCTCGCCCTCGATCCCGCCCGCATCCCGTTGGCGCCGCTCGAGCGGGTCGACGTCATCGTCCTCCCGGCCATGCTGCGCGTCTACCTCGTCACCGCGCGACAGCGGTCCACCGCTCCGCTCACGCAGATCGGCGTCGCGACCGGAGTCCTAGGCATCGCCGGCTATCGCGGCGGGTACTCGGTACGGTCGCGCGCGGGCCTCGGCGTCTCGTTCGTCTTCGATCAGAACGGTATCGACGGGAACGGCACCGCCACGACCACCAGCTTCAACACCACCGATCTGTGGCTCAAGGCGGAATTCGTTCCGCCCAGCGGACGAATGGGCGCCTCACTCCAACTCTTGAGTTCAACCTGGAAGCGCAAAGCCGAGACCGGCCGCGTCGACGGTTGGCGCCAGGAGCGCCGCGACCGCCTGTTCCGGTTTTTCGTCGCCGAGCGGAGCGATGGCCTCGGACTGCGTCTCGTCGGCACGCTGAGCAACAGCTCGGTGGCGCGCGACACGATGGCCTCCGATCGGTCCGTGTCTCAAGCCAGCCTCGAGCTGAGCCGCACGTGGCCCGAGGCGCGCATCGTCGGCACCGCTCGCTTCGGCTTTGACGGGGCACCGCGGCAGCTCGAGGCCGAGGGCGGCTGGATCGTGGCGCGCCGCGTGACCCTGTCGGGCTGGGCACGCCACTCCCACTACGCCGGTAACCGCACCGGATACCGGACTCTATTGACCGCCGGCGTCCAGCTCCCGTTGCGTTTCAGCGCGCGGGGCGAGGTCGCCCTGAGTCGCGATGTGCGCGCGCCGCTCGACGTGACCGACACCGCCTTCCAACGCACCACCGACGTCGCCGCCTGGCTGCGGTGGGACCACCCGCGCATGATGGTGGAGGTGGGGCGCGGGCAACGCGATCCCTTCGTCCCACTCGGCTTCGAGGCGGGGATCAAGCCGGTGGATCACTTGGGGCCCACGCCGCGTACCGCGTTCATCGCCGTGCACGCGAGCATCCAGCTGCTGCCGGGCGTTTCGCTGGCCGGATGGTACTTCGATCCGGTGGTGGGCGGCGGCGACTTTGAACCCCCGCATCATGCCCGGGTCTCCGCGACCTTCTACTCCAAGTTCTGGCGGGTGTATCGCAGCGGGATCTTCGCTTTGCGGGGTGAGGTCGCGATCGAGTCCTGGAGCCGCTGGGGGCTCGCCGGCCAGGATAAGGCAAATGCGCCCCTCCGCCTCGGCGGCGCGACCTACGCGGAAACGAACGTCGAGTTCCAGCTCGCGGGTGTCACGCTCTTCTGGATCATCCGCAACGTCAACGGCATGCGAGCGAACTACGTGCAGGGCCTGAGCCATCCCAAGGCCGCCCAAATGTGGGGCGCCCGCTGGTTTTTCACGAACTAGGGGCAATTGAAGCAAGTCCTTCACCCGACTACATTTAAAGTCTGTGCCACGAAGCATGACGGGCTTCGGCTCGGCCGAGGCCGGCGTCCTCGGCGGACGGCTGCGGGTGGATATCCGCGCCGTCAACCACCGCTACTTCAATCCGCAGCTCAAGCTCCCGAGCGAGTTGTCCGGGATCGAGGGAGAGTTGCGCGAGCGGCTGCGACAGCTGCTCGAGCGTGGCCACGTTGCAGTGACCGCGCGGTGGGTCGAGGCCCCGACGCAGGATGCCGGCGTCTTGACCGTGGACCTCGATCGGGCACGCCAGGTGGTGGCCGCAGCGAAAGAGTTGAAGAAAAAGTTGAAGCTCAAGGGCGAGGTCGATCTCGCGTTCGTGGCGCGGCAACCTGACGTGATGGGCGCGACGAACGGAGCAGCCGCGACGGCCGAATCGGCGGTCACCTGGGCCGACGTCAAGCCGATCGTGGAGCAGGCAGCGCGAGACGTGCTGGTGATGCGGGAGCGGGAGGGCGGTGCGCTGGCCGCAGAGCTGACCGCGCGGCTCGACGCGCTCGAGCGGGGCGCGGCGACGATCGAGCAGCGGGCGCCGCAACGGCTCACGGCCGAGCACGAACGATTGAAGCGCGCGGTGGCGGAGCTGGCCGGCGGCATGCAGGTGGACCCGCAGCGCTTGGCGCTCGAGGTGGCCCTGCTCGCCGATAAGGTGGACATCACCGAGGAATTGGTGCGGTTCCGCACGCACGTCGCGGCGTGCCGTCAGGCGCTCGGGTCGCGCGACGCGGTCGGGAAACAGCTCGGCTTCCTGGGGCAGGAGCTGCTGCGCGAGGTGAACACGATGGGCTCGAAAGCCAACGACGCGACGATCACCCAAACCGTGATCGCGATGAAGGGCGAGCTGGAGAAGGTCCGGGAGCAGTTGGAGAATCTGGAGTGAAGCCCGTCGTCGTCGTCCTGGCCGCCCCCTCGGGGGGCGGCAAGACGACGATCGCGCGGGCCCTGGTGACGCGCTGGCCGAAGCGGTACGGGTTCTCCGTGTCCGCCACGACACGGGCGCCGCGGCAGGGTGAGCGGGACGGGGAGGACTACTTCTTCCTGTCGAAGGAGGAGTTCCGCCGGCGGCAGGCGGCAGGCGATTTTCTGGAGTCGGCTGAGTACGCGGGCGAGTTGTACGGCACGTTGAAAGCGGAGGTCGACCGCGTGCTCGCGGCGGGCCGGCACGTGCTTCTGGACATCGAAGTCCAAGGTGCTCGGCAGGTGCGGCAGCGGTATCCGCCCCCGGCGTCGCAGGCGGTCTTCATCTTGCCGCCGAGCGCCGCCGAGCTCCTGCGGCGCCTGCAGGGACGGCGCACTGAACGCCCGAGTGAAATGGCCAGGCGGCTCGAGACGGCGATACGCGAGCTGCGGCAGGCCGAGACCTTCGATCATGTGGTAGTGAACGACGACTTAGACACCGCCGTGACGACCGTGCACCAGTTGGTGGAGACACCCGAGGCGGCGCCGCGTGCGAAGCTGGAAGCGGAGCGCATCGACCGTATCCGGGCGCTCATTGCGGAACTGACGAAGACGACCAAGGAGATCTCATGAGAATCATCACGCCGTCGCAAGTCGCCAACCAAACTCAGAACAAGTACTTGGGCGTGCTGGTCGCGGCCAAGTTCGCGCGCTACGTGAACGACTTCCCCCGCGACCGCTCAGTCGATTGGGAGGAGAAGCTGACGACGCGCGCCTTCGACGAGCTGGTCCGGGGCAACCTGAAGTACCGGCTGGTCCGGCGGCGGCGGGGCCAACAGGAAGCCTGATGTCGTTCGCCGGCCGTCACGTCGTACTCGGCGTGTCGGGCGGGATCGCGTGCTACAAGAGCTGCACGCTGGCCCGACGGCTCACCGAGGCGAGCGCGACGGTCGACGTCGTGCTGACGGCGTCCGCCGCCGAGTTCGTGCGGCCCGTGACCTTCGAGGCGCTGACCGGGCGCCCGGTCCTGACCTCGCTGTGGGAGCCGGGCCGGGCACTCGCGCACATCGGCCTGGCCAAACACCCCGACCTCGTCATCGTCGCGCCCGCGACGGCGCACCTGCTAGCGCGCGCCGCGATGGGGATGGCCGACGACCTCCTGACCGCGCTGCTCTTGGCGCGCACCGGACCCATCCTCGCGGCGCCCGCGATGAACGACGCGATGTACGCGCACCCCGCGACGACGGCCAACCTCAAGATCCTCACGCAACGCGGCTGGCACATGGTGGGCCCGGAGATCGGGGCGCTGGCAGAAGGCCCGAGCGAGCGTCCGGGCCGCATGAGCGAGCCGGAGGCCATCCTTGCGGGCGCGGCGCGGCTGCTGGGACACGCACAAACCGGGAAGTGGGCAGGGAAGCGGGTCATCGTTACCGCAGGCCCGACCCGCGAGCATCTCGATCCCGTGCGCGTGCTCACGAATCCGTCGAGTGGCCGGATGGGCTACGCCCTGGCAGAAGCTGCCCACGCGCGCGGCGCCGACGTCGTGCTGGTGAGCGGTCCTACCGAGCTGCCCCCCCCCGACGGGATCGCGCTGCAACACGTGGAATCGACCGCGCAGCTCCAGCAGGCGGTCCAAGGGTTGATGAAGGGCGCGCACGTCCTCTTCATGGCCGCCGCGCCGGCTGATTTCCGCCCCACAACCACCGCCAAGACCAAGCAGCCCCGTGGCGATGGCGCCCTCACCGTCGAGCTCGAGCCGACGGCGGACATCCTGGCCTCGCTCACGCGACCGAAGGGCAGCCTGGTCGTCGGCTTCGCCCTCGAGACGGGCAACGGCCTGGCGCGGGCGCGGCAGAAACTGCAAGATAAGGCGCTCGATTTCGTGGTCCTGAACGACGCGCTGGAGCCCGGTGCGGGGTTTGAGGTCACGACCAATCGCGTGACGGTGCTGAGCAAGGGGGGCGGGCAGGTGGACCTGCCGCTCCTGCCGAAGCGCGACGTGGCCGAACGAATCCTCGACGCGGTGGAAGAAGCCCTGTGACGAACGGGCGGGCTCTGGCGTTGGCGTACCTCGAACAGCAACGGTTGCTCGGTGGGGATGCGGTGATACTGCCGACCTCCGAGCCTACCCCGGGCTTGCGCCCGGGGTTAGTCAAACCTGCAGCTGAGGCAGTCTCACTGACCCCGGGCGAGAGCCCGGGGAAGACCCATACTCTCCCGCCTCCCGGTCTTTCCTTCGATCCCCCCTCCGGTGATTTATTCGCCGCCGATCCCGTCCAGCAAACGCGCACGCTCGCCGATATCGCCGCGCTCGTCGCGGAGTGCACAAAGTGCAAGTTGTGCGAGGCCCGGACCAACACGGTGCCCGGAGAGGGCCCCACCGACGCGCGCCTGGTGGTGGTGGGCGAGGGGCCGGGGCGCACCGAGGACGAGACCGGACGCCCGTTCGTGGGTAAGGCGGGGGAGCTGCTCACGAAGATTCTCGGTGCGATTGAATTGCCGCGCGAACAGGTGTTCATTTGCAATGTCGTGAAGTGCCGGCCGCCCGAGAACCGCCTGCCGCAGTACGATGAGATCGCGGCGTGCGTGCCCTATCTGTACCGGCAGATCGACCTGCTGAAGCCCGCGGTGATCCTCGCGATGGGCGGGACCGCGGCGCAGACGATGCTCAATACCAAGCAGTCGCTGGGCGCGCTGCGGAACCAGGTGCACCGGTTCCGTGGCATCCCGGTGATCGTCACCTATCACCCGGCAGCTCTGCTGCGCAACCCCAACTGGAAGCGACCGACCTGGGATGACGTCCGCATCGCCCGCCGTATCCTCGACAGCTGAGCGGTCGTCCGAGTTCGCCGGCCGCCAGGCTCCGTGGAGCAACGAGGCGGAGCAGGCGGTCCTCGGCGCGATGCTGCTCGACCAGGACGCGGCCCTCAAGGCCGCCGAGTTCCTGGACGACACGATGTTCTACCGGGAGGGCCATCGCCTGCTGTTCCGGGCCATGATCGCCCTGACGGAGCGCGGCGACGTCATCGATCCCGTCACGCTGCGGGACGAGCTGGCGCGCCGCGGCGATCTCGATCGCGCCGGAGGGATGGAGTACGTCGCCGCCCTGATCGACGTGGTCCCCACGGCGGCCAACGTCGAGCACCACGCCAAGATCATCCGCGACAAGGCGGTGCTGCGGCGCCTCGTCGAGGCGGCCACCGGCATCATCCAGGACGTCTATGAATCACGGGCGCATGCGTCCGAGGTTCTCGATGTCGCCGAGCACCGGATCTTCGAGGTCGCTCAGTTCCGGCGCGCGCAGGACTTCATACGGCTGAAGGAGCTGATTTGGCCGACGATGGAGCGGATCGAACAGCTCCAAGGAAGGGAAAGCGCACTCACAGGGGTGCCTACCGGTTTCAACGACCTCGATGAGTACACGGCGGGCTTGCAGAAGAGTGATTTGGTGATCCTCGCGGCTCGGCCCTCGATGGGGAAGACCGCATTCGCACTGAACATCGTGCAGCATGCGGCGATCACCCATGCGAGCAAAGTGGCGCTCTTCTCGCTCGAGATGTCAAAGGACCAACTCGTGCAACGCCTGCTGTGCTCGGAGGGCCTGGTGGATGCCCAGAAGCTCCGACGCGGCATGCTGCAGGACGCGGACTATCCCAAGCTCGCACGCGCGGCGGGTCTCCTGAGCGGCGCGCACATATGGATCGACGATAGCGCGTCTTTGACGCCCCTGGCCGTACGATCCAAGGCTCGACGGCTCAAAGCGGAACACGATATCGATTTGGTGGTCGTCGACTACTTGCAGCTCATGCAGGGCCCCGAAGACTTGGACAACCGGCAACAGGAGATCTCATACATCTCGCGGTCGCTGAAGGCATTGGCCAAGGAACTGAACGTCCCCGTGCTCGCGCTCTCGCAGCTTTCTCGCGCGCCGGAGCAGCGCGGAGGAGAGCATCGCCGGCCGCAACTGTCGGATCTCCGTGAATCCGGGGCCATCGAGCAGGACGCCGACGTCGTGCTCTTCATCTACCGCGAAGAGATGTACGTGACGCCGTCGGTGGACGGGAAGAAGCTGGACAAGGACGGCAACGACATCGAGCGGAAAGCCGAGTTGATTGTCGGAAAGCAACGCAATGGACCGACTGGCACCATCTCGCTGATCTTCGAAAAGCGGTTCACGAGATTCGATAACGCCACCAGGCGAGAAGTGCCTCCAGAGCTCGCCCGTGCCTAAGGGCCGTTCGGTATTCCGTTGCACCGACTGCGGCGCGGAGCAACCGAAGTGGGCCGGGCGGTGTGATGCATGCGGGGCGTGGAATACGCTGGTGGAAGAGTCCGTCGGCCGGACGGCCGGACGGCCGGACGGCCGCAAGGGATCTGGAGGACCCAGCCCGGTCCAACTTTCCAACGTTCCATCGGATGGTTTGCAACGGTGGAAGACCGGCCTCGAGGAGTTCGACTTCGTGCTGGGCGGCGGCATCGTCCCCGGTTCGGTCACTCTCGTCGGCGGTGAGCCCGGCATTGGGAAGTCCACGCTCCTCATGCAGTGCGCCGCGCGACTCGAGACCGCAGGTATCTCGACGCTGTACGTCTCGGGGGAGGAGTCCCCCGACCAATTGCGCCTGCGCGCCGACCGGCTGCGCGAAGACGCGGGCGGGATCCACGTGCTGGGCGAGACACGTCTCGAGGCGATCATGCACCACGCCGCGGCGCTCGGCGCCCGCGTCGTGCTCCTCGACTCGATCCAGACGACGTACACCGAAGAGCTCGAAGGCGCCCCCGGCAAC
>Ga0210382_10000331_pt1 | contig 17708 bp, 11 predicted proteins | sample PLMedo_FD_155452 | JGI IMG/M metagenome (GOLD analysis project Ga0210382, IMG submission 155452) | Groundwater sediment microbial communities from an aquifer in East River, Colorado, USA - PLM0_60_coex redo | ecosystem: Environmental > Terrestrial > Soil > Riparian zone | place: USA: East... | reverse complement strand
GGTCCCGCAATTTGCGGTGAAGTTCGGCGAGCGCGAGATCGTGGTGGCCGATCTAAGCCATCTGCCGACCCACTGCCGCTTCATCGCGATGATGCCGCAGTGGGACTTCCTCGCCTTTCTCGCCAGGGAAGCTGCGCGCTCGCCGCACTTCGAGCTGCGCATGGATGCCGAGGTGATCTCCCTCATCGAGCGCGACGGACGCATTGCCGGAGTTCGAGCGAAAGACCTAGAGATCGAGGCAGACCTGGTCGTCGGCGCAGACGGCAGGCACTCCACCGTGCGCGCGCAGGCCGGTCTCCAGGTGGAGGAATTCGGCGCGCCGATGGACGTCCTGTGGTTCAGGCTGTCGCGGCGCGCCGGCGACCCCGAAGCGACCATGGCGCTGTTCGACGCCGGCCGCATCCTGGTCCTGATTTACCGCGGCGACTACTGGCAATGCGGGTATGCGATTGCAAAAGGCGCAGCCGAAGAGGTGCGTCGCAGCGGCCTGCCGGCGATGCGTGCCGGCATCGCAAAGCTGCTGCCCTTTCTCGCCGATCGCGTCGCAGAGCTCACCGACTGGGATCAGGTAAAGCTGCTCACGGTGCGCGTCGACAGGCTGCGGCAGTGGTACCGGCCGGGCCTGCTGTGCATCGGCGATGCCGCTCACGCCATGTCGCCGGTCGCCGGCGTGGGAATCAACCTCGCCATCCAGGACGCGGTCGCTGCGGCGAACATTCTGGCTCTGCCGCTGCGCGAAGCTCGGCTGTCGGTGAATCACCTGCGGCAAGTACAAAGGCGGCGCGAATGGCCGGTGCGCGTGACCCAGCGGCTGCAGCTCATGATGCAGCAGCGTGTGATCGCGCGCGTCCTGGGCACCGGCGAGCGGCTCGAGCCGCCGCTATTCCTGCGCCTGCTCGCGCGCTATCCGTGGCTGCGCCGCATTCCGGGCCGGCTGATCGGCCTGGGGATTCGTCCCGAGCATGTTAAAACGATCGCGGCAGGCCCAGAACGTGCTCCGCAAGGTACGCAAGGATGAGATTGGTCGAGATCGGCGCCACGAGATACAGGCGCGTCTCCCTGAACTTGCGCTCGATATCGTATTCTGCGGCGAAGCCGAAGCCGCCGTGGGTCTGCAGGCACACGTTGGCTGCTTCCCACGACGCCTTGGCGGCGAGATGCTTGGCCATGTTCGCCTCTGCACCGCAATTTAGTTTTTTATCAAAAAGCGAGGCAGCTTTATAGCGCATCAGGTTCGCCGCCTCGATCTCCATGTAGCTCTCGGCGATCGGAAACTGGATGCCCTGGTTCTGCCCGATCGGTCGGTCGAAGACGACGCGCTCGCCGGCGTACTTGGTTGCCTTTTCGGTAAACCAGTAGCCGTCGCCGATGCATTCCGCCGCGATCAGGATGCGCTCGGCATTCAGGCCGTCGAGGATGTAGCGGAAGCCCTTGCCTTCCTCGCCGATCAGGTTCTCGGCCGGAATCTCCAGGTTGTCGATGAACACCTGGTTGGTCTCGTGGTTCACCATGTTGCGGATCGGGCGCACGTCGAGCGCCTTGCCCCAGGCGGCCTTGGCGTCGACCAGGAATATGGACATGCCGTCGGATTTTTTTGGAACTTGATCGATTGGAGAAGTTCTTGCCAGGAGGATCATCAGCTCGGAATGCTGCAGCCGCGAGGTCCAGACCTTCTGGCCGTTCACCACGTAGCAGTCGCCTTTCTTGACCGCAACGGTCTTGATCCTCGTGGTATCGGTACCGGCGCCGGGCTCGGTGACGCCCATCGCCTGCAGGCGCAGCTCGCCCGCGGCGATCTTCGGCAGATATTTCTTCTTCTGCGCCTCCGAGCCGTGACGCAATAGGGTGTTCATGTTGTACATCTGCCCGTGGCAGCAGCCGGCGTTGCCGCCCGAGCGCGTCACCTCTTCCATGATCACCGAGGCTTCGGTCAGCGTCAGGCCCGACCCGCCGTACTCCTCTGGAATCAGCGCCGACATCCAGCCGGCCTTGGTGAGAGCCTCGACGAACGCCTCGGGGTAGACGCGCTTGTCGTCGATGCCCTGCCAGTAGACCGAGTCGTACTGGCTGCAAAGCGCGCGCACCGCGTCGCGCAGCTCCGGGTGGTTGTCGCGGCCGAGGTTCATTTCTTCGGCTTGAGGTGGGCGGAGGCTTCCTCGTCGATGCGCAGCCAGATCTCCTCGGCGATCGGCTGCTGCGACTCCTCCAGCAGGTGGCCGACCAGCCCGACCGCGCGCGCCATCACGCCGAGCCCGCGGCACACCTTCCAGTCGAAGCCGAGCTCGCACGCGAGCGCCCCGATGGCTCCGGTAGCATTGACGGGAAGGCCTTTCATCTTCCCTACCGCTTCCATCAGTTCACAAAACTTCCCGTAGTAGCCCGTCTCCCGGGCGATTTCAAACAGCCGCACGGCTCGAGGGTCGACAGGCTTGTGCAGCGGATGGCCGAGGCCGGGGATTCTCTTGTTCTCGGCGATGATTTTCTTCGCGTCATCGCCTCGCGCAACCGCTTCGGACAGAAGCTTCGCGCAGCCCTCGGTCGAGCCGACGAACACGCTCCCCAGCCCGCACAGGCCGGCCGCGACGGCCGCCTGCATGGCTTCGGGCGCGCCGAGGTAGGTGAGCCGCGCGGCGAGCGCGCTCGGCGTGAGGCCATGCTCGACCAGCGTCACCACCATCGCGTTGAACAGCTTCGACTCGCGCGGCTCCGGGGTGCGCCCGGTGAGCTCGAGGAAGGCCATGTCGCCGAGGTTCAGCTTGCCGAGGATCTCCCCCGGCAGGTCCTTGCCGCGCACCACGATGCGGTCGGCGCTCGACCAGGCGAGATCGGAGCGGATCGGCTTGCGCGCCATCAATCGGCCTTGACCCCTGCGGTGTCGATGACCTTCGCCCACTTGGCGATCTCGGCGTCGAGGAACTGCGCCGCCTGCTCGGGGCTGCCGCCGACCGGCTCGATGCCGATCTGGCTGAAGCGCTCCTTGATGTCGGTATCGTTGATGGCTTTCGCCGTTTCCGCGCTGAGGCGGCTTACGATCTCGCGCGGCGTGCCAGCCGGCGCCATGAACATCACCCAGGTGGAGGATTCGAGCACCGGCCCTCCCGCTTCGGGCACGGTCGGAACATCGGGAAAGGCGCTCAGTCTTCTCCCGGAGAACATGGCGAGCGCCTTGATCTTACCGCCGCGCACGTGCGGCATCAGGCTGCTCGGCGTGTCGACGAGGACCTGGATATCGTTTGCAATCAGGGCCGTGAGCGCGGGCGCGGTGCCTTTGAACGGCACGTGCACCATGTCGACCCCGACGGTCTGCTTGAAGAGCTCGGTGGTCAGGTGCGCCGCGGCGCCGATGCCAGAGGAGCCGAAGTTGAGCTTGCCGGGGTTGGCCCTGGCGTACGCGATCAGTTCCTTGATGTCCTTCACCGGCAAGTTGCTGTTCGCCGTCATGATCAGCGGCGCGATCGCGGCGAGCGATACCGGCACCAGGCCTTTGATCGGATCGAAGGGCAGCTTGCCCTGATAGAGAGTGACGTTGGCGGCGTAACCAGCGATCACCGTCAGCATGGTATAGCCGTCCGGCGCCGCCTTCGCCGCAAGGTCAGAACCCAGGATGCTGTTTGCGCCCGGGCGGTTGTCCACGATGATGGGTTGGCCGAGCGGCGCGGACATCTTCTGGGTCACCAGGCGCGTCACGACATCGGTGATGCCGCCGGCGGTGTAGGGCACGACCCAGCGGATCGGCTTCGCCGGCCAGGCCTGCCCATGCGCGGCGAGCGGCGCGGCAAGAACGAGGGCAAGAAACAGCTTCCTCATGGTTTCAAATATATCCGGGTCAGCGCTTCCGGATTGACGAAGTTGCTCGGCGGCTCGCCGTCGAGCATCCGCAGCATCTCCTCGGCGGCGGCGACGCTCACGCGGCTGCGCGACTCCATCGTCATCCCCGCCAGGTGCGGAGTGAGCACCGCGTTGTCCAGGGCGAGCAGCGGATGCCCCGGCGGCAGCCGGTAATGCTCGAAGACATCCAGCATGGCGCCGCCGATGCGCCTGCCACGCAGCGCTTCGACGAGCGCCTCTTCCTGCACCACCGCGCCGCGGCCGACGTTGATGAGCCAGGCGGTCCGCTTCATCAATCCCAGCCTTTCCCGATTGAAAAGATGATGCGTCTCGGGTGTAAGGGGGCAGGTGACGACGACAAAATCGCTGGCCGCCAGCAGATCGTCCAGGCGCGACGGCTCGGCCTCCGGCGGCAGGCAATTCAGCCGTCGCCGGTTGCCTAGTACTCGCATGCCGAAGCCGTGCCGGCAGATTCTCGCCAGCCGCCCGCCGATTTCGCCTACGCCGACGATGCCCAGGGTCATTCCCGAGATCTCGTGCGCTCCGGCGCCTCGCAGCCGGGCGGCGTCCCAGGGCCCGGAGTGAAGCGCATTGGTGATGGCGAGGACATTGCGCGCGAGCATCAGCATCGCCAGCACGCAATACTCGGCCACCGACTGCGCGTTGCCGCCCGGGAGGTTGGCGACCATCACGCCCCGCGCGGTGGCGTCGGCGATCGGCACCAGATCGGTGCCGGTGCCGTGCACGACCACGGCCCGCAAGCGCGGCGCGACGGCGATGATGTCATCGGGAAGCTTGCTGCGGGTGATGATGCCCTCGGCATCGCGGGCGAGGCGCCGGAGGGTCACCGGGTCCGCGTCCGGCGCGCGGATGATTTCAGCGCGGCGCGCGAGAACTTCCTCGCCCGCCGGGGAAATGGAATCGGTGAGCAGGACCCGGTGCACCGCATTCATCGGCGGTAACTTACTGTAAGAGATGGGGTTCCGCAGATCTGGTTTGCATCGCAGGCGGGCGTGACCGGCTCAGGTACCGTCGCAAGCTGCGGATAGCAATTATTTCACTTGAAAAAATCGCAGTAAATGTCAGACTATTAAGTACAAAGACCCTGCTCACGGTCCAAGAAAAGGGGGAGTAGTGAGTCAAGCGTCGCCGGCGGGCGCCATCAAGGTGCTGGTGATCGATGACAGCAACACTATTCGGCGCAGTGCCGAGCTGTTTCTGCGCCAAGCCGGCTATGAAGTCATCCTGGCTGAAGACGGCTTCGATGCGCTTTCCAAGATCTCCGATCATCAGCCGCAGGTGATCTTCGTCGACATCATGATGCCGCGGCTCGACGGGTACCAGACCTGCGCGCTCATCAAGCAGAACCCGCAGCTCAAATCCACGCCGGTGATCATGCTGTCGAGCAAGGACGGCGTGTTCGATCGCGCGCGCGGCAGGCTCGCCGGATCCGATCGCTACCTGACCAAGCCTTTTACGAAGGAAGGGCTGATCGAGGCGGTCAACGAGTACATCAAGCCGGCTTCGGTTCCCACCTAATCCATTGAAAGGCCATCCGTCATGCCAATCAAGAACATCCTCATCGTCGATGATTCCGCCACCGATCGCCAGTTTCTCAGCGAGCTGCTGGTGAAGAACGGCTACAAGGTCTCGACTGCCGACAGCGCCGAAGACGCGCTCGCCAAGGTCAAGCAACAACGTCCCGACCTGGTCCTGATGGACGTGGTCATGCCGGGCCAGAACGGCTTTCAGGCGACCCGCATGCTGACCCGGGATGACAGCACCAAGCACATCCCGGTCATCATCTGCACCAGCAAGGCGCAGGAAACCGACAAGGTGTGGGGCATGCGCCAGGGCGCCCGCGATTACATCGTCAAGCCGATCAATCAGGCCGACCTGCTGGCCAAGATCGCGGCCCTCGGCTGATGGCGGCCAAAGCTTCCCTGCGGGATTACCAGCGCGAGCTGTCGGCCCGGCTGCAAAGCGCTGAAGTCGGCAACACTGCTTCGAAGCTGGCCCTGCAGGTAGGCGAGGAAGGCTGGCTTGTCGATCTGGTGGATGCCGGCGAGGTCATTCCGGTCACGCCGATCAGCGCAGTGCCCCTGACGCGCGCGTGGTTCAAGGGCGTCACCAATATCCGCGGCAACCTCTACAGCGTGGTCGATTTCTCCGCCTTCCTCGGCGGGCCGGGGGTCGCCGTGCGCGAGCAGGCCCGCCTGCTCCTCGTCGGCGAGCGGTTCCGCGTCGGCAGCGCGCTCCTGGTGGATCGCTCGCTCGGGCTGCGCAACGCCTCGCAGCTGCAGCCGCGCGCTCGCGACGCGGCGCGGGCGCCCTGGATCAGGGCCGAATACACCGATGCGGAAGGCAGGCCGTGGAAAGAGCTGGACCTGCCGGCCCTGGTTCAGCAGCCGGAATTTCTCGAGGTGGGAATCTGAGGGGCTTGGATGGATAAGAACTGCGTTCGCCGGCTTCTGATCGCTCTGGCGGTGCTGCTGGCGCAGCCCGCGGCGGCTGAAAGCGGCGTCACGAAGGACAGGATCGTGCTCGGCCAGTCGGTGGCGCTGACCGGGCCGGCGTCGCAGCTCGGCATCCAGATGCGCAACGGCGTGAGTGCGTACCTGGACTACGTCAACGCGCAGGGCGGCGTGCACGGCCGGAAAATCGAGCTGATCACGCTCGACGACGGCTACGAGCCTTCGCGCACCGTGCCGAACACGAAGAAGCTGATCGACGAGCACAAGGTGTTCGCCTTGATCGGTTATGTCGGCACGCCGACCAGCGTGCCCGCGATCCCGGTGTTCACCGAAGCGAAAGTCCCGTTCTTCGGCCCGTTCACTGGCGCCGAGGCGCTGCGCGCCCCTTTCAACCGCTACATCTTCCACGTGCGCGCCAGCTACTACGACGAGACCGACAAGATCGTCGAGCAGGTGCTGTCGATCGGCGGCAAGAGCGTCGCCGTGTTCTACCAGGATGACGCCTACGGCCAGGCCGGTCTCAAGGGCACCGAGATCGCGATGACCAAGCGCGGCCTGAAGATCTCCGCCCTCGGCACCGTCGAGCGCAACACGATCAAGGTGGATAACGCGGTGAAGACCATCAACGCCGCGAAGCCCGACGCCGTGGTGATGATCAGCCAGTACACCTCGTGCGCGGAATTTATCCGGCAGATGAAAAGAAGCGGCAGCGCGGCGACGTTCTACAACGTCTCGTTCGTCGGCAGCAAGGCGCTGGCCGATGCGCTCGGCAGCGACGGCCTGGGCGTGGCGATCTCCCAGGTCATGCCGTTCCCGTGGGGGGCGGCGGTGCCGGTCGTCAAGGAGTACCAGCGGCTCGCGGCCAAGGCGGGCCACCCCGATTTCAATTTCAGCGCGATCGAGGGCCTCGTCGTGGCCAAGGTCTTCGTCGAAGGGCTCAAGCGCACCGGCAGGGATCTGACCCGCGAAGCGTTCATCGATGCGGTCGAGAGGATGCAGGACGTCGACGTCGGCGGCTTCTACGTGAGTTATTCGCCGAAGAACCACGCCGGGTCGAAGTTCGTCGACCTGACCATCATCGCCCGCGAGGGCAAGTTCCTGCGCTAGGAAACCACGGAGAATCGCATGGCATTCAAATTAGCCGTCAAACTGCCGTTTCTCAGCCGCGGCGAGGCCGCGCAGCAGGGCGCGCCGCGGCAGCGCCCGCCGCGGGCTGCCTCTGGCGGCATGGTGGCGGCGCCGCTGCGGCTCATCAGCCGGCTGACCGGCGGCCGGCAGCTCCAGCTGCTGACCGCGCTGCTGGTGCTTCTCCTGCTGGTCGATGCCGCGATCGTGGTGGTGGATGCGCGTCAGGCGACCTTCAATTCGCTGTACATCGCCGCGGTCGGCAAGATCCGCATGCTGTCGCAGCGCCTCGCCAAGGCGGCTCAGCAGGCCTCGCAGGGCAACGCCGTGGCCTTCAAGCAGCTGCGCGACAGCCGCGACGAGTTCGCGTCGGAAGTGAAGCTGCTGCAGTCGGGCGGTGTGGCGAGCGGCATCGATCTGCCGCCGACCTCCGAGCGCGTGCGGCCGATGCTCAGTGCCCTGGACCAGGAATGGAAGAAGACCGAGCGCAACGCGTCGCTGGTGATCGCCGAGGAACGCAACCTGGTATCGCTGGGCCAGGCGGTGCGATCGATCAACGCCGGCAACCCGGCGCTGCAGGAGCTCACCGACGAGATCGCCGCGGTCAGCGTTCAGTCCGGCGGGTCGGCCCGGCAGAACGCGATCACCGCTCAGCTCATGATGCTGACGCAGCGCATGGCGAAGAACGCCAATGCCATGCTGGCCGAGGAGATCATCGACCCGGAAGTCTCGTTCCTCCTCGGCAAGGACTCCAACACCTACCGCGACACCCTGCAGGGGCTGCTGCAGGGCAGCGAGGCCTTGCGCATCGCCCGTGTCTCCGACGCGGAGATGCGGGGCAAGCTCGGCGAGCTGGAATCGGCGTTCAAGGACTATCAGCGCGCGGTGAGCGAGATCCTCGGCAACATGCAGCGCCTGGTGAACGCCAAGCGCGCCAGCCGCGACATGTTCAACGACAGCGAGACCCTGCTCGGCGCCGCCGAGCGCCTGAGCGGCGGCTACGAGGACGAGCTGGGCGCGCGGCGCATCAACTACGTCGCGATGGGCGTGGTGTCGGTGCTGGCCTTCCTGGTGCTGCTGCTGATCGGCAAGGCGTACGTCGACGACAGCCGGCGCCGCGCCGAGGAAAGCGAGCGGATGAACCGCAGCAACCAGGACGCGATCCTGCGGCTGCTCGATGAGATCGGCAACCTCGCGAACGGCGACCTTACCGCGCGCGCCAAGGTGACCGAGGACATCACCGGCGCCATCGCCGACTCGGTCAACTACACCATCGACGAGCTGCGTCGCCTGGTGACCGGCATCACCGGCGCGGCCCAGCAGGTGACCGCCGCGACGCAGGAAGCGCAGGCGGTCAGCGGCCAGCTGCTGCAGGCGGCGCAGAAGCAGGCGGCCGAGATCCAGGGCACCGGCCAGTCGGTGGCGCAGATGGCGCAATCGATGAACGAGGTCTCGAAGAGCGCCAACGACTCGGCCAAGGTGGCGGAAACCTCGCTGCACGCCGCCGGCAAGGGCGCGCAGGCGGTGCAAAACGCGATCCGCGGCATGAACGACATCCGCGAGCAGATCCAGGAGACGTCCAAGCGCATCAAGCGGCTGGGCGAAAGCTCGCAGGAGATCGGCGAGATCGTGCAGCTGATCTCGGACATCACCGAGCAGACCAACGTGCTCGCGCTGAACGCCGCCATCCAGGCGGCCTCGGCCGGCGAGGCCGGACGCGGCTTCACGGTGGTCGCGGAGGAAGTGCAGCGGCTGGCGGAGCGCTCGGGCGAGGCGACCAAGCACATCGGCGCGATCGTGAAGAGCATTCAGCGCGATACGCAGGACGCGGTAGAAGCGATGGAGCGCAGCACGCGCGGCGTGGTCGAGGGGACGAAGACCGCCGACGAGGCGGACCAGGCGCTGCGCGAGATCGAGCAGGTTTCGAGCCGCCTCGCCGAGCTGATCGGCTCGATCTCCGGCGCCACGCAGCAGCAGGCGGCTTCCGCCGCGCAGGTGGCCGGCAAGATGAAGATCATCCTCGGCATCACCCAGCTCACCACGGAAGGCACCAAGAAGACCGCCGCTTCGGCGGCGCGGCTGACGGCGCTGGCCGACGGCCTGAAGAACTCGGTGGCGGGCTTCAAGCTCGCCTGACGGGGACCATGGCCGACGCCACCATCCTGTCCTGGATCACCGCCGAAGTGGATCAGGCGCTGGAGCACGTGCGCGACGGCATCGCGAAGTTTTCCGCGTCGCCGGACGATACTGATTCGCTCAGCATATGCCCAGAGCACCTGCACCAGGTGAGCGGGGCGCTGCGAATGGTGGGGCTGAGCGGCGCGACGCGCTTCTGCGAAGCGATCGAAGGCAGCTTCTCGGGAGCGAACGGCTCGCGGCCCAGCTCGGCGTCGATCGTCATCATCGACCGCGCCGTGCTCGCCCTGAAGCAGTTCGTCGACGACGTGGCGCGCGGCCAGGCAAACGTGCCGCTGCGGCTGTTTCCCGTCTATCGGGAGCTGGCCAAGCTGCAGGGCAAGGCCGACAGCTCGGAAAAGGAGCTGTTCTTTCCCGATCTGACCCCGCCGGCGCCTTCGCACCCCAGCCCCTGGACTCTGGCAAAGAACGAGCTGGCGCCGTTTGTGCAGACGCAGCGCGCGCGTTTCCAGCGCGGGCTGCTGGCCTGGCTGCGCGGCCAGCCCGCCGGCCTGGAGGACCTGCGCCAGGCGCTCGACGCGCTCTACCAGGTGTCGCCCCAGCTCCCCGAGCCGCGCTCGCTCGCCTGGGTCGCGATCGGGCTGGTCGACGGCCTGCTCGATGCGCCGCAACCCGAGTGGCAGGTGAGCGCCAAGGTGCTCTGCAACAAGGTCGATTTCCACATGCGGGACCTCGCCGCGGGCTCGCAGGCGGTCAACGATCCGCTGCTGCGCGAAATGCTGTACCTCGTCGCGCGCGCCAAGCCGTCCACGCAACGCCTCAAGGACATCAAGCTGCTCTATCACCTCGACGGCCTGATCCCGGCGCCCGAGGCCGCCGGCCAGAGGATGGAGCTCGACGTGGATTGGCTGCAGCCGGTCCTGAGCGACGCACGCTCGCGGCTCGACGCGCTGAAGGCCGTGTGGCAGCAGTACGTGACCGGCGAGCCGAAGAGCGTGCTGCGCTTCCGCGAGCTGGTGAGCTCGTTCAAGACGAAGGCCGGCGAGCTCGGCAACAAGCACCTGATCAAGCTGCTGGACGCCATCGCCCTCGTCACGACGCGGCTCCCCGACCCGTATCCGCCGAAGGGCCAGTTCATGGTCATCGAGATGGCCTCGGCCTTCCTGCTGGCGGAGAGCGTGCTCGAGAATTTCACCCGCCCACGGGCCGACCTGCAGCAGCAGATCGGCATCATGGGCGGCTGGCTGCTCGACGCCGCGCAAGGCAAGTCGACCGGCGAGCCGCCCGCCGGGCTGCGCGCCGATCTCAGCCAGCTCATCGGCGCGCTGCAGCTGCGCGCGCAGGTGGCGAAGGAGATCCTCGCCAATCTCCAGTATGTGGAACAGGTGCTCGATGCCTACTCGCGCGAGCTGGCGGTGCGCGAGGCGCTCCACGGCCTCGAGACTTACCTGCGGCAGATCCATGGCGCGCTGGCCGTGCTGCGGTTCGAGCGCGCGACCCAGCTCATGGCGATCTGCGAATCGCTGATCAAGGCCTGCGCCGCCCGCGAGCGCGACGCCTCGCTGGAGGACATGGACTGGATCGCCGAAGGTCTCAGCAGCCTCGGCCTGTTCCTGGCGCCGTGCGTGCATGGCCGCGATCCGTCCGAGAAGGCGATCGAGCTTTTTTTCAGCCGCTACGAGAAACGCGCCGCGCCCGCGGCGGCGCCCGAGAAGCCGCAGGAAAAACCCCGGGAGGCGCAGCCGGCGGCGGAATCCGAGGGCCTGCTCGACATCTTCCTCGAGGAAGCGGGCGAAGTGCTCGGGAATATCGATGCGGCGCTGCCGCAGTCGCGCGAGCGGCCCGGCGACCGCGACGTGCTGACGACGATCCGCCGCGGCTTTCATACCCTGAAGGGAAGCGGCCGCATGGTCGGCTTGACTGATCTGGGCGAGGTGGCCTGGGAAATCGAGCAGGTCATGAACCGCTGGCTCGAGCGCCAGCAGCCGGCCTCCCCCGAGCTGCTCGAGCTGATCGGCCTCGCGAGCGCGGCCTTCACCGGCTGGATAGGCAGGCTGCGCGGCCGAGAGAGCTTCACTCTCGACGGCAGGGCGATTGTCGAGCGGGCTCAGAAGCTGAGAGCCGTGGAGCCGGAGCCCGAGGAGATCACGGTCGGCACCACACGCCTCGCACGCAGCTTCTTCGACATCTACATAAAGGAAGCGCTCCAGCACGTCCAGACGCTGGAATCGCAGTCCGAAGCTTCCGACGAGTTCGCGCGTGCGGCGCACACGCTTGCCAGCAGCTCGCGCACCGCGGGCTTTGGCGCGGTCGCCGATCTCGCTGCGGAGCTCGAGCACTGGACACCCGTCGCCGGCCAGGTCAGGATTCCGCGAGACATGGAACTGGTGCACGAGGCGGTCGGCAAGCTGCGTGAAATGGTCGCCGCCCTTGCGCAGCATCAGGCGCCGGCGCCGGCCATCGAAGCCGCGCGGGCGCTGCACGAGCTGACCGCGCGCCTGCACGCGCCGCGACCGCCGCCTGTGGAAGTCCAGCCGGCCGAGCCGGCTCCCGCCGCTGCCAGCGCTCCTGCCGCCAAGAGCGGCAAGGAGCTGCGCGTGATGAAGGACGACATCGACCAGCAGCTGCTGCCGATCTTCCTCGAGGAAGCAGAGACCCTGGTGCCGCACATCGGCAGCGACCTGCGCGACTGGAAGGCGAACCCCTCCGACCAGAACATTTCCGACTCGCTGCGCCGCGGCCTGCACACGCTCAAAGGCAGCGCCCGGATGGCAGGCGCGATCCGGCTCGGCGAGCTGACGCACATCCTCGAAAGCCAGATCGAGGCGGCCATCGAGCGCGGCGAGTTTTCGGCGCAGCTGTTCGATCAGCTCGAGTCGAAGATGGACCGCCTGAGCCTCGACCTGGAGCACCTGGGCGGCCGCGCGCCGGCGGCGGCTTCCCCTGCGGCGGCGATCGCCGCCGAGCCGCGCGCGGCGCGGGTCGAGGCGCCCCGGTCCGAGGCGCCGCTGCCCAGCCCGGCGGCGCTGCTGCGGGTCAACGCCGATACCCTCGATCACCTGATCACCGAATCGGGGGAGATCGCCATCGCGCGCTCCCGCATCGAGGCCGAGCTGCGGCAGGTGAAGCAGTCGCTGAGCGATCTGAACGACAGCGTCACGCGCCTGCGCAACCAGCTGCGCGAAGTCGAGGTCCAGGCCGACAGCCAGATGCAGTCGCGGCTGTCGGTGCTCGAAGAGCGCGACCGCGACTTCGATCCGCTCGAGTTCGACCGTTATACGCGGCTGCAGGAGCTGACGCGGATGATGGCGGAGAGCCTGAACGACGCCGCGTCGATCCAGCAGTCCCTTCTCAAGAGCCTCGGCGAAACCGACGCCGGCCTGCTGCAGCAGGCGCGCATCAGCCGCGACGTGCAGCAGGAGCTGATGCGCATGCGCGCGGTGCCGTTCTCGAACCTCAACGAGCGCCTGTACCGCATCATGCGGCAGACGGCGCGCGAGGTCGGCAAGAAGGCCGAGCTGGAGATCGAAGGCGGCCAGGTCGAGCTCGACCGCAGCGTGCTCGAGAGAATCGGCGCGCCGCTCGAGCACATGCTGCGCAACGCCCTGGGCCACGGCCTGGAATCCCCGCAAGAGCGGCTGGCCGCAGGCAAGCCGGAATCCGGGCGCATCGTCATCAACCTGCGCCAGGAAGGCAATGAAATCGCGCTCGTCGTGAGCGACGACGGCGCCGGCCTCGATCTCGACAAGCTGCGCAGGAAGGCCATCGAGAAAGGCGTGCTGACGCGCGACCTGCAGGCGAGCGAGGCCGAGCTGATGCAGCTCGTCTTCGTCTCCGGCCTGTCGACCGCCGATAAGCTGACTCAGCTTTCCGGCCGCGGCGTCGGCATGGACGTGGTCCGCAGCGAGATCGCCTCGATCGGCGGGCGCGTCGAAATCGCCAGCACGCGCGGCGGCGGCACCACCTTCACCGTCTACCTGCCGCTCACGCTCGCGGTGACGCAGACCGTCATCGTGCGCGCCGCGACCAACGTCCTCGCGGTTTCCTCCGCCATGGTCGAGCAGGTGCTGCGCGTCAAGGCAGACGTCCTGGCGACCCTCTACGAGAAGGCGGTGATCGAGTCGCAGGGCCGCTCCTACCCGCTGCACTACCTCCAGCATCTGCTCGGCGCGCGCGGCGCGACCGAGATCCAGACCTACAACTCGGTCCTGCTCCTGCGCAGCGGCATCCAGCGCATCGCGCTGCACGTGGACGAGCTGATCGGCAACCAGGAAATCGTCGTCAAGAACATCGGGCCGCAGCTGGCGCGCGTGCCGGGCGTCGGCGGCGCAACGGTGATGGGCGACGGCCGCATCGTGCTGATCGTCAATCCGGTGCAGCTGGCGCAGCACGCGAGGAGCGCGCTGGCGAAGACCGCGATTCCCGCGGCGGCGATAGCCGCGCCCGCGGCTACCCCGCTCATCATGGTGGTCGACGACTCGCTGACGGTGCGCAAGATCACCAGCCGGCTGCTCGAGCGCGAGGGCTACCGGGTGCTCACCGCCAAGGACGGCATCGACGCGCTCGAGCTGATCAAGGACACGCTGCCGGCGCTAATGCTGGTCGACATCGAGATGCCGCGCATGGACGGCTTCGAGCTGACCAGAACCGTGCGCGGCGACCAGCGCACCCGCGGCATCCCGATCATCGTCATCTCGTCGCGCACCGCCGAGAAGCACCGCGACCAGGCGACGCGGCTCGGCGTCAACGCCTTCCTCGGCAAGCCGTACCAGGAATCCGAGCTGCTCGAGCAGGTCATGAAATATCTGCCGGCATGAAGCTCGAACCGAAAGAGCAGCTGGGCAAGTACCCGATCCTGCGGGAGATCGGCAGCGGCGCCACCAGCCGCGTCTATCTGGCGCGCGATCCCTTCACCGACCGCGAGGTGGCGATCAAGGTGTTCCTGTTCGACTCGCATGCCGACCCGCACAGCGAGCGCATGCTGCACAAGGCGTTCGTCGCCGAGGCGTCGCTTGCCGGCAAGCTCAACCATCCGCACATCGTCGACATCCTCGACGCGGTGGTCGAGCCCGACCACAGCTACCTGGTGATGGAGTACGTGCCCGGGAAGACGCTCGAGGCGCACGCCGACGTCAGCACGCTGCTGCCGCTCAACAAGGTGGTCGAGATCATCTTCAAGTGCATCCGCGCGCTGGAGTATGCGTTCCAGCACGGCGTGATCCACCGCGACATCAAGCCGGGCAACATCCTGCTTTCGCAGTACGGCGAGACCAAGGTGGGCGACTTCGGCGCCTCGTTCCAGCAGCGGCTCGGCCACGAGACCACGCAGATCACGGGTATCGGCTCGCCGGCGTACATGTCGCCGGAACAGGTCCGCATGGAAGCGCTGACGCACCAGACCGACATCTATTCGCTCGGGGTCACCATGTACCGCCTGCTGACCGGCCGGCTGCCCTACCAGGCATCGACGCAGGCAGCCCTCACCTATGCCATTCTCAATGTCGTTCCGCCCAGTCCGGCGACCCTGCGTCCCGACCTGCCGCCGCTGCTCGCCGAGATCGTGATCAGGGCGATCAACAAGGATCCGAAGGAGCGCTACAAGTCCTGGCTCGACTTCGGCAAGGACCTGAGCCAGGCCTTTGTCAGCCTGCGCCTGGCCGGCGAGTCGATCTCCGAGTCGGAGAAGTTCAACAAGCTGCGCGAATTCCCGTTCTTCGAAGACTTCAACGATGTCGCGCTGTGGGAAATGGTGCGCATCGGCAGCTGGAAGTCGGTGGTGGCGGGAACGCCGTTGATCCGCGAGGGCGAGGAGGGCGACAGCTTCTACCTCCTGGTCGACGGCGAAGTGAAGGTGACGCTGTCAGGCAAGCCGCTCGCCACGCTGAAGCCCGGCGCCTGCTTCGGCGAGGTCCTCTACTTCACCGAGCGCGCCCAGCGGCGCACGACCACCGTGACCACGGGCAGCGACGCGACCGTCATCGAGTTCAGGGCCGGCGCGCTGCGCGCCGCCACCGATGCCTGCCAGGTCGGCTTCAACAAGGGCTGCATGCGCGTGCTGGTCGACCGCCTGGCGCAGACCCACGAGCGGATCACCCGGGCCGCGTAACGCGGCTGCTCCCCAGCCGGGGTAGCGGCGGGGCGCGAGCTATAATTTGCCGCCCTTCCAACTCGCCGTTTTTCCATGAAAGTCCTGGTCAGCGTCAAGCGCGTGGTCGATTTCAACGTCAAGGTGCGCGTCAAGGCCGACGGCACCGGCGTCGAGACCGCCAACGTCAAGATGTCGATGAACCCTTTCGACGAGATCGCGGTCGAGGAGGCGGTGCGCCTGAAGGAAGCCGGCGTCGCGACCGAGATCGTGGTGGTGTCGTGCGGCGTGCAGGCCTGCCAGGAGACGCTGCGCACCGCGCTCGCGATCGGCGCCGACCGCGCCGTCCTGGTGGAGACCGACGCGGAGCTGCAGCCACTTGCGGTGGCGAAGCTCCTCAAGGCGATCTGCCAGAAGGAGTCGCCGCGGCTGGTCATCATGGGCAAGCAGGCGATCGACGACGACTCCAACCAGACCGGCCAGATGCTGGCGGCTCTCCTGGGATGGCCGCAAGCAACGTTTGCCTCGAAAATAAAGCTCGAAACCGACCGGGCCGTAGTGACGCGCGAGGTCGACGGCGGGCTCGAGACCGACGCCGTCAAGCTGCCGGCGGTGGTGACCACGGACCTGAGGCTGAACGAGCCGCGCTACGTCACGCTGCCGAACATCATGAAGGCGAAGAAGAAGGCGCTCGAGGTTCTCAGGCCCGATGCGCTCGGGGTCGACGTGACGCCTCGGCTCACGACGCTGAAGGTGGTGGAGCCGGCCAAGCGCAAGGCGGGAGTGAAGGTCGCGGACGCGAAGGCGCTGGTCGACAAGCTGCGCAACGACGCAAAGGTGATCTGAGATGGCGGTTCTCGTCGTAGCCGAGCACGACAACCAGTCGGTCCGCAAGGCGACCCTCAATGCCGTTGCCGCCGCGCAGAAGCTCGGATCCGATGTTCACGTCCTGGTCGCCGGCCACGAGGCGGGCGCCGCGGCCAAGGCGGCGGCGCAGATCGCCGGGGTGGCGAAAGTGCTGCACGCGGATGCGCCGCAGCTGCGCGATTTCCTTGCCGAAAATACCGCCGCGATGGTTGTTTCCGTGGCGAGGAACTATTCGCACCTGCTCGCGCCGTCCACGTCCAACGGAAAGAACATCATGCCGCGCGTCGCGGCGCTGCTGGACGTGCAACAGGTCTCGGACATCGTCGCGGTGGAGGGCGCCGACACCTTCGTGCGCCCCATTTACGCCGGCAACGCGCTCGCCACGGTGAAATCCAAGGACCCGATCAAGGTGATCACGGTGCGCACCACCGCCTTCGATGCAGTGGCGGCGGCGGGCGGCAACGCGACCGTGGAGAGGCTGGCCGCGCCGGCCGACAGCGGCCTGTCTTCATTCGTCGGGCGCGAGGTGTCGAAATCGGAGCGCCCCGAGCTGACCGCGGCGAAGATCATCGTCTCCGGCGGACGCGGCATGGCGTCGGGGGAAAATTTCACCAAAGTACTGGAGCCGCTCGCCGACCGGCTGGGCGCGGCGATGGGCGCTTCGCGGGCGGCGGTCGATGCCGGGTTCGTGCCGAATGACTGGCAGGTCGGGCAAACCGGGAAGATCGTGGCGCCGGACCTCTACGTCGCGGTCGGCATCTCGGGCGCGATCCAGCACCTGGCGGGAATGAAGGACAGCCGGGTCATCGTGGCGATCAACAAGGACGAAGAGGCGCCGATTTTCCAGGTCGCCGACTACGGCGTGGTCGGCGATTTGTTTCAAATCGTGCCGACCCTCGTCGAGGAGCTGAAGAAATGAGTGCGTATGTGGCGCCCTTGAAGGATATGCGGTTCGTCCTCAACGAGCTCGCGGGGCTAGCCGAGGTTGCGAAGCTGCCGGGGTTCGAGGAAGCCTCGGCGGATACTGTGGACGCCATCCTCGAGGAAGCCTCGAAGTTTGCTTCTGAAGTTCTTGATCCTATTAACTTTTCAGGAGACCAGGAAGGCTCTAAATTAAGTGATGGCGAGGTGCGTACCCCGCGGGGCTTTCGCGACGCGTACCGCAAGTTCTGCGACGGCGGATGGAACGCGCT
>Ga0210382_10000330_pt1 | contig 17725 bp, 15 predicted proteins | sample PLMedo_FD_155452 | JGI IMG/M metagenome (GOLD analysis project Ga0210382, IMG submission 155452) | Groundwater sediment microbial communities from an aquifer in East River, Colorado, USA - PLM0_60_coex redo | ecosystem: Environmental > Terrestrial > Soil > Riparian zone | place: USA: East... | reverse complement strand
GGGGCGCCTTGGGGGGCGCGCGCCCCCCCCCCCCCCCCTCGCCCCGCCCGGTGCACGTCGTGGCGGCCGGCCTGTGCCTCGCCGCCGTCGCGGCGACGCGCCCGCTCGACGCGGTGGCTGCCGGCCTCCCGGTCCTGGTGTGGATCGTCGCGCGGCGCCGTTGGGCCGTCGTCCCCTGGATGGCGCTGGGGATGCTCCCGGTGCTCGTCGCCTGGGGCTACTTCAACTGGCGTCTGTTCGGTGGTCCCCTGACCCTCGGTTACAACGCGCTGTATGGATCCGAGCTGAACCTCGGGTTTGGTATCGATCCCTGGGGCCGACCGTTCACGCCGGTGGTCGCGCTCGCGAATCTCGCCGTGGCGATGCGCCGCCTGCACCTCTTCCTCTATGAGTGGCCGATCCCGGCGCTGCTGCCGCTGGGGCTGTGGGCGCTCGCCGGACGCCAACGGCGCCTGGCCGACGCGATCGTCGTCGTCGGACTCCTCGCGGTCCCGGCGCTGTACTTCTTCTACTGGCACTCCGGTTACTATCCCGGTCCGCGGTTCTACTACGCGGCCGCGCCGTTCCTCGTCATCGGTACCGCCCGCGCCTGGCGCTGGGGCTGGGGGCTCGCTCGGCGCTCGTTCCGCCCGTGGTGGCGCGGTGATGTCGCCTTGGTGTCAGCAGCCGCTATCGTGCTCGTCTGGGGCTGGGCCGGCGTGCTCCCGGCACGATTCGCGGCGTTTCGCACCGGGCTCGCCACGCTGAAGTTGCACCCGGAGCGGGAGCTGGCTGCGCGCAGCATGCGTCAGGCGCTGGTCATCGTTCCCGAGCGTTGGGGGAGCCGCCTGGTCGTGAGCCTCTGGGAGCTGGGGATCCGCCCCGGATTGGCCGAGCGGGCGTTCAACTGGCTGGACGCGTGCGATCTGCAGCGGTTCGTGGATGTGGCGCGCGCGGCGCACCTCTCCGCCGAGGAGACGACGCGACGGGTCGAGGCCGCCATGCGGGCGACTCCGGTCCAGGTTCCGCGGTCGCCCGGTTCACCCGACGAGACGCTGCACTTGCGAACCGACCGGCCCCTCGACCCGGCATGCCAGCGTGAGGTGCAGCGCGACCAGGCCGGCTTCACGCTCTTCGGGTACCTCGCGTGGCGCAATGCGATTGGCCTGCACTCCGGCGTCGTATTCGCGCGGGATCTCTACGACCGGAACGCCGAGCTGTTCGCGCGCTACCCTGGCTGGGCCGTGTGGCGGTACGCGCCGCCGGCGAGCGACCCGAACGCGCTGCCGGTTCTCACGCAGGTGGTGAGGGACGCGCCGTGAAGTTTCGCGTACCCGTGGGGATCGCCGTCGCCGTCATTGTGGGCCTGGTGGGCCTCATCACGCTCAACGACACACTCGTCGGTGTGTTTTACGACGACGGATTGTACGCGGGGCTGGCGCGCGCGTTGGGTACCGGCCAGGGCTACGTGCACCTCCACCTCCCCGGCGCTCCCGCCGCCGTGCACTACCCGCCGCTCTATCCCGTGTTGCTCGCGCCGCTCTTCGGGGCGTTGCCGCTCAACGCCGCGGTTCTCGCGGCGAAGATTCTGAACGTGCTGCTCGCGGCGGCGGCCGCGGGGCTCGTGGCGTGGCACGCGGCGCGCAGCGAGATCAAATCGATCCTGGGGGAGGGTTTGCCGCGCTGGCTCGCGCCCGTGATCGTCGGCGCAGCGGCCATCTCCATTCCCGTTCTCGCGACGCAGGCCGTGTTGTTCTCCGAACCGCTCTTCGCCGTGTTGTTCGCGGCGGCGATCATCGCTGCCGACCGCGACCCTCCTCGACCGGTGCTCGCCGGCACATTCGCGGCCCTCGCGCTGCTCACCAGGTCGATCGCCGTCGCAGCCGGCGCCGGGATCGTCGTGTACTTCCTCCTGGTGCGGCGTGCCCCACGTCGCCTCGCTCTCGGCGTGGCGGGGCCGGTGGCCGTGGCCGCGTTCGGCTGGTGGCTGTGGGTGACGACTCACGGTCAGGGCATCGATCCCGCGCTCGCCTTGAACTACGGGGGGTTGGGCGACGTGATGTCCCAGACCGGGCTCGCCGCCTTCGGCGCCAGTCTGCTCGACCTGCCGCGCCCCCTCGGCGCCCTCACCCTCTCCTGGCTCGGTGTGCCGATCGTCTACAAGGTGGTCGGGCTCGCGGCGCTCGCGGTGGGTCTCTACGGGCTGGCCCTGGTCACACGGCGCTCGGCCGCGGGGTGGTCGCTGATCGGGTACCTCGCGATCCTGGCGGTGTGGCCCTATCCCGCCGACCGTTTCCTCTGGGTGGTCCTGCCGTGGCTGGCGCTCGCCTGGACGGCCGGGGCAGTGGCGCTCGCGCGTCGCCAACCGCGGCTCCGCGTCGCCGTGCTCGCGCTCGCCGCGTCCATCGTGGTCGGCTACGGCATCAACGAGGTGCGCGGCCTCGCGCGGGGGTGGTGGGGCACGACGGCGCGGGGGATCTCCGCCAACTTTCGCGAGCTGCTGCCGGCGATCGCCGCGTTACCGGACAGCGCCGTGGTCGCGACCGACGACGAGGCGCTCGTGTGGCTCTACACTGGCAGGAAGGCCGTCCCGTTCTACCTGTGGAGTAGACGGGGGCGCGAGGTCGTGGAGCCGACGCCGCCCGAGCATCGGGCGTATCTCGAGCGTCAGGGCGTAACTCACGTGCTGCTGACGGGGCGAGGCTCGGGGTCGGATCGCGAGTTGGACGCGTTACTCGGAACGTACCGCGGCTGGCTGGTTGTCGCCCGCGTTTGGCCGGGCGGCCGAGCGCTGCTTCGCATATCGCGCTGAGTGACAAGGACTTAAGATACTCCGGGCGTTCGGCCTCTCATCTTGCAAGATGCCGTAGTTAGACGCCGTTTTTCACGACTTTCTTTTACGCCTTACTATCACGTAACTCCTTATTTTTTAATGTCTTGCAGTGCTTTGTGTCGGCTGGGGCACATTGTTTGCTACTCAGGTCACCGGTGAACTGGGATTTTTTTCAGTTGTGTTTCTTTACTCATTAGGAGATTCATCAAATGAACCGCAAGGGTTTCACACTCATTGAGCTTCTGATCGTGGTCGTGATCATCGGCATTTTGGCCGCGATCGCGATTCCGAAGTTCGCGAACACGAAGGAGAAGGCGTATCTGGCTTCGATGAAGTCAGATCTCCGGAACCTCGTGACGGCTGAAGAGGCATACTTCTCGGACTACACCACGTACGTCGCTGGCAACGCCAGCAACCTGCTGGGTGTAGGCACGCCGCTCGATGCCACCACGAAGTTCGTGCCGTCGGCAGGCGTGAGCATGGCCGTAGTGACGAACGCGGGTATTGGCTACAGCGCGACCACGACTCACGGCGGCACGACCAAGACCTGCTCGATCTTCCTGGGCGTTGCCCAGGTTCCTCCGGCCACGGTCGAGGGCGAGCCGAAGTGCACCTGATGTAGATCGGCTTAGATCGGTTTTACGAAGCGGCGGGGATTTTCTCCCGCCGCTTCGGCTTTTGATGGTGAAACGCACCCTGTTGCGTGTCGCACGGGAAACGGTACGTCCCCGGCCGCGGCGACGTGGTGTGGGTGTCGCTCAACCCCCAGGCCGGACACGAGCAGGCCGGTCGCCGACCGGCGCTCGTCGTCTCCCCTCGTGCCATAACGCCAAGGTCGGCCTGGCGATCCTCAGCCCCATCACCACCAAAGCGAAGGGGTACGCGTTCGAGGTGACGCTCCCCGAGGGATTGGAGGCTTCCGGCGTCGGGAGGTCCTCGGTAAGCTCAACTCTTTGCTAACGGAGGACACGCCATAGTGCATATTGTTGCACTGTGACCCCCCCTCTCCCCCGCTCCCCCAGGCCTAAACCCGCGCTCCGCACGGAGCTGCTCTTCTACCTCTCCTTCCTCGCCGCCTTCGCCATCCTGGTCGGCGTTGCGACGTCCCTCCTGGCCCTCTCGGCCGCCCCCGGACAAGGCCTCGCGCTCGTCATCGCCCTGGTGGCCGCCGAAGTCGTCGTGTTCCTGCTGTACGGGCGCGCCTTGGTGACCCGCCTGGTCCTGCGTCCCTTGGGCCGGGTCATTGCCGCTGCCGACGCCGTCGCCGACGGCGACCTCGCGGCTCGTGCCCCCGACGCCGCCAGCCGCGATTTCGCCACCCTCGCCGAGCGCCTGAACCGCATGACCGACCGGCTGCTCGACGCCCAGAGCCAGCTCGTGCGCTCGGAGAAACTCGCGAGCGTGGGACGACTCGCGGCCGGCGTCGCGCACGAGATCGGCAATCCACTCGGGGCGATCGGGACCTACATCGAGGTCCTGCGCCGCCGTGGCGGCGACGTCGAGGTCACCGCGGGGATCTCCCGGGAACTTGACCGCATCGACCAGATCATCCGGAGCCTGCTCGCCTACGCCCGCCCCCACGAGGATCCCCTGCAATCGGTGGACGCCGCCCGGGTCGCGACCGGGGCCTACGAGCTCCTCGAGGCGCAGGGCGCGTTCCGCAGTGCGCGCGTAACGCTCGACGTCGCCCCTGACGTCCCCGACATGCTCGGCAGGGCGCACGTGCTGGAGCAGGCGCTCGTAAACCTGGTGCTCAATGCCGTGGACGCGGCCGACGGCGGGGCCATCGTGGTGGGCGCGCGCCGCTGGGCCTACGAGCCCGGTCATGGCCTCCCCAAACGAGCGAGCGATCCGGGGGACGCGGCCTATCCACGCGGCCCGGAGCGGCGCCCGTCTCGTGTCGAGTTCTCCGCCGGCCAGCCGGGCGTGCTGCTTTTTGTGGCCGACTCGGGGCCGGGCGTCGCTCCCCAGGACCGCGAGCAGATCTTCGAGCCCTTCTACACGACCAAAGAGCCCGGACGCGGCACGGGGCTCGGCCTCGCGATCGTGGCGCGCTCGGTGGATGAGATGGGTGGCGTGGTCTGGGTCGATGCGGCCCGCGAAGGGGGCGCCGTCTTCAAGATGTTCTTTCCGGTGGCATGAAGAAAGTCTTGGTCGTCGACGACGAGCCGGGACTGCGTCAGTCGCTCGGCCTCCTCCTCTCGGACGCGGGCTACGATGTCACGGCCGAAAGCGACGGCCGCAAGGCGCTCGAGCGCGCGCTCGCCGAGCCGTTCGATCTGGTGCTATGCGACGTGCGCATGCCCGCGATGGACGGGCTCACGTTCTTGCGGAGTTACCGGAGCCGTGGCGGTGGGGCGCTCGTGATCATGATGAGCGCGTACGGCGGCGAGGACGCCGCGCTGGCAGCCATGAAAGAAGGCGCGTACGACTACCTGCCCAAGCCCTTCCGACCCGACGAGGTCGTCCTCACCCTGCGCAAAGCCGAGGAGCGGGAGCGTCTGGGGCGCGATGTCGCGGGCCTGCGCGCGCAGCTCGCCACGGGGCCCGCCGAGCGGGGCCTTATTGCCGAGAGCCGGGCGATGCGGGCCGCGCTCGATCTCGTGGCGCGCGTCGCCGAGTACAATACCACCGTGCTCATCACGGGCGAGAGCGGCACCGGCAAGGAAGTGATCGCCCGCGCGATCCACCGCGCCAGTCCGCGCGCCGCCCGGCCCTTCGTGGGGATCAACTGCGCCGCCATTCCCGAGAGCCTGCTCGAGTCGGAGCTGTTCGGTCATGTGCGCGGCGCCTTCACGGGAGCGAGCGCCGACAAGGCGGGCCTGTTCGACCAGGCCGATGGCGGTACGCTCCTGCTCGACGAGATCGGCGAGCTCCCCGTCGGCCTGCAGGCGAAGCTGCTCCGCGTGCTGCAGGAGGGAGAGATCCGCCGCGTGGGCGACCAGAAGACGCGGCGTGTGGACGTGCGTGTCCTCGCGGCGACCGCCCGCGACCTGGCGGCCGAAGCGGCCGCGGGCCGATTCCGGGAGGATCTGTTCTACCGGCTGAACGTCGTGGCGATCGAGCTGCCGCCGCTCTCCGAGCGGCGCGACGACATTGAGCCCCTGGCGCGGCATTTCACCGCGCGCCTGGCGCAACGCTTCGGCCGACCCCTGACGCTGAGCGATGCGGCGATCGCCTGGCTCGAGCAGCAGGAATGGCGCGGCAACGTGCGCGAGCTGGAGAACACGATCGAGCGCGCCGTCGTGCTGACCGATGGGGACGTCCTGGAAGTCACCAACTTCTCCCACTCACCACGCCCCACGCCCCACGCCCCGGCGGCGGGGACGCTCAGCGATGTGGTCGAGGCGGCGGAGCGAGAAGCCATCAGCGCCGCGTTGGGTGCGAGCGACGGCAATCGGCGCGCCGCCGCCAAGCGCCTCGGCGTGAGTCTCCGAACTCTTTTCTACAAGATGAGTCGCTACGGCCTCGACTAGCGACGCGGTGCACGATCTTGCACTCGTGCAGCATTTTGCAGTATCGGGCGACACCCCATCGACATCATAACTCATTGTAGCTCAATATATTGCGACGCGGCACGCAACGTGTAGTGTCAGCGCCACAACTGGAGGCACCATGGATCGTCGCGGCTTCACGTTTGTCGAAATGATGACGGTGATCATCCTCGTCGGGATCATCGCCGCGTTCGGGATTCCGCGGCTGCGCGGATCTCTGGAGAAGCAGAACGTGCGCAGCGGCAAAGCCGCCATCGCGACGCTGGTCGCGACGGCGCGCAGCGTCGCGGTGCAACGCGGCTGCCCGGCGACGCTCCACATGAACACCGACAGCGTGTGGGTCACCGCCTGCGGCGTGAATCCGCCGGCGGCATCGGTGACGGTGGGGACCAAGAAGTTCGTCGCCAGCACCTACGGCGTCACGTTGAGCTCCACCGCGCCGACCATCGTGTACGACCCGCGCGGCCTCTCGACGCTGTTTCAGACTACGACCGTTCAAGTGATCGGGACGACCATCCAAGACTCCGTGGTCATCAACCAGCTGGGGAAGGTGGTGCGGCAATGAAGGCCAGCGCGAATCGCGGCGGTTTCACGATCGTCGAAATCATCATCGCCATTCTCGTCCTCACGGTCGGGTTGCTCGGCCTCGCGACGACGGCGGCTCTCGTGACGCGCATGATCGGGCGCGGTCAGCGTTCGTCGGCGGCGGCGGGGTTCGCCCAGCGGCGCCTCGAGCGGCTCCGTCCGGGCGCCTGTCTTGCCGCGCTGCGCGTCGCCGGCACCGACACGCTGTACCGCGGCGTAGGCTGGATCGCGATCAACAACTGGACCTGGACGAATCAGGGCAACAACGTCTGGCGCCTCTCGCTCCTCACGTCGTCCAAGACGACGCGGAACGCGGTGCGCGTCGATTCCACGGAGACCATGATCCCATGCTGACCCGACGCGGGTTCTCGCTCGTCGAGCTGCTCGTAGCCATGGTGCTGCTCGGCATCGTCAGCATGGCCATCTACCGGGTCCTCGTGAACAACCAGCGTGTCTACCTGGCGCAGACCCAGCGGATCGACCTGCAGCAGAACATCCGCGCGGCGGAAACGATTCTGCCCGCCGAGTTCCGGGAGCTCGACGCCTCCGAAAACGACATCAAGGCGATGAGCGCCACGTCGCTCCAGATCCGCGCGATGCGGTGGCTCGGGTTCGTGTGTCAGCGCCCAGTGATGGGCGTCCCCCTTAATAACAACCCCACGATGATCATCCGTGGCGGCGCGCCGGGCCAGCCCTCGTTCTACGGGTCGCGGGCGCCCGACGGCAACAAAGACTCGCTGCTCATCTACTACGACGGCAACCAGGCCAACCCCATGGACGACTGGTGGGCGAGGGCCAGGCTGTCGGGGGGGGCCGCCGCGGTCTGTCCCACCGGCGGGACCGGTCTGCTGCTCACCATGCCGGCCATCCAACTCGATCCGTCCCCGCTCGGAGCGAGCCCGAACGTCGCCGGGGCCATCACCGTCGGCGCTCCGGTGCGCGGCTTCGAGGTTGTGACCTATCAGCTCTACCGGCCCGCGGGCGACACGTCGTGGTACCTCGGCTTGCAGCCGGCCGGGCAAGCGATGCAGCCCCTCATCGGGCCGCTGCTGCCCAACGGGCTGACCTTCAGCTACTTCGACGTGGCCGGCGCCGTCACCAACAACCCGACCCTCGTGGCGCGGATCGACGTCGCGGTGCGGGCCCGGACGGCACGGGCGGTTCGCTCGGGTGGTTCGGCAGATCTGCGCGCCACGGTCGACAGCGTGAACATCAGCGTGGCATTGCGGAATAACCGGCGCTGGTAGCGAAACAGAGCCGGAACTCTTTGAAGGAGCGGAGCATGAAACGGACACTGCGGAACGAGCGCGGCATGGCGCTCGCCATCGCCATCTTCGCCTTGGTCGTCGTCGGGGCGCTGGTCGCCGGGGCGTTCTTCGCCGGCACCCAGGAGCAGCGCGTCGGCGACAATCAGCGCCGCGTGCAGCAGTCCTTCGGTGTCGCCGAGGCCGGCGCCGTCGAGCAGGTCCGCACGTGGAACCCCACCGCGATGAATCGCCGGCCGATGTACAACGCGGCCGTGGCGCCCACCGACTCGGTCGTCGTCGGCCCGAACCTCGCCGCGCCGGGCGGCACCGGGAGGTACGGCGGCACCAGTTACAGGGTGGGCAACGCCCTGTTCCTGATCGACGTGACAGGACAGGATCGGAGCAGCGCGGCCGGTGCACTGGCCGGCGGCGCCGGCGCCCGTCAGCGTATCGGGCTCATTACCCGGCTCAACCCCGTCAATTTCAACATCCAGGCCTCCCTGACCACGCAAGGTAGCGTGAGAGTCCAAGGTAATGCCCAGGTGAACGGGATCGACCAGAGTCCCTGGCTGACCTGCGATCCGACCTCGCTGCAGAACCGGGCCGGCATACGCACCGACAGCGGCACGGTGACCACGGGCGGCAACGGCATGGTCGGCGGGACCCCGGCGGTCGTCAGCGATACGGCCCTGTCGGACACGAGCTTCACGAACTTCGGTGGGACGACCTACTCCCAGCTCGCGGCCCGGGCCACGATCACCCTCGACCCCGGCACCTACAAGACGGCGCCGGAGTTCTCGGGGGCCACCTGCAACACGGCGATTCGCACGAACTGGGGAGACGGCGTCAACCCGCTGACATCCTGCGGGACCTATTTCCCCATCATTCACATCACCGGGTCCGCCACGCTCAACGGCGACCAAGGGCAGGGGATCCTGCTCGTGGACGGGAATCTTTCGGTCCAAGGGTCGTACCAGTTCTTCGGCATCGTCATCATCCAGGGCGAGCTGAGTACCGCCGGCGGTGGGAATACGGATGCCCACTTCTGGGGGGGCGTGATGGCGAAGAATGCCAACCTCAGTACCCAGGCCATTACCGGTAGCGCTACGCTAAACTATTCCAGCTGCGCGATTTTGAGCGTTTTGCAGGCCACCAGCCTGGCCCAGATGATGCGCTCGCGGAGCTGGGTGCAGCTGTATTAAGGAGCCTAAGTGCAGGTGACAAAAACAGTTGTTAATCCGGCCTCAAGTAGATTCGAGGCTTGACAGGTTAAGGGGCGGGGCATACTGTAGTTTGCCCTCGCCCCTTCTGTCTTCAACTCAAGGCGACCATGGCCCTTTTCGGCTTCCTAGGTGGCAAAAAAACGTCGGTTGGGCTCGATATTGGGTCCGGGATCATCAAACTGGTGGTCGTGGACCATTCCGGGAGTGAGCCTGAGCTGATCAAGGTGGCCACCACGGAGGTCGCCGCCGACGCGATCGTCGAGGGGGAGGTTATGGACCCCGGGATTGTTGCGGAGGCTATTCGGGGTTTGTTCGAGACCGCCGGCGTCAAGCGCAAATCGGTCGTGACGGCCGTAGGGGGCCGGGACGTCATCGTCAAGAAGATCCAGATGGACCGCATGAAAGAAGGGGACGCCCGCGAGGTCATTCGCTGGGAGGCGGAGCAGCACGTGCCCTTCGACATGGCCAACGTGGAGCTCGATTTCCAGATCTTGGACCCCGACGCCGAGGGGCTCCAGATGAACGTCCTGCTGGTGGCCGCCAAGCGCGAGCTGGTCGAGAGCCGGGTGGGCCTCCTCACCGAGGCGGGCCTCGAGCCCTCCATCATCGACGTCGACGCCTTTGCCATTCACAACGCCTTCGAGCTCAACCACCCCGATGCGATGCAGGGGGTGGTGGGCCTCGTCAATATCGGCCACGAAGTGACCAACGTGAACATCCTCGAAGACGGGATCCCGGTGCTGACCCGGGACCTGTCGGTCGGGACGCGCCGCTTCCGCGAGGACCTGCAACGCGAAAAGGGCCTGTCGGGCGAAGATGCGGAGCGGGTCATTCAGGGCGCGACGCAGCACGCCGACCTGTCCGGGTACGTGGACGCGCGCGGCGAGGAGATCGCGGTGGGCGTGGAGCGGGCGGCGGCGTTTCTCGCGACGGCGTCGCGCTCGGCGGGCGGGCTGTCGCGCGTCTACACGATCGGCGGGGGCGCCCGGATTCCAGGTCTGAACGACGTGCTGGGCAGCCGGCTCAAGGTGCCGGTCGAGCTGGCGAACCCGGTGCAGCGGCTGCGCGTGCGCGATGACGTGTTCGAGGCGGTGTCGGTGGACGAAGTGGCGCCGCTGCTGATGCTGGCGGTGGGCTTGGCGCTGAGGCGCGCCGCATGATCGAAATCAACCTACTGCCTGGCAAGAAGAAGAAAGCGGGGGCTGGGGGGGGCGCCGCCTTCAAGCTCTCCATGCCGGATTTCCGCGCGATCTTCGCCCAGGTCAAGGATCCCTGGCTGATCGGCGCGATCGGCGCGTGGGTGGTGGTCGGGGGCGGCGGGGCCGCGCTGTTCATCACGGGCCGGGCGCGCTTGGCGGCGGCCGAAGCCCGGCTCGAAGCCGTGAAGACCGAAAAGCGGCGCTACGACATCGTGATCGCCCAGAAGCGCCAGGCGGAGCGCGTGCGCGACTCGCTGGTGGCGCAGATCAACATGATCCGCACGATCGACGCCGACCGCTACGTGTGGCCGCACGTGCTCGATCAGGTGACCAAGGCGCTCCCCCCCTACACGTGGGTCACGAAGGTGCAGTCGCTCGGTATGGTCCTCGCGGGCCCGCAGGCGGGCCCGCAGGCGGGGCAGCAGGTCACCGTTCAGACGGACTCGACCGGGGCGCCCGCCGTGAAGATCTCGATCGACGGGCGGACGGTGGACATCCAGGCGTACACCACGTTCCTGCGCCAGCTCGCCGCGTCGCCATGGTTCACGGAGGTGACGCCCGCCAACTCGCAGGTCGTCATCGAGTCGGACCGGCCGGTGACATCCTTCAACGTGACGCTGCGGTATCGCGTGGCGGATTCGGTGTACATCCGCACGGTGCCGCTCGTTCAGGCGGTGAGGTAGCGCGATGGCCCTGCTGCCGACGGACCAACGCAGCCAGATCATGATGCTGCTCATCCTCGTCGCGGGGGCGGGCGGCTACTTCTTCTGGACCAAGGTGCAGAGCCCGCAGAGCGAGCAGCTCGGCGCCGCGCAGTCCGCGGCGGACAGCCTCGTGAGAATCATCGAGGCGGCCAAGGCCGACCTCGCGAGCGGCACCGTGGACGACCTGCGCCGCAAGGTGGAGGAGTACCAGGGCTCGCTCGAGCTGATGCGGCGCCTGGTCCCCGAGCGCAACGAGGTGCCGACCCTGATCGACGACATCTCCACCAAGGCCAAAGTGCGCGGCGTGACCCTGGGCAAGATTCAGCCGCTCACACCGGAAGCCGGCGCGACCTTCGACACCTACCGCTACAAGCTGGAGGTGTACGGCCACTACGATCAGGTCGGCGAGTACCTGGCCGACATCGCGTCGCTGCCGCGCATCGTCGTGCCCCAGGACGTGATCCTGCAGAGCGCGACGCCGGCGACGCAGAAGCTGCTCGGCGATACCGCCGGTGCGCTGCTGCTGGCGGAATTCACGCTCCGGACGTTCGTCAAATCGTCGCGACCTGTGCCCCCCCCCCCCGGGGCCCCGGCCGCAGGAGCGCCACCTGCGCGCCCGTAACGTCGCCCTCGCGCTCCTCTCGCTGGCCGCGCCCGCGGCGGCCGCCCAGCGGGACACCACGCGCCCCGACTCGGCGCCGCCGCCCCAGGCGCTGCTCCGCGAAGTCTTCGCCTACGAAGGCGGCGGGCGCGATCCGTTCATGTCGCTGCTCCGCTCGGGCGACGTGCGGCCCCTCATTTCCGACTTGAAGCTCACGACGATCGTCTACGACGCACGGTATGCGGCACGCAGTGTCGCCGTGCTCCGCGACATCACCAACCGGCGGATCTATCACGTGAAAACCGGCGACATCATCGGCCGGCTCAAGGTCACACAGATCCGCCCGCGGGAAATCGTCTTTACGGTGCAGGAATTCGGGTTCGAGCGGCAGGAAACGCTGTCGCTCGCCAAGCAGGAGGAGACTCCATGAAACTCACGTTCGCACTCGCGGCGCTCTGCGCCGTCGCTCTTCCCGCGGCCGCGGCCGCGACGCCAGCAGGCGCGCGAGGCGACGGACGGGACGGCGAAGTCCGCGCCGTCAGCGTGCGCCCGGCCGCCGGCAAGGTGGAGGTCGTGATCGACCTCCAGGGCGCCGTCGAAGTCCGGGACTTCACGCTGAACGGCCCCGCTCGTCTCGTGCTCGATCTCGTGGGCGCGCGGCTCACGGGACCGGCCACCCTGTACGACGGCCAGAACCGCGGCGGCATCCGCAACGTCCGCTACGCCCAGTTCAAGCCGGATGTGGTGCGCGTGGTGATCGATCTCGACGTCCTGAAGGACTACCAGGTGCAGCGCGGCGCCGGCCAGGTGCGAGTCAGCATCGGCAGCGAGCGCACCGCGTTCGCGACCTGGTCGAGTCGGGATGTGACGGCCGTTCCCCCTCTCCGCATCGTGGAGAGGGGGCCAGGGGGTGAGGTCGCGCGACCCGCACCGGCCCCCGCCGTCCCCGAAGTCGAGCCTGGCCCCGATCAGGCGGCGCGCGTCCGTACCCCCACGCTGGGCCGTCCGATGTCGATCGACGAGTACCTGGCGACGCACCGCACCGAGGCGGTTCAGTCTCAGGCGCCGCGCATCACCGTGCAGTGGGACGCGGCGAGCATCGAAGACGTGGTCGCGGGCTTCGCCGCCTTCAGCGGTCGCACGATCATCGTCGGCAAGGACATCAAGGGCACGGTGACCGCTGAGATCAAGAACCAGCCGTGGGATCTCGCGTTCAACGCCGTGCTCGAGTCGCAGGGGCTGTCGGTCGTGACGCTGCCGGGCGGCATCTTCAACGTGGTGAGCAAGGCCGAGCTGGCGCGCGCCGACTCGACGGTGCCGATCGAGACTCGCCTGGTGCGCATCAACTACGCCAAGGCGACCTCGCTCGTGCCGGCGGTTGCGTCGATCGTGACGAAGCGCGGCGCGGTCGTGGCCGACTCGACCAGCAACTCGCTCGTCATCACCGAGGTCTCCTCGCGCATCAATCAGGTCGCGGAGTTCGTGCAGGGGCTCGACCTGCGCACGCCGCAGGTGTCGATCCAGGCGAAGATCATCTTCGTGGACCGCACCGACGTTGAAGAGATGGGTGTCAAGTACGACCTCGGCTCGACCACCCAGTTCTTCAACCGGCTGGTGCAGCGCCCCGATCCGCGCAGCGCGCAGCCGGTGGACACGGACTTGGACGGCATCCCCGACGCGCTCGTGCCGACGGAGAACTTCGCCAGCGGCGACAACATCATCTCGCTGGGCGGCAACTCGCTCTCGGCGATCGGGAATGCGGGTCAGGCCGTCATCAACCCGGCCCTCGAGCTGATCTTCTCGACCGCGATCGGCAATTTCGATCTCACGACGTTCCTGCAAGCGCTCCAGAGCGTCCAGCTCGCCGACGTGCAGGCGGAGCCGACGATCACGACGGTGGACAACCGCCAGGCGGAGATTCTCGTCGGCGATCGCGTGCCGATCCGCATCATCGACATCAGCTCGCAGGCGACCACGGGCACCGGGTCGGGGCCGGCGGTCCCGCGGGCCACGGTGTCGTTCCAGCAGACCGGCATCAACCTGAGGGTGACGCCGCACGTGACGCAGAACCGGCAGATCCTCATGGAAGTCCACGCCGAGCGGTCCAACGTCGTGCCGTCGTCGGTGGACATCGGGTTCACGTTCCAGACGCAGCAGGCCGACAACCAGATCCTCGTCAATGACGGCGAAACGGCCGTCATCGGCGGCCTCACGGTGACCGAGGTCAAGGTCAGCAAGTCGGGAATTCCGTTCCTGGTCGATCTGCCGATCCTGGGCAAGCTGTTCGGCTTCACGCGTCAGGAAGAGCAACGGCGCGATCTGCTGATTCTGATCACGCCGCACATCATTGACGATCTGGTGGCGCCCACCGGGCAGTAGGCGGGAGCGCGCACGCAGCGGGTACGAGGCCGTAAATGGCTGTGCGTGACGGCTTTACGGTGATGGCGGTCACGGTAACTCAGTCGGGAATGCCGTTTCTTAGAGAGCAGCGGCGTGATCTCCTGATTCTGATCACGCCTTACATCATCGACGACCTGGTGGCGCCCACCGGTCAGTAAGCCGGGAGAGCACATGCGGCACGCACGACGCGGCACGGTACTCTGGGGGATCGTTGTCTCCGTCCTGGCCTTGTGGGCATGCGAGACGACGCGCAACCCGGGCGGCATCCAGCGGGACAACTTGTCACCTGTCATCTCCCTCAGCAACACGGCGGGGGACACGCAGGCGATCGCCAGCGGGCTGCACTTCAACGTCTCCGCCACCGATAACCTGGCGCTGAAGAGCGTCCGCCTGACGTTCAGCGGCGGCCTCATCACTACCCTCGATACGACGTTCACCGGCACCGTGAAGTCCTATGCGGTGGGCCGGACCCTCAGCTTCCCGGCGGGCTCCGGGGCGGGGGGCGGCATCATGATCATCGGACGCGCCACCGACGGCGCCGGCAACTTTGCGGAAGACACGATCTTCATCTTCCTGTCGAACGTGCAGGCGCTGCAGGTGATCCTGGTGTCGCCGACCCCGGGGGCGGTCGCCTCGCAAAACCGCAACATCCCCATCGAAGTGCGCGCCATTCAGGCGTCGGGAATCGCGAAGGTCGGGTTCTTCGTCGCGCCTGCCGGCGCCGTGACGAATCCGACGACTCCGCCCAACGACTCGATTGTCTTCTTGGGGGTCCTGCCCGATACCGCGGACTACACCGACACGCTCACCGTGCTCGCGGGCACGGGCACGTTCGACGTCATTGGGTTCGCGGAAGACTCGGCGGGCCGGCGCGGGTTCACCAACATCGTCACGGTGACGATCCAATCCGTCGCGAACGATGTCGCGCCGCCGCAGGTGGCGCACAAGGTTGGGGCGCGCGTCGAGGTGGACGACACCGTCCTGGTGCGCGCGACCGACGCGAGCGCGATCGCGTGGATCGGTTTCCGCGTGGACACGGGTCCCGCGGGGGTCATGCTCAAGTTCGACACCATCAACGTCGCGGCCGGGAACCTGACCGACGTGACGCGTCGGGCGAGCCTCAACCTCGGCTCGGTCTTGCCGCCGGGGATCCTGCCGCGCTCGATCGTGGTGCGGGGTTACGCCTGCGATGGGGCGGTGGCCCGCAACTGCTCGTACACGAACAGCATCACGCTTTTGCCCACCGGCCCGGTACCAACCGAAGGCGCGTACCGGCCGCAAATGGCGCCCCAGGGTCTGATCGACACCGTGATCGTCGTCAACGGCATCACCGTGGCGCTCGCCGGCGCGTCGAGCATTCAGGACGCGATCTACAACGCCAACCGCCGCGAGCTGTACCTCACGAACCCGGCATTCAACCGGGTGGACGTGTTCCAGGTCGCCAACACGACCTTCGTGGCCGGGGGCATCCCGACGGCCGGTGGCCAGCCGTGGGGCATCGCGCTCTGGCCGCGCGACACGCTCGGCAACTACAAGGACACGCTCATCGTGGCCGACGCCGGGGGCACGTACCTCGGGATCATCAACGTCGGCGCGGGCGGGCCGCGCCAGATCATCTGGCGCCAGGACCTGCCCAACTTCTTAATCCAGACGTACAAGGTGGAAATCCAGGCGGGCGGGTCCGTGGAGCACATCACGGACCACGACGTATCCGACCTGCCGCAGTACGTGGCGACAGTGTGCCGGCCCGCGAGCGGTACGTCGACGTGCCACGCGGATTCCGTGTACGCGCTGTACTCGACCGCTCCCACGGGGTCCGAAGACCCTCCGTTCGTGAACCGCGCCACGCTGCGGATGGAAAAGCTCGTCAACACGGCGAACCCCGCGCAGATGTACAGCCACCTCTTCTGGGAGATCGCCACAACCAACTTCACCTCGGGCAAGGACACGCTGCGGATCCTGCTGGACCGCGGCCGCCGCTTCGGGCCGCCCAAGATCGTGCTCTCGGCGTGCGCCGGCGTGGTGGTCGACATCGCGAGAATGGGCCTGGGTGACCGCACCTTCGCGCGCAACTCCGGGAACTTCACCCACGCCTTCTTCGGCGAGGGCGGCAACATCGCCGCGGCCTTCGCGCGGGTTATGTCCTACGACGCGCGCGCTCGCTTGTTCGCGGGCTCCGCTACGGCCAACTTGGTGCCCTGCGGCACCGGCAATTTCCAAACGGACTCCGGCGAAAACGACATCGATTTCGGGATGTCGCCGGGGATCAACGTCAGCAACTTCATCAGCAACACGGGCGTTACGGTCAAGTCGGTCGCGACGAACTTCAACGGCCTGACGAACGCCGTCCGCGCCGACTCGATCTACTATTTGGACCAGGACCTGTTCCGCAAGGTGACCTCCGCGGCGCCCCCGGGGCCGACCCCGTTGACGCCCGGGATGGACATGAACTACAACCACGACTTCGCGCCGACGGGCGCCTGCCCGCCGACGAGTACCTTCTGCGGCGGCGGCACCGACCGGAACGACCGGCTCATCTTCTCGGCGAGCCCAGCGGGCAACATCGACGTGTACGACACCTATTTCGGGGCGTTCCTCACCTCGATCCCGGTGCGCGACCCGATCATCGGGCCGCTGCGCGTCGCGCGCGACGCCGGCGGCGTCCAGCTCCTGTTCGGCGTCACCCCGAACGGTCTACTGGTCCTGCAACTACCGGTGTTCCCGAACCCGCTGCCGACGCCCCGACGGTGAGCCCGCCCGCGGCTAAAAGGGGTGAGGACGTGCGAGCCCGACCATGGTCGGGCTCGCCTGTTATGGGAGGCGCTCGAACGAGATGACTTTTCGGTTCACGACGGCAGGCGAATCGCACGGCCGCGGCCTGGTGGCGATCCTCGAAGGGATCCCCGCCGGCCTCCCCGTGTCCGCCGAACGCGTGGACGCGGAGCTGAAACGGCGTCAGGGGGGCTACGGCCGCGGCGCCCGCATGAAGATCGAGTCCGACCGCATCGAATGGCTCGCCGGCGTGCGCGCCGGAGAGACCCTCGGCTCCCCCATCGCCGTGCTCGTCTGGAACCGCGACTGGGAGCATTGGCAGGACGTGATGGCCCCCGAGGCCGACACCCCCGGCAGCGAGCGCCGCCGCCAGGTGACCCGGCCCCGCCCCGGACACGCCGACCTCGCCGGGTCCCTCAAGTACGACCGCACCGACGCCCGCGATATCCTGGAGCGCGCCAGCGCCCGCGAAACCGTCGCACGCGTCGCCTGCGGCGCGATCTGCAAGATCCTGCTGGGAGAGTTCGGGATCGAGATCGGCTCGCATGTGGTGGAATTGGGGGGCGTCGTGGCTCGCGTAGGGGCGCAGCATGCTGCGCCCCTACAGGGAGGCATAAACGAAATCGCCGACCAGAGCCCGGTGCGTTGCCTGGATCCTGAAGCGGAGGCCGAGATGATTCGGCGGATC